>Ga0074197_1001158_pt1 | contig 24257 bp, 28 predicted proteins | sample EPASupsiteSAE305_FD_64526 | JGI IMG/M metagenome (GOLD analysis project Ga0074197, IMG submission 64526) | Bioremediated contaminated groundwater microbial communities from EPA Superfund site, New Mexico - SAE3-05 reassembly with SPADES | ecosystem: Environmental > Aquatic > Deep subsurface >...
TTGACGAACAGCGATAAGACGCTCAATCTCTGCTTCCACTTCCTCTTCACTCATTCCTGAATAATCGGGTTCCTCTTCTTCTGCCATCGGAGTAGCCGGTGGAGCTTTGTGCGCTCGTTTAGCTGCATCTTCGGCTTGACGAACAGCGATAAGACGCTCAATCTCCGCTTCTACTTCCGCTTCGCTCATTCCAGAGTAATCGGCTTCTTCATCCTCTTGTACCGGTGATGCAGCAACTTCCGGTGCTGGAGCGGGAGCCGGTGCTTCGGCCACAGCACTGAGTGGCGTACCGTTAGCGACCGCATCCAAACGCTCGACACAATGAGTGACTTCCAATCCGCTATCCACACCTCTATCACGGATACGTACCAACAATGCTTTCATCAAATCGATCGATTCGAGGATGACATCCATAACATCCGCATCGATGGTTAAATCTCCATGACGTGCCATATTGAGGAGATTTTCCATATGGTGAGTCAAATGGGTCAATACATCAAAGTTTAAAAAGGAACTCGCCCCTTTAATCGTATGCGCTACCCGAAAGATACGATTTAGTAAATCCAAATCATCGGGTCGTGATTCCAGTTCGACAAGGTCTTGGTCAAGCTGTTCGATCAGTTCAAACGACTCAATCAGAAAATCTTGTAATATCTCTTCAAATTCATCCATTGTCTAACCCCTATTGAATATGAGCACGAACGACACGCGCTACTTCATCGTAAAATAAATTCGAATCAAATTTGACCAAATACGCTTCTCCGCCGGCTTCACGTCCACGCATTTCGCTGAAATGATCGCTAATGGAAGAGTTAAAGACAATCGGTATCATCTTGAAACGCTCATCGGATTTGACATTCGCCGCAAAATGGAATCCATCCATCAACGGCATTTCGATATCCGATGCGATAAGACGGAGTTTAGAAGAAAGGTTATCACCGTATGCATGGTACAAATCTTCCAAAATTTTAAGCCCTTGCTGCCCGTCCGTTGCTTCGATAACATCAAAGCCCATTTGCTCTAATGCCTCTTTAATAATACGTCGTGCGGTTGCACTGTCATCAAGAAGTAAAACATGACCGCTAAAGCGATCTTTCCCCTCTTCTAGCTTTCCACGGGAAGGTTGATAGAGACCGAGCTCTTGAACAACCCCTTCCAAATCTAAAATCAAAAGGACACCATCATCTTCAATACGGGTGACACCCGTAATTTTAGAACCGTCCAGCCCTCCGGAGGAGGATATGAAAGAGGCCGGTTCAATATCTTTCCAATTGATTCGGCGGATACGTTTAGCTTCGTGGACCACAAAGCCGATCAGAATATTATTGAATTCGGTAATAATCACACGTGACTCATGGGCCATCTCTTCAGGAGCTTCCACTCCCATCCATGTAGCCAGATTGACGACCGGAATAACCACACCGCGCAAATCGAAAATTCCCTCGATAAACGGAGGGGTTCCCGGTAGTTCGGTTAATTTCGGAAATCGGATAATTTCACGTACTTTAGAGACGTTAACACCGTATATCCCTTCGTATATTTCATCGCCTTCACGCTTAAAAATACGAAAATCGACCAATTCCATCTCATTTGTGCCGACTTTTAAAATATCACCTTGTCCCTTCATCGGGGCTCCTTACGAAAAACTGCTTCGTGTAATAACGGCTGATTTTGGCTTGATTGTACAGTAAAGTATCTTTCATTACAAGCAAAAGCACCGACGTTAATATAATCTAAATGATTAACTTTGAATATCCGATTTTGGTGGAAATGTCCCTCAATCAAAAGATCGACAGAATCTAGCTTCAGTGATAATAATCGATTTTGGATTAAGGCTTCAAAATGGACAATCTTGCGGCAATGATTTTTTCGTTTCATCTGCTTTTCTAACCATGCAACGATAAAACCGTTCCCAAGTGTATCGATAGCTCTCAACCCCGCAAGAATCAGTGGATTACGGATAAGTACCGTATACACTTCATATCCAAACCCCATATTGCTATCACCATGAGAAAGTGCGATTTTTTTACCTTCATGTATCATCATCAAGGGCTGATTTTCACGACGAATTACTTCTGTTTTCGGGAATAAATCACCGATTAAAAAATCGTGATTTCCCTCTAAGTAAATGATTTCAATCACAGTTGAGAGACGGTTGAGTAAATCGATTACCTCTGTATTGTACTCATAAGTTCGAGGTATCGGACCATAAAGCATGTCTAAGATATCTCCCATCAAAATCAGTTGCGGTGTCGTAATCTCACCTGATTCAAGAGCATATAAAAAATCGATAAAAGGGGTGCGCCACGGGGCGCAATGGGCATCTGCGATAAGAATCGCCCCATTTTTGAGAGGTTTAAGGGACATAAGAGATGGTGGGAATTCCGAGAGTTTCATCCAATCCCATCATGAGGTTTGCATTGACCAGAGCTTGTGAGCTCGCACCGCGCATCAAATTATCGATTGCACACATCGCGACGAGTGCATTACCATGGCGGGTGGCATACACATCTGCGAAATTCGTTCCGGAGGTCATTTTCGTATGCGGTGGTGCACTACGGAGACGGACAAAGGGTTTATTCTTATAAAATGATTCCATAAGCGCCAAAGGATCGCAATCGGTTTTCAACGTTGCATAAACACACGCGAGCATCCCTCGCGTCATCGGAACCAAGGAAGGGACAAAAGTCACTTTCACTTCATTGGCACATAAAGCCGATGCATGCTGTTCGATCTCGGTAGCATGGCGATGCTTGATGATGTTGTAGCAGTTAATGTTGTCATTGACACTGACGTAATGAACGGCACTGCTCAGAGATTTCCCCGCACCCGAAACACCGGTTTTGGAATCAATAAAAATCGGAGTAGTAAGATCAATATGATCCAGAAATGGAGCCAGTGCCATCAAAGAAGCGGTAACATGGCATCCCGGATTAGCAACAAGACGAGATCCGGCGGCAATATTACCGTGGAGTTCAGGGATAGAATAGATCGCATGTGAGAGATTGTCGATATCTTCGTGTTCACAGTAAAATGCTTCGTAATTCTCCTGATTCAGACGATAATCGGCAGAGAGATCGACCACTTTTATCCCACGTTCTAACAACCCTTTTGCACTCTGCATTGCGGTTTTATGCGGCAGGGCTAGGAATATCAGTTCACAAATCTCAGCAGCACGGTCAATATCGACTTTTTCAACACTCAAATCGCATACACCCATCAATGCGGGGTGAAGCTCGGAAACCGTTGTAGCACCTTCGGTATTGGCACAATAGACAAGATTGAAAATCGGATGAGAAATGAGCATTTTAACAAGCTCTATACCTGTATAGCCGCTGACTCCGATAATACCGACGTTAATGGGATTCAAACACAATCTCCTGATATTTCACTTCAAGCACTTCAAAGTTTTTGGTTCCGCCGGGGAGTTTTGCATTCAGTTCATCCCCCTCCTCGCGACCTAAAAGCTGTTTAGCAAGCGGAGAGTTAAATGAAATAAGCCCCCGAGCAGGATTGCTCTCACATCCGCCGACGATGGTATACGTGACCTCTTGGTCATTGTCTAAATCGGAGAGTACAACGGTAGAACCAAAGCTGATACGAGCGTGTTCAAGTTCGCTCGGGTCCACGATCTGAGCACGTGAGATTACCTCACCGAGTTCCGCGATCCGTGTTCCGATAAAAGCCTGTTTTTCACGTGCCGCATGGTATTCGGAGTTTTCTTTTAGATCACCGTACTCTTTGGCACGATCGATTTCAACATTAACTGCCGGTAAATCGATATTTTTAAGGGTGTTCAGCTCGTCTGATAATCGCTGAAACCCGTATTTTGTCATGGGTTCTTTTTGTTCCACTGTTTACTCCGCAAAAATAAGTGGGGATATTATACCAAAGGGTTCGCTCAATTCCCTATTCGTCGCAGAGCTAACGAACACATAGCCAGCCCAAACGATCCTGTTACGGCGACGAAACTCCCTTTTTCTTTGATACGGGGGAGTTCTGAGGAGCAGATACAGCTAAAATCGCCTTTAAATTTACGTTTACGAAGCTCATTACGAAGTTTAGAGGCGAAAGGGTCTCCTTCGGTTTTCCAGATGGAACGTACTTCGATTTTGGTCGGATCAAGCCGTTTAGCCGAACCGACGGAGGAGATGAGTTTAGGGTAGCATTTTTGGATGAGTGCGAGTTTAGCGCGCATATCATCAATTGCATCGAGGATCAGATCAAAGGAGCTAAAATCGAACGCCTCAACCCATTCGGGGGTGATCTTATCGCTGATGGCAGTCACTTCGGGATAGTGCGTTTTGAGCGCTTCGACTTTCAGTTCCCCCTCGTGGTTTTCCGAGTGCATCTGACGGTTTTGGTTTGTCACATCGTAGCGGTCGAAATCGACGATCGTGATATGGCGTACTCCGGAGCGGTAAAGACAATCAAGACAAAAACTCCCGACACCGCCGACACCGAGTAGAAGGATGTTAGCGTTTTGAAGTTTTGCGTGCGTCTCTTCTCCGAATACAAGCTTCGTGCGGGTATGTCTCATAGCCACTCTCGCAATTGCTGCATCGACTTATAGGCACTCATATCGAGTTTGATCGGGGTAAGAGAGACTTTTCCCGCTTCAATCGCTTCGAAATCACAAAGTGTACTCCGCTTTTCACGCGGTTTATACTCCAAAGGATGAAGCCCGAGCCAGTAGTATTCCATCCCTCTAGGATTACGGTGCAGGTGGGCATCATTGGCGTAGTAGCGATATCCCGCATAGGTGACGGCAAATTCCAATTCTTCGACATCGTGGGGAATATTGACATTTAAAAACTCTCGCTCGTTCAACGGAAAATCCCCTGTCAAAATTTTCTCGGCAAGATGACGGATCGCTTGTTTGGCCAATGCAAAATCACCGACGGGTTGAGTAAAATCCATTACTTGTGATATTGCAATAGCAGGGACATCATGCAAAACCGCTTCCATCGCCGCCGCCGCAGTTCCAGAGTAGGTGATATCCTCACCCATATTGGAGCCTTTGTTAATCCCGCTAATGAGTAAATCGGGTTTGGACTCTTCGAAAAGCGAATGCAGCGCAAGGTAGACGCAGTCACTCGGAGTTCCGTCATCGAGTTTATAAAAATCATCCCCGACACTGATAAAGCTGAGCGGTCGCGTAAGTGTCAGCGAATGTCCGCACGCCGATTTCTCCGTTGAGGGGGCAACAACGGTAATCTGACCTAACCCATCCAATGCTTCGATAAGAGCCAAAAGCCCTGCCGATTCGTATCCATCATCATTCGTGATCAAAATTTTTTTCATCTATTTCCTTTTAGATTTTAGCGGAACAAAAATAAAGCAATTACGATCCCCACGCCGTTCATATGCCAACACGTATCCATGCTCTTTTAAAATTGCGTCAACAATGTAAAGGCCCAACCCGAAACTGTCTTTCGTCGGGTGATCTTTGGTAAAAGGTTCGATGTAGTAGCTAAGCGGTTTTTTCAGCGGTTCGCCCAAATTACTAAAGAGAATCTCTCCTCCTTCTACCGTTATCTCCATTCTTTTGTCGGGAGAGTATTTGATTGCGTTGTCGATCAAATTTTTCACCGCAGTGACAAACAAGCGATAATCAACCTCCATTTTGATCGACGTATCAACGTTACAGCTCACCGAATCATAATCAACCATTGCCGAATCGACGGCACCGTCAATGATATCGACCAGACGATACTCTTTTTTCTCATGATACTGATTCCCCGATGTAATCTCCTCAATCAGTGCAAATTCACCGATCAAAGACTCCAGCCGCTCAAAAATACCTTCAAACCTTGCTTGCTGTTTTTCATCGCTGAGCATGGTTGCCACTATCCGCCCCTTGGCAATCGGGGTTTTAAGTTCATGCATGATGTTACGCAAAAAGAGGGTGCGCGATTCGATCAGCGAGCGGATTTTGTTTTGGGTGGTATCGAGTTCATTCGCAATCAACGCAATCTCATCACTCCCGTCGATACGAAATCGTACCCCCATGTCCCCTTCCCCGAAACGGGCAATCTGTTTGCGTAAACGACGCAGCGGACGCAAGCGATAAATAATAAGGGCAAATGAAACCATCAAAACGAGCATCAATGTTCCATAGGCTGAGATTAAATTGACCGGATGATAGGGTTCAATGTCCCGATCCAGAAGAAGGACACTGTGACGAGACGATTCAACCCAAAAATAGATATTACCTCGATATTCGATCATCGAGGTAATCACCTGCTCGGCTAAATGGGTTTCAAATGGAGCGTCTGAAAGGGTATACTCTTCCATCACTTCATCCCCGTTCCCGTCACTTTTGAGAATTTTCCCTTGACGGATGATCGTCTCATATACCCCTTCATCACTGATCTCTTCGAGATCATACAACGCCAAATTAGCCTCAAACATCGGCTCTGAAATTTGCTTAATAATATAGGTGTGATAGATTTGACTGATAAGAGAGTGTTTGGTGAAAATATTATCGATATGTTTGGTACGATTGATCTGATAAAGCTGATAAAAGGTGTAGCTGACACTCGATACAGTTACGACGAGCGCAAAGGCTACGGTTGCAAGAACCGCATTATTTTTAATCATTTTAACAGTTTGTAGCCGATGCCACGGATCGATTCAATCAGAGCTTTATCCCCGAGTTTATTTCGAATACGCCCCATCATAACATCAATACTTTTGTTCGAAGAGTCTTCGTTGATCGCTGAAACATTATGAATTAAATCTTCGCGCGACACCACCATCCCCTGTTTTTTGATCATATGGGCGAGAATCCCGTATTCAGCGTTTGTCAGTTCAAGAGGACGCCCTTTGTAGCTGATCTGCATCGCGGATTCGTTGAGTTTAAAATCACATGCAATCTCAGATGCGGCTACGGATGCAGCGTCGTATCGGCGTAACACCGAGTGGATACGGGCTTCAAGCTCTCGCGGATCGTAGGGTTTTGGGAGATAATCATCGGCTCCGAGTTCGAGGGCATTGATCTTGTCGGTCACATCTGAACGGGCTGAGGAGATGATGATAGGGATATTTTGACGTGCACGGATCGCTTCGCATACTTCCAATCCATCCATACCCGGCAGAGTCAAATCAAGGATCACTGCATCAAATTTTTCCAATTTGAGAATGCTGAGCGCTTTAAACGGATCATCTTCCGTCGTGACTTGGAAATCATACTGTTCTAAAAATTCGGTGAGGATCTCGGCAAGCTCGAGATCGTCTTCTATCATTAATATTTTACTCATGCTGATATTGTAACAAAGAGTGGTTAATGATTACCTAACTCAACCATAATGTCAAATGATAGGCGACAAATGCCAGCGAATAGGCCACGATACTCGTAAAGAGAAATAAATAGCCGAAATATTTGATTCCTCCCGCCTCACGGGTAAAGACAACCGACGCTGCCAAACAGGGAAGATACGTCATGATAACGACGATAAACGCCACTGCGGATGCAAAAGGTATCTGAGAACTGATCGTAGAGATGAGAGAGTGATCCGCTTCGGTCGCATCGCTTCCGAGTGAATAGAGAACCCCCATCGTTGAAACAACAACCTCTTTGGCCGCAAGCCCCGTCTGTAATGCTACCGCCATTTTCCAATCAAATCCCAAAGGTGCAAATACCGGCTCGATAGCATGACCGATTTGACCCAAAAAGCTCTGCGAAAGCTGCGCTTCAGCAAGCTGATTTTCGAGAGTTTTCACTTCATTTTCCGATACTGCGGCCTCAATTTTCACTCCAAATAAAGCGTTTAGAGAAGCGTCTTTCGGATAGGTACTGAGAAACCATACGAGCAATGATGCAGCGGCAATAAAGGTCCCCGCTTTTTTCAGATACATCATCGTCTTCGTTACGACCGTATGCCAGATCAGTTTTACAGAGGGAAGACGGTATTTTGGCATCTCCATAACGAACGGTTCATCAATCCCTTTGAACGCCGTTACTTTCAAGATTTTTGCCACAACCAACCCGATCATCGCGCCAAGAATATAAATTCCAAAAAGGATATTTCCCGCCATTTCAGGGGCAAAAAAAGCTCCTGTAAAAAGGACATAGACGGGGAGACGTGCGCCGCAGCTCATAAATCCGATGACAAAAAGGGTCAAAAGGCGATCACGGTCATTTTTAAGAATCCGTGCCGACATATACGCCGGAATCGAACATCCGAATCCCGATACAAGAGGGATAAAAGACTGTCCGTGCAGACCAAATTTGTGGAAAAACCCGTCCAGCAAAAAAGCAACCCGTGACATATACCCCGTTGATTCGAGCAGGGCGATCCCGACAAAAAGGATCACGATATTCGGGACGAAAAGGACAACTGCCCCTACCCCCGCGATGACACCGTCTACAATGAGAGAACGAATTTCATTATTCCCGATTGTAGCGCCTACAACCTCTCCGAACCATCCGAAAAAGGCATCGATCCAATCCATCGGAATGGAACCGATTTCAAAAGTGAGCTGAAATAACGACCACATGAAAAAGAGAAAAATCGGAATACCGAATATCGGATGAATCAATACCGAATCAATCTTCTCAGTTGTTGTTTTCTTCAACGGTGTTTTTGGTTTAACTTTTACCGCTTCAGCGATGATACCACGGTTAAACGAGAAATATTCTTCCGCCAATGCCTCTTTCATATCATCCGTATCGTGGTGAAGCAATACGTGACGGTCTGCTTCGATCAGCATCGGCTGCAATTCTGTCCAAATCGGATTGTCATGCAATACACGATAGGTTTTTTTCTCTTTTTGCAAAAGGTTGATTGCAATATTACGGTTGGAAATTGACGCTTTGAACTTATGTTTATCAAGGTAATCGGCAATCATATCGATCTCTTCTTCGACGGCTTCGCTAAAGATCAGTTTTTGCTCTTGATATGAAGCCTCATGGGTTTTTATTACCGCTTTCATAAGCGCTTCCAAACCTGTTTTCGCCGCCGCAGAAACCCGAATACACGGAATCCCCAATAGCTGTGAGAGGTAGGGTGCGTTGATATCGATCCCCTCTTTATCCGCTTCATCGGACATATTCAGAGCTATCACCATTTTTTTGCTCATCGTCATAAGTTCGGCGGTAAGTTGAAGATTTTTTTCCATATTGGTCGAATCAAGGACATTGATGATTAGATCGTACGACTCATTACATAGATAATCGTGAGTTACTCTCTCTTCAATCGAATAATCGGTAAAGGCATACGTTCCGGGGAGGTCAACGACGCTGAATTCATACCCGCCGTGTTCAAATGTGACTACGGTTTTCTCAACCGTTACCCCGGTAAAGTTTCCGACATGCAGCCTCGCATTGCCGATCGAGTTAATCAACATACTTTTGCCGACGTTAGGCTGCCCGACAAGAGCTACGGTAATTTTTTTAACGGACATCGGACACCTCGATCAACTCGGCTTCTTCGCGGCGCAATGCAATATTGACATTCCCGATTTTAATCTCAAACGTGCTTTTAGTCATTCCGCATTCAAGCATTTTTACCTCGGCACCTTTCATCAGACCAAATGAGATGAGGCGCTGTTTGAGAGCTCCGGTAGCATTGATTTTTATCACCTTGCATGACCCGCCTCGAACGCATGCACTTAAAAGAGTCATTGAGTTGTTATCCATTGTATTACCAATTTTTTGCGACATTATAACATGTTTATTGACAATCATTCTCAAATATTAAATAATAATGCTTATCACTATTGACATTTACCTTTGATTTACTCTATACTTCGACAAATACAATTGATATAGATTATCAATATATTTACATCAGGAGTACCCTATGAATCAAAAACTGTTTCTATCTTGCTTATGTGCAAGTGTTCTTCTCTCTCCACTCTTTGCTGATGAAAATCTGCTGGGATTTACGAAATCCTCTGAACCGCTCCCTACAGGTGCTATCGATTTTGTTCAACATTTTGAACATCATGGCGATAAAGGATCGGGAAGCTATAAAGCCCTCTATTCCAAAACAGAGCTTGAATACGGTGTAACCGATAAATTTACCATTGCAGGCTATATTTTAGGTCAGTCGGTCAAAACGGAGGGAATTATCGTCGATGGCTATATCCCCGGTGATCATTCCGGCGGTTTTGAGTTTTCAGGATTTGAGGTATCAGGAAAATATAATTATCTCAGTGCTGCGGGAGATGATTTTGGTCTCTCTAATTATTTTTCCTATCGCCACCTCTCAAAAGATCCCCATTCGGGTCAAGACAAAACTGTCGATACCTTTGAGCTTAAACTGTTAGCTCAAAAATATTTTCTCGACGGACAACTCATTTGGCTTGGAAATCTTGGGTTAGAAACTACACGCGCGCAACGAAAAGCACTCCCTACCAGTCAATGGAATCATCTTAATTCCAAAGGATTCTATGAAACTGAGACTGAAGCAACCGCTAACAGCGGAGCAGTGTATGATTGGCCAACCCATCCTGAAATGGAAATCGGGATTATGGCTTCCACCGGAATTTCGTATCGCTTTATGGACAATTGGTTTATCGGAGCTGAATATGTCTATGAAAACGAGAGCGAAACCGAAGTGGGTATCGAACGTTACAGCCATTATGCCGGTCCCTCATTACACTATGGCTCACAAAAATGGTGGATGACACTTTCCTATTTACGCGAACTCAACGGTGGGGGAGAGGCATATGATGAACAAGATGATGCCAATTTACATCTCATTGAGCGTACTAAAGACAAGTATTATTTTAAAGTCGGATTTAATTTCTAGGAGGAGATCATGAATACCAATACGTGGCTATTAACCCCTGCACTCATATTGAGTGCAGTACCGGCAATCTATGCCAAAGATTTTAGTTTTCAATATCCGACCTATTCGGAATCGCAAAAATCATTTTTTCCGCAAGCCACTACCTTTGTCCCCTCTGATATTGTTTTGCTTGATAGTGAAATCGATCAAGTGGAACAAATGAGCAAAGTGCGTGTACGTGATCCCAAACAAAAAATTTGGAAAGTGGAACAAAACGGCCATCAAATCGGCTGGTTTATCCTTGACAAAGTAATCGGAAAGCATGAACTTATTACGTATTCAATAGCACTTGATATGAGTAACAAGGTCAAAGGAATTGAGGTACTTGATTTCAAAGAGAGTTATGGTGAACAAATTCGTGAAATCCAATGGCGTGCCCAATTCATTGGCAAAACACACAAAGACTCACTCAAACTAAACGGTGATATTCGTAATATCAGCAGTGCAACCCTCTCATGTAAAAATGTCACCAACGGTGTCCGCCGCGTACTCGCCACGATGGAAGTTAAATTCAAATGAAACAACGTTCTCGCCCCCTTTTGGGGACGTTTGTCGAAATATCTGTTCCAACGAACAGCGCACCGGAGTGCCTAGATAAAGCATTCGAGGGCATTGCTTTTATCGAATCAGTTTTGAGCTTTTTTAACCATGAATCAGACGTTTCTCGCATCAATGCACTCTCCCCCAATACCCCTTTAACTATTCATCCTCATACCTATAGGGTTCTCTCTTTTGCACAAGAACTCTCTCGTCATAGCAACGGTATTTTTGACGTCACAGTTGGTAATACCCTCGCACAAAAAGGTTTTTTACCACAAAAAGATTATCTGATGTATGATGGAAAGTGGAGCGATATCGTCCTAGGGGAAGATTCATCTATTCTGCTGACCAAACGAGTATGTATCGATTTAGGTGGAATTGCGAAAGGATATGCCGTCGATTGCGCCATCCAAGTACTACGTGAATACGGTATCACGTATGGCAGTGTCAACGCGGGGGGAGATTTACGTGTTTTTGGAAGCACGCCTGAGTCTCTTATCGTCCGACATCCCATTACACCCACTCAAACGATCTATTTAGGTGAGTTATTACACAATAATGCCGCCGCTACCTCTGCCGGATATTATTCCCGAACCAATGAGTCGTTACCTATCGTTCACCCCCATCGCTCTCAATGTATCAATAGCTATGAGAGTGTCACTATCTTGGCACCTACATGCATGATTGCCGACTCACTCACCAAGGTATTTTTAATTGACCCGCACAATTCACATCCATTACTCTCTCATTACAATGCGCGAGTCTTCCTCCTGCGTTATGATGAAGAACAAAAAATCCTCAACGTCTTTGATTCCAAAGTCTCCTAATGCTCTTTAGAAGTTATAGCTGAGACGAACAAGAAAACGCTCATATCCGCCATCATAGGTGAGGTCGAACTCATCCACAGCCGTATTCTTATTTTTATCATCAATCATTGCATAGCTTACTTCGGCATTTAACCCTTTGCTCACTTCATAGGTGGCGATGAGATCGATCTCTTTAACTTTCATATCTGCCGGAGCACTTTTGAAATTTCCATACAGTGCGCTCAACATTAATCCCTCAATTCCGGCATTTGCCATATCGAATTTTGCACTGAACTGATACGCTTTGACGTCCTCAAATCCGTCAATCGTCATCTCTTCCATTGAGGTGAGGTATGGTCCGCCACCGAAGCCGTTGCCTATAAAGTTACCTTCATAATTTGATACTTTGTTATACGCTGCACCCACACTCACCATTCCGACATTAACACTTGCTCCGATACCGTACACATTGCCGTCCAAACCACTATTATTTTCTTCGGAAAAATTTGCAAATTGTCCGACTAATTCGACCCCCAGAGTCTCATTCATAGGGATAGCATAGATCGCATCGGTATAGAAAGCCTTTGAAAGTTTATTCCGATGATAGAACCACCCTTGTAGGGTAAGATTCTCAATGCTTTCGTTCAAAATACCGATAACGGATGCACCGTCACTTTGATGATTGGATCCAAATTTTTGAAACTCGCTGATACTGTCATTATGCCCTTGCGGAGCATCGTATCCTGCCCAACGTATCATGTATCCGCCGACCAAAGTTGTCCCCTCGATTCCCCTGTAGGTTGCCATCGCTGCTTCAAAGCTATTGGGGTGCATACGGATATCATCGGAATCGGCTAACGGCGTATCAATCAATTGACGTCCGACACGGAGGCTTAAATCATTCGTGCTGTAATCGATATACGCTTCACCTACATATGCAAATGATTTCCCTTCAGTATCAAAAAAATCCGGATTGAGTCTAGCATCATTACCGGTTGCAAAATGGAGCTTTTGAGACACATATGCGGCGACACCGAGCTTAATCTCATTCCATGCCGCCGTTTCATATTTCAATATACCTCCGATAGAAGTTCCGTAGGTATCGGTATCCACCGCATTATCCTGATTTACATACGCAGCACGAATCTGTCCGCTTCCCTTGCCCTCACCAAACGCTTCGTCGATACTCGCACTATTTAGTACAGCAACTGCTACTAAACTCATCATAACAGTTTTCTTCATTTGTATCCTACATATTTGTACCAAATGAATTTACATTCACTTTTAACAGAAGTATAACTTTTCGATATAAAAAAAATATTATATTTTTACATTCTTATAAAATATCAGGACCAAACTGATTTTTAGCCACAACCAGGTAATGATAACATGTTTTATTATCATCTATACCTTTTTCGATTTCGTTATAATGTCAAAAAAGTACAGTAATATGAAAACGGAGCATTAATGCAATTTCTATGGCGTTCTACCAGTCACTTCAATTTAGCCAATCTCGTTACGATGGCCAATATTACCTGCGGGTTATTAGCAACCTATTTCATTACACAAGATCAGTTTATGATTGCCGTCATCTTGGCATGGATGGGGGGCGCATTTGACATCATTGACGGGAAAATTGCCCGTAAATTCGGTCTATCGAACGAATTCGGAATTCAGCTCGACTCTTTTGCCGATTTCCTCAGCTTCGTTCTCGTACCCACCTTCTTTATCTTCCAAGGGGTCTATACTCACCTCTCAGGCATTCCTCTCATTATTACCTCAATCGCTTCGATCTACTATGTTATCAGCGGTCTTCGCCGTCTTATCCAGTTTAATATTAACGCCGATGCGGGAGAGGTAGCCAAACATTTTACAGGAGTTCCAACACCGCTGGGGGCGATTTTGCTGTGGCTAGTATGGCTTGGGTCAGGGTTTATCGGATGGATGGGGGTGCTTGCCCTCATGATCATTATCGGGGCGTTGCTTAATTCAAAAGTGAAGATTCCGCATCTATAAGAGAGCAAAAATAGTATGAACATTATCTATCTTTTGGTCTTTATGTCATTCGCAGCGATTGCAGATCAATGTATAAGTTATAAAAATACAGAAATCAAAGGAACACTTTATCGCCAAACATTTCCTGGCGCTCCAAATTATGAGAGTGTTGTGTCTGGAGATATGGCGGAAACATCTTTTCTATTAAAGCTACCTCTACCAAAATGTGTTTCAGATGGCAAAGGAGGAGGAGAACTCCAAGAAAACTTTGACTCGGTAACTGATGTTCAGTTGGTACTTACTGGTCAATCTACCTACAACAGCCTACGTCCTTTTATCGGAAAATCAATTACGTGTAAGGGCAACTTATTTTCTGCTATCACAGGTCATCACCATACAAAAGTTCTTCTTTCTGAGGCTTTCTGCCATTAGAAATATAATTCATTTTCAATTCAATAATAAAAGTTTTTCTTTCAATATTGGTAATTCTTGAATCGTCAAATCCCATACGATCCTAGGATCAACCCCAAAATATTCATGGACGATAAAATTACGAAAATCTTTTACCATCCGCCATTCATAATCAGGAAAGCGTTCTTCTAAAAGATCGATAATCGCACTAATCGCTTCTCCTATAACGATATATTCCCGAAGCGTTGCACTGTATGTTTTTCGATCATTGATAAACGTATCAAAATCAATCCCCTCCACATAACTTTCAACCGCTCGAACACATTCTAATATATCATCGACATAAAGACGGTGATCCCTTTTAGACATAGATAATCTCTTTCTGGACAAACTCTTTTGCGATAGGCTTAAGGGTGCTTTCGATTCCCAAATCGATTTTAGGGTATAGATTGGTTTCGAGATACTGTTTCAATCCAAAAAAACTTCTAAATTTATTAGGGGCATCAATCTCTACGGCAATATCGACATCACTCTCTTCATTCGCATCACCACGTGCATAACTGCCGAATAAACCAATCTGTGTTACACCGAAATTTTGTTTTAGTGACTCTTTGTGATCGGACAAAAAAGAAAGGATATGAAGTTTTGATGTCATCTCTATGGTTCCCCATTTTTATCTATTATTCGTAAATAGTGAGAATATTATAACTCAACTTTCATCACTCTCATCTTCTTCATTATCCACTACCGAGGACGGAAGCATCTTCTTTGGTTTCAATCCCAGTTTCCGCATCGACTCGACGCGACGGATCAGATTCCCTTTTCCGGTTGAAAGTTTGTTCATCGCACCCTCATAGCTTTTTTGAGTACGTCCGATCTGCTCACCGATCTTCTCCATATCCTCCACAAACGCTACCAGTTTTTCATAGAGGGCTTCGGCGGATTCGGCAATCGCTTTGGCATTACGCTCTTGGTATTCGCTTCGCCAAATGTGCTCGATGGTGCGCAATGTCACGAGAAGGGTCGATGGAGAAACAACAACGATGTTTTGTTCATACGCCGTTTTAAAGAAGGTGTTATCCTGCTCCAGTGCAAGGAGAAACGCCCCCTCGATCGGCATAAAGAGGAGGACGAAATCGAGGGTGCGTACCCCGCTGAGTTGTTCATACCGTTTGGAGCTTAATCCTTTGATATGAGCATGGATCGAGAGAAGGTGCTGTTTCAGTGCATGAGCGCGATCTTCGTCGTTTTCGGCACGGATAAAGGCATCATACGCGACGAGGGAGACTTTTGAATCGATGATGATATCTTTGTTCTGCGGGAGATGGACGATCACATCAGGACGAAATTTTTTCCCCTCTTCATCGCTGAGGGTGCTTTGGATATCGTACTCATGCCCCTCACGTAAACCTGATTCTTCTAAAATCCGCTCCAACACGATCTCGCCCCAGTTCCCCTGCGTTTTATTCTCTCCCTTGAGTGCTTGGGTGAGATTGATCGCATCTTGGCTGAGCCGTTCATTGAGGGTTTTAAGGCGTAAGATTTCATCTTTGATACTTTGACGTTCTTTTGCATCGTGAATAAACTGCTCTTTGCTCTGCGTTGCAAACTGGGTAATCTGCTCACGGAACGGTTTGAGGAGGAGATCAAGTCCTTTGGTATGGGCTTCATCAAAGGTTTTCGCTTTTTGTTCAAAAATCTGTGTGGCAAGATGTTCGAACTGAGCTTTCATTTGCAGTTTTGCTTCATCGAGGAGGCGAAGCTTCTCTTCAAATGAGCGTGAGGACTCTTCGTGGCGGGTATGGAGCACCGCGTAATCGCGTTCTAATGCGTGGTACTCTCTCTGGCTATTCTCTAACTCTGCTTGGAGTTTGCCTTTGAGTCTCTGTTCTTGTGCATACAGTTCTTGGATCTGTAATGCACGCGCTTCGAGGAGTGCGTAGTGTTGACGGGATTGATTCCACATCCACATAAGTGTTCCGGCAGCACTAAAGCCTATAAGTGTAGTTATTTCATATATCATAAGAGTGATTATAACCCATCACTCCTAAGAGGTAAAAAAAATGGCAAATTGCCCTATTTTTTCTCACCCAGAGCTGTACCTAAATATCCTAACGATCCGACTGCCCCAGCGAGACTTTGCTGCCAATCTGCGGGCATAAAGACGACTTTTGAGTTTGCTGATTCACTCAAATTTTTCACACTGTCAATATAACGCTGTGCCAACAGATAGTGTGGAGAAGCCTCTCCCGCTGCGAATCCTTGTGCCACAACAACCATCGATTTGCGATCCCCTTCGGCCAGTTCCACTTTTGCCTGAGCTTCAAGTTTCGCTGCTTCGAGTCTCCCTTCTGCTTGTAAAATAACGGATTGTTTTAACCCCTCTGCTTGAGCGATAGCAGCTCGTTTCTGACCGTCCGCGATCAAAATAGCCGCTTCACGTTCACGATCTGCCGCCGCTTGACGCTCCATCGCCTCTTGGAGATTTTGACTCGGGCGAATATCCTGAACTTCCAAATTACCCAATGTCAAACCCCATCCGCTGAGCGAATCGCGGATCTTGCCCGCTACTTCGGCTTTGATCACATCACGTTGGGAGAGCGATTCATTGAGGGTCATCCCTCCGATCACCGCACGCAGCGTCGTTGTGGTCATATTGGCAACGGCACTCTCAAAATTGCTGATCGAATACGACGCTTTACCCGGATCGGTAACACGGTAAAAGACGACCGCACTGATAATAACAACGGCATTGTCTTTGGTGATCACCTCTTGTTCGCGCGTTTGCTGGATCAGCTCTTTGGTGACGATTTTATACGCGACAATATCCACAATCGGAATCAGCAAATGCAACCCCGGTAAAAGGGTGGTATGGTATTTGCCCAACCGCTCGACGACCCACTCTTCCCCTTGGGGAACGATACGTACCATTTGCGACAGTGTATACACCACCGCGACCATTAACACTAACGGAAAAAGAAGCGTTGCATCCATACTATGAATCCTTTGATTTAAATTTTTTCGACAATGAGCGTATTACCGTTCAATTTTACAATCCGAATCTCGGCGTTGGGTTCAATCGTGCCCTCAGCACTCACAGCAGGCCAATGACGCCCTCCGATCACCGGTTCATACAGTTCTACTTCCCCCTCTTGGTGCGGTGAAATGATACTCAAGGCCACACCCTTGATCCCGACAAACTCATTATGGGTTCCTACCGCATCCTGAGTATCATCCCCCATACCCCGCTTTTTAAACACTACCGCTCCGATAATCATAAATACCGAAGCGATAATCAACTGCCAAAAGAGCGATTCCGGGAGAAAAAACGATACTGCCGCTGCCGCTAAAAAACCTACTCCCGCAAACAGCGCGAAGAAGGTAGGGATTGTCATCTCAACCACAAATGCCAAAACACCTAAAATCAGCCAAAGATAATACGACATCCTCTACCCCTGCACTTCGATAGCGGCATAGCGTTTTTCCAGTGCCGTTAACTCTTCAAACTTAGGACCGTTCATCAATTTTAGAAAAATACCAAAACTAATAAGCACCAAAGGGGTTTCCAATTGTCCGCTTGAAAGATACAAAATTATCCCTCCGATAGTGATAGCTTCACATAAACTCCATAATATAAAGAGTGTGGAAAGATAATTAGAAAAAAAAGACGGTTGATCTGGGTTCTTTGCATCTTTCGATTTTTTAAATATGTTATCTGATGACAACAACTTTTGACGCATGTATCGAACAATCCCCACTGCAATCAAAGCGTACGCAAATATCCCATAAGTTACTGTCGTCAATGTCGAAGCATCGTTAATAGCAGGGGGAATTGGCGCATACAAATGGATAAAGACAATAACAACTCCATACGTAAAACTACCCATCATCATCATAAAATGAATCATCCGAAAAGCTCGAAGTTTTTCTCGAATCAGCGAATTTATATCTTCCATACATTCCCTTTATTTATAAATCGGAACATAGCATACAACTTCAATACTTACGCTATAATAAACTAAAAAAAACGAACTTTACATGAAAATATCATCCAATTCCCTCTGCCCCTGTCACAGCGGTAAAAAATACAAACAATGCTGCCAACCTTACCACAAAGGGATACTCCCCTCTAATGCAGAGAAATTGATGCGTTCACGCTACAGTGCCTTTGGACTGGGTTTAGCCGAATACATCATGGCAACGACCCATCCTGATAATATAGACTTTAGTGATGATAAAGTGAACTGGAAACAAAGCATTATGCACTTTTCGGAAAACACCCGCTTTTTAGGCTTAAAAATTACAAAGTTTATTGATGGAGAGGGTGAAGCATTTGTAACATTTGAAGCGATGTTGGATAGCGGCATTTTAAAAGAGAAAAGCCGCTTTTTAAAAATAGAGGGGAAATGGCTCTATGAGAGCGGAAAATTTGAAGACTAATCAGCGCGCTATGGCATCAGATCATTTAAACGGGTCCCCATTGATCACCAATCGAAATCCGATGTCATTGGAGACAAAATCGGGGCGGGAATAACCTCGGAACGAACTTCGAAGACACAAATAACCCGTTTTGTAGCTTCCCCCGCGACGTACTTTGAACGATTCACTCTCAGCCCCGCCGATACGGGGGCTTCCATCCCTCGGAGCACCGTTATAGTTGGCGAAAAAATCGTCCTCGCACCACTCCCATACATTCCCCAGCAGCCCATAAATCCCTAATCGATTCGGTGTTTTACACTCTACCGTAGCGGTTCGCCCGTTGGAACTGTATTCATAGATAGCGTGATCATCAAGCATCGCTTCGGAATCACCGAAGGTAAAACGGGTATTGCCTCCCGCTTTTACGACGTATTCCCACTGAGCTTCGGTTGGCAAAGCATAAAAACGGGTTTTTCCCTCGTAACGGTTCAGCAGCTCTACGTATGCCTTTGCATCAAACCAGCTCACCTGTTCCACCGGATGACGGCGGGAGCTCTCCTCTTCAACTTTATCATTTTTAAAAAATGCAGGATTAACGCGGGTGAGTTTAAAATATTGTTCTTGAGTTACCGGGTATTTCGCAATCCAAAATCCGCTCAGCTTGACGGGATGCTCAGGAGATTCGACATCTCCCCCCTCGTTATACTGCGGATTACGACCCATCGTAAACTCTCCGCCGTCGATGTAGAGAAACTCCATCCCGATCGAATTCGTAAAATCTCTGGGAGTCTCTACGGCTTTGACCACGACAGTTTCTTCAGTTTTCTTTTTTAAAAAATCGAGCAAAATGAACCTTTTAAAATATGTTTATTACACTTCTGAAAATCAGTGTAGCAAAAAGCGTTCACATCTTGATCCGATGCTTACTATTTTGACCCTTTTGAGATAAAATCTTCTGCATGAAACTCTTTTTTTCTATACTTTTGCTACTCTCTTCATTGTCTGCAAAAGATATTGATCTCTACGCAACGCCAGGAATGATATCGCACCATTTCGGCAGTACTGAAAATGGAGGAAAATATAATGAAAATCATCATGCTTTCGGGGCAGAACTCCTATACGATCAGCACTACACCTTGGCCTATCTTCATTTTACCAACTCCCGTAACAAAACAACCGATATTACAGCAATCGGCTATCGATACGATCTGATAGATTCCTTTGGTATCTACGGAGTCATCGGATATCAACACGGTTACTGCTTCGATGGGCTCAAATCGGTCGAATGTACTGAAGGAAAAGACAATACCGGTATTGCTTTTATGCCGATGCTGTATTATCGTCATAAATATTTTATTCTCGACTTTATGACACAAGGGAGCATGATCGCTCTCAAACTCAATCTTAAACTTTATCCGTACTAAATATTCCCTTTCTTGACAACCTGCTTCGCTATAGTTTATAATGTCGGAACAAAACAATGACCTGTCAATGACATCTCACCTAAAACTCGCCGATTAAATCCACACACTTTAAGGCATTCCACGCATGAGCGATACCGCAAAAACTCCTCGAAATAACTCGAAAAACCGTACCCACATACCGGTTGACGGCTTTACCATTGAAGCCCTACGTACTAAAAAACTCGAAGATCTCCTCGAGATTGCCGCGTCATTGAACATCGAAGACCCCAACGAACTCAAACGCCAAGATTTGATTTTTGAAATTCTTAAAACCCAAGTTCAACAGGGTGGATTCATTCTCTTCACCGGTATTTTGGAGATTATGCAAGACGGCTACGGCTTCTTGCGTGCGGTAGACCAAAGCTTCAGCGACTCGATGCACGATGCTTATGTTTCCAGCACTCAAATCCGCCGTTTTGCTCTTCGTAACGGGGATATCGTTACGGGGCAGGTTCGTGCACCGAAAGACCAAGAGCGCTACTATGCCCTCCTCAAAGTCGAAGCGATCAACTACCTCCCTCCCGAAGAGTCTAAAAAACGTCCCCTCTTTGAAAACCTTACACCTCTTTATGCATTAGAGCAAATTAAACTCGAATATCAGCCGACCAAACTTACCGGTCGTATGATGGACCTTTTCGCCCCTATCGGTAAAGGACAGCGCGGACTCATCGTTGCACCTCCACGTTCCGGTAAAACAGAGCTCATGAAAGAGATCGCACATGGGGTGACGAACAATCATCCTGAAATCGAGCTCATGGTTCTCCTCGTCGATGAACGTCCCGAAGAGGTTACCGACATGGAGCGCTCCGTCAAAGGGGAAGTCTACAGCTCAACGTTCGACGAACCGGCAAAAAATCACGTCAAAGTAGCCGAAATGGTCATCGAGCGTGCAAAAAGACGCGTTGAGCTTGGCAAAGACGTGGTTATCCTCCTTGACTCGATCACCCGACTTGCCCGTGCGTACAATACCGTTACTCCGAGTTCAGGAAAAGTTCTCTCGGGAGGGGTGGATGCTAATGCACTCCATAAACCGAAACGATTCTTCGGTGCGGCGCGTAACATCGAAAACGGCGGAAGTTTGACCATCATCGCGACTGCCCTTGTCGAGACGGGAAGCCGTATGGATGAAGTCATTTTCGAAGAGTTCAAAGGGACCGGTAACTCCGAGATCGTCCTCAGCCGTAAAATCTCCGATCGCCGTATCTTCCCGGCTATCGATATTCTCAAATCGGGAACTCGTAAAGAAGAACTCCTCCTCGGGCCGGATGTGCTGCAAAAAGTATTCGTACTTCGTTCGATGCTGCATAAACAAGAGGACGAAGTCGAAGCACTCCGCTTCCTCTACAACACCATGCTCAAAAGTAAATCGAATATCGAGTTTCTTGATAGTATGAACGAGTCAAGCAAATAAGATGAGAGTCGGCGTCTTTGATAGCGGTGTCGGAGGATTAAGCGTCGTCAAATCGTTGTTGGAGCATAAACTCTTTGAAGAGATTATCTACTTCGGCGATACTGCCCGCGTCCCCTACGGCGTCAAAGATCAAAACACTATCATCCGCTACTCCCTCGAAGCCCTCGAATTTTTCAAAAACTTTGAAATCGATCTGTTGATCACTGCATGTAATACCGTCAGTGCTTATGCCCTTGATGAGATGAGAGAGCACAGTGACTGTGACGTAATCGGAGTGGTCGATCCGGGAGTGTTGGCACTCAAAAACGCCATCCCCTCAACCGATGCCAATATTCTGATTCTCGGCACCAAAGCGACCGTCAAATCGGGAGCCTATGAAAAAGGGCTTCGTAAGCTCGGATACCAAAATCTCAGCGCTATTGCGACTTCGTTACTGGTTCCTATTGTCGAAGAAGGACTCTATGAGGGGGAAGTACTCCAAAGCGCTTTGCATCATTATTTCGGTTTATTAGACAAAAGACCCGATGCGGTTATCCTTGGATGCACCCATTTTCCACTCGTTGCTACTGCGATTAACAACTATTTCGAAGGGAAAAGCACCCTTATCCACTCGGGTGAAGCGATTGTCGAATATTTAGAGAGCCATTACGATTTTACGAAACGATTTGAGGAAACCAGCCTCAAATTTTTTGCCTCCGAAAATCCCGAAGGGCTTCGCCGCGTTGCCAAAGAGTGGCTGTCACTGTAATCTAAAATTTATCGTAACCACGGTAAACTCACTTACTCAAAAGCAAAGAGGTCTCAATTGGGCACATCCGAAGTACTTGCACTCAAATACCGTCCTCGACGTTTCGAAGAGCTCATCGGGCAAGAGAGTATTTCCCAAACCCTCTCTCTGGCCCTCGATTCGGGGCGGCTCTCTCACGCCTATCTGTTCTCAGGTTTACGCGGATCGGGTAAAACTTCTACCGCACGGATTTTTGCTAAATCACTCATTTGTGAGAACGGCCCGACTTCGGCTCCGTGTGACGTGTGCAGCCACTGTGTGATGGCAAACGAGGGTCGTCATATCGACATCATTGAGATGGACGCCGCTTCCAGCCGTAAAATCGATGATATACGCGATCTGATCGAACATACCAAGTACCGTCCTGCCAGTGCCAAGGTCAAGATTTTTATCATTGATGAAGTGCATATGCTCACCAAAGAGGCGCACAATGCCCTCCTCAAAACCCTCGAAGAGCCGCCGGAATACGTCAAATTCATTTTGGCAACCACCGATCCGCTCAAACTTCCGCCGACCATTTTGAGCCGTACACAGCATTTTCGGTTCAAACGGATCAGCCACCCGAACATCGTCCACCATCTCAGCCACATCCTCCATTTGGAGAATATCGAGTACCAAGCCGAAGCCCTCGATATTTTGGCGCGCAGCGGTTCAGGAAGCCTACGCGATACCCTTACCCTCATGGATCAGGCAATCATCTACTCCAAAGGGTTTGTGGATGTCAAAACCATTGCCGATATGCTGGGGCTTCTCGATCCCGATTATATCAGCCGTCTTTTTGATGCCATTTTCGCCAAAGAGCGCACGACATTGATACAAATGCTCCAAGAACTCGAAGCGTATGAGTCAGAAATGGTGATCGATGAACTGATCGCTTACCTCAAAGAGCGTTTGTATGAGGGGGATCACCGTTTCAGCCCTCTCGTGATCGAACGTTTTTTCCGAATCCTCAGCGATGCAAAAACCCTTTTCGCGATCAACGCAGACGGCGGATTTGTCGTGAGCCTTGTCCTCTTTAAAATGATCGAAGCCCTCAAGATCAAAGAGATCGATGAGATGATTGAATCTCTCGAATCGCGCGTATCCCACGCACCTGCAAAAGCTTCGGTTACCGTAAGCATGAGTGAAGCACCGACCATCCACGTCACCCCGACACCGCCTGCGGTAAAATCCCCTTACGAGCAACTGTGTGAGCGAATCAGTGACCGAAGTGCCGAGCTTGGAATCTGTTTTAAGAACAATGTTACATTCCTATCCTTCGACAATGATACCCTTACATGGGAAAGCTGTGCAGAGGGTGAGGATAAAGAACTTCTCAAAAACAGTTTTGGAATCATTCGCCAGTTTGTCCGAGAGATCTACGGTATCGATACACAGATCAAATCTCAGGGGTGTACTAAAACTCCGGAAGAACTCGCCCCTCCACCACCTCCTGAAGCTGAGACACCTATTAGCGTTGATACCCAGAGTGAAGAGAATTTCCCCGAGCCCGCTTCTATGGTCGAAGATGCCGAAATAGGGGTTGGAAGCTGTGTCAGTCAATGCGATGAGAGCAGTGTCAAAGAGTTTGACGGCAGTGATGTACTCAAAGAGCCAATGATCCAAAAAGCGGCAGAACTCTTCGAA
>Ga0074197_1001163_pt1 | contig 24171 bp, 21 predicted proteins | sample EPASupsiteSAE305_FD_64526 | JGI IMG/M metagenome (GOLD analysis project Ga0074197, IMG submission 64526) | Bioremediated contaminated groundwater microbial communities from EPA Superfund site, New Mexico - SAE3-05 reassembly with SPADES | ecosystem: Environmental > Aquatic > Deep subsurface >...
GGTCGGTTATAGCGTAAACAGTCTCGGTAGTGGCGAGGCCTTCCGCTGGACGGGCGGTACCATGACCGGTCTCGGCTTCCTCAACACGGGAGAATTTCACTCCGGCTATTTTAGCAATGCCCGTGGTGTTTCTGCTGACGGCAGAGTAGTGGTTGGTCAAAGCCAAAACAACTCAGGCCTAAACGAGGCCTTCCGCTGGACCCAAGCCACTAATATGCAGTCTGTCGCCCAGTGGTTGGCCGGGGCGGGCGTTGCATTGCCCCCAGACTGGTTTTTAAACGATGCCACTGGGGTAAATGGCAACGGCAACGTGGTGGTGGGGATTGGCACTAAACCCGAGAATCCAACTGGAAGCTCTCAGGCCTGGCTGGCGCGTGTGGGGCCGGAGGGCAGCGGCCTCCTCACCGACATCCCCGCTTTCAATAACACCCTCATCGAAGCTGGCAGCCGTGGGGTACAGGCAGGAGCGGGCCTGGTCAGCCTGGTTATGTCCGGCGCGCATCACCGTTCGCTGCTCGATTCTGGCCTGGCACGTACACAAAAAGGAACTTGCGCTTGGGCTACTACCGATGCGGCGCACAACGATCAAACCAACACCACCATGGAACTCGTCGAAGCGGGTGCCTGCAAGGATATCAACTCTGCTCGCATCGGTCTGGGCATCGGCACGGCGCATGCACAACAAGACTGGCCCCTTGGTGGCAACGCGAGATATAACGGCCCATATCTCATCGCTGAGTTTGCGAATGCCTTTACCAATCGCATGGAGATCAGCATCACCGGCTATTACGGCGGATTCGACACAAATTTGGAGCGCAACTACCGAAACGGCGCGAACGTGGATAGTTCCACCGGCAAGCCGGATGCGACAGCTACCGCTTTGCGCGCGCGATTTGACTGGAAGGATGTGGTTCACCTGGGTCAATTCGGTCTCAGCCCTTACGCCGCCTACACCTGGTCGGTGACCAAGCTCGATGCCTACACCGAAATCGGCGGTGGTTTCCCGTCGCAATTTGCCCCCGCCACCTGGGACACCAACGATCTTCGCCTCGGTATTGCCGCGAAGACCGTGTTATCTGCCATCACCGATTTGCGTTTGGGGATAGAAGCGGTGCACCGCTTCGAAGAATCAACCAGTGGGGTAAATGGACAGGTCATTGGCCTGGGAATTTTCAGCCTGCCCGGCCAGCACATGACACAGACTTGGGCACGGGCGATGGTTGATCTCGATTATCGTCTCTCCAATACCTTTGCCCTCACCTTCGGTGCCAGCGCGGCCAGTAGGGGAGGAGATGCCGACTGGGGCTTGACAGCCGGACTACGAGCGAGTTTCTGATCGCCGCCAGCGAGTTTGGTCGAGAACAATTATTCTATCCTGACATAGGGTTACAGGTCGCCATTCCTCTGAAATATCTTGACTCAATTTTCTCTTTTTTGAAGCATGTGAATTAACATAGCGAGTATACAAAAAAAAACTAACGTCAATATGCACGATCACGGGCATGAAATTAGGTTCTGCAATATGCCGGAACGCAAGAAGTAATGAGGAAATCTTGAAAAATGAAAGCTGAAGTGAAACACCTGGAAGAAGAGCAACTCGCAAACGGTGTTGTGATACGGTTTTATGATGAATCCCGCAGGGTGGCTGGTGATCGCTGGCAGGTTACGGTGCGCTACGATGTTGTGGTCTCGGTCCCTGAAACCTTTTGGAGTCTGGTGAGTGGAGAGCCGGAACTGATCGAGGAGATTCGTGCCGTCTTAGGGGCAGAGATTATCCTTACCAAGGTCAATGAGCGGAATTTTATTTCAGCGGAGGAAAAGGAAGCGTTGATTGCCGAAATAGTCAGCCGGACTCGGAAAAATATCTTCGGCTATCTCGCTGATCCTGAATTTCCCGAGTGTTATTTCAAACGCTGTTTTAAGGAAGCACGCGAGGAAATTGAGCGGAAAAAAAGAGAGGCGTGGGTTCCGGATAATGAAAATATTGAAGAGCCCGTTGATTTTTCCCATCTTTTTTCAGATGTAAAAAAGAGCGAATAACGCAAATCGCGTCAGGAGTATCTTAATTGATCCTTCCAAGTAACTAGAAATTTTATAACGAAAAATCAGCATGTAAAAATTCAGTGTTACTTTGACGAGTGAGGTTGGGCCCCGGGTGCTTTGCTAACCAAGCAATTCACCGGTTGAACCGGTGATTTTATTGTTGGCAAATTTGTTTCCGTAGGAGTTGAAATGCCAAAAGCTATCTGCGAAAAGAAAAACCGGATTGCGTACGTCACGCTGAGTCGCCCAGAAGCTATGAATGCTTTGGACGACGAAATGAATAACGAGCTATGGGTTATCTGGCGAGATTTCAATGACGATCCCTCGGTAGATGTCGCCATTCTAACCGGCTCGGGTAAAGCTTTCTGTGCCGGGGCCGAACTCAAGACATTCATTCCGAAATGGGAGCACGCCAACATGCTAGACGCTCGCCGAAATGCCGCCCACGGAATCGGCGGAGGCATCACGCGCGGTCAACACAGAATTACCAAGCCTATAATCGCAGCGGTCAACGGCCACGCAATTGGTGGAGGTTTCGAGTTGGCGTTAGCTTGTGACATCCGCGTCGCTTCGGATTCTGCAAAATTCGGAGTATTCGAGGTGCGCCAAGGGTTGCACCAAGGCGATGGAGGTTTGGTTCGCCTAGTAGCAATCGCAGGAGCAACATGAAAGTTACTACCAAGTAATCAGGACAAGATCACCCAAACACCTATGGAATGCACTCACCGGCAGAACATAGAACAATCCCACCTGGAAAAAACCAATAGAGTTTCTTAATTTCTGGGGTAGCAATAGGGTAGCAAAACAAAGAAAGCCACTTAGCAAATTTTCTGCTAAGTGGCTTAATTTATTGGTGCGCCAGGCAGGATTCGAACCTGCGGCCCACGGCTTAGAAGGCCGTTGCTCTATCCAGCTGAGCTACTGGCGCATGTTTTCGCTGGCAATGTACCGAGGAACAGCCGAGAACGCAAGAATTATAGAATATCCGGCTGTCTGCCCAACCCGGAAAAACCTGAGCCCCCTTTTATTCCGCCGTGCCCTCGTCGGCTTGCTCCCAGACCGGTCCCGCCGCCGTGTCATGGATGGTGACGCCTTTGCGGAGCAGCTCTTCCCTGGCCGAATCGGCCGCTGTCCAATCCTTGAGCTGCCGGGCCCGCTCCCGCTGCCTGATGAGCTTATCGATCTCCGGGGTCAGGGGGCAATGCTCGAGCCGGAGAATGCCGAGCACGGTGTTGATCATCCGCAGCACTTCCAGCACGTCGCTCTTCTGATCCCGGTCAAGATTTCGCAACTGGACAATCGGATTGGTCTGCTTGATGAAATTAAACAGCGCCCCAATCGCCCCGGAGATGTTGAGGTCGTCGTTCATGGCCTCAATAAACCGTTTTTCCAGCTCGGACACATAGGTGGCCACCTCGGGATGGGGCAGGCCGGCGGGCAGGCAGAGAAGCTTGCAGGTGTATTCGTCAATCCGTTTCAGCGCCGTCCGGGCGGTATTGAGCCGCTTGAAGGAGAAAATCAGGGGTTTGCGGTAATGGACACCGAGCAGCATGAACCGGAGCTCCCGGCCGCTGTAGCCCTTGTCCAGCACCTCCCGCAGGGTCACCACATTGCCGGTCGCATCCGCCATTTTGCGGCCGTCCTTCAGCAGCTGGCCGGAATGCACCCAGTAATTGGCCAGGGGCTTGCCGGTGAGGGCCTCGGCAATGGCGATCTCGTTTTCATGATGCGGGAACACCAGATCCTGGCTGGCGGTATGAATATCGATGGTCTCGCCCAAATAGCGGGTGGACATGGCCGAACATTCGATATGCCAGCCGGGGCGGATATTGCCCCAATCGGTTTCGAAAAAAATGCCTTTTTTCAATTCCGCCAGGGTCGAACGCTTGAGCAGGGTGAAGTCGCGCGGATTGTCCTTCTCGTAATTGTCGAGGTCAACGGTCTGCCCGAGCTTGATCTTGCTGAGATCGATGCCGGACAGGCGCCCGTATTTCTTGAACTTGGAAATATCGAAATAGATCGAGCCGTGCTTTTCGTAGGCATAGCCCTTGTGCATCAGGTCATGGGCGATTTCAATCATATCGCCGACATGATCGGAGGCCAGCGGATAACCCGTGGCCTTCTCCACATTGAGGGTCGCGGCCGCCTGCATGAACTCTTCGATATATTTGCCGGTGAAATCCTTCAAATCCGCGTTGGCGGCGATGGCTCCGGCAATGGTGTTGTCGTCGAGATCGGTGAAATTCATGAAGGAGGCCACCGCATAGCCGCAGCAATGGAGATAACGGTTGATGAGATCGGCGACGATCAACCGGCGGCAGTGGGCCAGGTTGGGCGATTCAAAGGCAGTGGGGCCGCAGGCATACACCGTGACCCGATTATCGCTGATCGCCTGGAAAACCTCTTTTTTCCGGGTCATGGTGTTGAACAGCCGCAACTGGGAGGTCTTTTCCGGGGCCTTTTCCCGTTTGACGAACAGCGAGGTGCTGAGATAGCGCTCGCCGCCATCCGGCAGAATGGTGACAATACAGCCCTCGGACAGCTCCCTGGCCCGCTCCATGGCCACAAACATGGCCGCGCCGCTGCTCATCCCCGCGAAAATCCCCTCTTCGGCCGCCAGGCGGCGGACGGTGCGGAAGGCATCTTCATCGGCAATATTGACAATCGCATGGGGCAGGCTTTTGTCAAATATTCCAGGCTTATACGATTCCTTCATGTTCTTCAGGCCCTGGATCTTGTGGCCGAGGAACGGCTCCACCGCGATCACCCGAACGTGGGGATGATGCTCCCTGAACCAGCGGGACAGGCCCATGGCGGTTCCGGAGGTACCCAGGGTGGTGACGATATCGGTGACCCGGCCGTTGGTCTGTTCCCAGATTTCCGGGGCGGTGGTTTTATAGTGCGCCTGCCAGTTGGCCGGATTGTTGAACTGATCGGCGAGAAAATAGCGCTCCGGATGTTCCCGGGCCAGGGCATAAGCCTTTTCAATGGCCCCGTCAGTGGCGCGCTTGGCCGGAGTCAGGATGATTTCCGCGCCATAGGCCTGCATGATCAGTCGGCGCTCGATCGAGGCCGATTCCGGCATGATCAGCTGACAGCGATACTGCTTGGCCGCGCACATCATGGCCATGCCGATGCCGGTATTGCCGCTGGTGGCCTCAAGGATGATTTTGTCGTGGGTCAGCTCGCCGCTCTTTTCCCCGGCCTCGATCATGGACAGGGCAACCCGGTCCTTGATCGAACCGCCGGGATTGCGGGATTCAAGTTTGGCCAAAAGCTGCACGGTGTCGGCGCCGGGATTGATCCGGCGTAACTCAACCAGCGGGGTGTTGCCTATTAATTCGATGATATTCATGTTGTTCAAAGGACGTTTCAGGGAACCGGAGAGAGAGTATCTACGGGCGGCAGCATAGCCTATTTCCGATTAAAGAGCAAAACAAGCGCCCAGGTACCGGAAAATTTATGCGCCGCGCAGCAGCAGCCGGGGCCAGGGGAGAACCGGAGCGGAACACCGGGAAATTGAACGAAAAAACCGTTTGCGGCGAAGGGTCGGGGCAAGATGTTCAAGCTATTTGCCGACAGGCCCTTGTTTTGAATGGGAAGCAAACATCCGCCACAGACGCTCGAGCGCCTCCCGGCATTCCTGGTTGGCGACGCCCTCCGCCATTCCCCGGAATGCCCGCTCCTGCTCGGGATACACGGGATGGGTTTCGGATTGGCGGTGTTCCGGCACTCGCGGCGTTTCCGGCTGCAGCAGCCAGCGAATATCAGTTACCGGCTTTTCGGTCAGACTCCTGTTGACCCTCGTCAGCAGATCGAGCTTAACGAACTGCATATGATGCATCCATGCGGAATCCTGGACAAAAATCCAGAGAACATCCTGGCGGAAAAAAGCGGGCGCGGTCAGGCGAGCGATCTCGGCACCAACGATCTCCGGCCAGTCCCGGACAAGGTGAAACAACAGCCACTGATTTCTCCATTGTTTGGTCGAATAAACCGCTGGCAAGCAACTGCCAAGAGAGGAAAGATCGTTGGTGGAAGTTTTTTTTCGTTTTTCCATTCGAGCCACACGCAACCGGGACAAAACAGCAGCCTTGCCCCGCCTTCTTAAATCGTCATGCTAATTCAGGTGGATAGCCTATAGGCTTTTAGGCTTTTACGGCTGTGGCCTTTAAGGATTGGCACCTACAGCCTAGCCTACAGTCTAATCAACCTGAACATTTACATCCAGGTATTATCCACTGCCTTGCGCAAGGGGTTCGCAAGCGCCAATCTTTTCGCGCCTGCGGGTGAATTTTTCTTGACGGCGACGGCGGAACTCAGTAATAAAAAACCGACTGAGCACTCAGTCTAACTCATCCCTGAAAGGAACGCATGAAAAAGAAAGAAGTCATTCTCCAAGCCGCCACCTACCTTTTCTCCCGCAAAGGCTACAAGGACACCGCCATGGGTGAGCTGTCAAAGATGACCGGCGCGGCCGAAGGCACCATTTTTTACCACTTCAAGAACAAGCAGGAGATCTTTCTCGCCATCCTGAGAAACCTGAGAGACGACATCCTGCCTGAATTCGAGCGCTACCGGAAAACGGAATCCGAGAAAACCGGCCTGGACATGGTCGAGGAATCGATCTCGTTTTATCTCTACATGACCAAGACCCGGGAGAATCTGTTCTCCATCCTCCACCAGCGCTACCCTTACGAACTGGCGGAGACCAACCCGGAGTGCAGGGATATCCTTGAGGCGATCTACAACTGTTTTGTCGATATCTTCGAAACCGCCATCGCCAGCGGCCAGGCCGACGGCACCATCGGCAACGTGCCGGCGAGGAAATCGGCGCTGATCGTGTTTTCAATGGTCGACAGCATGGTCCGCTTCCGGATGAACAATCTCTATGATGTTGACGCGCTCTACAATGAACTGATCGAATCCTGCCGGCGGATGCTGGAAAACCGCAACCGCGGATGACGACCGAGGCGCCCGAACAATCGCCCCGAGAGCTACCGGCTGACAGACGGCCGCGCTCGGGGGACACAGTATTGGATAGACAGTATATTCACACCAACCTTTACATGATCTGAGGTAAGACGAACGGCATGATCAAACGGATTTTCCCTTTTCTCGATTGGTTTTCCGGCTATAACCTGGCCTTGTTCAAGGCGGATGGCATAGCCGGCCTGACTGTAGCCCTGGTGTTGATTCCCCAGTCCATGGCCTATGCGCAGCTTGCGGGCCTGCCCCCCTACTACGGACTCTACGCCGCCTTTCTCCCCCCAATAATCGCCTCGCTCTTCGGCTCGAGCCGGCAGTTGTCCACCGGACCGGTGGCGGTGGTCTCGCTGATGACCTCGGCCTCCCTGGCGCCCCTGGCCACGGCCGGCAGCGAGGGCTATATCGCCTACGCCATCCTGCTTTCCCTGATGGTCGGCCTCTTTCAGCTCAGCCTGGGCATCCTCCGCCTGGGTCTGGTGGTCAATTTCCTCTCCCATCCGGTGGTCAACGGTTTCACCAATGCCGCGGCCATCATCATCGCCACCTCGCAGCTCTCCAAGATGTTCGGGGTCAATGTCGACACCGCTCCGCATCATTACGAAACCATCATCAAGGTGGTGGAATCCGCCTTTCATTACACCCACTGGCCGACCTTTCTCATCGGCGTGCTCGCGCTGGCGATCATGATCGGTTTGAAACGGATCGCCCCCAAGGTGCCCAATGTCCTGGTCGCCGTCGTCGTCACCACGGCCCTTTCCTGGATGATCGGCTTTGAACACAATACCGCAGCCAACAGCAGCGCCATTCAATCTCCGACCGCACTCCAGCTGATCACCTCCTTCAATGACGCCGTCAACGGTGCCGCCCCGCTCGCGGAAAAACGGACCCAATCCAGCAAGGCCCTTGAAGAGGCCCGCAAGGCCCACAACCCCATTGCCCTGCTCGACGCCGAACACGAAGACCGGGTGATCCAGTCCCGGATCGAGGAGCTCAAGGATGTCGCACACCTTTACCGGGAAGAGCTGAGAAAACTGCTGTTCAAGGCCGTGGTGCAGGCGGACAACAGTGTCCTCTATTACCCGGCCGATCAGCTGCCGCCGGGGGCGAAAACCGATGGCCGCACCTGGCGATTCCGGGTGGGCAACAAGGCCCTCAAACTTGATAAACTGACGATGACCGGCGGCGGCGAGGTTATCGGAGAGGTCCCCCAGGGCCTCCCCACCCTGACCATGCCCCGCATCGACCTCAAGGTGATGCTCCAGCTGTTTCCCTACGCCGCGATTATCTCCCTGCTGGGATTCATGGAGGCCATCTCGATCGCCAAGGCCATTGCCGGTAAAACAGGGCAGCGGATCGACCCCAATCAGGAATTGATCGGACAGGGGCTGGCCAACATTATCGGCGCCATCGGCAAGAGTTATCCCGCTTCCGGCTCCTTCTCCCGTTCGGCGGTCAATCTCCAGGCCGGGGCAATCACCGGCATGGCGAGCGTTTTCACCAGTCTGGCCGTGGTGATCGCCCTCTTGTTTTTCACTCCCCTGCTCTACCATCTGCCGCAATCCGTGCTCGCCGCCGTGATCATGATGGCGGTCATCGGCCTGATCAATATCTCCGGCTTCCTCCATTCCTGGCGGGCGCAATGGTATGACGGCCTCATCTCCATCCTCTCGTTCATCTGCACCCTCTGGTATGCCCCCCATCTCGACAAGGGCATCATGCTGGGGGTCGTTCTCTGCCTGATGGTTTTCCTCTACAAGAACATGCGGCCGGTTGTGACATCCCTCTCCAGGGACCAGAACATGGCCCTGCGCTGCGCAACCACCCTTGGCCTGGCCGAGTGCCGGTATCTTTCGATCATCCGTTTCGAGGGCCCGCTCTTTTTTGCCAATGCCAGCTACCTCGAGGACAAGATTTCCGACCTGATGCTGTGCAAGAAAACCCTCCGCCACATCCTGATCGTCGCCAACGGCATCAATGATATTGACGCCTCCGGGGAGGAGACGTTATCCTTGCTGGTCGACCGCCTCCGCAGCGCCAAGATCGATATCTCCTTCAGCGGCATAAACGAGACCGTCATGCGGGTACTGGTGCGGACCCACCTCTTCAACAAAATCGGCGCGGACCATGTCTACCCGACCCTGGAAAACGCCTTGCTCCACATCCATCCCTCGGTACACACGGAAGAAGAAATGCATGCCTGTCCCTTGAGGGTCATCGCTCAACCCAAGATCATCTGTCCATAAGAGAGGATTCCCATGTCAGTGATTACTATATTTAACGCGCTCTATTGCAATGAGGACAAGATTGTCCAGCAGTTGGTCGAAAAAACCGGCTACCAGCTGGTCAATGACAGCGAAGTGGTGGCCCTGGCCTCTACCCTGTCCGGCATACCCACGGAAAGGATGACCCGAGCCTTCGCGGCGAAGACCTCGCTGTTCAACCCCTTTACCCATGAAAAAGAACGATCCGTCGCCTACCTTCGGCTTGCGGTCTCCGAGATCATGAGCCGGGGCGGACTGATCATTTCGGGATTTTCCAGCCTGCTGGTTCCCGCCATCATCACCCATGTCCTGCGGATATGCCTGATCGCGGAAATGAGCTACCGGGTCAAGCAGGCGCAGGCCCAGGCCGTCCCGGAAAAAGATCCGCTGAAAACCATCCATAAAAGCGACGAGGACAAAGCCGCCTGGACCTCGCATCTTCTCCAAAACGCCGATCCCTGGGATCCGGCCCTCTACGACATTGTCATCCCCACCGACAAGATCGCCGCCGGCGAGAGCGTCCATCTGATAACCCGCAACCTCCAGACCGATGTCCTCACCCCCACCGAGGCGTCGCTGGCGGCTATCGCCGATTTTCAACTCCAGGCCAAGGTGCAGGTCGCCCTGGCCCTGGAAGGTCACGAGGTCGGCGTCAGCGTCAAGGACGGAATCGCCAGCCTGACCATCGAAAAAAATGTGCTGATGCTGAGCCGGCTCGAGCAGGAACTGCAGGAGATCGTCGCCAAGGTGGAGGGGGTCAAATCCGTGACCACCCAGGTGGGCAAGAATTTCCATCAGGCGGATATCTACCGGAAAATCGATTTTCAGGCGCCCTCAAGGGTCCTGCTGGTCGATGACGAGCGCGAATTCGTCCAGACCCTGTCGGAACGGCTGCTGCTCCGGGATATGGGCTCCGCCGTGGCCTACGATGGCGAATCCGCCCTGGAGATGCTGCGTGACGATGAACCCGAGGTCATGATTCTCGACCTGAAGATGCCCGGCATCGATGGCATGGAGGTCCTGCGACAGGTCAAGGCGACCCAGCCTGAAATCGAAGTGATCATCCTCACCGGGCACGGCAATGAGACCGACCGGGAAACCTGCATGCAACTGGGCGCCTTTGCCTATCTGCAAAAGCCGGTCGACATCGACATCCTCAGTGAAACCATGAAAAAGGCCAACGAAAAGATCATGCAGCGGAAAAAGGGAGTGACGGCCTAAGAACCAACCGGGTACAGGGAGGAGGAGTACGCCAAGGTTTTCCCGTCATCCCACGGCGCCCGGAGACCACGAACCCCTGACTTGTCAACATTGAACGGCTGCAACCCGTTGCGGCCGTTCAATGCTCGAATTCTCCCCGTTCCCGCCTGCAGGAGGAGCTCATAATGCTGTTCAAGCGATATAAACCCAGATTCCTTGATTATCACGATCAGGCATCCGGCATGTATAAATCGCTCTTCAATTTCAGACAGCTCTGGAAGCAGTCCATCACCATCACCCTGGTGGTGGCGCTGATGCCGCTGCTCGCCCTGGCGATCGTTGACTATAACATCACCAAGCAGGCCACGGAATCCGAGCTTCTCCTGCGAACCGCCCGCCTCGTTTCCAATGCCCGCCGCACCCTGACCGCCTATCTGGATGAACGAAAATTCGCCCTCAACTTTCTCATCCTCGACAACACCTACGACCAGCTGCTCGACGAGCAGCGCCTCGCCCAGCTCCTCGACAATCTCAAAGGCGGCTTCGGGGAATGGTCCGACCTGGGAGTGATCGACCACAACGGCATCCAGCGGAATTACGCCGGACCCTATCAGCTGAAGGGCGCGAACTACAGCGGCCAGGAGTGGTACAAGCGGCTCAACTATACCGATCCGGATTCGTACCATGACAACATCTCGATGCGGTCCAACATCAGCGATGTTTTTCTCGGTTTTCGGAACATGCCCCACCTGGTCATCTCCGTGCTCCACAACAACCCCATCGGCCTGGAGTGGCTGCACTATATCCTCCGCGCCAGCCTCGACATCGATCGTCTCAACAACATCCTGTCCCAGCTCGAGGTCAGCGGCGACGGCGATGCCTTCCTGATCAATCAGGAGGGCGTGATCCAGACACCGTCACGGCATTACGGGGGGGTCTTGGAAAAATTGCCCCTCACCGTGCCCGCGCCCTCCGAACGGACCCAGGTCATCGAAAGCCGCGATCATCGCGGCCACCAGGTGATCATCGGCTATGCCTATATCACCGGAACGCCCTTTATCCTCATGGTGATCAAGCAGAAACAAAACCTGATGAAAGCCTGGTACGATACCGGCGCCAAACTCATGATTTTCCTGGTCGGCTCCATTCTGACCATTGTCGCCGTGGTCATCGGGATGTCCACCTATCTGGTCAACAGCATCTATCAGGCGGACCAGAAAAGGCTGGCAACGCTGCATCAGGTGGAATACGCCAACAAAATGGCCTCGATCGGCCGATTGTCGGCGGGCGTGGCCCACGAGATCAACAATCCGCTGGCGATCATCAACGAAAAGGCCGGCTTAATCAAAGATCTCTTCACCTTTCGCCAGGAATACGCGGCGGACAGCCGCCTGATCGGCCTGGTGGACTCGATTATCGGCTCAGTGGAGCGCTGCGCGACCATCACCCGGCAGCTCCTCAATTTTGCGAGGAACATCCAGGTCAGCGTCCAGAAGGTCAGCCTCCAGCAGATCGTGGCCGATGTCCTCGAGTTCCAGACCAAGGAAGCCGGTTACCGCAGCCTCTCGATCAAGGTGGATATCCCCGAGGAGATCCCCGAATTTGTCAGCGACCGGGGCAAACTGCAGCAGGTCTTCATCAATCTGGTGAACAATGCCTTTGCCGCGATGAAGGATGGGGGTACACTGGAAATCAAAAGTCGCTTGGGGCCGGGCGGACGGACCATCGTCACCACGGTCAGCGATAATGGCTGCGGCATCCCCCAGGAGAACATCAAACGAATCTTCGAGCCGTTTTTCACCACCAAAAGCGGCAGCGGCGGCACCGGTCTCGGTTTGTCGATCACCTATGGACTGGTCAAGGAAATCGGCGGTGAGATCGAAATCACCAGCACTGTCGGCAAAGGCACCACCTTTTCGATAACCCTGCCGCTTGAATACAATGCAAAGCAAGGAGACACCAATGCGCGTACTACTGGTTGACGATGAAGAAGAGTTGGTTTCAACCCTGGCGGAACGCTTGACCATGCGGGGACTCACCGCCGCCTGGGTGACCGGATACCGCGCCGCCCTCGACATTGTCGAAAAAGAACCGTTCGATATCGCCCTGCTCGATGTCAGGCTTCCGGAAATGAACGGGCTCGAACTGAAACGGCTGCTGGCGGCCCGCTGCCCTGAGATGAAGTTCATCTTCCTTACCGGCCATGGCTCGGAGGAGGATTTCAAGGCCTGCTCGGCGGAAAGCGGTAAGGAATATTACCTGATCAAGCCGGTGCAGATCGAGGTGCTCATGGCCAAACTCAATGAGATCTTTCAAGGCTAAGGAGCCTCTTGGCCGAGGTCACAGGCTTCCCGCGCACTGCGCAACAATGCATATACAGGGAGATACATGGAACAAGCACACAATACCCTTGACGCCGTTTGCCTCCAGGTCTTCGGCAAGATTTCCGCCTCGGTTTCGCATGACCTGAAAAACGTCCTGGCCATTATCAATGAAAGCGCCGGTCTGCTGGACGACTTCGCGCTCCTCGCCGCCAAGGGCGTTGAAATTCCCGCTGACCGGCTGAACATCACCACTGCCCGCATCCTTAGACAGGTCAAGCGGGGCGATACGATTCTCAGAAATATGAACCGGTTCGCCCACACCACCGATGCGCCGGTTCTCCAGAGCAATGCCGCCGAAATCGTGGCACTGGTCGTCGATCTGGCCGCGCGGCAGTCTGCGATGAAGGAGGTCACCTTCACCACCGCACCGGCCGCCGGCATGATCCGCACCTGCCTGGTCTATTTCGAGGCCTGTATCTACCTGTTGCTGCGGCAGATCATCGAAGTTCTGCCCGCCAAGGAGACGGTCGCTATATCGGTGACCCAGGAGGAGAACACGATCCTCATCCGCTTCGCCAACGGCAACGGTCTGCCGATGATTGCCGACCAAACTTTTCCGGGCGAGCAGGAGAAGGCGCTGATGGCCTGGCTCAAGGCGGAAATGAGCGCCGGTCCCGGCGCCCTCGTCCTCCGCTTGCCCGCGGATATCGGATAGGCGCAACCGCCTGCATTGAAGAACAACCAGCCCTTACTTAACCGGAGGAGAACCCTATGGACGAAAGAATTCTACTCATTGATGATGAACAGGATTTCATGGATGCCCTCGCCGACCGAATGCGCGACCGGGGCATGCAGGTTTCGACCACCACCTCACCGATCGAGGCCTTGAAGAAGGCGGACCAGGAAAATTTCGATGCCATTATCCTCGACCTGATGATGCCGGAAATGAACGGACTCGAAACCCTGACCCGACTGAGGGAAAAGAATCCTGACCTGCAGATTATTCTTCTCACCGGACATGCCACCATTGAAAAAGGGGTCGAGGCGATGAAGCTCGGGGCCGTGGATTTCCTGGAAAAACCGATCGACATCCAGGCGCTTAATGCTAAAATTAAGGAAGCCAAAGCGCAGAAAATGCTGCTTGTCGAAAAGCGTACCGAGGAAATCATAAAAAACATTCTCGGTTGCAAGGCCTGGTGAGCCCGGTCAATCCCTATAGAACGAACTCGTCCCCTTTTTCCACGGAGCCACTGCTGTGGATACTCAGCAGACGCCCGGAGGATTGCTTCTTGTTCCGCCCGAGCTTACCATACTATCAGAAGACCTGACGAATACCCGGGCTTCGTGTGCGGCATCGTGGTTACCCGATTGCGTGGAAGTGCCACGGTGTTGCCCTGCCAGCATCCACTTTCGCTTGGTTTTTAGTGGCCAGGTAGGGTAAAAGGAAAGTGACATGGAAAAGAAACGATGGGACGATATTCCTTCCCTGGAAGGACTGGAGGTAGACTGGCAGTATCAACCGGAGAACCCCCAGGGGAAGAGAGCCTTTGTGCGGATGAGCGAACGGGACCTGCTGAAGATGTTTGATGGCCAGCCTATCCTGGTGAAGGTCGCAACCGCGGAGGCCACTTTCACCGGCTCTCTGCTGGATATCTGCGAGGGTGGCATGGCCGTCGCTCTCAAGGTGGCGCTTGCTGAGAATCTAGCGGTTAGGGTCGGTTTTTTTCTCGGGACCCAAAAAATTATCTCCCGGGCCGAGGTCCGATACGTGCGCCGGAGCGATCAGGAGTATGCAACCGGGATCAAATTTATCGATCTCGATGCGGCGTCACGTGAATTTATTGCGGGCATATATGCTTCCCGGGTTCTCAAGCATGCCCTGTAGGACCATCACCCCACCCCCTTGAGCCACAACCGGCCTTCGCGCTCCTCTTTTTCCCCCGCCCGATCGGATTCCCTGTTCTTGTCCTGACCACGCCTTGAGCGCGGCTGCTTCCGTTCCCCCATTTCTTTTTTCGCCAATATCGCCGTTTCCTTGCCGCCTCGAGAGCAGGAAAACGCCCCTTCCCACCCTACCCCTCATCTTCGGATCACATCTTGAAACTATTTGAAACATAAAGAAACATTACTCCTTGACATAATGTTTCAAATAGTTTCAATTATATCCCTCACCGATTCCTCTCCAATTTTCTTGAAGCAACTCATTAATATTATTGAAATAAAAAATAAAAATCCGGCTGGCCCCTCATTTGCAAAAAGAGGCATGGCACAATGAATCGCCATTCAGCGGGCGTGGCCGCGCCATCGCCCGATCATGCAAGGTCGAAACATTTTTTCAAGATAGAGGACAAAAGGAGAAGATATGGACAAAGAAATAGAGGCAAGGGTGTTACTCGTTGACGACGAGAAAGATTTCCTGGAAACGCTTTCCAGCCGCCTTGAAGTCCGGGGCTTGAAAGTCAGCGCCGTGACCAGCGGCGAACAGGCCATCGCCGAGGCCAAACAGCAGGACTACGACGCCATCATCGTTGACCTGTCCATGCCCGGCATCGACGGCCTGGAGACTTTGAAGCGGATCAAGGCGGATAATCCCAATGCGGAAATCATCATGCTCACCGGCCACGGCTCGGTACAGAGCGGGGTCGAGGCCATGAAACTCGGAGCCGGAGATTTTCTGCAGAAACCGGTGGAACTCTCCGAGCTGATGAACAAAATCGGCGAAGCCAAGGATAAGAAAATGCTGGTTTTGCAGAAGCAGTCCCAGGAAGAACTCCGAAAAATTCTCCAGAGCAAGAGCTGGTAACCGGGCAGTCCACCCCTCAGACAAACTACACCATAAGGAGAGAGGCATGAGCAATACAATGCCCGTCGTCAAAGATCTCATCGTTCCCCTGGAACTTTTCCCGCATCTGGGCAGCGACCAATCGGTGCATGAAGCCGTGGGTCAGTTGTTTTCCCACACCATCAACGGCAGCGGCAAACTGCTGTTTGACGAACTGCTGGTGATCAACAGCGAGAGCCAGTACGTCGGCCGCCTCACCATCCGGGGCATTCTCACCTGCTATTTCCCGACCCTGTTCGATGGTGGCCAGAAAGACGTTTTTGCCGGTAAGAAGGAGAAATTCACCGATCTCGCCATCCTGCTCGAAGACAGTTTCCAGGCCGAGTGCAAGCGTCAGGGCGCCCTGCCGGTCAGCCAGTTCATGACCCCGCCGCACAAATCGATCAAGGCCGACATGCATCCCCTGCACGCCGCCGAAATCATGATGGCCGAGAATGAAACCTGCTTGCCGGTGGTCGAAGACCAGGCCGTGATCGGCGTGGTCCGCCTGATCGATATTTTCCGGACACTTGCCGGCAGTTGCTCGCTGTAAGTCAATCCAAGAAACCCATTCACCTAAAAAGGAACGAATATATGTCAGGTGCAATTGTGAAAGAACTCCCGGAAACCAAAGCCCCGTTCAACTGGTCGAGAGCGTTCTTCCTTCTCGCCGGTTTGGCCCTCTTCTTTATCATTTACTACTGCCCGGCCTGGCCGGACGCCATTGATCCCAAGGGCGAGCATTTCGTCCTCACCAAGCAGGCCAAGGGTGCCCTGGCTGTCTTTGCCGTGGCCGCCACCTGGTGGATTTTCGAGGTAGTGCCGATCGGCGTCACCAGCCTCTTGATCGGCAGCCTCCAGGCCCTGTTTCTCATCCGCAAGCCGGCCGATGCCTTCAAGGATTTCATGGATCCCTCGGTGCTGTTCATCTTCGGCTCGGTGGTCATCGGCATGGTCTTCACCAAGACCGGCCTGACCCGGCGGATCGCCTACAAGATGCTCTCGATCATCGGCGAGCGGACCTCGATGATCATGCTCGGCTGTTTTGTGATGACCGTGGCCCTGACTCATGTCATGGCCCACACCGCCGTGGCAGCCACCATGTTCCCCTTGCTGATGGCCATCTATGCGATGTACACCACCGAAACCAAGCCGACCAAGTTCGGCAAGGCCCTGTTCATCGGCATGGCCTATGTCGCTGGCGCCGGTTCGATCATCACCTTGCTCGGTTCCGCCCGCGCTGCCGTGGCCCTGGCCTTTTACAAGGACATGACCGGCATGGAACTCACTCCCATGGATCTGACCTACTATATGATGCCTCTGGGCTGGTTGATGGTCTTAATCCTCTGGGGTTTTTTCATGGTCTTGCTTAAACCGGAAAAGGACCGCATTCCCGGCCTCAAGGAAAAGGCCACCCGGATGTACAAGGAACTGGGCGGCATGACCCGCAATGAAATCTCTGCGGCCATCATCATCTTCATCGCCGTTGTTCTCATCGGGCTGAAGAGCCTGCTTCCGGCTTTGGACAGTGTGGATAAGACCGGTATCCTGCTCTGTTCCACCATTGCCTTCTTTGTGTTCAATATCCTCGACATCGACGACCTGGAAGACATTCCCTGGAACATCGTCCTGCTGTTCGCCGGCGCCATGTCGATTGGCTTCTGCCTCTGGCAGACCGGCGCAGCCAAGTGGCTGGCGGTCAACTGGCTGGTGCTCTTCCAGAGCGCCCCGGCCGTAGTCTTCATCCTCGGCATGGCCTTTTTCGTCCTGGTGATGACCAACTTCATCATGAACGTCGCCGCCATCGCGATCTCTTTGCCGGTGGCCCTGGTTATCGCTCCCTATCTCGGGGTCGGGCCCCAGGTCATCCTCTTCTCCGCCCTGGCCACCGCCGGTATGCCCTTCTTCCTGCTGATCGGTGCGGCCCCCAATGCCATTGCCTATAACTCGAAGCAGTTCACCACCGGGGAATTTCTCAAGTACGGCATCCTGGCCAGCCTGATCCTGATGGCCGTCCTTTGGCTCTTTGTGGCTTTTGTCTGGCCGATGATGGGCATGCAGGTGTTCGCAGCCGCTAAATAAGTTTACCGCGGATTCGGCCTCCTCTCCTTGTAGAGGAGGTCGAATTTTACACAATGCCATACGCAGAATGTTTGGTAGCCGTCCATCGGATACAATGAGGCGGTTAGAGGCCCTACCCTAACCCTATTAAAACTGTGACTGCACCAAGGCGGTCATAAAAGGAGTGTGCTTCCCATGATGTCCATGATTGCTGTTGTCTTTGTGCTTGCCTACGCGAGTATCGCGCTCGAGCACCCGCTTAAGATCAATAAGTCCGCCACCGCACTGATCGCCGCCGGTCTGATGTGGACCCTCTATTCCTTTGCCAGCCCCCTGGGCGTACATGGCGTTACTGAGCAGTTAACCGAGAAACTCGCCGAGACCGCGGCCATCGTCTTTTTCCTGATCGGCGCCATGACCATTGTCGAGGTTACCGACAGTCACGGCGGTTTTGAGGTTATCACCAGCCGGATCAAGGCGACCAAGCTTTCCAGTCTGTTGTGGATCATTGCTTTTATCGCCTTTTTCCTCTCCTCGATCCTTGATAACATGACCACCACCATCGTCATGGTGGCCCTGATGAAACGGATCCTCAAGGAGCAGAAACAGCGGTATTTCTTTGCCGGCATCATCGTTATCGCCGCCAATGCGGGCGGCGCCTGGACCCCGATCGGCGACGTCACCACCACCATGCTGTGGATCGGCGGTCAGATAACCACCGGCAATATCATGCAAGGCTTAATTGTCCCTTCCTTGGTGAATGCAATTGTTCCGGTTGCCATAGCTTCCTTTTTTCTTAAAGGTAATGTCGTCCCGCCGGATCAGATCGAAAACTGTGCAACCAACACCACTCAGTTCGAAAAATCCTTGATGTTCTTCCTCGGCATGGGCAGCCTGATCTTTGTGCCGGTGTTCAAGTCCATCACCCATCTGCCGCCTTATCTGGGCATTCTCTTGTCCTTGGGCGTTCTCTGGCTGGTTGGCGAGATCCTTCATCGCAAAAAGACCCAGGAGGAAAAAGGGCACCTCTGCCTCACCCAGGCCCTCAAGCGGATTGACATGGCTTCGGTGGTCTTCTTCATCGGTATCCTCCTGGCCGTGGCCACCCTGTCCGCCAACGGCATGCTCCCGGCCCTGGCCAAGTGGCTGGACGCCGTCGTCGGCAACCAGAGCATCATCGTCATCATCATCGGTCTGGTCTCCGCCGTGGTCGACAACATCCCGCTGGTCGCCGCCTCCATGGGCATGTATCCGCTGGCCCAGTTCCCCACCGACTCCTTCATCTGGGAATTCATGGCCTACTGCGCCGGCACCGGCGGTTCCATCCTGATCATCGGCTCCGCCGCCGGTGTGGCCGCCATGGGGCTGGAGAAGATCGAATTCTTCTGGTATGCCCGCAAGATCGGCCCGCTGGCCCTGTTGGGCTATTTTGCAGGAATTGCCTGTTATATCGTGCAGTACAATATCTTCCACTAAGAGCACTCTCCCCAGCCCTTCCCGGTCTCAACGACGGGAAGGGTGTTTTTCCGAGGCCGACACCTTGGCAACATCCTTTTTCACAAAACGAACCGGGTCTGAAATCCACCTGACAAACCGGCGCCGATGCACTACAACTGGATGCACCCTCGATGGTGAACACTACTCACACCTAGCCGACATCCAGCCTATGAACGACGATATCTCCGCCTTGCCCGAAATCACGATCACCACCCTGCTCAACGGCATCCCGCACGCAATCGCGGTGATCGACAGGGATCTGAAAATCGTGGTGATCAATGAATTCCTCGAAGCCCTCACCGGTCTGGCCCTGACCGATGTCAAGGGGCTGTATGTCGACTTTGTCCTCCGCTCCAATATCGCGGGACGGGGCCGGACCTTCCGCGAGGTCCTGGACACCGGGGAAGCGGTGGTGCTGGAGGGCGACATCGTCGGCCGCGACCGCCGGAAAATTCCCATGCAATTCACCATCTCGCCCCTGCGCAACTCGAGGGAAGAGACCATTGCCCTGATGATCGTCCTCGACGACCTCTCGGCGACAGTAGCCGCTTCCGGGCTGGTGCAGGATGTCGACGAGACCGACTCGATCATCGGCCAGAGCCCGAAAATGCGCGAGGTTTTTGACCTTATTCCCCTGATGGCCCACACCGAGGCCTCGGTGCTGATCACCGGCGAAACCGGCACCGGCAAAGACAAGGTCGCCGAGGCCATCCATAAACGCTCGAGCCGGGCCAACAAGCCCTTTATCAAGATCAACTGCGGGGCCCTGCCCGAATCCCTGCTCGAATCGGAACTGTTCGGCTATGTCAAGGGAGCCTTCACCGGCGCCAACAAGGATAAACCCGGGATGTTCCGCCTGGCCCAGGGCGGCACCCTCTTTCTCACCGAGATCGGCGACATGCCGCTGCCGCTGCAGGTCAAGCTGCTCTCGGTCCTTGATGATCGCGAGTTCTTTCCCCTGGGCGGCGAGAAAAAGGTCAAGGTCGATGTCCGGATCATCGCCGCCACCCATCGGCCCTTGAAGAAACGGGTGGCAGCCGGCGAATTCCGCGAGGACCTCTATTACCGGCTTAATGTCCTCCACCTGCACCTGCCGCCCCTGCGGGAGCGGGAGACCGACACCCGTTTTCTCCTCAACCACTTCCTGCGGACCTTTGCCGAACGAACGGGCAACGATATCAAGACATTCAGCGACGAGGCCCTCAAATTGCTGATGAGCTACGCCTTTCCCGGCAACATCCGGGAGTTGCGCAATATTGTCGAATACGGCGTCAACATCTGCCAGGGCAGACAGATCGAAGTCGAGAATCTGCCGAAATACCTTCTTTCCCGGCTTGCCCCGATCAGTCCCGTACCCCGCGAACCGGCGAGCCCCCCGGAGGCGGAATCCGTTCCCTCCCCGCCGCGGATGGAAGCCGACCGGGATTGGCAGGCGATCGAAAAGGACCTGATCATCAACACCCTCACCCAGACCCGGGGCAACCGCTCCAAAGCGGCGGAAATCCTGGGATGGGGCCGGACCACCCTGTGGCGAAAATTGAAAACCCATGGACTGGTGACCTCCACGGAGTCCAGCAACACCTAGGATACAGCATGAAAATTTTGTTAACCGTGCAGGATAACAGCATTGCCCCCCGATTCGACCAGGCCACCGAGGTCATTATTGCCGAGGATGACGGACCGCAGAGGCTGGCTGAACCGCGAACCATCATCCTCCCCCATCGGAGCGCCGAGGAACTGAGCGACCTGATCGTCAAGGAGGGGATAGAGTGCGTGGTCTGCGGCGGCATTGAAGACAGCTTTCACAAATTTTTCACCTGGAAGAAAATCATTGTCATCGACGGCATCATCGGTTCCCATGCCGAAGCGCTCCAGCGGGTCCTGGCCGGTGAACTGCGTCCCGGCATGATCCTGCCCTCGGCCAGGGAGGAAACGAAGTGAGGCGGTCCGTCTGTCCTGATACCCCGCCTATGGCCATGGGTCTGCGGGCTGAATACGGACGGTTGTTTGCTCCGGAGTCCCGGCAAAGACGAATATGCGCGAAATAAAAGTCTTGATCGTCGACGAGGAGCCGGAGTTCACCTCGATCCTCGTTGATCGCCTCTGTTCCTGGGGATTTGCCGCCACCGCCGCCAACAGCAGAGAAGAGGTGCTGGAATCGCTCACCGCCTTCCGGCCCGAAGTTGTGGTTCTCGGACTTCAGGACCGGGACACGAAAGGACTGGATATTCTGCGGATGATCAAGGCCTTCGACTCAGGCGTAGAGGTCATTCTTCTGGTCGGCAAGGGCGCCGCCATCGCCGGGATGCGGGGAATGGAACAGGGCGCGGCGGATTGTCTTTCCCAGCCGATTGAACTGAGCGTGCTGATCGATAAAATCAAACAGGTGACCGGCATCGGCCTCCTTCGCTGAAGGCTCGTTGGCAGGCCGCAACTACCCGCCCAATACAACAAAAAAAGGCCGTTTCCACAGTCAAGGAAACGGCCTTTTGTATTTTTTCGTTCCCATGTGCCGCATGGGAACCAAGAGATCGAGTGCAGAGCGTTAGCGCAGCTCTCGGGTCAATATCTGCTCAGATAATTGTCGTGTTCCCAATCGGTGACAGCGGTGCGGAATGCATCCCACTCTTTTTCCTTGCCCTCGATATATTTCTCAAGGATGTGCTCGCCGAGGGAGTCCCTGGCGATCGGATTGGCCTTGAGCACCTGAATAGCTTCCAGGAGATTTGCCGGCAGGCTGGCGATTCCGGCTTCTTCTTTCTCGTCCGGGGTCATCTCGAAGATATCGACATTGACCGAATCCGGCACCGGCAGGTTGTTTTTAATGCCGTCCAGACCTGAATTCAGCATCATGGCAAAGGCCAGATACGGGTTGCAGGTGGGATCCGGGCAGCGCACCTCGGTCCGGGTTCCCATCCCTCGGGAAGCCGGGATACGGACAAGGGCCGAGCGGTTGGAGGCGGACCAGGCGACATAGACCGGGGCTTCATAGCCGGAGACCAGGCGTTTATAGGAATTGACCAGCGGGTTTGTGACAGCACAGAATCCCCGGGCATGCTTCATGATGCCGGCAATGTATTTATAGGCAACGTTGCTCAGCTGCAGCGGGCCTTTCTCGTCAAAGAACGCGTTGGTGCCGTCGAGATTGAACAAGGACTGATTGGTGTGCATGCCGGAGCCGTTGATACCGAAGACCGGCTTGGGCATAAAGGTGGCGTGCAGACCGAATTCCGCGGCGATCGAACGGACAACCCATTTGAAGGTGATGGTATTGTCGGCGGCGGTCAGGGCGTCGGCGTATTTGAAGTTGATCTCGTGCTGTCCCTCGGCAACCTCGTGGTGGGAAGCCTCGATCTCAAAGCCCATGGCCTCGAGGGTCTCGATGATCTCGCGGCGGCAATCGATGCCGGCATCATCGGGTTCCACATCGAAATAGCCGGTGACATCGTCGGTAATGGTGGTGGGCAGGCCGTCTTCATCACGACGGAACAGGAAAAATTCGCACTCGGTGCCCACGTTCATGGTGTAGCCGAGTTTCTTGGCGTCCGCCAGCACCCGTTTGAGGTTGTTCCGCGGACAACCGACAAAAGGGGTGCCGTCCGGCTTGTAGACGTCGCAGATGATGCGGGCCGCGTTACAGCCGTTTTTCTCACGCCAGGGCAGGACGACAAAGGTGTTGTAATCCGGTTTGAGGTACATGTCGGACTCGTTGATCCGGACAAAGCCCTCGATGGAGGAACCGTCAAACATGATCTGGCCGTCCAAGGCTTTTTCGATCTGGCTTTTTGGAATGGCGATATTTTTCATGAAGCCGAAAATATCGACAAACTGCAGGCGGAAGAAATTCACATTCTTCTCTTTGATGATTTTCATTATTTCGTCACGTGTCATAACTCATCTCCTTTTCCTTTGTGGATTCCGATTACCAACGAACTTCAGCCAGAATCAGCAGGCGCTGGGGAATCCGTTGGGTTTGCAGTGTTACATAGGCCAACCGGTCATGGTATATCTTGAACATGGAAAAGATCGATATACAAACACTTAAACAGCAGACACAATACGTGAGTTGCGCCATCAGGTCAACCACCAATATGGGTTTGGGATGGCTCAATGCCTGGGCTATCGGGGTGCCCGTGACGCCGCGGCTGACTGGGCTGCGTTGACCTCAAACGAGCTTCGGTTGTCGACGGTTGGGGATCCGCGCTTAGGTCTTGCTGGAAAGAAAAGGCCGCCCCCCGACGGGAGCGGCCTTGAACGCTTTAACGATGCCTACGGGATCAGCGGATGAACAGCATCTCCTGGTAGGAGGGCAGCGGCCACAGATCGTCAGCCACCACGCACTCCAGGGCGTCGGCGTAACCGCGCACCGCCAGCATGGCGGGCAGTACCTTGTCGCACATGTACTTGGCGTGGGCCAGGGTGTCGCCGCCCTCGTGGGCCACGAGCTTCTCCAGCTTATCCACCTCGGTCTGCATGGCGCGCAGGTTGGTGGTGACCTCCTCGAGGGTGGCCATCTTGAAGTCGTGACCGATGACCTTCATGCTGGCGCAGGTCTCGGCCAGCTGGCCCTGATAGCGCATCGCCGCCGGGAAGATCACTGTGCGGGCCATGCGGATCACCAGGTTGGCCTCGGTGGCGACGGTCTTGACGTACTGCTCCAGGTAGATCTCCTGGCGGCTCTTCAGTTCGGCCTCGGAGAGCACGCCGTACTTGGTGAAGAGCTCCACCACGTCCTTGCTGGTCAGCACGGGCAGGGCCTCGGGGGTGGTCTTCAGGTTGGGCAGGCCGCGCTTGGCCGCTTCCTTGTGCCAGGCCTCGGAGTAGCCGTCGCCGTTGAAGATTACGGCGTCGTGCTCCTTCATGATCTTCTGGAGCAGCTTCTGGACGCCCTCGTTGAACTGGGTCTTGTTCACCTTGCCCATCTTCTCCAGTTCGGTTGCCACGTAATCGAGAGATTCCGCCATCATCGTGTTCG
>Ga0074197_1001164_pt1 | contig 24155 bp, 23 predicted proteins | sample EPASupsiteSAE305_FD_64526 | JGI IMG/M metagenome (GOLD analysis project Ga0074197, IMG submission 64526) | Bioremediated contaminated groundwater microbial communities from EPA Superfund site, New Mexico - SAE3-05 reassembly with SPADES | ecosystem: Environmental > Aquatic > Deep subsurface >...
GAGGTGCCCACGGCCTTGATGGAAGCCGGCAGGCGGATCATGTCCTTATCTATCTCCATGTCGGCGGCAGCCAGGTTCTTGATGATGTCGCTCTTGGCCACGGACCCGTACATGACGCCCTCTTCGGAAACGGGGCGGGAGAAGGAAAGGGTGATGGCGGACAGGCGCTTGGCCAGTTCCTTCAGGGCGGAGTCCTCGGAGGCCACGCGCTTGGCGCGCTTGTCGGCGGAGTTCTTCCAGGCCTTCAGGGCGCCTTCGGTGGCGGCTTCCACCAAGCCGCGGGGCATGAGGAAGTTGCGGGCGTAGCCGTCTTTCACGTTCTTGATCTCGCCGGAACGGCCGAGGTTGTAAATGTCTTTCTTGAGTATGACTTTCATTTTAGTGCTCCGTTAGCCGTTGTAGGGCATGAGGCTCAGGTTGCGGTTGATCTTCACGGCCCTCATGATCTGGCGCTGATGCTTGGCGCAGGCGCCGGTGATGCGGCGGGAAAGGATCTTGCCGGTGTCGGTGCAGAAAGTTTTCACGATCTGGGCCTGCTTGTAGTCCACCAGGTCTATGTGCTCGGCGCACAGGCGGCACACCTTGCGGCGAGGGGCGAACCTGCGGCCGCCGGGGCGGCGCGGGCCGGGACCGGCGTGGGGACCGGCGTGGGGCCGGGGGGCCGCCGCTGCTTCGGCCGGCTTGGGGGTGGTTTCTTTGTTCTCCATAATGTTTGCTCCTACTGGTTTTAGAAAACGAATTCTTTAGAACGGCACTTCTTCTATGCCGGAGGGATCGCTCTTGGGCTCCGCGTCCGCGGAAACCTCTTCGGCCTCGCTCTTGGGCGCGGCTTCGGCGCCGCCCTGCTCGCCGTACGCCATCAGCTGCACGCGGCGGGCGGTGACCTTCATCTCTTTGCGCTTCTGGCCGGCCTTGTCCGTGTACTCGGAAGCGGTCAGGCGGCCTTCGATGAGCACCGGGCTGCCCTTCTTCATCTTGTCCTTGCAGCGCTCTGCGGCGGGACCCCAGACGGTGACCGGCACGAAGGTGGTGTCGTCCTTCCATTCGCCGGAAGCCTGGTCCTGGTAGCGCCGGTTCACGGCGATGGAGAGGGAGACCACGCCCTGCTGCTTCTGCGTGAAGCGCAGCTCGGGATCGCGGGTCAGCCTTCCGGCTATCATGACCTGGTTGATCTCAGGGATCTTTAAGTCCATAGTGTCCCCCGTGAGGGCCGCTTAAGCTTTCTTTACAGGCTGTTCCGCGGTCGCCTTCATCATGAGGGCGCGCAGAACGGTTTCCTGCAGTTTCAGGCTGTGGTTGATGGCCTTCACGCTTTCAGGCGCGGCCTTCACCTTCATATAAACGTAGAAGCCGTCGCGGTTCTTGCCCACGTTATGGGTGAACTTCTTGCGGCCCAGCCTGTCCTCGGCGAGCACTTCGCCCTTTTCGTCGGTCAGGATCTTTTTGGCCTTTTCCACCGCTTCCCCGACTTCGGCGTCGGTCAGCTGGGGATTGATAATCAGCATTAACTCATAGGTATTCATAGTAGGTTAATAATAGCAAATCAGCCGGGGGGTTTACAACCCGGGGGCGCAGACCAGGATCTGCTTGCCGGACTCGGCCGAGAAGGGACGTCGCCCGAAATCGCCGTAGCGTCTGAGCACTTTGAAGCCGTTGTAGTGGACCAGGGCCAGCAGTTCTTCCGGGAAAAAGCAGCGCAGATTAAGGCTTTTTTTGAGGGTTTTCCCGGTCTTTTCGCTGCGGTAATGCCAGGTCAGCCGCGAGGTCTGGGCCGCCTTATCATAGGAATACTGCTCGTTCACCAGCATTTTCCCCTCCCCGGACGGGTCCGGGTAATAGGCCACCGGCAGCAGCTCCTCGGGGTCGCGGGTGAAAAAGCGCGGCTCCGGGTTGAAGACGTCGAAAATAAAGAGCCCGCCGGGCGCCAGGTGACGGGTGACGGAGGCGAACAGGCCCTCCAGGTCCTCGCGGCGGCCGAGGTGCTGCATGGAATTAAAGGCCATGAAGATGAGCTTGAATTTCCTGCCCAGTGCGAATTTGCGCGCGTCGCCGCGCAGGAAGGGGACCTTCAGCCCGGCCGCAGCGGCCTTAGCCTTGGCCCGGGCGAGCATGGCCGGGGAATAGTCCAGGCCGGTTATCTCCACGCCCGACTTCCTGAGCGGGATGGTCAGGCGGCCGGTGCCGCAGGCCAGCTCCAGCACGGGGCCCCGCGCTTTTTTAGCCGCGGCGAGGTAGAAAGGAAAGTCGTCCTGGTAGGGCTGGTTGAAGGCGTCGTACTGGTCCCCGTCCCAATAGACCTCGGAGCCGTCGGCCAGTTTATGCGCGGTCATCGCCTCAGCTCCCCTTCAGGGCGGCCTGCAGCCGCCGGACGCCGGCCAGGGTCTCCTCCCGCTCGCGCAGGAGCATGGCGGCGACGGCTTCTTTGAATTCGGGTTTGTTGAGTTCCCTGAGCAGGCCGGCGTACACCCGCACGGTCAGTTCGGAGCGGGTCACGTGCGTCCGGAGGGCGGCCTCCAGGGAGCGCGCGGGCGCCGCGGCGCGCTGCCTGAACCCGGTGCCTTCCTTGAAGATCTTGCCCAGCTCCTTGAGCCGCTCGCGCTTTTCGTCGGCCAGTTTGCCGAACAGGGCCTTCATTTCTTCTCCGACGCGGGGATCGCCGCCGAAGGTCTCGGCCTCCTCGCCGAAGGAGGTCACGTCGTCCATCTCGTTGTAGATCGCCGTGCGGATAAGTTCTTTGAATGTCATAAATTTTAAAGTTCCGTGACCGCGACCTTCACCACTATCTTGGTCACCCGGCCGGGAGCGCCGGCCGCGAGCCGCGGGGCGTGGGCGTCTTCCGGATAGAGCACCGCGAGCTGCCCCGCCTCCAGCCGCACCGGGGTCCAGCCGCCTGCCGCCTCGCCGAAGCAGACGTCCTTGTCCGCGTCGTAAGGCTCGTCCACGCGCACAAGGCCCAGCGTGACCCAGCCTATGGCCTCGGCGCCGGAGGCGACGAACTGCACGTCGACATATTTGCGGTGGGCCTCGAACCGGGGGCGCTCCGCGGCCAGCGTTTCGTAGCGCTGCACCAGCGCGAAAACTTTATCCCCGTCTATTCCGTGACGCCCGTCGGGCAGGTTTACGGCGCCAGGCCGCCTCAGGAAGTCGATGGCTTTGCGAAGGCCGCTCCCGCCAGGCACCTGGCGGGCCGCGTCCTCCAGTTTAACGGCTATCATGGGCGGTACCGCCTAGTAGGCGAGTTCCTGCGTAATGACGGGTTCGAAGATACGCTGCTCATGGTATTCCTTCAGCGTTTTCAGGAAGACCCGGAAATTGAAGATGTAGGCGAAATGCCAGGTCTTGATGTTCTTGAGCACGAAGAGGTCGCGCACGGCTTCATCGCGCAGCGAGTGGTCCAGCTCGGCGGCGCGCTTCACGCGGCTCTCCAGGCCAGGGGTCAGGCCGTCCTGCAGGATATTCTTGTCGGCGGCCTTGATCTCGTTGGAGAACCAGTCGTTCCGGGCCCAGAGGTTCACCCAATAGGCCACGTTGGCCGGCTTGGCCACGTACTGCTGCAGCTGGCCGGCATTGACCTCCGCGTTGACGAAGATCTCCATCCACCAGGAGGCGGGCACCAGCGGGGAACCCAGGGTGATGAACTTCTCAATGCGCACCTCCGGATCGGAGACGGCCAGCTGATTAAGTGCGGTATGCGCCAGCATGGTGCCCCAGCTGTGGGCCACCAGGTACACCGGCCGGCCCTGCAGTTTGGCCGCGGCAAAGATCTTCCTGATCTCGTGGCGCACCAGGGGCAGCGCGGCCGCGCTCTCGTCGGGATCGCGGGACCAGCGGATTGGCACTATCTCGTAGCTGTCGGCAGGCAGCACCCCGGCCAGGCGGGCATCCAGGTAATTGTCCGGCATGCGTTTGTAAAGCTCGTTCTGCTCCACGGCCTGGCCGATGCTCTCCATGCGGCTGTTGAACGCTTTTTTGTCCAGGTTATGGCCGGGCTTAAAATGGTTGATGATGTTAATGAAGTAGGCCAGTTCCAGCTTCCCGAAACCGACCTCGGTGAAATCCACCCCGACTATGGAAATAACCACCGGCCTGGGCAGGGCCATGGGGGCGGGGGCAAGCGGCTCGGCCACGGCCGGCGCCAGCGCGGCCCCGGCGTTGTCAAAGCCGGTAAAGGCCGGCAGGGCCGGAGAGGCCGCGGCGGGCGCGGCGGCCAGCAGGGAAAAAAGGAGACTTATAAGGGAAGCTTTCATTTCAGGGCTATTATATAAATTATGCGGCCCGGTCAACCGCCGCGCGGCGCCGGACGGCCTCCAGGCGCTCCAGGTCCCCTATGTCGCACCAGAAACCAGACTTATCCTCGAAACCCTTTATCCTCTCCCCGGCCGCCGCCAGCCGCAGATAAACTCCGGTTATGGAGAAGACCCCGCTCTCGGTCATTTTGGCGAAGATCCCCGGCGATATCACCTGGATGCCGCTGAAGGCCAGCGGGCGCAGCCGCTCCCCGGCCGCCTCGCCTTCCCTGCCGCGCAGGGCCATGTTCCCGTCGAACAGCAGGCGCCGTTTTGACCCCCGGTCGCGCACGGCCAGCGTGGCCAGGGCGCCTGACGCGGCGTGGGCCTGGTACAGCCCCTGCAGGTCCATTTCGGAATAGACGTCGGCGTTATACGCGAAGAACGGCCCGCCGCCCAGCAGGGCCGCCGCTTTCTTCAGGCCGCCGCCGGTCTCCAGCGGGAATTCCTCTTCCCGTGAAAGCGCTATTTTGAAACCGAAGTCCCGCTTCTCGCGCAGGTAGGCGGCGATCTTGTCGTGGAAATGGTGTGTGTTCACCACGAACTCCGTGACACCGGCGGCGGCCAGGCGCCGCAGCACCAGTTCCAGCATGGTGGCGCCGTTCACGTCCACCAGGGCCTTGGGGAGGTCGTTCGTCAGCGGGCGCAGGCGGGTGCCCAGCCCCGCCGCGAAGACCATGGCCTTCACTTCAGGACCCCGCCGGAAAGTTCGCGATGCAGCAGCTCCACCCTGGCGCCGTACTTAGCCTTCACCCGGGCGGCCAGCGCCTCGGCGCAATACACGGAGCGGTGTCGGCCTCCGGTGCAGCCGAAGTTGACCATCAGGGAGGTGAAATTGCGGGAGAGGTAATTCTCCACGCTCATGTCGGTGATGGCGAACACGCTTTCCAGGTACTTCGCCACCTCCGGCTCCTTTTTAAGGAAATCTGCCACGGGCTTGTCCATGCCGGTGAGCTGCTTGTACTGCTCGTAGCGGCCCGGGTTCGGGAGCGCCCTGCAGTCGAACACGAAACCGCCGCCGTGGCCCTTGTCGTCGAGCGGCAGACCGTTCTTGAAGGAAAAGCTCATAACGCGTACGGTCAGGCCCAGCCGGGTCTTGCCGAACTGCCGCAGGTAGGAGGAGGCCGCGATGCGCTTGAAGCACTGCAGCAGCTCCGGCGCGTTCACCCCTGGTTCGGCGTTGCGCAGCAGCCACTCTATGTTCTTCACGGCGTAAGGCACGCTGTTGAGGAAATGCGTTTTTCCCTCGTAGAAGCCGCGCAGGCCGTAGGCGCCCATGGCCTGCATGATGCGGATGTAGACGAAGGCGTGGTAATGCCGCATGAAGGCCTTGGGCTCCAGCCCCGCGGCCTCCAGGTAATGCTTGCGCAGCAGTGAGCGCGTCTCCGGGGCCAGGTCGGCCTTGGCGTCGTAGAGCAGCGAGGCCACGTCGTACTGGGCCGCGCCGCGGCGCCCGCCCTGGTAGTCTATGAACCACGGCTCGCCGCCGCGCAGCATCACGTTGCGGCTCTGGAAGTCGCGGTACAGGAAGTAGTCCGAAGGCGCCTCCAGCAGGAAATCGGCGAAGCGGGCGAAATCGTCCTCCAGCTTCTGCTCGTTGAACGGGATCTTGGCGAGTTTCAGGAAGTAGTACTTGAAATAATTCAGGTCCCACATGATGGACTGCCGGTCGAAGCCGGCGCGAGGGTAGCAGACCTTCAGGTCCATGCCCTTGCGCACCTGCTCCTGGAAGCGCGGCAGCCAGCCCAGCGTCTTCTTGTAGGCCTCCAGCACGGGCGGCGGCAGGTCGCCCCCCTTCCGCTCCGCCGTGAGATATTCGAAGAGGGTGGTGCTGCCCAGGTCCTCCTCCAGGTAAAAACCCTGCGCCTCGTCGGCCGCGTAGATCTCCGGCACCGGCAGCCCCTCGGCGCGGAAACGCCGCGAGAAATCCAGGAAGGCCCGGTTCTCCAGCTTGTCGGGGCCGAAAGCGCCGATGACCGACCGTTTACCGTCCCCGAGCCTGAACAGCCTGCGCGCCGAGCCGTCCGCCCGCAGCGCCTCGAAACTCTCCGGCTCCGTACCGAAGGTCTTCTTGTAGAGCGCCCGCAGCGGGGCCTCCTGCGGCAGTTTAGGGGCGGCGGTCTCTTTTTCGGTTTTTTTAACGGGCATAGTCATCCATTATACTACAGGGTCATTCGGCGCCGCGGCCGGCCAGGGCGCTGAGCGCCCCCTGCATGATGCCGAAGAACTTTTTCTCTTCCAGGTTGGCGGCTTCGTTGTTCCAGGCGGCGGCCAGGCAGTACCATTCGGAGCGCGAATTTTTCAGCAGCCACGCCATGGAGAGCACCCCGGGCTCGCTGCCGCCCTTGTAGCCGGCGTAAAGGTATTTCCCGGGCGGCATGGCCAGGCCGGTGTTCACCGCCAGGATCTCCAGGGCCTCCCGGCTGTCCTTGCGCAGGAAATAATCCATGGCGCGGCACATATCTCCGGGCGAGATCAGCCACTCCACCCCGTTCAGGGCAAAAGGGCTCTGGCGCAGGCCCTCGGGAGAAAGCGGGCGCTTCTTCAGTGACTTCAGGAAATCGTAGCGCTCCTCCACGGCGAGGTTCTGGTACTTCAGGGCGGCCTCGCTGTCGGCCTTGAGCCGGAAGAACTCCCCGGTGGTCAGGAACGGCCGCAGCAGGTACGGGTTGGAATGCCCGAGCGCCGGGAGGGCGGCCTCTATGCGGCGGCGGCCCAGGGCCGCTATCAGCGCGTCGGTGGCGGTATTGTCGCTCTCTGAGATCATCAGGGCGGCCAGCGTGTGCGCGGTCAGCGGGGCGCCCTCGGGCCAGCCGCGCAGTTTGCCGGAAGGCAGGGACTTGTCCTCGTCGCGCAGGCGCACCACCTTGTCCCAGGGGAATTTCTCCTCCAGCAGGGCTCCCAGCACGTAAAGTTTGAAGGCGGAGCCGGAGGCGAACTGTTCGTTCTCGTTGAGCGTCTCCACGGCCTCGGGCTTTTCGCCCAGCTTGATGGCCAGCAGGCTGGTGCGCCCCGGCAGGGCGGCCAGCTCCGCGCGCGCCTTGGCCAGCGTCATGTCGGCCCGGTAGGGCACCCCGAAGAAAACGCCGCTGAGGCGGCCGGTATCCGGGTTCAGGGTCAGGGCCGTCGGGACGCGGTAACCCTTGTCGGTATCGAAGAGGAAATGGGCGGAGCAGGCGTTGTCGGAGCTCACAAAGACCCGCGCCGTGACGGCGCCGCTGTCCCGGCGCAGGTCCGACAGGACCAGGGCCAGTTTTTCCCTGGAGACGTAGGAGAACAGGCTCTTGTCGAAAACTTTTTCCAGGCCCGAGGGGGCTTCGGTGACCAGTGCGGCCAGTTCTTTGGCGGGCCGGTCGAAATTCCCGCAGGGGCCGCCGGCCTGGGCGGGCAGCGGCAGCGCGAGGAGCAGCGGCAGGAGGAATTCTTTCATTTTTAAATTATACAATGCTGGAAAGGCTTTAAGGAGACCCCATGGCGCTGATACTGAAACAGACCGAAGGCAGCATAGGCGTACTCACCCTCAACAACCCGGCCCGGCGCAACGCGCTGAGCCTGGAACTCTGCGGCGAGATAGTGGCCGCGCTCGAGGACTTCAGGGCGAAGAAGGTGACCGTAGTGGTGCTGCGCGCCGAGAAGAACGCCCGGGTCTGGTCCGCGGGCCACGACATCACCCAGCTGCCGAAGGTGCACCACGACCCGCTGGCCTACGACAGCCCCATGGAAACCGCCTTCCGCGCCATCCAGAACTACCCCGGCCCGGTCATAGCCATGATCCAGGGCAGCGTGTGGGGCGGCGCCACCGACCTGGCCGTTACCTGCGACCTGGCCGTGGGCGACGAGACCTCCGCTTTCGCCATCACGCCGGTGAAGATGGGCCTGCCCTACAACGCCTCGGGCATCATGCACTTCATCAACCGCGTGGGCAGCAACATCGCCAAGGAGATGTTCTTCACCGCCGAGCCGGTGAAGGCCGAGCGCGCCTACCATTTCGGCATCCTCAACCACCTCGTGAGCTCCAAAGAGATAGAGGCGTTCACCATGCAGCTGGCCCGCACCATAGCCGGCAATTCCCCGCTGGCGGTCTCGGTCATAAAGGAACAGTTCCGCATCCTTTCGGAGGCCCACCCCATAAGCCCGGAATCGTTCGAGCGCATCCAGGCCCTGCGCCGCAAAGTTTACAACAGCGGCGACTACGAGGAAGGCATAAAAGCCTTCATGGAAAAGCGCAAGCCCAGCTTCAAAGGCGAGTAGCGCCGGGCGGCGGGAAATTTGCTATATTTACCGGACAGGTTTGGGGTCGTTTAAGTAAAATTTGTTTTTTACCGGGTGCCGTAGCGATACGGAGGGGTTTCTGCTCGACTACAACGCCAGGAGGCTCGTATTCTGGGTCCTGAAGGAATTCAGGCCCCAGCTGCTGCTCGCCGGGACCGTGGCTCTCGCGGCCGGTTACGCCTTCGGCTGTTTCAGCAAGGCCCGGCTCGCGGCCAACAGCCCGGTCTCGGTGTTCGACCTCAACGCCGCCCCGGGACGCTACAACGCGCGCAATGTCTGCGTGCGCGGCATGATCCTGAACCTCAAGGACGCCGGCGCGGAGCCAGCGGACCTGCCCTACTCCATCTTCAGCCTTAAAGAAACGCGCGGCACCGGCGATTACGATTTCATCAACGTCATCTCCTTCAAGGAGCGCGAGAGCGCCCCGGAAGGCCTGGTGCTGGCCTGCGGGGTTTTCAGCGCCATGAAGCAGATAGGCAAGGACACCTATCACAACGTCGTCCTGCTCAACCGTTTCAAGGACGAAGGCCCCGGACGGGCGGACGCCCCGCTGCGCGGCGCGAAAAGGAGCCGAGCCTTCTAGGCAAAACCTATGCTCGACGAGAATAAAAAGAACATCCTCGCCTGGTTCTTCGGCCACTTCTGGGGCCGCTGCGCAGGCGTCCTGGCCGGCCTGGCGCTGCTGGGCTTCCTGCTGGGACTCTGTAAGCTGCCCCGATTCAGCCGGGGCCCCGAACTGGTGTCGGTGATGGACCTGAACAAGGCCCCCGGCGCCTACGACGCCAAGCCCGTCTGCGTGCGGGGCGAAGTGCTGGACCTGCGCGTGGAGGACAACAAGCTGGTGCGCCCCTACACGGTCTTCAGCCTGCAGGAGACCGCGCCCGACGGCAGCTACGATTTCATCAACGTGATCTCGCTGCGCCTGCCGGCCTTCGGCAAGGGCGCCAGGGTAAAGGCCTGCGGCTACTTCAACAAAATAAAGCAGGTAGGCAAGGACACCTACTACAACTCCGTCCTGATGAACAAGTTCGAAGAAGAACTCTCCACGGAGAAATAGCGGCCGCCGCACGCAAAAAGACCGCCGGTTCTCCCGGCGGTCTTTTTTTGCGGCCGAAGACGGCTAGCTCTTCTGCGTGTAGTTTGGGGTTTCCTTGGCTATGGCCACGTCGTGCACGTGGCTTTCCTTCAGGCCCGCGTTGGAGATGCGCACGAACCTGGCCTTGCGCCTCAGTTCGGCCAGGTCCCGGCAGCCGCAGTAACCCAGCCCCGCCCTCAGGCCGCCGGTGAGCTGGTGCAGTATCAGGGAGACCGGCCCCTTGTAAGGCACGCGGCCTTCCACGCCCTCTGGCACCAGTTTCTCTTTCTCCACCCCGGACTGGCCGTAGCGGTCCTTGGACCCGGCCTCCATGGCCCCCACCGACCCCATGCCGCGGTAGGACTTATAGCTGCGGCCCTGGTAAAGGATGATGTCGCCCGGCGCCTCGTCGGTGCCGGCAAGCAGGGTGCCCAGCATAACGCAGGAGGCTCCTGCCGCGATAGCCTTGGTGATGTCGCCGGAGAACTTTATGCCGCCATCGGCTATTACCGGCACACCTTTTCTGGCGGCGGCACGGCAGCATTCGCGCACGGCCGTCAGCTGCGGCACGCCCACTCCGGAGATGATGCGCGTGGTGCAGATGGAGCCGGGGCCTATGCCCACCTTCACGGCGTCGGCGCCGGCCTTTATCAGGTCGGCGGCGCCCTCGTAAGTGGCCACGTTGCCGGCTATGACCTCCACCTTGTAGAGGCGCTTCACTTCGCGCAGGGTCCGCAGCACGTTGGCCGAGTGGCCGTGCGCGGAATCCAGCGAGATCACGTCGGCGCCGGCCTTCACCAGCTCGCCGGCGCGTTCTATGGCGGCATCGCCCGCGCCTATAGCCGCGCCCACGCGCAGGCGGCCGGCCCGGTCCTTGCAGGCGTTGGGGTACTGCGACCGGTTCATGATGTCGCGCACCGTTATCAGCCCCTTCAGCCGGCCCTGGCGGTCCACCAGCGGGAGCTTCTCGATGCGGTGCTCGTGCAATATCTTCTCGGCCTTCTCGGGCGTAGTGCCGGCCGGGGCGGTAACGAGCTTCTTCGTCATCGCGGCGCCCACCTTGCGGTCCAGGTCTTTCGCGAAACGCAGGTCGCGGTTGGTGAGGATGCCGGCCAGCTTCCCGCCGGAGATCACCACCAGCCCCGAGACGCCGTGCTTGGCCATCAGCGCCAGGGCGTCCTTGAGCGTTTCGTTCGGGGAAATGGTAACAGGGTCGGCTATCACGCCGCTCTCGTGCTTCTTTACCTTGGCAACTTCCAGCGCCTGCTGGTGCGCCGGCATCGCCCGGTGGATTATACCCAGGCCGCCTTCGCGCGCCATGGCTATGGCCAGCGCCGCTTCCGTCACGGTGTCCATGGCGGCGGAGACCAGCGGGATATTGAGTTTGATGTTGCGGGTCAGCAGGGTGCCCACGCCGGCGTCGCGCGGCATTACCGCGGACTTGGCCGGCAGCAGCAGCACGTCGTCGAAAGTAAGGCCCAGCTCTATCTTGTCCTTAAGCATGCGGTCTCCTTGTGCCTTCTATTTATTCCCACTCTATGGTGGCTGGCGGCTTGGAGGTGACGTCGTAGACCACGCGGTTCACGCCGCGCACCTCGCTGACTATCCTGGACGAAATTTTCTGCAGCAGGTCGTGCGGCAGGCGGCTCCAGTCGGCCGTCATGCCGTCCACCGAACTCACGCAGCGGATGGCTATGGTGTATTCGTAGGACCGCTCGTCGCCCATCACGCCCACGGAGCGCACCGGCAGCAGTACGCAGAAGGCCTGCCAGATCTTCGAGTACCAGCCGGCCGTCTGTATCTCCTCGCGCATCACGCGGTCGGCCTCGCGCAGGATCTTGAGCCTGTCCGGGGTCACCTCGCCCAGCACGCGGATGGAGAGCCCCGGCCCGGGGAACGGGTGCAGCATCAGCACGCTCTCCGGGATCTTCAGGCTGCGGCCGAGCTCGCGCACTTCGTCCTTGAAGAAGTAGCGCAGCGGCTCTATCAGGCCCATCTTCATTTTAGCGGGCAGGCCGCCCACGTTGTGGTGGCTCTTTATCACCGCGGAGGGGCCCTTCACCGACACGGACTCGATCACATCCGGGTAAAGCGTGCCCTGCAGCAGGAACTTCGCGCCCTTTACCTTCTTAGCTTCCTTGTCGAAGACCTCTATGAAAGTATGCCCTATGATCTTGCGTTTCTTCTCCGGGGAGGTCACGCCTTTCAGGCGGCCGAGGAAGAGTTTGGAGGCGTCCACTATCTTGAGGCTGTAGCGGAACTTCTTTTTAAAAACTTCGGTCATGCGTTCGCGGTCGCCGTGGCGCAGCACGCCGGTGTCCACGAAGATGCACTTGAGCTTATTGCCTATGGCCCGGTGCGCCAGCACCGCGGCCACGGAGGAATCCACGCCGCCGGAAAGCCCGCAGATGACCGCCGCGCCGCCGGCCTGCTTTTTAATTTCCGCCACGCTGCCGGCCAGGAAAGAGGCCGGGGACCAGCGCTCCTTGTAGCCGCAGATGCCGCGGGCGAAGTTCTCGAGCATTTTCACGCCGCTCTCGGTGTGGTGCACCTCGGGATGGAACTGCAGCGCGTAGAGATTTTGTTCCGGGTTCTCCATGGCGGAAATGTCCGACCCGTCCGCCCTGGCGGTCACGCGAAAGCCCTGCGGCACCCGCTTCACCTCGTCGCCGTGGCTCATCCAGACGTTCACGCCACCGGGGATGCCTTTGAAAAGCCGGGAACCCTTGAGGACCTTCAACTTGCTGAAGCCGTATTCGCGGGCGGCGGCCTTGGAGACCCGGCCGCCGAATTCGTGCGCGAGCAGCTGCATGCCGTAGCAGACGCCGAGCACCGGCACGCCGAGGTTGAACACCGCGGGGTCGGGCTTGGGCGCGTCCTTGGCGTAAACGCTCGACGGGCCGCCGGAAAGTATGATACCCCGCGGCGACCTGGCGAGGATGTCCTCTACCGGGGCCCCGAATGGGAGTATTTCGCAATAAACCCGCAGGCTGCGCAGCCTGCGGGCGATAAGTTGGGTGTACTGGCTGCCGAAGTCCAGGATAAGGATCTGATCCATCAGTTATTCACCTCAAGACCCGCCAGAATGTAGGACGACAGGGAAATTCTAACAAATTAAAGAAGGCCGCGCAGGAATTCGGAGCAGAACCGGTCGAGGCTGGCCTTTTTAAGCACGGTGCGGCGGGCGGCGGCGCCAAGCCGGCGCGCACTCGCGGGGGAAAGAGCGGCCACGCGCTTAAGGCCCGCCGCCAGCGCGGCCGGGGTCAGCCGGTCGCAGAGAAAGCCGTTCCGGCCGTCCTCTATGAGCCGCTCCCAGTAAGGCGTGCGCTTGAGCAGGACAGGGCGGCCCAGCGCCATGGCCAGGAAGGCTATGGAATTGCCGGCGGACTCGTTCACGTGCGAGTCCTTTACCGGGATAGCCACCGCCCGCGCCCGCTCGGCCGCTTCCTTAAGGTTGTGCAGGTTCTTGGCCAGCGGCAGCACTTCCGCGTTGGCCGGCAGGCGGCCGGGTTCGGAATCCGTGAAGATCTTTATGCCGAACCCGGCGCGCTTGGCGCCGGCGGCCAGCGCGGCGTAATCCCGCCCGGCGGAACCAGCCGAAAAAACATAGCCGCCCGGAGCCGCGCCCGAGGGTTTGTAGTAAACGCAGTCGGTGGCATAGCCGCGGCGCCGCAGGCGCGTCCCGGCCAGCCCGGTCTCGCGCCAGAGCTCCTTATCGTCGGCCTCCAGCATCCAGCCGGCCTTCGCCCCGGAGAGCGCTTTCCACTTGCGGGCCAGGTCGGCCGCCAGGTTCTGGCCCGGCATCGGGATGAGGTGGTTGGCCACGAAGACCTTGGCGCCGGCGGGGGCCTGGCGCGCCAGCCAGAGGAAGGCTGTGGCGCAACGGGCGCGCTTGGGAAAATCCAGCAGGACGACAACGTCGTAACGGCCGAAGCTTTTTTTAAGCGCGTCCAGGCCGGCACAGCGCAGCCGCCGGCCGCGCGGCGGCAGGGGCGCGCCGATGAAGTCGTAATGGTAGTCGAAGTCGTGCAGCACGTCCAGCGCCAGCCCGCGGCGGCGCGCCGCGGCGCGCGCCAGGGCCCGCTCGAAGTGCAGGTTCTCCGGGCACTCGGCGAAGTTCACGAGCAGCAGGCGCTTCATGGTTGAAATTCTACTATAAAGGCGGGCGGAGGGGACAAAAAAGCCCCCCGGGCGGCCGGGGGGCTTCTGCCGGGGCGGGGCCCGGCTACTTCACGCCGTACAGGTACGTCACGAAGTCGTGCCAGCCGGTCTTCTTGGAGAACTCGAAGTCCTGGTACTTGCCCTCGAAGATCCCCTCCAGCTTGGCCTGGTCTATCTTGTCTATCACGGGCGGCAGGTAGACGGAGATGCCGTGCGAGTCCGCGAAGGAACGGCCCGTGCGGTCCTTGTCGAAGTAGTTGTTGTGGATGACGAGGTCCTTGGCGATGAACTCGCGCAGCGAGACGGAGCGGGCCTTGATGAAGTCCGCCGAGGCGCCCTTGGCGGTCATGTTCTTTTCCACCAGCTCCAGGTAGTTGAACAGGTCGCCGTAGAAGGAGATCTGCTTTTTCGGGTCCGAGCCGGCGCCCACCGCGTCGAAACGGAGCACCCCGTTGCGGGCCGCCTTCAGCGCAGCGGTGTCGTTCACGGCCTTGAGCGCCGCGGCCAGTTCCTTCACCCTGGTCTCCAGTTCGCCGGCCTTGGCCACACGCACGGCCGACAGCTGCGCGCCGCGCTTTATGTCCTGCTCGTAAAACAGCTTGTACGCCTCCACCAGGATGCCGCCGAGCTTCTCGGCGCTCATGCCCGGCTCCTTGGCCAGCGCGCCCAGGAAGACGTGGTAGGGGTAGCCCACGCCGGGAATGGTCTCTTCCGACCCCACCATGACCTTGGCGTTGCCCTTGAGCTCGCTGAGCACTTCGGCCATCTGCATCAGGCAGGCGTCGAAGGCCATGATGTCCACGCCGCCGGACTCCTTGGCGATCATCCCGATCTCGCGGGTGCGGATATAGTTGCCGGTCTCATCGTCGAAAGAGATGCCCTTGGAAGCGTCGGCGGGCTTCTCCACGCGGGGGTCCATCCAGCCGGTGCCGTGGTCCCAGAGGATGAGCAGGTATTTCTCGGCGGGGTAGTTCTTCTTGGACCAGTTCACGAAGTCTATGGCGCGCTTGTAGTCGCCCATGTCCACCTTCTCGGTCTTCATCACCACGGGCGAGGTGATCTTCTCCATGTCCTTGTCTTTCTTTACGTAGATGCGGCGCGCACCGGCCCAGTCGCCGTCGGCGTCGGTGTCCCGCTCCTGGCCCTTCATGCGGCCCAGTTCGGCCACGATGTTAATGTCCTTGTTGGAGCCCACCATCTCCATCATGTTGAGGTTCAGCAGGCCGGCCGCCTCCAAGTCGTTCTTGCCGTTCACGAAGACCATGACGGTCCATTTCTTTTTGGCGGGCGTCCCCTTGAAGCTGGACGGGACCGCGGCCTTGTCCGCCGCGGGGGCGGCCTCGGGAGCGGCCAGGGCATCGGCGCTGTAGGTGTCGCCGGCTAAATTAATTTTTATCGGGTCCGCCATGGCCACGGCGGGCACCAGCAGCAGGGAAAGAAGTATTTTCGTCATAAGGCCTCCGGCTTGCGTTTACGCCAATATTATAGCAGAGCCGATTGACCTGTCAAGGGCCGCCGGGTCGCGGCAAGGCCCAGACCGGAAGGCCTACGCCGCCGGGGCCAAAAAACGCCGCCGCCGGGGGTCCGGCGGTCATTGTGCGGGGCCTCCTTTTCTGTGACAATATATACAGAACTCAAGTTTCGGAGGTTACCGAATGAACAAGTTATCGTATTTCGCAGCCGCAGTGCTCCTTTCTTTTTCAGGCCTCATCTCAGCCGCCGAGAACCTCGCCATAACCGGCGCGGGCCTCTCGCTCCCCTCCGTGGAGCTCCCGGCCCCCGGCGCCCCCAAGAACAACCACTGGCAGACGCTCAGCAAGATCAAGCTGAACACCGCCGCCCCCGAAATGAACGACAAGCTGGTGGGCCTGCTGGACAAAAGCTTCGATTCCTACACCGCGGTGCGCGAGCTCACCCAGGCCGGCTTCAAGGTGCAGGCCTACCAGAGCAACACCGGCGGCTACATGGTCTTTGCGGACGTGACCGGCCAGGACGCGGCAGACTGGGCCATAGGCCTGGCGCGCTACTACTACGTCACCGAGGTCCGCGTGGGCCAGAAGGTGTACGACCAACTCTTCCCCTCCCGCAACAAGTCCACCTACGCCGTGAAGATGGGCTCCATAAAGGGCGTCATGAACAACGGCCCGGTGGACCTCAAGATCAACAAGCTGGACTGGACCATAAAGGGCGGCATCAACAACTATCCCGTGGACCTCGGCATCAACCACGAGCAGAGCACCATAACCGGCGGCGCCAACGCCTCCACCGTGGGCCTCAAGTTCGACTGGAGCACCGAGGAAATAACCGTGCTGGGCAACTCCGGCCCCGCCCTGCTCCGCTACACCGTGAACTGGAAGAAGGGCCTTCTGGAAGGCCAGTATAACCACTCCCCGGTCAAGGTGGAGTTCGACCTGGGCCAGGGCTACGCGGACCAGACCATCGTCAGTCTGAAGGGCTACGCGGCCTACGCGCCCGTGGAACTCACCTTCAACAAGGTCAACGGCCACCTCGGCGGCTACATGAACCACGCGCCGGTGGACGTCAACCTGGTCAACTGCGACATCTACGACTTCCTGCAGCATTTCTTCCTGTTCCTGAAGTAACGGGGCGGGACGCGAAAAAGCCCTTCCGGCAGCGGGAGGGCTTTTTCATTTGAAATTCTATTTAATAATATATAATATAGCCACTATGAAATCCCTGCTCCTGGCGGCCCTTTTTTCCGTCTCCTGCGCTGTCAGCGCCAACGCCGCCTGGTGGTTGGAGAACGACTACTCTTCCGGCTCCAACGGCCTCAAGAAAGACTCTTTCACCGTCTTCACCAAGGTGACCCCCCGCCTGGTGGCCGGCGCCAACGCCGCCTTCTACCGGGATACGGCCGCCTACCGGGAAAAGATGTGGTCCTTCCGCCTGCCGCTGATGTACTCCGGCGACAAGATCTCCGTCTCCCTCAAACCTTTCATCTACCCGCTGTCCGCCGAAACGCGCTCCGGCGCCTCGGGCGGGAAACTCTACCTGCTGACCTCCCTGGACGAGGGCGGGGACGAGAGCTACACGCGCCTCACCGTCTCCGGCGCCTGGGCCAGCCAGAAGGCCCGCCTCCTGGACGGCGCCGCCCTGTCGCGCAAGACCTTCTCCCAGGCCTCCTATGAAGTGCAAGTGGAGAAGTCCTATTACGGCCAGTTCTATTTCCTGGTTTCGGGCGCGGCGTTCACCAAACCTTCCGGGGTCTCCAACGCCACCCTGGTCACCCCCGCCATGGACCAGTCCGAACTCGCCAACCTGGGCACGTTCCGCCAGGTAACGGCCCTGCCGGACTGGACGCTGTCCGCCCAGATAGCGCGAAACATGCGCCCCGAATTCGACAGCCACATTTACGCGGGATATAGTAAAATATCCTTCAGACGGACGCGCGCGGCTAACTCAGGGGTGGTCGGCCTGAAACTCGGCCTCAATGAAAGGTCCATGCTGGACCTGGCCTACAACCTCTACAAGGAAGAAGGCGCGGTCTGGAAGAATTATTATAAAATACTGCTGCAGGTATTTTTCTAGAACGGGGACAAGATGATAACGCAGTCGCAGGAAAGCCTGGAAATGCTGGTGATGGTGAGCCGGCTGCTTTCCTCCAAACTGGACATTTCCGAGCTGCTGACCACCATCATGCGCCTGGCTTCGCGCGTGGTGGGGGCGGAGCGCGCCTCCCTGTACCTGCTCGACGAGAAAACGCAGGAGCTCTATTTCGACGTGGCCCTGGGCCTGCCCGAGGACGTGCAGAAGATGCGCTTCAGGCTGGGCGAGGGCGTGGCCGGCACCTGCGCCAAGGAAGGCAAGTCCACCATCATCAACGACGTGGCCAGCGACCCGCGCCACTCCAAGAAGGCCGACAATAAGAGCGGCTTCGTCACGCGCTCGCTCTTGACCTGCCCCATGATCATCAAGGGCAAGGCCATAGGCGTGGTGCAGGCCATCAACAAGACCGACGGCGACTTCACCGACACCGACAAGAACTCCTTCGAGGCCTTCGCCAGCCAGGCCGCCATCGCCATAGAGAACTCCCGCCTCTTCTCCTCGGTGAAGGAAGAGAAGCGCAAGATGGAGATAGTTTTCAAACGCATCAAGGAAGGCGCCATCCTCACCGACATCAACGGCGAGATCATCATCCTCAACAGCTCGGCCAAGACCTATCTCGAGCACGACAAGTACAAGTTCACCAATATCTCCAAGGCCTTCCAGGACTTCGAGGCCAAGCCCGCCCTGGACCAGGTCCTGGCCGCCGACGCCCCCATCTCCCGCCTGGAGCTCTACCGGGAAAAACCCAAGCGTTTTTTCCTGGACGCCTCGGCCATAAAGCTTTTCAAGGAAGACAAGGAAGGCAACCAGGTAGCGGAAGGCCGCCTCTGGATCCTCTCCGACGTCACCGCCCAGCGCCTGGAAGAGCGCATGGCCCGCAACTTCCTGTCGCTCATCTCCCATAAATTCAAGACGCCGCTCGCCTGCATCAATGGCTACGCCCAGATCCTCAAGGACGAGGCCGCCGCCGCGCAGGGTCTGCCGGAAGTCATAGGCAAATCCTCCGAGACCATCTACGGCCAGGGCCAGAAGCTCAACGCCCTGGTGGAAAGCCTGCTCGATTTCGTCACCATCGACAACCTGGATTCCCCCTCGCTCGAAAAAATAGAGTTCGACGCGGCCGATTTCCTGGGCGAGATCGCCGAGGACATGAAAGAGCGCCTGAAGGCAGTGGAAGGGCTCAGCATCAAGATAGCCGCCCCCGAGCCAGTCAGGATAAAGGCCGACCGCAAGCTGCTGGCCGGCGCCATGCGCAGCCTCATAGATAACGCCGTGAAGTTCAACCCCGGCCGCGACAAGCTGGTGATCCTCTCCGCGCAGTCGCGCGACAACCACGCCCTGCTGTCCGTGGGCGACAACGGCCCCGGCATTCCCGGCGAGGAACTCGACAACATTTTCCATAAGTTCTACCAGGTGGAAGCGGCCTTCACCGGCCAGGTGGAAGGCTGGGGCCTGGGCCTCTCGCTGGTGAAGAAAGTGGCCGAAGTGCACGGCGGCAAGGTCTTCGCCAAGTCGCAGCTGCAGAAAGGCTCCGCCTTCACCCTGGCGCTGCCCAACTGAGCGCCCCCCGCAAAAGAACAGAGGCCGGCTTTTTAAGCCGGCCTCTGTTTTTTAACTTCGCCTTAACTACTTCACTTCGATCTTGTCGGTCTGGTCCTTCTTCACGAACTCGCCGGTGGAAAGGCTGCCCACGCGCTTGAAGCCCCAGCGCAGGTAGTACTTCTTGGCGCCGCGGTAATTCGGCTCCGGGTCCTGCTGCAGGTCATGGGGTCAGGTCTTTACTTTTGACCTCTCACGTCTCAACACACGGCTGACATAAGAGTAGTGCATCCCTTCGTGCTGCGCAACTTCCTTTTGCGCGTAGCCGTAAGCGTCCACTGCTTTAAGCCATTTTCCTCCCCTGTCCCCTGGCGCAGATAATATCTTCGCTAAGGTCGGCCGGCCCAGCAGCCGCTGCTGCCGCGGTATTTCCCCGAAGTCCACGCCGATTTGCCCATATGCCGCACGCTCCTGCGCAAAAGCTTCAGACCCCAGTACCATGCCCCCCAGGAGATCCTCCCAGATCTTTTCCCCCGCCCCGTCCTTTACAAACCCGGCATAGACGTCCCGCGCGCGTCCTGGATCGTCGCTGAACTGCCGCAGCACCCATTCAGTAGCCAGAAAATCCGGGGGAGGTTCCAGGCCGACCATGCTCCGGTAACTGCTCCAGCTCCAATCCGCAGGCCCCGCAACCAGCCCGGCGCGAACCGGGTTCAGCACCACATAGCGGCAGGCCTCCAACAGGTAGGCCGCTTTCTCTATGAGAATGGCTTTATAGCGGCCCTGGAACACATGGCCGCATTTGCAGTGCCTTTTGTTGAAGGTCTGTGTATAAACCCCGTTGAGCTGCCGCATCGCCCGAGGCAGGTTGCCGTCGGGGGTTTCTAATATAAGGTGGTAGTGGTTACCCATCAGACAATAGGCGTGGCACAACAAGTTGAAGCGCCGCGAGACTTCGCCGAGTATTACGAGGAAAGACTGCCCGTCCTCGTCTTCGGTAAAGATATCGCAACGCCTGTTGCCGCGCGCTGTTACGTGGTAAACCGCCCCCGGATAAACGATTCTCATTGGCCTGGCCATAGCCCCCCCAGAAATACCGCCGGCCATATTTTAGCTGAAGACCCCGACAACCTACTGTCGCCTTACCAAAAGGTCAAAAGTAAAGACCTGACCCCTTCCCCCCCTAGAGAACTCCCGCCTCTTCTCCTCGGTGAAGGAAGAGAAGCGCAAGATGGAGATAGTTTTCAAACGCATCAAGGAAGGCGCCATCCTCACCGACATCAACGGCGAGATCATCATCCTCAACAGCTCGGCCAAGACCTATCTCGAGCACGACAAGTACAAGTTCACCAATATCTCCAAGGCCTTCCAGGACTTCGAGGCCAAGCCCGCCCTGGACCAGGTCCTGGCCGCCGACGCCCCCATCTCCCGCCTGGAGCTCTACCGGGAAAAACCCAAGCGTTTTTTCCTGGACGCCTCGGCCATAAAGCTTTTCAAGGAAGACAAGGAAGGCAACCAGGTAGCGGAAGGCCGCCTCTGGATCCTCTCCGACGTCACCGCCCAGCGCCTGGAAGAGCGCATGGCCCGCAACTTCCTGTCGCTCATCTCCCATAAATTCAAGACGCCGCTCGCCTGCATCAATGGCTACGCCCAGATCCTCAAGGACGAGGCCGCCGCCGCGCAGGGTCTGCCGGAAGTCATAGGCAAATCCTCCGAGACCATCTACGGCCAGGGCCAGAAGCTCAACGCCCTGGTGGAAAGCCTGCTCGATTTCGTCACCATCGACAACCTGGATTCCCCCTCGCTCGAGAAAATTGAGTTCGACGCGGCCGATTTCCTGGGCGAGATCGCCGAGGACATGAAAGAGCGCCTGAAGGCCGTGGAGGGGCTCAGCATCAAGATAGCCGCCCCCGAGCCCGTCAGGATAAAGGCCGACCGCAAGCTGCTGGCCGGCGCCATGCGCAGCCTCATAGACAACGCCGTGAAGTTCAACCCCGGCCGCGACAAACTGGTGATCCTCTCCGCGCAGTCGCGCGACAACCACGCCCTGCTGTCCGTGGGCGACAACGGCCCCGGCATCCCCGGCGAGGAACTGGACAATATTTTCCAGAAGTTCTACCAGGTGGAAGCGGCCTTCACCGGCCAGGTGGAAGGCTGGGGCCTGGGCCTTTCGCTCGTAAAGAAAGTGGCCGAAGTGCACGGCGGCAAGGTCTTCGCCAAGTCGCAGCTGCAGAAAGGCTCCGCTTTCACGCTGGCGCTCCCCAACTGAACGCCCTCCGCAAAAGAACAGAGGCCGGCTTTTTAAGCCGGCCTCTGTTTTTTAGCTTCGTTGAGCTTACGAATAACCAGATTTGTTTCCTGCCATATGCCCCCTCAAAATTTCTTCTTCAAGGTTATGCGTTGCGTGCCGCCCAGTTTACCCTCCGGGCTCATGGCGTAGTCCAGGTCCGCGTTCATGAACTTCACGCCGGCACCCGCGCTGAACGCGCCAGCGGCACTCTGGTTGGGCATCCCGTTAACGCCGCCGCGCAGGCTTAGGCCGTAGGCGCTGCCTGCGCCTCCAAACATTGCGTACTCGCTGCCAAGACTGTAGGTGGTGTACTTGTCGTACACGTAGCGCCTGGCGTCGAAATTCAGCATTACCCCGGCTATAGGCATGAATATTATACCGGCGCTGACGCTTAAGGGCAACTGGTCTCTTTGGGAAATGTACTTTATGCCCGGGCCTATGTTCTGCACCGCCACGCCTATGGTAACAGGCACGGCCCTTAAGCCACGCTTTAAGCCCAGGTCCACAGCGTAACCTGTTCCCTTCACGCCCGCTATAGAACTTTCTATGTACTTCACGGCCCCGCCCGCGCTGTAAGCCCCGAACTGTTTAGCCACCGCCAGCCCCGCCGCCTGGTCATAGGCGCTATATCCCCCGGTCTTGGCCCTTGTGGCCGTGCGGCCTTCCATGTCGCCGGCGGATAGCCTGGTAAAGCTCAGGCCCAGCTTCCAGCCCTGCGGCATACCAAAACCAGCACCCACAAAGTCGTGCATGGAACCCAAATACCAGGAACTATGGCTCAAGGCCGCCTCGCCCCTGGCCATGGACGCCAGCCCCGCCGGGTTATAGCTTATGGCGCTTATCCCCATGGCCGAAGCCGCCCCCGCAGAAGACATTGCCCCAGCCCGGGCGTCCGTGTCTATGCGCAGGAACTCGGCGCCGCTTTCAAGGGCCTCGCTTATTTTGGGCGAAGGCATAACCAGGAACAGCAATAATATTGCGAACACCCACGGCCGCGACAGCAGGTAGACCACGCGGTTTGCGGCATCATGTTGAGGGGTAGTTTTGTTTTCCATATTTCCCCCTTCCTACCGGACCACGGCAAACTTGCCGGTCTTCTTGATCCTCTGCCCGCCCTTACGAGCCTCTATGAAGTAGAGGTAGACACCGCTGGGGATATGGCCCCGCCAGACATATTCATAGGCATAGCGCTGGTCTATTATGGCCGGCATGGCAGTAAGTGTGGCTTCATGCGCCTCGCGGCCGCTTACCGTGTACACTTTAATATCCACAGAATCGGCCAGGCCGCATTCTATGTGGAATATGGGCGCGTCCCCGCCCTTGGCAGGGTTCGGGTAAACATAAACCTCGCCCAGGGTGAAGGCCGTTGAAGGGCCGGCCGCCTGCACGCTTACCACGGGCTGCTCGCCGACGGGGCGGACTGTCTTTGCCTCCGCTATGGTGCTAACCAGCACCTGGTACAGCGAGAAGTGCCCCACTTTGGCCTTTACTACTTTCTCGGTGGGGTCTATGGTGGAGGCTAATGGCTCCCAGTCTTTGGAAGACGGGTTCCAGTAGGCGACCTGAAGTTTTTCCTTCTTGGCGTCGTAGCTCTCGTAAGGCAGGGAGATCTCCACGGGCTCGGCGAATACCGTACCCTCGGGGCCGAACTCGAAGGGCTCGCCACGCCGCGTCAGCGCCTTTGCCGCCGCCTTGACGTTGCGCTCACGGCGCTCGCTGTCGCGCTCGAAGACGCTTGTTAGGCTTATCTCCTCGTCGTTCTTCAGCGCCTTGCCGCCGATCTCAACACAAGCGCGGGACTTATGCGCCAACTTCCCGCCCTTCCCCTTGCCCATCCGCTCCGGGTTCATAACGCGCAGGTTATCCTCGGCGATAAAGGCCGTATCGTCGTCAAAGGAACCCTCCACCGTCACCACGCTCACCGCGTTAACGGGCAGCACCGCCAGCAGCGCCTGCCTGTCGAACTTAACAGCGACGCTGTGCTTGCGTTCGCGGAGCCTGTCCTTTTTCCCCTGGCCACGCTCGCGCTCCATTAGGGCGTATAGAGGCTCCGCCAAAGCGACGTCATTTATGCGGGTGATGCGGATGGTCTCTTCTTCGAAGCCAGCAAGCGTGGCGCTGCCAAGCGTCAACTTCGCTTCCACATATTTTCCTTCCCCCTGCTGGTTTATGACCGCCGGGTCGAAACGCAGGGCCACGTCACGCAGCGCGGCGCCCACCTGCAGGGAAACGTTATGCGTCGGCTCCGTATTGCCAAGATTATCCACCGACCAATACGAGATATCCCGCAGGCCCACAGGCAACATAAAAGCAGCCGAATAAACCGTAGCGGTGCCGCCATCCACCGAATACCATATCGCTGACACACCGGAGGAGGCGCCGACAGGAGAAATATCCTCCGCGCCGAAGCTCACGTAGGTGTCGGTGGCCACAACAAGCCTTCCTGACGCGCCCGGCACCGCTGGACTGGAGAACGCTATTGCGGACACCGGCGGCGTGCCGTCGGACTTCAGCGCAAGGGTTTGCGGAACGCCCTTATTCCCCAACCGGTCGGAGGCATAATAATTGTAAACATGCGGCCCTTCCGCTGCGGTGAACGTCCCGGCATAAACTCCGTAGGTGTCGGTGGAGTCGGCCACGAACAAGGCCGCAAACCCGCTGGCCGCGCCCGAAGAAGGCGGCTCGACGGCAGAGAAACTTATGACCGTCGCGGGAGAGACGTACAAACCGTCCCCCTGGAATACAGCGCCCGCTATGCTGGACCCGACTTCCGGAGCGCTGTTGTCCACGGGGAATTCCGCCGTTTTCGCCAGTTCAGCGTTACCGGCCTTATCCACGCTGTAGTAGGCGAGGGTGTGCACACCTTCGGGCTGAATGAAGACCGGCCCGGTTACACTTACCGAAGCGTCTCCATCGAGCGAAACATACGTGAACGCGGCGCCGACCCCCTGCCGGTCGCCGTCTA
>Ga0074197_1001165_pt1 | contig 24152 bp, 15 predicted proteins | sample EPASupsiteSAE305_FD_64526 | JGI IMG/M metagenome (GOLD analysis project Ga0074197, IMG submission 64526) | Bioremediated contaminated groundwater microbial communities from EPA Superfund site, New Mexico - SAE3-05 reassembly with SPADES | ecosystem: Environmental > Aquatic > Deep subsurface >...
TTGACCCCCACCACCGCGATCTTGGCCCCACGGCGGATGATGCCGGAGACGCCGGAAAAGACCGGCGTGACCCCGCCCTCCGGCAGTGGCCATTCCTTGGCCAGCCCGTCCATCACCACTACATCGTCGCCACTGCGGGGCGGTTCGCTGAACGCGAACGTGACCAGTCGTTCCTCGGGTGGGATCTCAATCCGCTCGATCTTGTCGATTTTTTTGACCCGCGACTGCACCTGGGCGGCGTGGGAGGCCCGGGCCGCAAAGCGGGCGATGAACTCTTCCTCCTTGGCCAGCATATCCTGCTGGCGCTTGTGGCTGGCCAGCAGTTGCTCGCGACGGATGTCCCGTTCCCGCTCGTAAAAATCGTAGTTGCCGTTGTAGGTGGTGACGGTCTTGTTGGCCACCTCGATGATGCGGGTCACGATCCGATTCATGAAATCGCGGTCGTGGCTGGTCATCAGCAGGGCGCCGTCAAAGCTGTCGGCCAGCCACTCCTCCAGCCAGACGATCGACTCCACGTCCAGGTGGTTAGTCGGCTCGTCCAACAGCAGCACATCCGGTTTCAAGGTCAGGATCTTGGCCAGGGCGATCCGCATCTTCCAGCCGCCGGAGAAGGACTCCACCGGGTGGTTGAAACGGTCCGGCCCGATGCCGAGGCCGGTCAATACCGTCTGGGCGCGGGTCTCCAGGTCGTAGCCGCCGCGATGCTCGAACTCCTCCTGGGCTGCGCCGTAGCGCTCCAGCAGGGCCGCCATGGCGTCGTCGTCCAGCGGGTCGCACATGGCCGCTTCCATTCGCTGCAGTTCTTCAGCCAGTTGCATGGTGGCGCTTGAGCCGGCCATCACCTCTTCCAGGGCGCTGCGGCCGGCCATATCACCCACATCCTGCGAGAAATAACCGATGGTGGTCCGCTTGGCGCAGGTCATCTCGCCGCTGTCCGGCTCCTCCTCGCCGGTGATGATCCGGAAGATGGTGGTCTTGCCGGCGCCGTTGGGGCCCACCAGGCCGGAACGTGAACCGGGCAGGATCTGGAAGGAGGCGTCGCGGAACAGGAGTTGTGAACCGTGTTGCTTCGTGATACTGGAGAGGTGGATCATGGGGAGACGGTCTGCTTTCGACAAAAATTGGGAACTGTGCTGATAGCACGATTCACGATTGTATTCAAGGAATTGGATGGTTAGCGCAGACGCAGCAGCTGGTCCAGCAGTCCATCGATCTCCGCAACGACCTCAGCCGGCAACTGGTCGATTTGCACGATGCGGGTCACCAGATCGGCCTGGACAAAGGCCGGCAGCAGCTTGAGGATCTCACCAGCCTGCTCCGGCTCCAATCGGGCTAGGGCTACGGCGATGGTCTGGGGGTGTTCCTGCAGCAGGCCTTTGGCAATGGCACGGTAGTTCATGGCAGCCTCACGATTTTTGCCCATCATACGACGTTTAGCAGCACATGCAAGTAAGGACTTGAATCAATTATGGCACTTTTGACCCTGCGTGACATCAGCCTGGCCTTTGGCGGCCCTCCCCTGTTCGATGGCGTTACTCTGCAGATTGAGCCCGGCGACCGGTTGTGCCTGCTGGGCAGAAACGGCACCGGCAAATCGACCCTGCTCAAGCTGCTGGCCGGTCAGCTGCCGCCGGAAGGGGGCGAGATCATGCGACAGCAGGGGCTAAAGGTGGCGCTGGTCTCTCAGGAGATCCCTCAGGATATCAGCGGCACGGTCTTCGAGGTGGTGGCTCAACACCCCCACGCCGCAGCCGATAGCGAACAGTGGCAGCATGAGCAGCAGGTGGAACGGGTCTTGAACCGGCTGCACCTGGAGGGCGAGGCCCAGTTCAGCACCCTCTCCGGCGGCACCAAGCGGCGGGTGCTGCTGGCCCGGGCCCTGGTCAGCAACCCCGACATTCTGCTGCTGGACGAGCCCACCAACCACCTGGATATCGACACCATCCTCTGGTTGGAGGAGTTCCTGGCCAGGAACATCACCACCTGCCTGTTCGTGACCCACGACCGGGCCTTTGCCCGGCGGCTGGCGAATCGCGTTGCCGAGCTGGACCGTGGCCGGATCTTCGCCTTTTCCTGCAGTTACGACCAGTTTGTGGAGCGGCGCGAGGCGCTGTTGGAGGCCGAGGTCACCCGCATGGCCTTGTTCGACAAGAAGCTGGCTCAGGAAGAGGCCTGGATTCGTCAGGGGATCAAGGCCCGCCGTACCCGTAACGAAGGACGGGTGCGGGCCTTAAAGGCGCTGCGGGAGGAGTACCGCCAACGCCGCAGTCGCCAGGGTACCGCCACCATCCGGCTGCAGGAGGCTGAACGTTCAGGAAAACTGGTGGTGGAGGCGGAAGCGGTCTGCTTCGGCTACGGCGAGCGGCCGGTGATCCGCAACCTGAGTAGCACCATTGTACGGGGGGACAAGATCGGCATTATCGGCCCTAACGGCTGCGGCAAATCCACCCTGCTCAAGCTGCTTTTGGGGGAGCTGCAGCCCCAGAGCGGTGTTGTTCGACAGGGGACAAAACTGGAGGTCCTGTATATGGATCAGCTGCGAGAGCAGCTGGACCTCTCGAAAAGCGTGGCCGAAAACGTAGGGGAAGGCAACGACACCCTGGTGATCGATGGTAGATCACGCCATATTATCGGCTACCTGCAGGATTTTCTGTTCTCGCCGGAGCGGGCCCGCTCACCGGTCAGCATCCTCTCCGGCGGTGAGCGCAACCGTCTGCTCTTGGCCAAGCTGTTCACCAAGCCGGCCAACCTGCTGGTGCTGGACGAGCCGACCAACGACCTGGACGCCGAGACCCTGGAACTGCTGGAAGACCTGCTGGTGGAGTACAGCGGCACCCTGCTCTTGGTCAGCCACGATCGTGAGTTTTTGAACAATGTGGTTGGCTCGACCCTGGCCGTTAATCCGGACGGTACGGTGACGGAAACCGTGGGGGGGTATGACGACTGGCTGCGGGAGCAGCAGGCTGCGGCCGCCCCCCCAGCGCCCCCGAAGCAACCGCAGGAAAAGGGCAAACCGCAGAAGGAACGCACCCGCAAGCTGTCCTTCAAGGAAGAGCGTGAACTGGAGGCGCTGCCGGACCGGATCGCCGGTCTGGAGGCCGAGCAGGAGTCGATCCATACCACCCTGGCTGACCCTGATTTCTACAAAACAGCCGGGCCTGAGGTGGTGACCCTCAATGCCCGGCTGGAAGAGCTGGAGGCCGAACTGTTGGCGGCCTATGAACGCTGGGAAGAGCTGGAGGCGATTAAAGCGTAAACCGCGCCACCATCTGTTGCAGCTCTTTGGCTGATCCGGCCAGTTGGTTGGCGGAGGTGCGAGTTTCTTCTGCCCCGCTGGCGGCCTCGCTGACCACACTGGTGATATGGTGCATGTTTTCGGAGATGCCGGAGGTGCTTGAGGATTGCAGGTCGGCGGCCTGGGCTACCTGGGCCACATGTTGCTGCAGTGCACCGATCTTCTGACGGATGGAGATGATCGCCTCGCAGGAGAGCCGCGCCCCTTCCCCGCCGTCATGGACCTGGTTCGAGCTCTGCTCCATGGCAGTGACCACTGTTTTTACGTCATTTTGCAGTGCGGTGATAATGCCCTGAATCTCGCGGGTGGCGGTGGTGGTCCGTTCGGCCAGGCTGCGCACCTCGTCGGCCACCACGGCAAACCCCCGGCCCTGCTCACCGGCCCGGGCCGCCTCGATGGCTGCGTTCAAGGCCAACAGGTTGGTCTGGTCGGCGATATCGCCAATGGTTTCGAGGATGTCGCCGATCCGGGTGGAGGTGGCGCCCAGGGATTTAACCGCTTCGGTGGTCTGGCCCATCTGGGTCTCGATGCTCTCCATGGTGCCGGCCATGGTAGCGATGACCTGTTCACCCTTGCTGGAGACCTGTTCGGCATCGGTGGCCATGCTGGCCATCTCGGAGCAACTGCGGGAGATGTCGGCGCTGGCCGTTGCCATCTGTTCCACCGAGTCGCTGGCCGCGCGGGATTGACTGGCAGCCAGCTCGGTGCCCTGGGCGATGGAGCTGGCCGTTGTCAGCAGTTGTCCAGAGGCGCTGGTGACCTGGGCCGAGGTGGTCTGAATGCCGGAGATCATGCCACGCATGGCGGTCTGCAAGGTGTCGATGGCGCGGATGATGGCGCTGATCTCGTTGTTGCGTTTGGCGGATATATTTTGGGCCAGGTTGCCTTGGGTCATGTTGGTCAGGTACCCGATGATCCGGTTGAGAGCATCGTTGACTGACCAGAACAGCAGCCCGCCGAAAAAGGCGCCAATAATGACAAAAGCAGCCGTTGCGGCAATGGCCAGCCCCAAGGATAATTCACGCCCCGCACCAACGCCGAAGATAATGCACAGGCTGTAGCAAAAGCAGAGCAGGTAGATCCGGGTCTTGATCTTGAGGTGTAGATAGAGGCTCAGGATGGCATGCATGGTTACGGCTCCTGATTGGTTTTCGGCATGATCTCGTCGACCAGCTTGGTAATGTCCTCAGAAATATCAATGGCTTCTACAGCATTTGCCAGATAGAGCAGATCACGTTTGACCAGTACCGCCGTCAGGGCTTTGGCGGTGCCGATACTGGTAGCTGCCTGCTCGATGGCGACCAATAACTCCCTGGTAAGTTTTTCCTGGGTTGCAATCAACTCTTTTTCGGCGTTCATGCCGAACTTCTGAAATTCCTCAACCTTTTTCTGGAACTGCTTGGCCTTGGCCTCACGCTGGGCTGGTGTCAGGGTCGGCAGCTGACGCTCAAGGTCCCCCTTCAGCTTGTCCAGCTGGCGCCGTTTGGTATCAACCTGTTTCTGCAGCTTGCCCTGCTGGGCCTTGATCTGGGATTGTGCCGACTTGCCCAGGGTTGATTCGGCAGAGATGCGATTGATATCCACCAGACCCAGCCGGGCGCCAGTGGTGGCAGAGGATGGAGTCGGTGTCGTAACCGGCAGTGCCGGCAGCAGGCTGTACTGGGGACTGGCGCTGACCGGGGCCGGCGCCGATTCTTCAGCCGCCTGCAGGGAGGCGCTAGAGGCGGTGAATAAGAGAACAGCGCAGAGCAGTTGGAGCAAAAAACGGTTCATGGCATGCCTTTCAGGATACGTAATGTGGCTTTATAGCCTATTTTCACCCGGCGTTCCAGAGTAACCTGCTGCGCAATCAAAATTCTTAAACAAGCAGTTAACGACTGCAGTACCGTTGATTGTGTTTCAGGGGAAATCGGGTAGACTGAAACAGCAAGGAGCTGCCGTGAGGAACCTGGTCTGGTGTATCATCTCGTTTTTGTTCAGTGTTGCGCTTGCGAGCGCGGCAGCTGCCAGGCCGATTATCGTCGGTGGTGACCGCGATTACCCCCCCTATGAATTCCTTGACCAGCAAGGCAGACCCACCGGCTACAACGTCGAACTGACCCGCGCCATTGCCGAGGTGATGGGGATACAGGTGGAGTTTCGGCTGGGGGGCTGGTCGGAACAGCTGCACGACCTGAAGGCCGGCCGGATCGATCTGCTGCAAGGCCTCTCCTGGTCGGCGTCGCGGGCCGCCAGCATCGATTTCACCCCGCCCCATACCATCGTCAACCACGCCATCTTTGCCCGCAAGGAGACCCCGGCCGTCAGTTCACTGGCAGAGTTGCAGGGGAAAAGGGTCACGCTGCATCGCGACGGCATCATGCATGAACACTTGACCGCCATGGGCTATGGCCGGGACCTGGTGCCGACCCCCACTCCGGCCGACGCCCTGCGCCTGTTGGCGGCTGGACAGTGTGACTACGCCGTGGTGGCGATTGTGCCGGGTATGTACATCATCCGTGAGTACAAGCTGACCAATCTGGTGCCGGTGGCCCGCAGTATCGCCTCGCAGAAATACGGCTACGGGGTGCGCAAGGGTAATGCGGAACTGCTGGCCCGTTTTACCGAGGGGCTGGCGATTCTCAAAAAGCCCGGCCAGTACGATACCATTCACGCCAAGTGGCTGGGGGTGTTGGAGCCGGCCAAGCCGACTTGGCGGGAAGCGCTCAAGGCCGCAGCGATACTAGCCACGCCGCTGATTGCCGTGTTGGGCGGCACGGTGCTCTGGAGCTACTCGTTGCGTCGCAAGGTGACTCAACGCACCGCCTCGCTCAGCGCTGCCCTGGAAGAATTGAGCCTCAACCAGCAGCAACTGGTGCAGGCCGACAAGATGGCCGCCCTGGGTGTGCTGGTCTCCGGTGTGGCCCATGAGATCAATAATCCTAACGGCCTGATCCTGTTGAATATGCCGATTCTGAAAGAGGTTTATGCAGACGCAGCCGAACTATTGGAGGAACGCTACCAGCGCGAAGGGGAGTTCGACCTGGGGGGGCTGCCCTACAGCCGGATGCGGCAGGAACTACCCCACCTGCTGGATGAGATGCACGAAGGGGCCAAGCGGATCAAACGGATTGTAGAGGATTTAAAGGACTTTGCCCGGCGGGATGACCTTGCCACTCAGGAGGAGATGGACCTGAACGAGGTGGCTCAAACCGCAGTACGGTTGGTGGAGCGCTCGCTGCGGACAGCCACTGACCGGTTCGAAGCCAGTTATGCCGAGCAGCTACCGCAGGTACGGGGCAATCGTCAGCGGATCGAGCAGGTGCTGGTCAACCTGCTGCTGAACGCCAGTCAGGCGCTACCGGATAGCAACCGGGGTATCTTTTTGACCACCTTTTACAATACCGCTACTGCATCGGTCGGCTTGAGCCTGCGGGACGAAGGGTGCGGTATCACAGCGGAGCATATGGCACGGTTGACCGATCCGTTTTTTACCACCAAGCGGGAGAGCGGCGGCACCGGCCTCGGTCTGTCGGTTTCCAGCGGTATCGTCAAGAAACATGGCGGCCGCCTCGATTTTGCGTCATCGCCTGGCCAGGGTACCACCGTTACCTTGCTGCTACCTGCTGTTACGGAGAACATACACCATGTCTGAAGCCCGTTACCCCGCGTTTACGATCTTGCTGGTGGACGACGAGCCGGCCTGGCTGCGTTCGGTATCGCTGACCCTGGAGCGATCGGCCGGTATCAGCAATATCCGCACCTGTCAGGACAGCCGTCAGGTGATGGGGCTTTTGGCCGAAGGGGGCATCGGGCTGGTGTTGCTGGACCTGACCATGCCGTACTTGTCCGGCGAAGAGCTACTCAAAAGGATCGCAGAGCAATATCCTGAGGTTACCTGTATTGTCATCAGCGGGCTGAACCAGGTGGAAACGGCGGTCAACTGCATCAAGCTGGGGGCCTTTGACTACTTTGTCAAAACCGTGGAAGAAGACCGGTTGGTGGGGGGGGTGCTGCGGGCGATCCGGATGCAGCAACTGGAGCAGGAAAACCGCGAGGTGAGCAGTCGGCTGATTTCTGGAGGGCTGCGGTGCCCTGAGGCCTTCAGCGGGCTGGTGACTGACGATCCGGGAATGCTGGCCCGTTTTGCCTATGTGGAGGCGGTGGCCAAAAGCCCTCAGCCGCTGTTGATCACCGGCGAAAGTGGAACCGGCAAGGAGTTGCTGGCCAAGGCCGCCCACTCTTTGAGCGGTTGCAAGGGCCCGCTGGTGGCGGTCAATGTGGCTGGCCTAGATGATACCGTGTTCAGCGATACCCTGTTCGGCCACCTGCGGGGTGCATACACCGGGGCCGACCAGCCCCGCAAGGGAATGATCGAAGAGGCGGCCGATGGCACCCTGTTTCTGGACGAGATCGGCGACCTGGCCATCGCCTCCCAAGTCAAGCTGCTGCGACTGTTGCAGGAAGGGGAGTACTTCCCGCTGGGCAGTGACCGACCCAAACGGCTCCGGGCCCGGGTGATCGTGGCCACCCATGCTGATCTGGCCGCCCGTGAGGCGGCTGGTCAGTTCCGGCGCGACCTGTACTACCGCCTGCGGACCCATCAGGTGCAGCTGCCGCCGCTGAAGGAGCGGCGCTGCGACATCCCGTTGTTGCTGGAATACTTCTTGGCCGAGGCGGCCCAGGCCCTGGGCAAGAAGAAACCGACCCCGCCCCGTGAGCTGGCCCCCCTTTTGGCTACCTACGCCTTCCCCGGCAACGTGCGAGAGCTGAAGGCTCTGGTCTACGACGCGGTCAGTCTACATACCAGCGGGGTGCTCTCTATGGAGCGCTTCATCGCCGCCATCGGTGCGGGCAGCGGCAGTCAGTCGCCAACGGATGCCGGAGAGCGGCGTAACCCCTTTGCCTGCTGTCAGCGGCTGCCCACCTTCAGCGAAGCGGCCGAACTGCTGGTAAGCGAGGCCATGGCCCGCAGCAACAACAACCAGACCATTGCTGCCAGACTGCTGGGGATCTCCCAGCCGGCGCTTTCCAAGCGGCTGAAAATACACGGCAAAACAGATTGAGCCCAACCCCCATAACCGGCGTTATGGCCATAACGCCGGTTATACTTGTCTAACTAGCTAGTTTAACGGCTAAATTTTCGATCCGCGAACTTCCGGCCATAACCTGCGTTATACCCCTCCGCTGCTGACACCGTGTCCCTAAAAGCGAATTAATTCAATTATTACAGCATATTATTTCTATCAGAACAACTTGGCACCGTTGATGCTCTGGTAATGGCAACGATTTGTTGTGCATTCACGGAAGTACAACCAGAGGAGGTGTGCCATGTTGATGTTCTGGATCCAGTTTGCATTAGTGCTTGGTGCGGTATTGATCGGTATTCGTCGTGGTGGTGTGTCGCTGGGCCTGATCGGTGGCCTGGGAGTCGCAGTACTGGTCTTGGGTTTCCGTAGCGCCCCGTCGGAACCTCCCATCGCGGTGATGTTGATCATCCTGGCGGTGGTGACCGCCTCGGCCACCCTGCAGGTGGCTGGTGGCCTGGACTACCTGGTGCAGCTGACCGAACGGATGTTGAGGGCCCATCCCAAGTACGTCACCATCCTGGCCCCCCTCTCGACCTTTTTCCTGACGGTCTGTTGTGGTACCGGCCATGCCGTGTATGCCCTGCTGCCGGTAATCGCCGACGTGGCTCTCAAGACCGGTATCCGCCCGGAACGGCCGATGGCCATCTCCAGTGTAGCTTCCCAGATGGGGATCACTGCCAGCCCGGTAGCGGCGGCGGTCACCTTCTTCCTCGGCTTTGCTGCCAAATCAGGCTACCCGGTCACGCTGATCGACATCATCCTGGTGACCATGCCGGCCGGCGTAGTGGGTTTGTTGGTGGCGGCCATCTGGAGCTTCAACCGTGGCAAGGATCTGGACAAGGACCCCGAATATCAGCAGCGGTTACAGGACCCTGAATTCCGCAAGGCGCTGGATGCCGATGTAACCACCCTGGGCAAGGCAATCCCGCTGACGGCCAAGATCTCGGTACTGCTGTTTTTTGCCGGAGTCGGTTCGATCATCTTCCTGGCCAGCTTCCCGGAACTGTTGCCGCTGGGGCACGGTGGCAAGCCGGTGGCTATGACCACGGTGGTGCAGTTCGTAATGCTGGCCTTTGGCGCCTTCATCATGTTCGCTTCCAACGTTAAGGCCAAGGATATCGCTCACTCCAGCGTCTTTACCGCCGGCATGATCGCCGTGGTCTCGATCTTCGGTATCGCCTGGATGAGTGATACCTTCATCTCGGCCAATAAAACCTACCTGATCGATAACATCGGCATCATGGTCAAACTGGCCCCCTGGACCTTCGCCATCGCCACCTTCTGCATCTCGGCCTTTGTCAAGAGCCAGGCCGCTACCCTGGCCATCACCCTGCCGCTGGGGCTGGCCCTGGGTCTGCCGGTGCCACTCTTGCTGGGCCTGATGCCGGCCAGCTACGCCTACTTCTTCTTCGCCTTCTATCCCAGTGACCTGGCAGCCATTAATATGGACCGTACCGGCACCACCCGCATCGGCAAGTATCTGCTCAACCACAGCTTCATGGTGCCGGGTCTGATCGGGGTCAGCGTCTCCACAGTGGTGGCCTATATGATCTCACGGGTACTGTTCTAACCTGGCATCTATTGCCCGGTTGACAGGAGTAAAATCAGAGATACCCTCCTATTAACAAACAATTATCAGGGTGTTGTATCCGCTGCCCCGCCGGTTTGTACGGCGGGGCACGTCGTCCTATCAGGCACTGAAAGGAGAAGATTATGAAACAGGTGCGACAGGTAGTGCTGCTGCTGGGGCTGCTAACCTTGATCATGCCGAGCAGCAGGCTGCTGGCGGCAGCGGAGGGGGCTGCGCTGGCCCAGCTGCATCAGGCCAACAAGGTGACCTGTGCCGACTGCCACGGCAAGGCCAAACGGATCGTGGTGGATGACAGCGAAAAAGGGGTTAACCAACGCTGCATCAACTGCCATGGCAACTTGGATGTGCTGGCGGTCAAGGACAAGGGGCACATCAAGCCTCACCAGTCACATCTGGGTGAGATCAACTGCACCGCCTGCCATCGGGGCCATGAGCAGTCGGTGGCCTACTGTAATGGCTGCCACAGCTTCAATCTGCCGATGCCGGGCGGCACTGCAGCCAAGAAGGACCTACAGCCGCTCCGCAAGCCAGCCAAGCCACGTGTTGAAAGCACCGATGTCGTGGTGATCGGTGCCGGGGCGGCCGGTATGACCGCCGCTATTACGGCGCACGACGCCGGCGTCAAGGTGATTGTGCTGGAAAAACAGCCAATTACCGGTGGCAACAGCATGCTTGCAGCCGGTGGTATGAACGCAGCCGAGACCAGATTTCAACAGGCCAAAGGGATCAAGGATTCGGTGGAGCTGATGTACCAGGACACCATGAAGGGCGGCAAGAATACCAACGATCCTGAGCTGGCAATGATTCTGGCCAAGAACTCGGCCTCATCGGTGGACTGGTTAACCTCGATCGGCGCAGACATCAGCGACGTGGGCCGCATGGCCGGCGCCAGCGCCAACCGTACCCATCGCCCCACCGGTGGAGCAGCCGTGGGTGCCCATATCGCCAACGTGCTTAAAGAGAACGCCGTCAACCGTAAATTGGATGTGCGGGTCAACAGCAAGGTGGTCAAGATCATCAGCGACCAGCAGGGCCGGGTGACCGGTGTGCAGGTTGAGGGCAAGCATAGCGGTTTGTACACCATCAAGGCCAAGGCGGTGGTGCTGACCGCCGGCGGCTTCTCCAACAACCCGGAGCAGGTGGCCTATTACCAACCTGCATTCAAGGGAATGACCACCTCCAATCAGCCCGGCGCCACCGGAGACGGTATGGCCTTGGGCGATCAGGCTGGTGCAGAACTGAAGGATATGCAGGAGATCCAGATTCATCCCACCGTGGCGGCTGGCAGCCGGATTCTGATCACCGAGGCGGTGCGGGGTAACGGTGCCATCCTGGTCAATCGCGAGGGAAAGCGCTTCGTGAACGAACTGACCACCCGCGACAAGGCCTCAGAGGCGACCCTGGCCCAGACCGGCAAGTCGGCCTTCCTGGTGTTTGACGAGGGGATTCGCAAAAGCCTCAAGCAGATCGATGGTTATTTCCATCTGGAACTGGTCAAGGAGGGCGCTACTCCCCAGCAGTTGGCCACGGTGTTGGGCATGCCGCCAGAGGCGCTGCAGCAGACCATTGATACCTACAACCAGGCGGTGGATACCAAGAACGACGCTGAGTTCAAGCGTCCCGACCTGCCTCGTGCCCTGCGCACTGCCAAGTACTACGCCATTGAGGTCAAACCGGGGGTCCATTACACCATGGGCGGAGTGAAGATTACGCCCGCTGCCCAGGTGGTGGCCAAGAACGGCAAGCCGATGCCGGGCTTCTTTGCCGCCGGCGAGGTGACGGGCGGTGTGCATGGCGCCAACCGGCTGGGGGGCAACTCGATCTCCGAGACGATCACCTTCGGCCGGATCGCCGGGGCCAGTACAGTCAAGCTGGTGAAGGGCAACAAGTAGGTATTCCGGGAGGTTAGCTGAAACATGGGGATTAAAACGGGCCATCCAACTGTGGATGGCCCGTTCTTTTAGGTTACAGGTCGGCTTTGTCGACCTCCACCGCCACGTCGTAGAGGGTGCTGCCCTCACCGCGGTCGGTCAGGCGCTGGGAGGTCAGGGCGTTGACCCCGCGCTCACCCTTCAAAAACTCCTGCCACCAGACCCCCTCCGTCACCAGCGTCCCGGGTGGCACCCGTTCGGTAATCTGCAGAGTGAAGCTGACCTGGCCGTTTTGATTGAAGGCCTGCACGGCAGCTCCGTCGGTCAGCCCCCGCGCTGCCGCATCGTCGGGGTGCATCATCATCAGCATTGGCTGCTGCCGGTCTCGCAGCTGATCCTGTTCGTAGAAGCTGGAGTTGAGGGCGTAAGGGGTCACCGCCGGCTGCAGCCGCAGCGGAAAGCCGTCGGACTCGGCGTGGGTTGGCAGCAACCTCGGCAGCACTTCCGGATCACGGTCGTTTCTGATCTCGATCTTGCCCGAGGGGGTCAGCCAGGGACCCCGCGGTGAACTGGGCGGGGTCAGCAGCACCGGCTCACCCTGCCGCAGCTGTTGGGTGATGTTCTTGTCCCGCCAGGGGGTCTCGTAATCCAGCAGCTGTTCGATCAGGTTGTCAACCGACTGCCGGAAGAACGGCTCGTCCCAGCCCATGCCGGTTGCCAACAGGCAGAAGGTGTCCCAGTTGCTCCTGGCCTGGCCGACGGCTGGGATTGCCGCGCTGCAGCGCTGGGCGTGGTAGCTGCCGTAGCAGCGGTACAGGTCGGCATGTTCCAGGGAGCTGGTGGCCGGCAGCACGATATCGGCGTAGCGGGCGGTATCAGTCAGAAATCGCTCGTGGACCACCGTGAACAGGTCTTCTCGTTCAAGTCCCTGGATGATGGCGTTTTGATCAGGCGCGATGCTGGCCGGGTTGGAGTGATAGACGTAGAGGCTCATCACCGGGGAATCGTTCAACTCGGTGAGGGCAGAGCCCAGCTGGTTCATGTTGATGATCCGGGTGGGATTGGCCATGAAATCTTCCCGGGTGATCTTGGCCAAGGGAAAGGCCCCTCCGGTGGAGGTGCCGCACAACAGGCCACCGCCAGGTCGTTGCCAGGCGCCGCTTATGGCCGGCAGACAGGTGATGCAGCGCACGTTCATGGCGCCGTTGCCGTAGCGGGTCAGGCCGCTGCCCAGCCGGATAAACGGTGTTCGGGCCGTGGCATAGGCGCGGGCCATGCGGCGGATGGTCTCGGCCGGCAGGCCGCAGACCAGCGCCATCCGTTCCGGGGTGCAGTCCGGCAGGATGCTGGCGCTGAACTCCTCGAATCCCAGCAGGTTCTGGTCGATAAAGGCCTGATCCAGCAGTCCCTCAGTCACGATAACCTGCAGCATCCCCAGGGCCAGGGCGCCGTCGCTGCCGGGCCGGATCAGGAATGATTCGTCAACAGTCTGGCAGGTGGGGGTCTGGTAGGTGTCGATGGCCCACAGCCGGGCGCCGTTTTTGCGGGCCTGGTTGGCATCGCGCATGCTGTGGATGCTGGTGGCGGCGGCGTTGATTCCCCATAATATGACCAGGTCGCTCTGCTGCAGCTCGGCCTGGTCCAGACCGGGGGTCTCCCCCATCACCGCTTGCCAGCCGGCCTCCTTGGCCGGCGAACAGATGGTGCGGGCCAGACGGCTGGCCCCCAGTTTGTGAAAGAAGGGGTGGCCGCTGTTGCGCTGCACCAGTCCCATGGTGCCGGCATAGGAATAGGGCAGGATCGCCTCAGCGCCGTGGCTGGCGATGATCGACTGCCAGCGGGAGCAGATCTGCTCAATCGCCTCGTCCCAGCCGATCGGTTCGAATCGGCCGCTCCCCTTGGGGCCGCTCCGGCGCAGTGGCGTGGTCAGCCGGCGGGGGGAGTGAACCGTCCGCTCGTAGTGCTGCATCTTGGGGCAGAGCAGGCCGCGGGTGGTTGGATGGTCCGGGTCACCGGCAATCGCTACGGCTTGGGCATCTTCAACGGTTACCAGCAGGCCGCAGGCGTCGGGGCAGTCAAAGGGGCAGACGGAACGGTGAACGGTAGGCATGGCGGTACCTCAAGAAAATAGGGAAAATCAGAATAAAAGGCGGCATCCCACGCCGATAAGTGCCATTAGGCCGTAAGTCAGCCACATCAGCCGAACCGCCTGCAGGACATGCTCAGCCGTCAGTGGCTGAAGTGGTTCTCCCATGAACGGTCGGACGTTGGGCTGGCCAAAATAACGGTTTATCCCACCCAGGCGTACCCTCAGGGCCCCTGCCACCGCTGCCTCGATCTGGCCGCCGTTAGGGCTGGGGTGGTTATGGCGATCCCGGTGGAAGATCCGCCAGGCGTTGCCGGCATCCAGGTCCAACAGCAGTGCTGCCGGCATTATCAAAAACGCAGTCAGTCGGGCCGGCAGCAGGTTGGCCAGATCGTCCAGTCGGGCCGAAGCCCAGCCAAACTGCAGGTAGCGTTCGTTTTTGTAGCCGAAGGTGGAGTCCAATGTACTGATCGACTTATAGGCCAGCGCCCCCAACGGGCCACCCAGACAGGCAAACAGCAGCGGAGCGGTGCAGCCGTCCACGGTGTTTTCCGCCACTGATTCAACTGCCGCACGGGTAATCTCAGATTCATCAAGTTGATCGGTATCCCGCCCCACCAGCCAGCCGACCCGTTTTCGGGCCGTTACCAAGTCACCAGCCACCAGCGAACGGTAGACCTTCAGGGCGTGGTCATGCAGGGAGCGGGTGGCAAAGCAGGTATACAGCAGCAGAATTGAGACCAGATCGCCAGCTAGCGGGTGCATGCTGCTGGCCAGCTTCAGCAGGCCAAAGCCGATTGCCGTCGTACTCCCCACCACCAGCAGCACCGTCACAACACCGGCCAGCTTCTGGTTGGCAATCAGGCGACGCAGCGGCGTTTCAAGCCGCTGGGCAAACCAACCGATCCCCTGCACCGGATGGGGTAACCAACGGGGGTCGCCCAGCAGCAGATCCAGCAGGATTGCCAGTAGTAGTTGGAGATAGAACGGGATCACAGACGCAGCAACCGATAGATTGCCGTCATGTCCAGGCTGTTGCGAACCGTGTCGGCCAGCCGGTCCAGGGCAGGTTCCAGGTCATAGGCCGCGCGAATCTGTCCATCCACCTGCCAGCCCTTGCGCCCACGCAGCCGGTCCAGCCACCAGCGCCGGAAAGGATCGGCATCAAAGAGGCCATGCAGATAGCTGCCCCAGATCATGCCGTTGTTACTGCCGGCCCCAAGCAGTCTGCCGTTCGGTCCCGTAATGAGTGTTTCAATCCCTTCTGCGGTGGTGATGCCGTGGTGGATCTCGTAGCCGAGCAGCTGGCAACCGGAGGGCAGGTGGCGACAATGGGTCTGCAGGGTAGTTTTTTCTTCAGCCATCACGGTGCTGATCGGCAAGAGTCCCAGAGCGGACTGCTCTCCTGCATCCGATTCAACCCGGTGAGGATCGTCAATCCGATCTCCGAGGATCTGAAATCCGCCGCAGATGCCGACGATCTCACAGCGGCCTTTAGCAGCCAAATCGAGAATTTCTGCCGCCAGTCCGGTCTGTTGCAACCAAGCCAGGTCAGCCAGGGTGTTCTTGCTGCCGGGCAAGATCAAGGCATCAGGGTGGCCCAGATCAGCTGCTGATCGGACGATCCGTAAAGCGACGTCAGGCTCCAGACCCAGCGGATCGAGATCGGTAAAGTTGGAGATGTGGGGCAGATCAAGCGCCGCAATATCGAGCAGTTGCGTGTCCTTTGCACCGGTCGGTAGTAGTCCCTGCTTGAAGGAAACCGAGTCCTCTTCAGGCAACCCCAGGTTCCGCAGATAGGGAACCGTGCCCAACACCGGCTTGCCGGTATGGAAGCGGGTGTAGGCCAGGGCTTCACCCAGTAGGGAGGCATCACCCCGGAAGCGGTTGATCACAAAACCAGCCACCATGGCCCGCTCTGCCTCGTTCAAGACCTCCATGGTCCCCACAAAGGAGGCGAATACGCCGCCCCGGTCAATATCGCCCACCAGCAGCACCGGCGCATTGGCATGGCGGGCCATGTTCATGTTCACGATATCATGGGCCTTCAGGTTAACCTCGGCCGGACTGCCTGCCCCTTCCAGCAGCATCACCTGATGCTCACCTGCCAGTTCGTCATAGCAGCTTTGCACCGTAGCCCAGACCTGCGAACGCTGCTCTACATAGCTTTTAAAATCAGTGGTTCCCTTTGCCTTACCGCAAATAATTATCTGGGAGCCCGTTTCACTGTTGGGCTTGAGCAGTACCGGATTCATCCGCAGGTCAGGGTCAAGGCGGCAGGCCTGGGCCTGCAACGCCTGGGCCCGTCCCATCTCGCCTCCCTGATGGGTGACAAAGGAGTTAAGCGACATGTTCTGGGCCTTGAACGGAGCCACATCATAGCCGTCCTGACGTAAAATCCGGCAGAGGGCGGCGGTCAGGATACTCTTGCCGGCATTGGAGCCGGTACCCTGAACCATGATGGCCGGGGTTTTCGGCTTAATTACCGTGACTTTTGCTGGGTCAAGCATAGATCGTAGTAACTGAACAAGCCGCTGTTGTTCCATTTCGGTCCGGACCGCCACCCTGAAGTAGCGTTGGTCAAGACTGGAAAAATTGCTGCAGACCCGCAGGGCGACCCCATGCTGCAGGGCCTGGTCGGCAAGCTGTTGTGCATCAAGGGTCGGGTGGTCTAGACGCAGCAACAGGAAGTTGGCCTCGCCGGGGTACGCGACCAGGCCGGGCAGTCTACCCAGTTCCTTGACCAAGTGTTGCCGCTGCCGGGTGACAAATTCACGGCTGCGTTGCAGATAGTCAGCATCCTGAACCGCCTGCACCCCCACGGCCTGGGCAATGCTGTTAACGGTCCAGTTAGGCAGGTGATCGCGCAATGAGCTGATTTGTTGGGCTGATCCGGTCAAATAGCCCAGCCGTAAGCCGGGAATGGCGAACAGCTTGGTCAGTGACGTCAGCACCAGCAGATTGTCAGGACGGTTCTGCTGCAGGCTCTGACTGCCATCGGTGAAGCCGATGAACGATTCATCCACCACGAACAGGGTGGCTGGATGCTGCGCTGCAATCCGGCGCAGGGCTTCAGCAGCAAAGGTTCGCCCGGTGGGGTTGTTGGGCTGGCCCAGTAGCACCAGTTGTCCAGGCCTGAGCAGCGGTATCAGCGTATCGGGTTCAAACGCAAAGTTGTTGTCCGGGGAGAGTATCAAAGGCGCCACCGGCAAGCCAAGCAGCCGGGCTGGTTCCACATAGTCGGCATAGCTGGGAACCGGTACTAACAGCGAGGTGCAGCCCAAGGCTCGCGGCAGCAGATGCAGCAGTTCGGTTGCGCCATTGCCTACCAGAATCTGATCAGTAGGTATGCCGTGCAGGCTGGCCAACGCCTCGATCAGCTCGGCTGACTCCGGGTCCGGGTAGTGGACCAGGTCGCTGATCCGGCTCTCGATCAGCGGTCGCAGCCAATCAGGAGGACCCAATGGATTGATGTTGGCCGAGAAGTCGAGTAAGTGGTCCTGCGGGACACCTGCCCGCTGGCTCAAGGCCCGGAGATTGCCGCCATGATGGTGTCGGTGCATCTGATCTGCCATGAGAAAATACTTGACTCCTGAAACAAATAATGGAATCAGATAGCACACTTCACATAACGAATGGAAGCGAGGAAGAGGGGTGCCGCCCGACATGGTGCTATCCCCCCGCTGCCCCGCAGCCGTAAAGGGAACGAACGTCCAAAAGGCCACTGGGAAACTGGGAAGGCGGACAAGTAGGCAGCCCTGAGCCGGAATACCGCGCCATTCGCACGCTTCGGGGGAGGCATCTCATGCTGCGAGTCATCGCTGTTACTTCGCTGTATTCAGCTCCTGCATCCCATTACGCAGATTCACACCTGCTGTTTTCCGGTTTGAACTTCCCCTCGCTCTGGTATCAATTTCGTACAGCAGCAAAAGGGGGGATATTATGAAAACACAAATTGAATATGCACGTGAAGGCATTGTCACACCTCAAATGGAGCAGGTGGCTGGTAACGAAGGCATTCAGGCCGAGCAGGTCAGAAATGGGGTGGCCAGGGGCACGATCGTGATTCCCTGGAATCATAACCGTAAACCGTCCAGCGTGGCAGGGATCGGCAAGGGACTTTCTACTAAGATCAACGCCTCCATCGGCACCTCCTCCGACATCATCGATTATGCCGCTGAGGTAAAGAAGGCGCTGGCGGCCCAGGAAACCGGTGCCGACACCCTGATGGAGCTTTCCGTCGGAGGTGATCTGGATCGGGTGCGGCAGGAGGTGATCGCTGCCGTTGATCTGCCGGTTGGTAACGTGCCGTTGTATCAGGCCTTTTGCGACGCAGCCCGTAAGTATGGTGATCCCAACAAGCTGGACCCGGAAGAACTGTTTGACCTGATCGAGCGCCAATGCAGCGACGGTATGGCCTTCATGGCGGTGCACTGCGGCATCAACCTCTGCACTGTTGAACGACTCAGGAAACAGGGCTACCGCTACGGCGGACTGGTGAGCAAGGGCGGAGTCTCCATGGTGGCCTGGATGTTGGCCAATAATCGTGAAAACCCGCTCTACGAACAGTTTGATCGCGTGGCTGGCATCCTTAAAAAATATGACACGGTGCTATCGCTTGGCAACGGCCTGCGGGCCGGGGCGATCCACGACTCTTCGGATCGGGCTCAGATACAGGAGCTGGTCTTCAACTGTGAGCTGGCGGAGCTGGGCCGTGAGATGGGCTGCCAGATGTTGGTGGAAGGGCCGGGACATGTGCCGCTTGACGAGATAGAGGGCAATATCAAGCTGCAAAAGCGGATGAGTGGTGATGCCCCTTACTACATGCTGGGTCCGATCCCTACCGACATCGCCCCCGGCTTCGACCATATCACCTCGGCCATCGGCGCAGCCCAATCGGCCCGCTTCGGGGCAGATCTGATCTGCTATATCACCCCGGCTGAGCACCTGGCCCTGCCCAATGAACAGGATGTACGCGATGGGGTCAAGGCGGCAAAAATTGCCGCCTACATCGGCGACATGAACAAATATCCGGAGCGGATGCGGGAACGGGACAAGCAGATGTCCAAGGCCAGACGTGATCTAAACTGGCAAAAACAGTTCGAGTTGGCCCTGTTTCCGGAAGATGCTAAGGCGATCCGCGCCAGCCGGACGCCCGAAGATGAGGCTACCTGTACCATGTGCGGCGACTTCTGTGCCTCCCGCGGAGCAGGCAAGCTGTTCATGTCCGATCTACGGGACGATAAGATCTGATCGTGCATCACACATCAAACGGAATCTGAAGGCAAGGGCTCCATCCCACTTGACGGTAAGGGTGGGTGATGCTATGAAAATTGCTGCTGTAAACTAACAACAGAATATAGATCGTGGTGCCCGCAAGGGCTTGATAGGGAAGAGGGGTGTAATCCCGGCCTGGGATGAATCCTCCGCGGACCCGCCGCTGTAAGCGAGGACAAAGGGCAGGATGTCACTGGTCGAAAGACTGGGAAGGCGCCCGGAGGATGAATCGCGAGCCAGAAGACCTGCCAATGATCTCAGCACTCAACAGCATCCCTCTGGTACAGGGAGAGTGAAACCGATTACCGGCTTTGAATACGAAAAGTCCGTTTGCGTTGTGTCGCAGACGGACTTTTTTGTGCTGCTGCAAACGGTCACGGATCGTTACGGTTTGTGACAGCAGTAAAGGAGATGTTCAATGCCGAGACTATTGATCGCGATAGGACTGCTCCTGATCAGCGCGCTGCCGCTGCAGGCTGCCGTATTGACCTTGCCCGGTGAACTGGGCGCAACCGTCCAGATACTCACGACGGAAAGGGACGGATACCAGGAGAAAAGTCTGATTGTGCAGCTGAACCAGCGACGGCACATCCTTTCCACCAGCGACGGCATCATCAATGGCCTGGGGATAATTAACCATGGCGCGGCCCCCCTGTTGTGGAAAAAGCTGGCACAGGACCTGGCCACCGAGTTGCAGTGCGGCGGCAAGGTCTATGAACAGCAGCGCAAGCAGATGATTGCGGAAAGACTGGGGTTGAAGTCTGCAGACCTGACCCTGGTGGGCACAGCGGCCGACATGGATAACCTGGCCGTCGTGACCCGACAGTTTGGCCCCTTTACCGTCACGGCCTTGGTAACCGGCGGGGTAAAGAACAATGCCCTGCGGGCTGGCCTTGACGAAGGCACCAACATTGAGCCCCAAGAGGCACCGACCGGGACCATCAACATTATCGTCCTGACCAATGCCCGCTTAACGGACGGTGCTCTGGCGCGGGCGGTGGTCACCATTACCGAGGCCAAGGCCGCAGCACTGCAAGACTTGCGGGTGCCCAGCAGCTACACCAAGGGGGTGCAGGCAACCGGCACCGGCACCGACAGTGTGATCGTTGTTTCCGGGATAAGCGGGCCTACGGTTACCTACGCCGGCGGTCACAGCCGGATCGGCGACCTGATCGCCAAGGCGGTGCATCAGGCGGTGCTGGAGGCACTAGAGAAACAGAACGGATTGAAGCTGGTAAAAGGTACGTAAATTTTTTCAACAGATGGAGAAGAGGAAGAGGGGTGACGCTCTCACGCAGAGCCATTCCCCCGCTGCCCCGCAGCCGTGAAGGGAACGAACGTCCATTGCGCCATTGCGCAAAAGCCACTGGGAAACTGGGAAGGCGGACCAGTAGGAAGCCCGTAGCCGGAAGACCGCTCCATCTGAATAACCCGAGGGAGGTAGCAGCAGATGAAGCGTAGTAGACAGAGGTATGCGGTAGTCATGGGATTGGTGTTGGCAACCAGTGGTTTCGCGCTGGCAGAAGAGCCGGCGGCTCAACTGGGGGAGATTGTGGTCACCGCCACCCGTGATGAGGTGCCGATTGAACAGGTGGGCAGCTCAATCACGGTGGTCACCGCCAAAGAGATTGAGCAGCAGCAGAAACGGACCGTGGCCGATGCGCTGCGGATGGTGCCGGGATTGGATGTTAGAAGTTATAACGGTGCCGGTTCCTTAACAGAGGTCTACTTGCGTGGTGCAAAGACTGGCCATACACTGGTGCTGATCGACGGTATTGAAGTCAACGATCCCTCCAATGCAAATGGCAGCTTTAACTTTGCCAATCTTACGGCAGACAACATTGAGCGGATCGAGATCCTGAATGGCCCACAGAGTACCCTCTATGGTTCCCATGCCATTGGTGGAGTGATCAATATCATCACCAAGCGGGGGGATGGAGCGCTGAAAGGCTTCCTCTCAGTTGAAGGTGGTTCCCATTATACTGCCAAGGAATCTGCCGGTATCAGCGGTGGTTTTAGGCAGTTGAGCTACATACTAAATATTTCCCGCCTTGATACGGACGGCATATCTTCTGCAAATAGTAAAAACGGCAACACTGAAAACGATCCCTACCAGAACACAACGATTTCAGCCAGACTGGGAATTGCACCTTTGAGCAACCTGGACGTTGATGTTGCGTTGCGTTACAGCAGGAGTCGCGCGGACCTTGACGGTTTTAGTTCTGCCCCCCCTTACTTGCCTAGCGATGCTCTTGGTTATTACATTAAAACAGATCAACTTCATTTGCGAACTGAAGGTAATCTCTCACTATTCAATAACTTTTGGGATCAGAAGCTGGGGCTTTCGTTCAACGACTCAAAACGCGATTATTCAGACGGCTACCACTACAACGGTCAGAGCCTCAAGTTTGATTGGCAGCACGTACTGCACCTGCACCAAACCAACGATTTTACGGTTGGGGCAGAACGCAAGGACGAATATGCGCGAACTGACGGCATGAACGAGAAAAGTGCCGCAACTACCAGTGTCTACCTTCAGGACCAGATCAAGCTGTTTGACAGCTGGTTTACCACCCTTGGTGTCCGTGTGGATGATCATGACCGGTTCGGTACGGAAGCCACCTATCGCTTTACTACGGCATATCTGTTCAAACAAACCGGGACAAAAATAAGAGGGAGTTATGGGACGGGGTTTAGATCGCCATCATTATACGAACTTTATGCCCCAGCTCTGACATTCCCTTGGGGAAGTAGCTTCCTCGGCGGCAACTCGAGCCTTAAGCCGGAAAGAAGCACTGGATGGGATCTTGGTATTGAACAGGACATTCCGGCCATGAAAACACACCTGAGCGCAACCTGGTTCAGGAATGATTTTAAGGATATGATCCGTTACATGACAGATCCTTTAACTTGGGACAACTATTACGACAACGTCGACAAGGCACACAGCCAAGGCGTTGAACTGACAGCATCTTTTCGTCCCGTTGATGAACTGGCCCTCAAGGCCACCTACACCTATACTGAAACAAAAGATGATACGGTCGGCAGCACCACCTATGGAAAACAATGGACATATCGTCCCAAGAACAAGGCAAACTTTGACGTCAATTACAGCCTCCTGAAAAAGGCCAATCTTAATCTGGGCCTGGTTTATGTCGGCACTCGCTATGCAAACACTACCAACACCCAGAAGATGAAAGATTATCTGCTGGTGAATCTGGCCGGTTCCTACGACGTCACCAAAAATCTGCAGCTGTTCGGACGGATAGACAACCTGCTGGATCGTGAATACGAAGAGGTGCTCGGCTACGGCACCCCTGGTATCGGGGTCTACGCCGGGGTCAAGGTGTCGTTTTAACGGATGAAACCGCTTGGTCTACTGATAGTCTGGCTGATGCTGCTGGCGGCGGTCCCTGCGCAGTGCGGGGAACCGTCTCGGCGGATCGTTTCCCTGGCTCCCAGTCTGACCGAGCTGGCCTGCGCCTTGGGACTGGAGCAGCAGCTGGTGGGGGTCACCACCTTCTGTGACCGGCCCGCCTCGGTAAAGGGCAAACCGACCGTGGGTGGACCGGCCAATCCGTCGTTGGAGGCGGTGCTGAACCTGAAGCCTGATGTAGTACTAGTGGATGAGGAGGGGATCGGTTCCAAGCTGGCAGCACGGCTGCAGAAGTTGGGGATACGGACGGTCATTTTCCGAGGCTCACGGCTGGACAAGTTGGCTGCAGCGGTCCGGCAGTTGGGACAGGATTTAGGTGTGCCCCAACCGGCCAACCAGTTGGCGGCCCGGATCGAGCAGGCGCTCAAGCCGCTTAAAATCACCGTGCCGGTGCGGACCCTGTTCGCGATCTGGCCAGACCCGCTAGTGGCCGCCGGTCCCAGTTCAATGCTGGATGACGCTATGAAACTGTCCGGTATGACCAACATCGCAGGAGATGCCCGTTCCGGCTATCCCCGTCTGTCGCTTGAGGCGGTGATCAGGCGCAATCCCCAGTTGGTCATCGTGGGACAAGGAGAAAAACTGGCTGTGCCGATGGGCCGGATGCTGAAGCATCTCTCTTCGCTGGATGCCGTTACACAGAGCCGGATCTGCATGGTCAGTGATGCCCTCTATCGCCCCGGTCCCCGCATACCTGAAGGGATCGCCGAGCTGCGTCGCTGTCTTGAGCTGGTCAGGGGAGAGCAACAACGGTGAAGCGCCATCCCCTGTTCATCATGCTGGGCTGCCTGGCGGCCGTCCTGTTGCTGTCGCTCTCCCTGGGTCAGCAGACCATCAATCTTTTTGATCTCAATCCGTTACAACTGAAGATTGTACTGGAGCTGCGCCTGCCCAGAATTGTTGTAGCCCTGTTGATGGGTGCTTCGCTGGGGGTGGCCGGAGCGATCCTGCAGGGGGTATTCCGTAACCCATTGGCCGATCCCTACGTGCTGGGCACCTCCAGCGGGGCCGCCCTGGCTGCCGCCTTCGGCCTGTTGGCCAGTCAGGGCAGTGCAACCTGGCTGGTGCCCAGCCTGGCCCTGGTGGGTGCCCTAGTGACCAGCGGGGTGGTGGTGGCACTGGGGCGGGATGCCTGGGGAGTGCGGGCGGAACGGTTGCTGTTGTCCGGGGTCGGGATTGGCTTCTTCTTGTCCGCCATCCTGATGCTGGTGATGTCGCTGGCCCAGGCCGACGGAGTCAAGCGGGCCTTGCTCTGGATGGCCGGTGACCTGGCCGGGGCAGATTGGGCCCTGGTGCCGGCGGCAGCGGTACTGATGCTGACAGGTTTTCTGCTGGCCATGTCCCGACGCCGGGCACTCAATGCCCTGTCCCTGGGAGATGAACTGGCCTTTGGGTTGGGTTTTGAACCGGGGCGTGAGCGGATGTTGCTGGTGCTGGCTGCGGCGCTGTTGACTGCCGCGGCGGTGGCCCTGGGCGGGATCGTCGGCTTTGTGGGGCTGATGGTACCCCATGGTGTGCGGGTGCTGG
>Ga0074197_1001166_pt1 | contig 24144 bp, 19 predicted proteins | sample EPASupsiteSAE305_FD_64526 | JGI IMG/M metagenome (GOLD analysis project Ga0074197, IMG submission 64526) | Bioremediated contaminated groundwater microbial communities from EPA Superfund site, New Mexico - SAE3-05 reassembly with SPADES | ecosystem: Environmental > Aquatic > Deep subsurface >...
CTCTTAACATCAAATACGCTCGTAGGGCGCGACCCATACTTCTGGGTCGCAAGTCAACAACTTTTTAGGCAATTCTAAATATTCTGCCAACTTTTTCAAAGATCATGAAACTCTAAACTTCAGTAACTCCATATACGTGCTAAAAAAGGCCGACACAAGTGTCGGCCTTTGGAGCTTTTGGAGCGGGAAACGGGATTCGAACCCGCGGCCTTCAGCTTGGGAAGCAAAAGAACCATATTTCTTGATGTTGTGTTGTGTATTATAAATCCATGTAATTAGAGTATTTAGGTTGTATCTTGTTGTGTTTAGTCTTGACTGATTTCTTGTAATTTGTTACCCATGTGTTACCCGGTTTGCGGTGGGGGGTAACAATCCCTTTGGGGGTGGGTAACATGCCAAAGCTCAAGTTGACCAAGACGGCGGTTGATCGTATTCCGACACCTGATACTGATCGGGTGGACTATTTTGACACTGACCTTGCCGGGTTTGGTGTGAGGGCCAGCCGGACGGCCAAGACCTACTTTGTCCTGTCCCGCGTCAATGGCGTGCTCAAGCGGGTATCGCTGGGACGGCACGGCGTCATAACCACCGACAAAGCCCGCACTGAGGCCATGAAGCGGCTGGCAGAGATGAATGAAGGGGTTGACCCTAATCGTCGCAAGATTCAGGAGCGCGTCAGGGGCATCACCTTTCAGCAGGTGTATGATGACTACCTGACCGCCCGCCCTCAGATGAAGCGCAACACCATCACCGTTGATAAAAGCCTGCTCTCCTGTCACCTCTCCGACTGGCTCAAGAAGCCGATTCAGGAAATTACCAAAGATATGGTGGCGCGTCGCCACCTGAAGATTTCAGAAGATGCCGGACAGAACACCGCCAACAATGCAATGCGGCTGTTCCGGCGTATCTACAATTTCGCCCGCTCTATCTCTGATGATGAAATGCCGCTCAATCCTGTGCAGCGACTCAGTGACTCCCGCCAATGGTTCAAGGTGGGGAGGCGTCAGACTGTCATCAAAGAGCACGAACTGCCGGTCTGGCATGCTTCGCTGCAAAATGTTGCCAATCCTGTGATTCGTGATTTTCTTCTACTGCTTCTCCTCACTGGATTGAGGAAGAATGAGGCCCTCGGATTGCGCTGGCAGGAAGTTGATATGCAGGGCAAGAGCTTCACGATCCCGGAAACCAAGAACGGCAAGCCCCATACTCTCCCCATGAGTGACCTGCTGCTTGAACTTTTCAACAGGCGGCTTGATGAAAGAATCAACGGCTATGTATTCCCCGGTGCCGGAAAGGCCGGGCATCTGGTTGAGCCAAAGAAACAGGTTGCTGCAATGGAGCGTCAAAGCAGGCTGATGATGAATAATGTTTCAACTGATGCCGAGCTTCAGTTGATGATTGACAAAGACCCGGACAGCGTAAATCCGGGGCTTACCTTCTGTCTACATGACCTGCGACGTACCTTTGCCAGCATCGCAGAGAATGAGGTTTCCTACTCTGTCCTGAAACGCCTGATGAACCATTCTGATAAAGACGTGACGCAAGGCTATATCGTTCTAAATATAGAAAAGTTGCGGCTGCCAATGCAGCAGATAACGAATACGATCAAGGAGCTGCTGATAGAGAAACAACCTGCCAAGGTTATCAACATGGATGAGGAACGGATAAAGCGCAAAGAAGTGGCATGATCTGAATCAAGATGAGACACCACAACATATAGTTAGACACAAAAAGAGGATATAGAAATATGTCCTCTTTTGTATTAGCTAGTTGTATACAGATATCTCCCCCTTGACTTTTGTTTTATGACACCATATATTGTGTTACATAGTTGTGAGAAACCTTTTTGCAGTAGAGAGACTATGAGTACATTATCACCCCGACAAACCATTCGGTTTCTCCTTGAGGCCACAGGCTGTCCCGAAAACTATTCTGGTGAAATTGATGTTATTCATGCCCAGAACTGGGGCGTTCGCCATGCCATCATCAAGGGGAAAACACACTTCATAGACAAGCGTTACAAGGAAAACCTTATTCCTGCGCTGAAGGCAGTGGCTGCACCTGTTCTGCGGCCAGGTGGCGGGATAATGACCTATCGTTTGCATGACGGTGTTTCAGTCGATATTAAATTTGAGAGTCATGAGGAACAGAAGGAAATCCAGGAAGAGGCAAAAAGAACCAGAGGAACATTCAAACTTTCAAGATCTGCGTTCATGGCCGCAATGAATAAAATAATGGGCGGAAGATGGATAGACGCTATAGAAAGGGGGAAAAGCAGTACACCTTTGCTGGAACTGACAACTCAATACGCCAAGTTAGCATAATATATTGCTTCCTGCTGTAAGGGGATGCCTCTGTATTAGCACAACCGGGACGTGAACCCTGCTCCTGAAGCAGGATATATCACAGGAAACCCCGATGTTGACCAAGCTTGTTTTCATCACCATTGCCTTGCCAATGGAGATGCACTCTTGCCGTCAATATCGGGGTTTTTTCGTGTCCCAGCCCAAATACCGCTTTTTTAGCGGAGAAATGGAGAACCCTACAAATGACATATCAAGCACAAGACAAACTTATGACTCAGGCTGAAGTAAAGGAAATAACTGGACTGGCAGACAGCACCCTTGAACAATGGCGATTGAAGGGTAAAGGCCCCAGATTCATCAAGCTGGGGCGGCTGGTACGTTACCGCTCGTCTGATGTGCAGGCATACATCTCAGGTCTGCAAGGTTTCAGCAGTACCACCGAGGCCGATATGGCCAAGGGGCAGTAGCCATGAACTATCTCGACGATTTCAAACAGGCCATGCAGACAGCGGGGGTTGATCCGCCAGCTGATCTGCAGGCTGACGGTGACTTGCACCGATACAGCTCTGGCGGCGACCGTTCAAAGAACAGTTGGTACATTCTTTTTGCCGATGATCCGGCAGCCGGTAAATTCGGCTGCTGGAAACGTGGCATTTCAGAGACGTGGTGCAGCAAGGGATACCAGAGCCTTGACCCGACAGAAAAAGCCCGTTACAGGGCAAATATGGAGGCCGCAAAAAACCTGCGAGACGCCGAATTATCACGCCTGCAGGCCGATTGCCGTACCTGGTGCGTTGACCGCTGGAAACAGTCAAAAGATGCCAGCGACAATCACCCCTATCTGAAAAAGAAGGGTGTCCATGCCTACGGTCTGAAGGTGATGCGGGATTCTCTGTTGGTTCCGCTCTATGATACCAGCGGAGTAATGCAGGGGATGCAGTTCATCCAGCCTGACAGCAGCAAGACCTTCAAGACCGGCACTGCCAAACAGGGTAGCTACTTCCCCATTGGTAAACCAAAGGATAACACCCTGCTGATCTGTGAAGGCTACGCCACCGGGGCAAGTCTGCATCAGGCCACCGGTCATGCCGTGGCGGTTGCCTTTGATGCCGGAAACCTGAAGCCGGTTGCCGAGGCTCTGCGGCAAAAATATTCTGAACTGCGCCTGATTATCTGCGCTGACAACGACCAGTGGGGTGAAACCAATAGCGGCGTCATCAAGGCTACTGAAGCGGCCCGAGCAGTTGACGGATGGCTAACAATTGCTAACTTACAGGATACCACCGGCAAGCCAACTGACTTTAACGATCTGCACCAGCAGGAAGGGCTTGAGACTGTCCGGCAGCAGGTAGCAGCGGCGCAAGAGATAAGGTTGGTTAAGGTGGATGTCCTGGTGGAACCACCAACAGAACCGGTTGAAGAGTGGCCGGAACCACTGCCGCTGCCTGATTCAAAGCCTGCAGTGAAGCCGCTGGATGAGGCATTGATACCGGCTCCTCTCCGTGGCTGGCTGTTGGATATTGCCGAGCGGATGCAGATACCGCCTGACTTTTCAACGGCTGCTGCAATTGTTGCGCTGGGCAGTATTATCGGGCGTGGCTGCGGCATCCATCCCAAGCAGCATGATGACTGGCTGGTTGTCCCTAACCTTTGGGGGGCTGTCATCGGTAGGCCAAGCATGATGAAGACCCCGGCCATGTCAGAAGCCTTCAAGCCGATTGACCGGCTGGAAATTGATGCAAGAGAACAACACCAGTCATCAGTTGTCGGATATGACTTTGATCAGCTCATCAAGGAAGAGGCAGAAAAGAGCCTGAAGGCAGCAATCAAAAAAGCCATGTCTGCCGGAGATACTGCGGCGGTGGATCGTCTGCGGGATCAGTACCGCAATGATCAGATTACAAGTTCGGCTGAACCGGTACGGCGGCGGTTCTTCACCTCTGATGCCACCCCGGAGAAAATCTGTCACCTGCTGAACGAAAACCCACGGGGAATGCTGCTCAAGCGGGATGAGCTTATCGGTTGGCTCTCAAACCTTGACCGTGACGGCAGGGAAAACGCCCGCTCAATGTTTCTGGAAGGCTGGAACGGAACAGGCCGCTACAGCTACGACACCATAAAAGATGGCACCATAGATGTTGAAGCCCTTTGTCTTTCTGTCTTTGGCGCAATCACTCCCGGCAGGCTGGCAAGCTACATCTATCAGGCGAACAAAGGCGGTGCTGGCGATGATGGCCTGATGCAACGCTTCCAGCTTGCAGTCTGGCCTGATGCCCCGGCAGAGTGGAAGATGATTGACCGCTGGCCTGACACCATCGAGAAAAACCGGGCATACGCCATATTCAGCGCACTTGCCGGAGAGATCCCTGGCGCAGAGACAACAGGCAATGCAGATATTCCGGCATTACGCTTTGCCCCTGATGCACAGGCAGTTTTTAATGACTGGCTGCTTGAGCTTGAGAACCGGCTGAGGAAAACCGACACCCTGACCCCGGCGCTGGAATCCCACCTTGCCAAGTATCGCTCCCTCATGCCTTCCCTGGCGTTGATTTATCATCTTGTTGATGTTGTTGATGGCACAACAGCACCCGGCCCGGTATCTGTGCGGGCTGCAGCAATGGCGGCGGGTATGTGTGAATACCTTGAAAGCCATGCTCTGCGGATATACAGCGGCGGCAGCTCGCCCGGCATGGAATCGGCACAGGAGATCATCAGGCGCATACAAAAAGGCGACATCAAGGACGGTTCAACAATCCGAGAAATATGGCGGCCACAGTGGTCACGCCTTACAACCAGCGAAGAGGTACAGGCAGGGCTTGAAGTTCTGCAACTCTATGAATGGCTCACTGTCAAAACTGCCAAAACTGGCGGCAGGCCGACACACACCATCAGCCTGAATCCACGGATTACTCTGACTTCGTAAACTGTCAAAACTGTCAGAAGTCAGGATTTACCGCTTTTGACAGTTTTGGCAGTACACCAGCTACAGGATTGATTGAAAAACGGAGCGAATATGGACTGGAAAAGTATCCTTGAAAAGAACAGCAGCAAAGACCAACAAGAAGAGCAACCAGCAACACCTGAGCCACCAGCAGAGCCGATGCCAGTTGCAGCGTCTGCACCAGAACCACAAGGCGACCCGGTACATTGCCGGTTCTGGTTTCAGGTCTGCTGGGCAGTGGGCATGTATCAGGAGCAATGCACCAGAGATAACGGTTGCAGGGTTTACAAATTTTTAGAAATACAGGAGATAAAACCATGACTACATCATCAAAACAGATAGCCGCAAACCAGCAGAACGCACAGAAGAGCAGCGGCCCCAGGAGCGTAGACGGCAAGGCGGTGTCATCCCGTAACGCTACCCGTCACGGATTATTGAGTGCCCGCCTGTTCCTTCCCGATGAAAAGCCGCAAGAGTTTCAGCTACTCTTTGAAGAGTTGAATGCCACTTTTTCCCCAACCGGCGTCATGGAAATGATGCTGGTGGAAAAGATCGCCGTGGCAATCTGGAAACAGCGGAGACTGGTAGCAGCGGAAACCGGCGCAATCGCCCTGCGGCGGCAGCCGGAAAAGGTGCTGGCAAAGGTGAACAACATCATGAATTATTCTTACAGCGAGTATCTGAAAAATACCGACATTGAACCTTACGACAAGCAACATGAAAAATGGTGCCAATCTATACTGGTGGAATACGACGCGCTCATGGAGGATGAGGAAGAGGAATTGACCTTTGCAGCCGTGCAGCGGCTCGCTCCTGATTCATGGGAGCAGTTGCAGGAGGAAACCGAGGATGAACAGGAAGAGAGCGCCGAGGCATATTTGAAAAACTGCGACACCTCACTTTCCGCCTGGCTGGTTGATCTGAAACAGTATGCCGAAAAGGAGCTGGAAAAGGCGCGGCAACGACCCCGGAACATTGCACTGTACGACAACGCCTTTGCCGAACAGGGAATACTTGCCGACAAATACCGTGATTCACTGGAACGGTATCAAGCATCTCTGGACAACCAACTTTATAAAGCAATGAAGGAACTACGGCAGCTTCAGGAATGGAGGCTGAAAACTATTGAGACGGTGCCGGTTGAGGATGTGCCGACGGAACAGGCGGCGGGGTGAAATGGGTTTGTTTGGTAGTTCTGAGGTGAACGGAAATCTCAATACGTCAAATGACCGCTTGGCTTTCCCGTTTGAAAGCATCTACCTTTTCAAGAAATGATTCGACAATGATGGGATCAAATTTAACTCCGCTGTCAGACTTAATTATATCTACCGCTTTTTCGTGTGTCATAGCGGGTCGGTACACGCGATCACTTGTCAATGCGTCATATACATCAGAAACTGCCATAATCCGCGCTACAAGAGGAATCTCGTCGCCACTTAATCCATTTGGATAACCACTTCCGTCCCAATTTTCATGGTGGCTTTCAGCTACAATTTTAGCAATTTCAAGGAAACCGGGCCTACTCAAACCCTTAGCAGCCTCTCCCAATGCTACGCTCCCGAATACGGCATGCTTTTCCATTGATTTTCGCTCTTCAGGCGTAAGATCTGCCGGTTTTGCAAGTATTGAATCAGGAATTTGTATTTTGCCGATATCATGTAATGGCGCGGACCGATACAACAGTTCGAGCAAATCGTCTGAAAGTTGGTCGCTATAAGAGGATTTTGCTTTTAGCGATTGAGAAAGGATACGAACATAAACCTGTGTTCGCTTTATATGGCCACCTGTAGATAAATCTCGCATCTCAATTAGGTTTGCCATGCTAGAAAGAGTTACATCCTGAACTTCCTGGATCTCGGCAGTTTTTTCCTTTATCAATATTTCCAACTTCTTACGGTATGCCGATAATTCTAATAGGCTGATAAGTTTTATTTTTGCAAAAGTTACATTTAAGGGGAGGGGTAGGAAGTCTGTCGCGCCTGCATCAAGTAATTCTTCAATTTTTCTCGAATTGTTTTCATGTGTTAGAACAAGAATTGGCGTAGTTGATAAAGCACTATTTGCCTTCATCTCTCGATAAAATGAAGCTGCCTGATTATCTCCAGATTGCATATGCAATATAAGGTCTGGAATGGTTCCGGTCTTTGCTTTTCGGAAAAGTTCTTCCTTTTCTTGGGCAATTTGCAAAGTAAAGAAGGGAGGGATTGAATTAAGACTATGAATAACGGCCTTGCTTTGTTTAACAAGTATAATCAGGGGCAGTGTAGGCATGGGGTACTATGGGGAGGGAATGTTATCATTTAGTGAGCAGAGCTCTTCGTAAAGGCACCAGGTCGCAGCATTTGAAAAATAAGGATGGCCTTCGACATCCAATCTCTTTAGCCACGTTTCGTGTTCCCGTTCAAATATTGGAAGATCGGGAAGGGACGTATTTTTTTTCCATACAATCAATATTGTTTTGGCAATATAAAATGCCAGTTTTGCATTTAATTCTATTTGTTCAAATTCGTCATCATGCAGGATAGGCTTAACATGCATTACGCAAATTTCATAAACACTGATTATCTTATGATGATCTATGGTTGCTTTTTTACCCTTTAAAAGATTAGGTCGAATATTGATTTCGACAATCTCCCAATAGCAGTCATTGATCATTTCGGCGGCATCTGCACAATATTCAATTTTATAATTGAATGCAGAAAAGAAGCCTTCAGAGAAAAACTGTAGCCATTCTTTAACCTGCAGAAGGCGTTTCTCTTTTTTTGTGAGTTTACGCGACATTGGCATCCTTCAAATAAACGAATAAACGAATCCAACAGCTTTATAAATAAAAGCTTTTACAAACAAATCAACAATTTGGCGCAGTAAACTAGGAGTGGAAAGACGTTGTGACGTTTCTGAACGTATGCTGAAATGCAAGCTGCATTGCGGAACGGTTACTCAAATCTTTGTTGTTTGCATCATCATCACCATTGTCAAATAGAAACTTGTTTCTCGTGTCCTTATTCAGCTCTCGTGATAGAGGTACTGTTGGACGTGGATTTTTCATTGACAACTCCCTTCGGCTAATTACAAAAAACAATCAGTTGCTCGATTGGCAACAGATGAAACCTTCTTTGCTTAAAATGATGAACCTATACACGAGGGCATATCCAAAATCAACCTCTTTCGTAAATTATACAAGATTTATAAAACTGATAGGAGTTTATTTGTCTCAACAGAGACTCAACTATTTTGCCAATCCGGCACCAGATTACTGAATACTAAGTCAACTCTTCCCTCACCCGCGATTCTTCCTGAAATTCTCCGCCTGCTCAAAAATTTCCTTATACACCTCATCCCGATCAACAGGCGGATAGCCGAACTCAGCTAGCAGGATGATAAGGTCAACCTTTAGCTCTGCCTTGATATCATCCCGCTTGCTCCAGTCGGTATATTTCGCCTTGTCGTCAACAACTTCCTTCACCTTCTGGGCCAGCACAATCATCTTGTCATCCGGGTACTCAAAATCATATTTGATGGTGAGCGCCTTCAGGATGTCGTAGAAGGCTTTTTCTTCAAAGTCGATACCGAGATCAGCAAACGATTCTTTTTCCTTCTTCAATGCCTGAAACAGGTCGATTATCTCGTTGCTGAAATCATCCAGCACATTGCTGACCAGAATATCCTGCTCTTTGCGCTCGTTGTATTTGTCAACCAGCGCCTTGAACAGCTTCGAGAAGTCCGCCGCCTTGGCCTTGTTGGTCTTTCTAAACTCGGCAATGGCCTTTGCCAATAACTGCTGCAGCAGTTTGATTCTGGTATTCGGCAGCTTGATCTTGCTGATCTTCTCCAGATAGTCATCAGAGAAAATATCAACCCCTGCTGCCGCACCTTCGCCCATCTTGAAGATCTCTTCCACCCCGTCGCTTTGCAGGGCGTCCTTGATCATCTCCCGCACTTTGGCGTTCATCTGCGCCAGATCGGGAGCGTTCCCTCTGGTCAGCTTAAAGACAATGGAGCGCACTGCCATGTAAAAATGGATGTAATCGCGCTCTGAGTGGCTAAGCTGGTCGCTGCCACAGCAGATGTCATAAGCGGCTTTCAGGCGTTTCACCAAGTGCATGAAACGCTTCTCGATCTTGTCCGTTATCTGGACAAACTCTGCCGCCATATTCAGGCAATGGAGCTGTTGGAGGGGCTTACCGGAGAAATAGGGAGCCATGTCGAACTTGTGAAACAGCTTTGCCAGCAGGTCGAGATGGTCTTTCACCACCACAACAGATTGGGTGATCTCCTCAATGTTCGTGCTGTCTGTCTTGGAATATTGCGCCAGTGCCAGATTCATCTGCTTCTTGATGCCGATGTAATCCACCACCAGACCTTTATCCTTGCCAGCGCACTTACGGTTTACCCGCGAGATGGTCTGAATCAGGTTGTGCCGCTGGATCGGCTTATCGATGTAGATCGTATCAAGGTCAGGCACATCAAAGCCGGTCACCCACATATCCACCACAATGGCTATTTTGAAGTTTGACTTTTCATTCTTGAACTGGCGGTCCAGCTCCTTCCGGTACTCCTTGGTGCCAAGCAGGTCATACAGCTCTTTCAGATCATCTTGGCCGCGTGTCATTACCATCTTGATCCGTTCCATCGGCTTGATCTCTTGCCGTTCCCTCTCGGTGAGCACTGCACCATCTTCGCACACTTTCACTTCCGCCCATTCAGGACGCAGCTTGATAACTTCCTTGTAAAAGTCATAGGCAATCTGCCGGTTGCTACTGACAAACATCGCCTTGCCCTTAACGGTTGCCCCTTCAGCAATGCGGTTCTCATAGTGCTTCACAAAATCATCAGCTAAAGCCTTCAAGCGATCAGGGTCGCCAAGAATGGCATCCATGTTGGCGCTGGCCTTCTTGCTCTCCTCAATGGCGTAGTTACTGGCCCCTTCTTCTGCGCACTTGGCGTAATACTCTTCAATCTCTTTCAACTTTTTGCTGTCAAGAACCACCTTGGCGGCGCGCCCTTCATAGACAATCCGCACCGTTATTTCATCCTTCACCGATTCTGTCATGGTGTAGGAGTCCACCACCCCGCCAAAGACATCAAGGGTTGCGTCAATCGGTGTACCGGTAAAACCAACGTAGGTTGCATTGGGCAGTGAGTCGCGCAGATACTTGGCAAAGCCGTACTTCTTAACCACCCCATTCTCGGTAATCCGGATTTTCTGATCCATATTCACCTGGCTGCGGTGAGCCTCGTCAGAAATGCAGATTACATTGTTCCGGTCGGTGAGGAGCTGCGTGTCTTCAGTAAACTTGTGGATGGTGGTCAGGAACACACCGCCGCTGACTCTCCCCTGAACCGTCAAGGCGCTAAAGTCAGGAGCATCCTCGGCAGCAAGCAGAGGCCCGGATTCCTGTCCATTGCTCATCAGCGGATAATTATCCGGCGATTTTAATAACAGATTCTGCATCGGCCCGCCCAGACGTTCCCGAAGCTCGGCCCGGCTTTCAACGCTCACCACTTCATTGTCGCCGATAAACTCCTTTGCCCCGGTAAACTGCGTAGAAAGCTGGTCGTCCAGGTCGGTGCGGTCGGTGACCAGCACAATCGTGGGGCTGGCAAAATACTGGCTCTTCATCAATAGCCGCGTAAGGAACAGCATGGTGTAGCTCTTGCCGCAGCCGGTGGCCCCGAAATAGGTGCCGCCCTTGCCATCGCCATCAGGCCGCCGGTGCTCACAGATGTTCGCATACAGCTTGGTGGCGGCGTAATACTGCGGATAACGGCAGACGATCTTTTCATCCTTCTTAGAGCTGTCAGGGAAAAAGATGAAGTTATGGATTACATCACGCAACCGGTGCTTGTTGAACAGCCCTTTAATCATGGTGAAGAGCGAATCAATACCGTCCTTCTCCACTGTTTCGCTGCCGTCAATCTTGCGCCAGGCATAGAAGAACTCATAGGGCGCAAACAGAGAACCCATCTTGTTGTTCACCCCGTCGCTGATTACGCACAGGGCGTTGTATTTCAGCAGTTCCGGGATGTCGCGGCAATAGCGCACTGTCAACTGAGTGTATGCATCATGAATGGTTGCCTCTTCACGGATGGCGCTCTTGAACTCAAACACCACCAGCGGCAGGCCGTTGATGTAGAGAATCCCGTCCGGGATGCGCTTTTCATAGCCGGTTATTTCAAGCTGATTGACAATCTTGTAGTGGTTACGGTCTGCGGGGGAATAATCGATAAGCTGGATGAACAGGTCTTTCTGGTTGCGGTCTTCCCGTTTCAGCAGAAAACCGTCTGACACCAGCTTCATGAATGCCTTGTTGCTGCCGTACAGGTCGGATGCAGGCAGAACTTCCAGCTTGCGGATGATCTGCTCTATTTCCGATTGGGTGATGCCGTCATTTGCGTGATGCTCACGCAGGAAGGAACGCAGATCGTCCTTGATCAGGACTTCTTCAGGAGAACGAGAGACAGTTTCCCCCAGCAGATGGGGATAGCCTTCTTCGCCAAGAAGTTCGATGATTGCCTGTTCAAGCTGGGATTCAGTGAACTTTGGCATTTACTTGGTCGATGCTGCGGCGGTTTCGGTTGTCTGTGCATTAGGAAGTTGCGCAGTTACCCGTTCTATCTGACCGTTATGCCAGACAATCAGTGAAGTTCCGGTCTGTGCGGCCACCTGTCCGGCACGTTTTGCCGCCCGGCGGATTGCGTTGATCGAGCTGGCCATATCCGTATCTTTTGCCTGTTCTATTGATCTGCTGTTCATGGTTTTTCACTCCAGTCCACAAGTTGCGGTTCGTCTCCGGCATTATGGTACAGCGCCCAGGAATCCACAATATCCCGGTACAGTGATTCAAAGTTGTTGCGTCCGGCAGTAAAGCGTCTGCGGATAACCTCTTCCGGCACATCATGGCCACCCTGCCGCACCCGTTCGGCAACACGGGCAATAGCCATCTCTGACGAAGGGAGTTCCAGAAAAAAGAGTTTAACATGGTAGCCATCCGCCTGCCAGAGCGGGATCATCCGCGCATAGGTTCTACCCGCCAGGGTCGTCTCAAAGGCAAAGCTTGTGCCGTGCCGGGCATACTCAGCAATCTCCGCCAACATCAACTTGCCTGCTTTAACTGCTGCAAGTTCAGGGCGAAAGGGAGAGAGTCCCGCCGCAATCAAATCAGCATTGATAAATATCGGGCAACCGGCCTCATTCGGCAGAAACTCGCGGGCAAAGGTGGTTTTACCGGCGCCGTTGGGACCGGCAATAATGACGATCTTTTTTTCGCTCATGCTGCACTCTCTTTAAAAAGCAATCGATGATTGCCTGTTTAAGCTGGGATTTGGTGAATTTCATTGCCATGACTCTGTGGCAATACGGGCGAGCAAAACAAACTTAAGGTTATTGAGTGAATTCATTTCTGTGTTGATTTCATAGATTGACTTCTCAAATACAGATAAAATATTTGAAATTTGAAGGCGAGCTTTTGGCTCTGGAAAGACAAAAGCTATTTCTTCGATAATTTCACGTTTTGCCATGTTTACTTGTGCACTTCCACCCGCGCTTGTAACAAGTGCATGATACCCTCTTGGAGAACGCAGAAACGCTGCAAATAATTTAGGAGAAATGACGTCTTTGTTTGGCCTGAGAATCAGTAACGCTTGGTTTATAATTCCAATTGGATCAGACTCCCTAATAAGAGTGACTTGTGCTAGTGTGCCTGAACAGCTTATTACGCTGTCATTCGGTTTGACACTAAACCTGCTCAAGGTTTTGGCCTTTTGTGGACTTACAAAATATCTAAACCTTCGATGGTCCTCAATGGCATGCTGTTGCTCATAAACTGGTACACCGCTCCCAATCATATCTTCTTTCAGAAGAGCTGATCCGAAAGGGCCTCTAATGTAACCCTTTTTCTCCAGAAGGTCCTTAATGTATGCAATTTCCCATTTTATTGGAATCTCCTGTTTCAACACATCATTGAAAACCATCTCCCCGCCGCTGGACTTGTACGGCTGGCCTTCAAACTCTGGTTTACCGATGGTAGCGGCATACTCGGCGGAGATGGGAAACTCAAAGTCTACAAACCACTGCTTATAGATCGTCTGCGCCGTTTCTTCCAGCTTCTGATTCAGCCGTTCGTTCAGCTTCATACGGTCAACAATGGTGTGGTATTCCTTCACAATCTCACGCTGTTTTTCGATTGATGGCATCGGCAGCTCAACATCGCACATCTCTTCCCAGTCAAACAGCTCGCGCACACTGCCGTGGGACTTGAAACGGGCGTAACGGTCGAACTCAGGCCGCCGAAACCACATCATCAGATATTCTGGTAGAAGCGTGTCGTGGTCAATGATCTCAAAAACCGTGTAGGAGGTTGAAACAATGCACTCATCTACATTGAGCATGGCAATCGAAACTTTATCGCTATTTCTTGACGTTACAGGACCGTAGGCAAACTGGTTTTTCCTGACGATTTTGTACGTTGACATATCCGTTCCGATTATGTTGGCAATCGACGGAATAAACTCTTTGGAAACGCTGACCCCAAGCAATAATTTAACTGCAAGATCACTGTTCTTCTCAACGACCTCCCGGATGTATGGGCCGATCTTCTTATAATTTGATCTCATAGCCCAGTTCCTTGAATACATCCAATAGATCACTCTTCGACTTCGCTTCATCTTTCAACAGCGTGCTGAACTCGGCTTGTAGCAGGGTCATCTTCTCATCAAAATCAATATTCTCATCGCGGTTGATGAACTCGATGTACTTACTCGGGACTAGGGAATAGTCCTTCTCCCGTATCTCTTTGATCCCTGCCGAATAACAGTATTCCGCGATGTTATGATATTCCTTGGCGGCTCGCACATCCTGCCAGGTGTGTAAGGTGTTGGTGATGTCTGCACGATGCTGGTCGGAAAATTGGACGAATTTCTTTTCAAACGGCTCGCCCCATTGACGAAGATCCATGAACAACACTTCGTTTTCTCGATTCCGGTAATTACGGGTAACGTCACCGTGAGAGACGGTTCGCGCCTTCTTATTCTTGTTCAGAATCCAGAGGGTAACGCTGATGTCGGTGGTATAGAACATATTGCGCGGCAGGATGATGATTGCTTCAATAAGGTGATTCTCGATCATTTTCTTGCGGATGGCCTTTTCCTGGCCGTCACCGGAAAGCGCACCGTTGGCAAGGATGAAGCCTGCCGTGCCGTTTTCCGAAAGCTTGGAAACCATGTGAAGAATCCAGGCATAGTTGGCATTGCCGGTCGGCGGTACGTCGTAGCCGCTCCAGCGCGGGTCATCGGTCAGCTCGTCACTGGCCCGCCAGTCCTTCTGGTTAAACGGCGGATTGGCCATGATGAAGTCGGCTTTCAGGTCTTGGTGTTGATCCTTGCTAAAGGTATCATCAGCCTTCACCCCAAGATTGCCGGAAATCCCCCGTATTGCCAGGTTCATCTTGGCCAGCTTCAGCGTGGTGGTGGTCCCTTCCTGGCCGTAGATGGAAATATCTTTTGTGTTCCCCTTATGGCTGTCCACAAACTTCATCGACTGGACAAACATGCCGCCGGAACCGCAGCAGGGGTCATAAATGATCCCCCGGTACGGCTCGATCAATTCGGCGATCAGATTGACGATACTCTTGGGCGTATAGAACTCCCCTTTGCCTTTTCCTTCCGCCAGGGCAAACTTGCTCAGGAAATATTCATACACCCGGCCAACCACATCCTGCGATTTATCGGCAATGGTGTTGATGTTGCTGATGGTGTCAATCAGCGCGGCCAGCTTGCTCCGGTCAATATCAAGGCGGGAGAAGTAGTTGTCCGGCAGCGCACCGGCCAGGGACTTGTTGTTCTTCTCAATGGTATGCAGGGCGGTATCAACCTTGATCGCCAGATCATCCTGCTTGGCATTGGCCTGGATGTAGCTCCAGCGCGATTCCTCCGGCAGGTAGAAGACGTTTTTCATGGTGTAAAATTCCACCATATCAAGGTACTTCTCTTTCCCTTCCTTGATGATCTCCTGCCGCCGCTCGTTGAACTTGTCAGAGGCAAACTTCAGAAAGATCAGACTCAGCACCACATGCTTATATTCCGAAGGCTCAACCGAGCCCCGCAGCTTATTGGCAGAATCCCACAGGGTTTCTTCAAAGCTCTTGGATTTTTTGGATGTTGTTTTTTCCTTGGCCATTGGTGTCCTTTGCTGGCTTCTGCTATTTTTGACAGACGAAACATGATGAAACTAAATGTGTTTATATAACAGTAAATGCGACAAGATAACATCGGAAATACTCTTTATAGGATGCTTTACAGTGTGTTGCAAAGGGAGCCCCCTGGGGGGCGGACGGGCGGCAGGTAGGCACAGGCGCGGGCGGCATCCTGAGTGCGCGAAGGGTAAAGCCCGTAGTCTGTGACTGACTGCCGGGTGGGCGGGGGAATCAAAACTAAAATCGGGAGCACGTTTTGCACAGGGTATGCCTGAATCCGTTTTGGTCACTGGACGCAATCGCCTTTATCATGGTGGCCAGTGTCTTTTACCAAAACGAGATGAAGCTGCTGGAGGGTCGGCCAGCAGCAACAACTCCCCCCAAGAGTGCCCTTCCCCCCTTTGGGAGTTACTGTTCGGGGGGGATGCCGGGGTTGGGGGGTGTCCAGAGGGGGGAAGGGACGGCGGGGGGTGTTGGCATATCCTGTGCTGTGCTCCCTACTGACCGGGTTCAATCCTTTGATCCTGATTACTGACCGGCCTGATTGTGCATTTTTGGATGCACATAATCAGATTGCCTCTGCGAGCAATACGGGGCTGTATCCGTTTTGCGAAGCGTCTTTCATGCTTGAGGGCGAAATACGCCGCTTGCAAGAGGCGTGAACGGGTCTGTATCCGGGCGCGGCTCTTGTCCAGTGGCGTGTTGCGCTTGCCTTTAGTCCTGCAAGGTGTAGTCGTATCGCACTTTGCGGGACGGTGTAGGTTTGGTGAGCATGACGCTGCTGGAATGAAACGGAGATCGTCCCGGTTGCGCGGTCGTATGTGCTGCCGGGCGTCGAAGTGGAATGGAACGCAGTGTGATGCGAATGCCTTTATTCCGTCACATCAAAATATGCCGCTGATGCAGATAACATGCGGGCTGGAAGGCTTTTTAAACTGTCTCAATTTAGGGGGAAAAAGGGAGTATTGAGCCCGCGCAAAAGTCTTTATTGCGGGCGAATATACGAACCGGAACAGAGTCCAGGTTGCAACCTCCGGCGTGTTTGGTTTTGATTGTGAAAATCAGCGAACCCTGCAAATTGTTACCCATGTGTTACCCAGATAATCAAAAAGGGCTAGGCTGTTCGCCTAACCCTCTGATTTTTTGGAGCGGGAAACGGGATTCGAACCCGCGACCTTCAGCTTGGGAAGCTGACACTCTACCACTGAGTTATTCCCGCTCAATGGAGGCCCTTTATAGCTAAAGGGCCTCTGCCTTGTCAACCTTTAGCTTATGCACACTCAGAGTAGCCGCAGACATGGCAGACCATGCAGCCGCCTTCGTGCTCAACAATGCCGCCGCATTCGGGGCAGGCACCACGCTCATGCTGGGTTGCTTCTGCGTTCAGGTCGTAGCCGTTTTCAAGCATGTGGGCCTGAATTGCTTTGGCCACAGCATCGGCGCAGGAGAGTACCCGGTTTTCGCCATAACCTGACGGGCAGTGGCAGGAGATGCCCAGTAGTTGCTTGATGACCTGACGGGCCTGGATGCCGCTGCGCCACGCCAGCGAAACCATCCGGCCGATCGCCTCTGCCTGGGATGCTGCGCAACCACCGGCCTTGCCCATGGTGGTGAACAGTTCAAACAGGCCGTTCTTGTCTTCGTTGACGGTGATATAGAGCGGACCGCAGCCGGTTTGCATCTGGTAGGTCCAGCCTTTAAGCGCCTTGGGACGCTCACGCTTGATGGCGTGTTTGTCGTCTTCCATTGCCAGTGACGAAACAACGGCTTTTTCTTCTTTTTTGGTGGTGGAGAGAACCTGCTCGTCGCGGGAGCCGTCGCGGTAGATGGTGACCCCTTTGCAGCCGGTTTTGTAGGCCAGCATGTAGACGTTTTCAACATCTTCAATGGAGGCGGTATTGGGGAAGTTGACGGTCTTGGATACGGCGTTGTCCGTGTAATGCTGGAAGGCAGCCTGCATCTGGATGTGGTCTTCCGGGGTGATATCATGGGCTGTGACAAAGACCCGGCGGACGTCGGCAGGAACCTCGTCCAGATCATGTACGGTGCCATGTTCGGCAATCTTTTCCATCAGTTCTGCTGAATAGAAACCACGCTCTTTGGCCAGTTGTTCAAAGGTGGGGTTTACCTCCACCAGTTTGGTGCCGTCCATGACGTTCTTGACATAGGAGATGGCAAAGAGCGGCTCTACGCCGGAAGAGGCGTTGGCGATCATGGAGATGGTGCCGGTGGGAGCGATGGTGGTGACCGTGGCGTTCCGTTGGGGCAGGGCACCTTTTTTATCAAAGGTTGAACCAATGAAGTTGGGGAATGAGCCGCGCTTCTGGCCCAGATCACGTGAGGCGGCATGGCCTTCATCGTTGATGAACTGCATGACCTTCTTGCCCAGTTTTACGGCTTCGTCTGAATTGTACGGTACACCCAGCAGGATCAGCATGTCTGCCCAGCCCATGACCCCCAGACCGATTTTGCGGTTTGAGTGGGTCATGTCGTGGATCTGCTGCAGCGGGTACTTGTTGGCCTCGATCACGTTATCCAGGAAATGAACCGCGTCATGGATAACCCCTTTCAGGCGGCTCCAGTCAATGGCTCCTTCGCTGACAAAACGTCCCAGGTTGATGGAACCCAGATTGCAGGATTCATAGGGCAGCAGCGGCTGCTCACCACAGGGGTTGGTTGATTCGATTTCGCCGATATGGGGGGTCGGGTTGTCACGGTTCAGACGATCAAGGAAGATGATGCCCGGCTCGCCGTTTTCCCAGGCCTGGTTGACGATCCGCTGGAATACCTTGCGGGCATTCATAGTACCCATTTTAGTTTTATCACGGGGGTTGAGCAGGTCGTATTCTTCATCCTGTTCAACCGCCTCCATGAACTTCTCAGTCAGGCCGACCGAGATATTAAAGTTGTTGAACAGCTTCTGATCAGCCTTGCACATGATGAAATCCATGATGTTGGGGTGATCAACCCGCAGGATACCCATGTTGGCGCCACGACGGGTGCCGCCCTGCTTAATGGTCTCAGTGGCGGTATCAAAGACCCGCATGAAGGAGATCGGGCCGCTGGAGACACCGGTGGTGGTCTTGACCAAGTCGTTGGCCGGACGCAGACGGGAGAAGGAGAAGCCGGTGCCGCCGCCTGATTTATGGATCATGGCAGTGAACTTGACGGCGTCAAAGATCTCTTCAATGGAGTCGCCCACCGGAAGCACGAAACAGGCGGAAAGCTGCCCCAGTTCACGGCCTGCGTTCATCAGGGTAGGGGAGTTGGGCAGAAAATCAAAGCTGACGATCATCTCGTAAAAACGGTCAGCAAGTTTTTTAACATCAGCCTTTTTATCAAACTTCTTATCCGGCTCGGCAATGGTCTCTGCAACCCTGCGGAACATATCAGAAGGGGTCTCAAGCGGTTTTCCGCTGGTATCCCGTTTAAGGTAACGTTTTTCGAGGACAGTAAGGGCGTTGGGGGTGAGCGCAGGTTGACCGGCAGTGGACGCTTGTGCGGACATGGTTGTGTTCTCCTTGTCAGATGGTTCCTATATGCTTTATAACGTGGTACAGGGAAGTGCTGATGAAAGATGGTGCTGGTTGCTATGGGTGGATCACAACATTTTGTGCTTGCTGGTGGATAGAACCACAACATGTATGTGCTGTCAACAGCAAATGTTAAGATATGTTGGGCGTGGTAGGCGAAGTTTTTGAATACAGGAAGCTTTTTAAAAATTTACTCCCGCTGGATACTGTGTTATGAACTTTATCTGTATATTCAGTAATTTGAATGTTTGTTTGATCAGGATACCCTTCGTGAAAAATATTCGATTTTCCCCCGTTTTTACGGTCCGTTGCCTGCTTTTTGGCTGCCTGATTCTGACTCAGGCCGGTTGCCAACAGCTGTTTCATGCCCAGGATGCTCCGTTAAAGGGACAGACCGTAACGGTTTCCATGACGGTTCCTCAGCCGCCGCCACCAGCGGCAAGGCCGCTGCAGCAGGGAGCTGAGCAGCCGGTGCTGCAGAAAAATCCTCAGAGCCCCCTTGACAGCCGCCTGCTGCCGACTGAGAAATCGCTGCATACCGATCCTCTGGCAATCAGAAATCAGGTGGATCTCCCGGTAACGAGTCAGTCAAAGCCGGCCCGGGCTGTGATTGATAAGGCCGGTACCGTGCTGGTCAATAAGACGGTTGCTGAAGATATGGTGCTGCGTGGCACGGTCTTGATCAATGGGGCGCTGGTGGTTGCTCCCCAGGCAACACTGCGGATTGATCCCGGCACCCGGATCTGGTTTGCTTCTGCTCCCGGCTCTACAGAGCTTTCTCGCCTGGTGGTGCAGGGCAGAATTGTTGCCAATGGTACGCTGCAGCAGCCGATTTTGCTTGCACCTGCCCTGAACCAGCCCCTTGCCGGTGACTGGGGCGGTGTGGTGTTGTTAAACAGTGAGAAAAAGAACAGTTTTGACCATTGTCGTGTTGAAGGAGCCCAGACCGGTATTGAGGCCCATTTTTCCCGCTTCACCGGGCGTGGCGTGATGGTTTCCAAATCCCGGACCGGTATTGCCCTGTATGATTCAGAAGCCGGTTTACAGGGCTGCACCATCAGCCGCTGTGACAGGGGGGGCAGGCTTGCTGACAGCGAACTTGATCTGCGTGACAGTACGCTGCAAGAGAATCGTCAGGGCCTGGAGGCGCAGCGTTCTTCTTTTACGTTATCCAGTGTCAAGGTGCTGAATAATTCCCAGGAAGGTGTTGCGGCAGACCAGTGCCGTTTTCGCCTGACCAGCAGTCAGTTTGTGGAGAACCGGAGCGGGCTCAGATTAACCGGTGGCGATGGCCAGCTGTTTCTCTGCCGTTTCTCCCAGAACCGTGAAAGCGGTGCTGAGCTGGTGGGGGTACGGGTCAGAATCAACAATTCATCATTTATTCAAAATAGTGGTGTTGGTATTCTGCTGGAAAACGCTCGGGGTAGCGTTGTCGGTTCTGTTTTTAGTGATAACAGGGGAGGTAATCTGCATACTCGTGGCAGTGAACCTTTTGCTGCTCTGCTTAACTGGTGGGGCAGTGCTGATGAGAAGCAGATACTGGCCGGCATTCATGATCCAGAGCGGAAGAATGATGCTGCATTGGTTCTGTTTGCTCCTTTTTTAAAAGAACGTCCGGTAACGGCGCCTTAGTCCGTTTTTATACTCATGTCTATCTATCTTGATAACGCAGCCACCAGCTTTCCCAAACCAGAACAGGTCTATCAGGCAGCCCTGCAGGCGATGCAGCAGATTGGCGGATCACCCGGCAGAGGCGGCTATGGCCGGGCACTGGATGCATCACGCCTGATGCTGGATACCCGTGAGGCTGCTGCACAGCTTGTCAATTGTGCGGATTCATCCCGCATACTGTTTACCGGCAACGCCACCATGGCCCTGAATCTGGCCACCATGGGAACCCTGCAGCCGGGGGACCACGTGGTTACCAGCTCCATGGAGCATAATTCCCTTTTGCGACCGCTGTTCATGCTTGAAAAAACAGGTGTTGAGCTGACGATTGTGTCTGCTGATCAGCAGGGGCTGGTTGATCCTGATCAGATCAGGCAGGCGTTGCGTAAGAACACCAGGATGATTGCCGTGGCCCATGTCTCCAATGTCACCGGCGGGATTCAGGAGATTCAGCAGATAGCCGGTATTGCCAAAGAGGCCGGTGTCCTGATGCTGCTTGATGCAGCACAGTCTGCCGGTGCCATCTCCATAGATATGCAGGCACTGGGGATCGATCTTCTGGCTGCACCGGGCCATAAAGGGCTGCTGGGTCCGCAAGGCACCGGTTTTCTGGCGGTTGCTCCCGGAGTGCCATTAAAGCCGATCATCGCCGGAGGAACCGGCAGCAGCTCAGATCAGGACCATCAGCCTGATACCTTTCCTGAAGGGTTTGAGGCTGGCACCCATAACCTGTCCGGTATTGCCGGTTTGGGGGCCGGGCTGGCTTTTCTGCTTGAAACCGGTGTTGCCAGAATCGGACAGCATGAACAACAATTGGCTGAACATGCCCGGCAACGGCTGGAAGGGCTGGCTGGTTGCAGGCTGTTTGGACCGGTAACCCCTGAACAGCGATCCGGCGTGGTTTCCCTGGCCGTTGAAGGGTGGGACCCCTCGATTTTGGCCTTTTACCTTGACCGTGAGTATGGTATTGCGGTTCGGGCAGGTCTGCACTGTGCCCCCCGTGCCCACCGTACCATTGGAAGTTACCCAACCGGAACCCTGCGTATAAGCCCGGGCTGGTTTAACACCCTTGCTGATGTTGAAACGTGCTGTGATGCTCTGATCTCCATTACCCAGAAAGGCCATCCATGAAATTTTTTGTGCTGGACACCAACGTACTGCTCCACGACCCACAAGCCCTGTTCAAGTTTGAAGATAACACCATCATTATACCGATTACGGTGATTGAAGAGATTGATCGCTTCAAAAAAGATATGAATGAAACCGGTCGTAATGCCCGATCTATTTCGCGTGTTCTGGATATGCTGCGTGAAAAGGGTTCGCTTTCCAGTGGCGTCAGTCTGCCCGGTGGCGGCATTCTGCGGGTGGAACTGTGTGAAGAGCAGGCCCTGAACCGGATGCCCAAGGATCTGCGGGATGACAAGGGCGACAACCGGATTCTGGCAGTGGCCCAGGTTACCCATGAGCGTTTTCCCGATGAGACCGTTATCTTTGTTACCAAGGATACCAACCTGCGGATCAAGGCCGATGCCATCGGCCTGGTGGCAGAGGATTACGAGTCTGACAAGGTTGATATTCAGGAACTGTATGCCGGGGCCCGCACTATTGATATGGGGCCTGATTCAATAGATCGTTTCTATGGTCAGGGCTGGCTTGAGGCTCCAGAAGGGCTGCTGCCCAATGAGTATGCCACCCTGATCGACAACAGTAATCCATCCCATACTGCACTTAGCCGTTTTGATGCTGCCACCGGTAAGGTGGTGCCGGTACGCAAGGTGCCCAAGGAAGGGGTCTGGAGCATCCATGCCCGTAACCGTGAACAGCAGTTTGCCCTGGATGCCCTGGTTGATGATAATGTCAAGCTGGTCAGTCTGGTGGGTAAGGCCGGTACCGGTAAAACCTTGATGGCTATTGCAGCAGGCCTGCAAAAGGTGGCAGAGGAGAATGTCTATAACCGCCTGCTGGTCTCCCGTCCGGTCTTCCCGATGGGCAAGGATCTGGGCTTCCTGCCCGGTGATATTGAGGAAAAACTGACCCCCTGGATGCAGCCGATCTTTGACAACGTCGAACTGCTGATTTCAGGACATGAGACAGACAAGCGTCACAGCAACAAAGGCTACAAAGAGCTGATGGCCATGGGGCTGCTGGATATTGAGCCGCTGACCTACATCCGTGGCCGTTCCATCCCCAACCAGTATCTGATTGTGGATGAGGCCCAGAACCTGACCCCCCATGAGATCAAGACTATTGTGACCCGGGCCGGAGAGGGGACCAAGATCGTCCTGACCGGCGACCCGTACCAGATTGATAACCCCTATGTGGACTCATCCAGTAACGGGCTGTCCTATCTGGTGGAGCGGTTCAAGAACGAGCGGATCTCGGCTCACGTCACGCTTACCCGTGGTGAACGGTCTGAGCTGGCAGAGCTGGCAGCCAACCTTTTATAATTCCTCTCCCTCGGGGAGAGAAAACGAAGAGTGATTGTTTTGTGTCCACAAGATATGGTATTTTGTGGACACAAACGTTTTGGAGGTGCTCCATGCACTCAGTTGGTATTCGGGATCTCAAAGCCCATTTAGGCACCTACATAGGTTATGCCAGCCACGGAGAAGAGGTTGTTGTCACGGATCGTGGGCGGGAGGTGGCGCTGTTGGTGCCGATCACACCTGAACGCAGAGCAGTGATGGGGCTGGTTGCAGAGGGGACCGCCTCCTGGCAGGGTGGTAAACCAACAGGGCTTAATGGCGTTAAGATTACAGGAGAACCCCTTGCTGACAGCATTATTGCGGAGCGGCGATGATCCTGTATGCAGACACCAGCAGCCTGGTTAAACTGTATGTTGAAGAGGCTGGCTCAGATGCGGTGCGCGAGCTGGTCAGAAAGGCTGACATGGTTGCATCCTGCCGTGTTGCCCTGCCAGAGATGGTGTCGGCATTAACACGAAGGCACCATAATCGTCAGATAGAGACACCGGTATATGAGCTGTTGATCCAGGCGGTTCGCAATGACTGGAAGCATCTTGTTGCCCTTGAGTTTGATGAACAGTTGACAGCCGATCTTGTGAAGCGTCATGCCTTACGCGGCTATGATGCAGTACATCTTGCCAGTGCCGTGCAGCTCTCAAACAACGATCAGGTAAACATGGTGTTTAGCTCTTATGATCAACAGCTTATGCAGGCAGCTAACGATGAGGGGCTGGTAACTACCGTTAATTCGCTGGAGACAAAATAGAAATGCTGATTCTTACCATTGAAACATCCTGTGATGAAACGGCCGCCGCAGTAGTTCGCGACGGCCGTTTGGTCCTGTCCAGCGTGATCTCCTCCCAAGTGGCAACCCATGCCGAGTATGGCGGTGTGGTGCCTGAGATCGCCTCCCGCAAGCATCTGGAGATGATTACACCGGTTGTTCGGCAGGCTCTGGATGAGGCGGGCGTTACGCCGGCCGAGGTTGAAGGGGGTGCCGGAACCCCTGGCCCCCGGCCGCTGGGGGGCAGTCTGGAG
>Ga0074197_1001169_pt1 | contig 24119 bp, 27 predicted proteins | sample EPASupsiteSAE305_FD_64526 | JGI IMG/M metagenome (GOLD analysis project Ga0074197, IMG submission 64526) | Bioremediated contaminated groundwater microbial communities from EPA Superfund site, New Mexico - SAE3-05 reassembly with SPADES | ecosystem: Environmental > Aquatic > Deep subsurface >...
CTGAAGCTATGGCTGTGTTGTCCATCAGCTTGTCCATTACCTTGCTGTTCACCACTATATCCAGCAGTTCCTTGTCCCCGGCGATGGACTGAAGAGCCTGGCTTGAAAGGAGCTTCTGCGCCTCGGAGTTTGTATTGATGTAATCCACCACGGTGTCCTTGTTTTTCAGCGCGCCCACCCCGCCAAGATTCCTGAGAGCTATTTTGGCCACGAGGTCGTTGTTGAAAAACACCCTCGCCAGGGTCTTGTTGCCGGTAACCACCTTGAGCGCCATGGAGGAAAAAGTCTGTCCGCCGGACAAAAGGGTTTTCTTTATCTTAGACATGGCGGGATGGTCCTGCGGGATTTCCTCCCGGGCGGCGGAGGAAGAGGCGACAACCTGGAAGCTGCTGTAATACACCATCATGGAGCTCTGGCTGGGCTGCAGCGCCACCTGCGGAACCTGGGACTGCTTGCCGGCGTCGGCTATGCTGACGCCCTTGCGCGCGTCGGCCGCAGCGGTTGAAGAGGACGCGAACGGATTGCCATGCTTCTGCATGGGCGCCGTCTCCTCCGAATCACCGCGGAACATCCAAACGCCGAACACCACCAGCCCCAGCACGTAAAGCGGGGAAAGGTACAGCCATATCTTCTTGAAATCCGCCTCTTTCTTCTGTTCTCCGGTTGTCATCAGTTAACAGTGTATCACCAATACAAAGGGTATTCAAGCCCGTTCGGGAGCCATGTCAGCAGCAGCCGCTTTTTCCATCCGACGAACAGCCGCAGGAGGGCTCCTTGCCCGTAAGCGCGCCCGTGATGATTGCCATGGCGCAACCAACGCCGTAGTTCACCGACAGGGCCCCTGCCGGGCAGTTCTTGACGCAGGCCCCGCATTCCATGCAGGCATCAAGGTCTTTGACAGCCGCCCGGCCGTCCCGCATTTCAATCACCGCGTGCGGACAGACCTGTGTGCATATGGAGCAGCCGGAACACTTCGAGGAATCAAGCTTCAGCGTGGCCACATTCTTGAGATATTTCATTTCGCAATCCTCCAGTAAATCCACAAGCCCAGCCCGATAACGGCACACGCAACCTGAAGCGGCACGGCCACGCGCATTTCCTTGCGGACGCCGGTCATGCCGGTATAGGTGGACGCGCCGGTGAAATTCATCCCCACGAAAGACGCCGAAGCGGAGGACATAAGCGCCGCCGCCAGCAAAGGAGAAGCTGACAGGGGGAGCAGCGGCCCCACCGCCAGCGGCGCGAAGAGTCCCAGCACGGCCCCCTTGCCGGAGAAACTCCGCAGCGGGACCGCGGGCAGAAACGCCGGGACAAGGACCGCGCCGCAGAAAAAGGCCGACAGTATCAGCAGACCGAGAGCCGGGTCGAAGAGCATGGCGAGAAGAGCGGCCGGGATGAAGTATTTGCCGAAAGTCACCACTTCCATCGGTGAAAGGACTATCCTCTCCATAAAACCGAAGGAAACACGCCTCATTTCAGGCGAGGCCTTCATCCCGGCGTCCAGGAAGCGGGGAAGGTCGCCGGCGCGGACCGGCCCGTAGACCACATTGAACCCGGACAGGCCTTTAACGACATGCTGTCTTATGCCGGGAGCGCCAAGCTGCGGGCATATCACGGTTCGGTGGTCAACCACCTCCTCCAGCTTCTCGGACACAATGCGCCCCATGAGTTCCATGGTGCCGAATGTTCCCTTCCCGGCCGCGCACCAGACATTTATGCCTTTTGTGTCCAGCACCAGAATCCAGCCGTCGCGCCCGGCCAGCGAGGACCGCAGTATGTCAAAGCTCATCTTGTAGTTGGCGGACACGAAAACCGGGGAGCGCCGGTCCGGCTTGCCAAGCCGGTAGAGCCCCGGTTCCACGAGGTAATTCATCCTGCCTATGCCCCAGCGGGCTTTCCACGCGCCCAGCCTGTCCGCGAAAGTGATAACGGAATCAGTTTCACGCATGGGAATTCTCAACTTGAAAATATTTGCGCTTTATCCACAGCGCGACATTTACCAAACCGATCAGAACCGGCACTTCCACCAGCGGCCCTATTACCGCGGCGAAAGCCGCGCCATGCCCGATGCCGAATGTCGCAACCGCCACGGCTATGGCCAGTTCGAAATTATTGGAGGCGGCCGTAAAGGAAAGAGTCGCGGCCTGGGGATAGTCGGCCCCGGCCTTCCCGCTCATCCAGAAGGACACCAGGAACATGACCGCGAAATATATCAGCAGGGGAACAGCAATCCGCACCACGTCCAGCGGAACCTGCACGATGTTTTCGCCTTTTATCGAGAACATGACGATGATGGTAAACAACAGGGCCACCAGCGTCATGGGACTTATGACCGGGATGAATTTTGAGGCGTACCATTCCCGGCCTTTCGCGGATATAAGGCTGAAGCGCGTAGCAATGCCGGCGATGAACGGAATGCCAAGATAAATAAAGACGCTTTTCGCTATCTCGCCCATCGTAATATTGACCACCGCCCCCTTGAGCCCGAGCCAGGCTGGCACAAGCGTTATGAAGAAGTAGGCGTAAACGGAAAAGAAGAGGACCTGAAAGATGGAATTGAACGCCACCAGTCCGGCGCAGTATTCGCAGTCCCCTTCCGCCAGGTCGTTCCACACGATGACCATGGCTATGCATCTGGCAAGACCTATCATTATCAGGCCGACCATGTATTCCGGCCTGTCGCGCAGGAATATTACAGCGAGGGCCGTCATCAGCAGCGGCCCTACCACCCAGTTCTGCGCCAGCGAGAGAGCCAGCACCTTCTTGTTCTTGAAGACACGGCCCATCTCCTCGTATTTCACCTTCGCGAGCGGGGGGTACATCATCAGGATGAGCCCTATGGCTATCGGAATCGACGTGGTGCCCACGCTAGACGCCTCGTTGAAACGCGCGACAGCCCCGGGCCAAAGCCAGCCCAGCAGAACTCCGGCCGCCATCGCGGCGAATATCCACACCGTAAGGTATCTGTCCAGAAACGACAATCGCTTGACGCTGCATTCCATACGCTATCTCCTTGAACAGCTCAGAAAGTCCCGCCCGTCAGGCCGGGCAAATTCTCCACGAAAGTTTTAATCTCGTCCCGCACCCGGCGGTAATGGGCAAGGGCCTCCTCTTCCGTCACGGCGGTTCGCGCCAGGAACGGAGGGTCGTCAAAACCGGCATGAATCTGTTTTGCCCCGCCCCAGTATACAGGGCAGGCCTCCCGCGCGCGGTCGCAGACGGTTATCACATAATCGAAAGACTCGTTCCGGAACTCGTCCAGATGCTTTGCGCGATGGGCGGAAATATCGACGCCGGCCTCTTTCATAACCGCCACTGCGCGGGGGTCCACCTGCGACGGGGAAATGCCCGCTGAAAAGGCCTGCGCCTTACCTTTGTGGATGGCGTTGGTCCAGCCCTCCGCCATCTGGCTGCGGCAGGAATTGCCCGTACACAGAAAAAGTATTTTCATCCTAGCCCCTCAAAAAACAGGAATGACATATTTTCCGCAAAGCCAGATTCCCGCGAGGACAAACACGATGCCTGTAGCGAGCCGCGCCGCTTTCTCCAGACGGGCCATGCCGTCGTAAAACCGGCCTGCGGACCGCAGGCCGAGCGCCGCCATGACGGCGAACGCGGCGACAGGAAGCCCCGTGCCGAGCCCGAAAAGGGAGGGCAGCAAAACCGGGGACGCTTCCCTGCTGGCCAGCGGCACCAGACCGCCGAAGAAAAGAGCCGCCGAAACCGGGCAGAAGGAAAGGGCGAACACCGCGCCCATAATGAAAGCAGGCCAAACGCCCCTGCCCCGCGCCTTGAATCCGTCCCCGGCGGAGAAGGACAGGAAATCCAGCCGGATTACGCGCAGCAGAAAAAGACCGACCAGCACAAGCAGCGGGCCAAGCACCTGGTTGCCGTGGCGCTGCAGAAAGAAAGATACGCCGGGAGCGGAAACCAGACTTTTGACCAGAAGAAAGCCCAGCGCGACATAAACCAGAACTCTTCCCAGAACATAAGCAAGTCCGCAGCGCAGGACGTTGCCCGTTTCGGAAAGGTTCCTGCCTATATATGAAACCGCCGCTATGTTGGTGGCCAGCGGGCAGGGGCTGATGGCCGTCATGAGACCGAGCCAGAATGCCCCCGCCGCAGGGATGGACATATCGGGCGTCAACGGGCCCCCAGCAGTTTCAAGATACTGCCTTTGACATAAGCCAGGAATTTGTCGCGGTCCCCGGAGTACATCCAGATTTTATCCAGGTTTTCCCATTGGCCGGGTTTGCCGCCGCGCTCAGGCTGGATAATTACGCTCTTGGCCGCCAGCTTGTAGTCATCCACGAAATGTCCGTTGGCCGGTTCGTCCACGTTGACGGGAATGAAGACCACCCGGCCCGCGTATGTGCCGCTGGAAAAATTCAGTTCCACGGCCTCCCGCGTGTACTGCTCTATCCTGCGGCAGGTGACACAGCGCGCGCTGCCATGAAAGTAATACACCTTCATGGTGGTCGCCTCGCTCACCGCCTTGCGCGCCGGAACAGGCGCTGCCTTGCGGTCAGCCGCCTTCCCACTCGCGGCGTGAACGAAACTTCCGCCCAGCAGTATCAGCGGGCACAGAGCAGCAAGGATGAAACGCAAACTAGAGAAGTTTTTTTGCCGCTTCACAGGCTTTCTCCACATTCTCGGTAGTAGCAGGGGACTTGCCCTTAACAAAGCCCTGCTCCGCCAGCTTGAGATGCCGGAAATTCTTCGCTCCGGCCTTAAGCGCTATCTGGCGCCCGCACTCCACGGGGCAGCCGTCTATTATCAGGAGCGTATCGGCCTCCGCAGCAAGAGAAACGTAGCCCGGAAGTCCCGCGCCGAGCCCGGCAAGGCAGGACATCCTGGCACGGGTTTCGGAACGCAGCTTGCGCGCCGCCCTGTCAGCCACTTCACCCACATCGGAAGCCCCGGAACACGCCATAACAACGACAGATTTACCGCCGCAACCGCATTGATTGTTCGCCATATATGTTCTCCAGGTTTCAGGCCTTGCTTATGAGCTCCTTGAGGCTCTCGACCGTTGGAACGCGCCCGGACACCTTCACCACCCCGTCAACGGCCATGGCCGGCGTCATCATCACGCCCATGCCCACGATTTTATCCATGTCGGATATCTTTTCCATCCGGTACTCCACCCCAAGCTCCTTTGCCGCGGCTTCCGCCTGCTCGTAGAGCTTGTTGCACTTCGCGCAGCCCATGCCAAGTATCTGTATAGTTTTCATGCCGACCTCACATTATTGAATTGAACAGCAGGCCGGTAAGCATTATACCGGCGCCCACTACGGAACCGAAAATCAAAATGAGCCGCAGTTTCATAACCCGCCGCAGTATCATGAACTCCGGCAGGGAAAGTCCCGTGACGGCCATCATGAACGCAAGTGTCGTGCCCAAACTCACGCCCTTTTCCGTGAGCACGCTCACAAGTGGAATGACGCCCGCCGCGTTTGAATAAAGCGGAATACCGACCAGAGTGGCGAGCGGAACGGCGTACCATTTCCCGGCCCCGGCGTAGCGGGCGAGAAAATCGGCCGGAACATAGCCGTGTATCCACGCTCCAACAGCTATGCCGCCTACCACGAAAGGCCACACCTTGCGCAAAATATCACCGGTGTATTCGAAGGCATAGGCCCGGCGGTCCGCCCAGGTCATGGAGAAATCCTGGGGCAGTACAGCCGTCCGTTTCTTGAGGACAAAATCCTCAAGCAGTTCCTCGCAGCGCAGACGGCCTATAAGAAGGCCGGCAAGTATTGAAATAACAAGGCCGCTGCCCACGTACAGCAGCGCCACGCGCCAGCCGAACATGCCAAGCAGCATGACAAGCGCGACCTCGTTTATCATCGGTGAGGAGACCAGGAAGGAAAATGTTACGCCCAGCGGCACCCCGGCCTCTATAAATCCGAGGAACATGGGAACCGCGCTGCATGAGCAGAAAGGCGTTATGATGCCCAGTACCGCGGCCAGCACATGCCCGGTAAGGCGCCCGTGGCGGGCAAGCACCAAACGCACTTTCTCCGCCGGCATGAACGTGCGCAGAATTGCCACCGCGAATATCATGACTGACAGAAGAATGAATATCTTGGCCGTGTCGAACAGGAAAAAATTGACCGCCGAGGCGAGCAGCGTCCCCTCGCTTATGCGGAAGACAGAATAGGTCAGCCAGTCGGCGCCGGCCTGCAACGGATAAAATATGCTCATTTGCCCTTCCTCCCGGCCGCGCCGAGGCCGGCGGCCACCTGACCAATGCAGTCAATGAACTCAAGTATGCAGGGACAGCGCAGGCTGTAATAAATCCAGTTGCGCTCCTTTTCCATATTAAGAAGGCCGGCTTTCTTGAGTATGGAGATATGTTTTGACACGGTGGACATATCAGAACCGATAAGATCGGTAAGTTCGCAGACGCAGACGCGCCTGTCGCGCAGTGTCTCCACTATAAACAGACGGGCCGGATGGGCAAGCGCCTTGATGACATCCGCCTTGAGAGAAAAAGAAGAATCCATTTTTTTCATAAGTTGCTCCTTTGCTATTTTGCCAAATTGCCAAATAGATTGCAAGAGCTTTTCTGTAAATGCCCATGCCCTCCGGGGAAACGCCTCGGGGAAACAGGGCGTCATGCCGCCGCAGCCGGGCCCGGAGGGTTCCGGACAAACGAAAGGCCCGCCCTTTCAAGGGGCGGGCCTTATTAAATAACGTTCCGGACTACTTTATGCTGGCCGCGTTGATGAGGCCGGCGCCCTGCTGTTCGTCGGTAAGGGTGCTGATGGGAACAGCGGCGCCGTTAAGCATCTTGCGCACCTGCGCCGGGGTTTTGGCTCCGGCGGAAACGGCAAGCGCCGCGAGGCCGGCCACGTGCGGGGAGGCCATGGACGTGCCGTCCAGCGTGCGGTAACCGCCGCCCTTGAAGGTGGAATAGATTCTGCCGCCGGGGGCGATGAAGTCTATTTCGGGTCCCCTGCTGGAGAAGCTGGTTATCTTGTCCGCAGAATCGGATGCGGATATGGCTATCGCATCCGGGTTGGCGGCGGGATAATTCACGTCGCCGGAATCGTTGCCCGCGGCGCACACCACGGTGACGCCGGCCTTTACCGCGTTCTTGACCGCGGCGGCGATGGCGGCGTCATTCTGGGGAGAGCCGAGGCTCATATTGATGACGCTGACTTTCTGCTTTACCGCCCAGCCGATGCCGTCCACTATGGCGGAGGAGCTGCCCGAGCCCTGCGCGCTGAGAACCTTTACGGCATAAAGTTTAGCCTTGGGTGCGACGCCCGCCACGCCCTTGCCGTCCTTTACGGCGGCGATGGTTCCGGCGACATGCGTGCCGTGTCCGTTATCATCCTGACCGGTGGCGGCGGAATCGATGGCGTTATAGTTGCCCGCTATGTTGGCGGCAAGATCGGCATGGGTAAGGTCTATGCCGGTGTCAACCACGGCGACGGCTACGTTGTTGCCCATGTTGCCGTTGGCCCACGCGCCCGGCGCGTTGACGCGCACGATACCCCAGGGGGTCTCGCTCTGCGCGGCGCGCGCTTCGGCGGCCTCGGCGGCTTCCTCGGAGGCCACCATGACGGGAAGGCGTTCCGCCGCTTCGCCGGAGCGGAACTGCTTCATGACTTCAGCAAGAGATGGAAGCTGGGGAAGGCTGGTTTCCAGCAGCCAGTTGCGGACGGTGTCGTCCTGTATGTCGCTGGCGGGAGCGGCCTTGCCGGACTTTATGGCCTTGTGGAGTTCCGCGCCCTTTTCATCCGTGAAAGACGCCAGAACTGAATCTATTATTTCCAAATCCTTTATTACGGTGCCGCCCACCTTGTTTATGTACTGGTGACGGGTTTCAATGGAGGAACTGGAAGGGAAGAAAATAATCTTCTTTACTTCGGCGTGGGCGGATACTGCCATGCCCGCCGCGATTACTGCCGCTATGATAAGCTTTTTCATGCTCTTGACTCTCCTCATGTGGCGGAACATTCCGCCCTGCCTGGCGGGCCGGCGCGACACGCCCGCCCTCTGTATATACTATGGTCCGCAATACCCCCTTCGTCATGGGCCTATGGACCCATGCGCCGGAGGCCATTTCATGTATTGATTTATATCAATAATAAGGCGCGCCACGCAATAGAGCGAGGGACGCCGGCATATCCTGGTGAAGCGAGGAAAGTCGTCACACGCCAAAATCAGACTGTTTGCAGACCGACAGTGCCCGGTCCCGTTTTTCAGGGCTTGATATCCTCGCCTGACTCACGGTCAACGTTCAACCGGCTGTGGAATCTGCCATAGAAGAAATAAATCACACAGCCTATCAGCAACCAGATGACGAAACGTTTCCATGTCACCGCGTCCAGACCCGTCATAAGGAAAAGGCAGAACCCTATGCCCAGCAGCGGAACAAGGTAGTTGCCGCCAGGCACGCGGAACGGACGGGGACGGGAGGGGTCTTTTATGCGCAGCACGATTATTCCGGAACAGACCAGTATGAACGCGAACAGCGTTCCGATATTGCAGAGATTGGCCATCTCGTCTATGTTGCAGAAGGCGGAGAGAAGGCCCACCGCCACACCGGTCCATATGGTGGTGACATGAGGACTCTTGAATTTAGGATGCACCGCCGCGAAGGACGGAGGGAGAAGGCCATCTCGGCTCATGGAGAAGAATATGCGAGGCTGACCCATCTGGAAAACGAAAAGCACTGCGGTCTGTGCGACTATTGCTCCGAACGCCACCAGGGCTATGACCCAGGAATCGACGTGGTTGTAGGCCAGTCCGGCGATAAGCGGGTCGGCCATATGGTTTTTAATCTCCATGAACGGCATCATGCCGGTCAAAGCGGCTGTGGTCAGGACATAAAGCAGCGTGCAGACCAACAGCGAGCCGATTATGCCTATGGGCATGTCCCGTTTCGGGTCGCGGGTCTCCTCGGCCACGGTGGAAACCGCGTCGAAACCAATGAAGGCGAAGAACACTATCGCGGCCCCCACCCTAATGCCCTTGAAGCCGCCGGGGGCGAATGGCGTCCAGTTCTTTATGTCGAAGCAGTAAAAACCTATGCCTATGAATATGGCAAGCACCAGCAGCTTGATAGCCACCATGAGGTCATTGAAACGGGCGCTTTCCCTGATGCCGCGCACCAGCAGGACTGTTATGGCGAAGACTATGAGCATGGCCGGCAGGTTGAAAACCACCGGCAGGCCGAAGAGGGACGGCGCGGCGGTTATGGCATAGGCCGGGTCGCCCGAGGAGGAGTGCTGAAGGAAAGTGCGGACGTCCGTGCGCAGCCAAAGGGGAACCACAAAGCCAGTAAGCGTGCGCACCAGCTCGCAGAAATAGCCGCTCCAGCTTATGGCGACGGCCACATTGCCTATCGCATACTCGATGATAAGGTCCCAGCCTATGACCCACGCGATAAATTCGCCGAGCGTGGCGTAAGCGTAGGTGTACGCGCTTCCCGCGATGGGAACCATGGAGGCGAACTCCGCGTAGCACAAAGCGGAAAACCCGCAGGCCACGGCGGTCAGCAGGAAAGAGATCATCAGCGAAGGACCCGCCGGATAACCGGAGGTCGCCCCAACCGCCGCCTCGCCCACCATGGTGAATATGCCCGCGCCGATGATAGCACCGATGCCTATCATGGTCACGTCAAAGGCGCCCAGCACGTGGCTCAAGCCGCCGTTGCGGCCCTCTCCGTCGCGCACAAGAGCGTCAACGGATTTGGTACGAAAGATATTGAGCATTTTCCCCCACAAAAAAAGGGAGGCCCGGAGGCCTCCCAAGAATACGGAATCAATAAGTCTTTATCAGCACCGCGCCGAACCCGCTCCGACGCGACAGAACATACAGCCCGTCGTTGCCGTTGGCGCGCACGAACAGACTGAAGTAAGACAGGTCCTTGAAGACGGACATATCCAGCGGAACTTCCACGAAACCGGCCCGCGGGGCGTTATTGGCGAAGCCGGCCTTTTTACCGTCGCAGAAAACCGTGAATCCGTCAGCCGATTCCGCGCCCGCTATGTCCGCGGTGTTCAGCAGCAGGGACATTTTTTTCGGCGCGGACAGGCCGGATGCGTCATCGGCGAAGAAAAACTCCGCGTAGCCCTTCGTCTCGTCCGCGTCGATTATGTATACGCTGTCGGTGGGGAAATTGCCGTTATACGGAGTGTATACGTTCCTGTCCCAGACCACGTTGATGAAACGCCTGATAGGAACGCTCCCCGCCCCGCCCGCGTCCCCGGCAACCGCGAGTCCGCAGGCAAACAGCGCGGCGCAAGCCGGCAGGAACAGACGGAACCCGGCGAAGGTCATGAAATGGAGCCTTTCTTCACCTGGTCCTGTATGGACTGGTAGTAGTTGTCGGCCTCCTCGATGCTGAGGAAAAGGGAATCGTCCGCGATGGCGTTGGCTATCTCGAACACCTTCTTGATGGCGGGCTGCATGTTGGTCATCATGAAAACGCCGCCGGAGGCCTTCATGTCCTTGACCGCCTTGAAGACCACGCGCAGGCCCATACTGCTTATGTACTCCAGCGCGCTGAAATCAAGCACTATGGCCTTGGCCGCGCTGTTGTAAAGGTAGTTAAGCTTGTTGTCCAGTTCCTGATAGGTGGAACTGTCAAGGCGACCGCTAAGACCCAGCTCAAAGTATCCGGGCTTTCTTTCCGTGGTCCTGATTTGCAGGCTCATTTCTTTTCCTCCGTGGCTTTCTTGAAATACACAGTCAAAACGTTTTTACCGCCGGCTCGGGCATAAGCGACATGGTAGGTCATGGTCCTGACCAGATGCAGTCCCAGCCCGCCAATGGGGCGACCCTCTATGGGGGCGGACAAATCAGGCTCCGGCGCCTTAAGGGGATCGAACTCGGCGCCGTCATCCACGACCGCAAGCACCCACCGCCCGTCCTCCATGCGCAGGGAAAGGGCTATAAGGTGCTCTCCGCCGGAAGGGAAGCCGTACTTTATCTGGTTGGTGACAATCTCCTCCACCGCCAGGCGTATCGTGAACGCCGTGTCCTGAGCCACGGCCTCCCTTTCGAAAAAGGAATCCAGCTCCGCGTTAAGGCGGTCCAGTTCGGCCATGCGGTTGCCCATTGAAAAGCTGAAATCGTCGCCGCTCACTGTTTCCCTCCGGCGCTCCGGCCCATGTAGCGCAGGGCCAGAGCTGTCATGTCGTCCGCCTGGGGCGCGCCGCCGGCGAAAGTCTTGGCGGCCCCGAACACCGACTTTATCATATCGGCAGGCGGCAAGTCCCGCAGTGAAGCAGAAAGCCCCATGAGGCGGTCGTCCCCGAACAGTGTGCCGTCCATGTCCGCGCTCTCGGTAATGCCGTCGGTGTAAAGCAGTATGGACGAACCGGGCGCGAGCGTGAGAGTGCGGGTGGCGTAGACCGCCCCTTCCTGTATGCCGAGCGGAACGCCTTTTGGCAGTTCCAGAAGCGACGGGGCCGTCCCGGCAAACAGCAGCGGCGGCAGATGCCCGGCGTTGGAGTAACGCATTTCGCCGGTCCGAAGATTGAGCGCGGCGCAGAAGACAGTGACGAACATCAGCATGTCGTTGTCCTTGGCCAGTTCGGAATTGACCTTCTCAAGCACTGCGGAAGGCGGCATTCCCGGCGCGGCGAGACCCTTTATCAGCGTCTTGGTGACGGCCATGAACAGCGCCGCCGGAACGCCCTTGCCGGAAACGTCGCCTATTGAAAAGAACAGGGTGTCCCTGTCCAGCATGAAGAAATCGTAGAAGTCGCCGCCCACTTCCTTCGCCGGTTCCAGACAGGCGTCCAGCTCGAACGGGCGGCCCGGCATCAGGAGCGGAAACTTTTTCGGCAGGGAACTCATCTGTATGTTGTGCGCGATTTTCAGTTCGCTTTCCAGCCTCTCCTTCGCGGCGGTGGTCTGGGAAAGGTTGGCTATATACTCCTTGAGCGCCGAACGCATGTTTTCGAAGGAACGGGACAGCTCGCCGACCTCGTCCCCCGTGTCAACCAGCGGCACGGAAACGTCAAGATTGCCGCGTGCTATCTCGGAGGTCTTCTCGGCCAGCATGTGCACCGGTCTCACGACTTTCCCCACCACCAGGAAAACAACCCCCGCCAGCAGGCCGAAACCGGCCAGCCCTATCACAAGAATATTGCGGCTGAGGGCCCGCACCTCGCAGAAAAGCTCGTCCTCGGGAACGGCGATGGCGAGCGCCCATCCGGTCTCCGCCAGGGGAGCCGTGTATATGCGGCACATCCTTCCGTCCGGCAGTTCCGCGCGGGAGAAACCAGACCGGCCGGCAAGCATCATGCGCGCCATGTCCTGAAGCCCGGCGTCGCCCCCCGCATATTCGAGAACGGTCTTCTTCATGACGACACTTTTGTCAGGGTGGGTGATGAACACGCCTTTCCGCGACACCAGGAACGCCCTGCCCGTCCTGTACATCGATATGGAGGAAACCATCCTGAGCAGGCGCTCAAGGGTTATGTCCGCGGTCACCACTCCGGCGAAAGCCCCGTCCCTAATAATCGGAACGGAGTAGGTGCACATCAGCGCGTTGCCGCCGCCCTCATCGAAATAGGGCTCGCTCCACAGCGCTTTACCGGCGGCGCGCGGAAGCTTGTACCAGTCCCATTCGTAATACCGGTAAGTGGAAGTATAGAGGGAGGCCAGCTGCACGCCGGAAGCTCCGCGAAAGGCATAGGGAGCGTAATACTGGATATTTTTAGAGAAAGCGTAAGGCTCGAAGGAAGCGGTGGTTCCGTAAATGTCCTTATTGGCCGCGAGCATTTCCTTAAGGGCCCGCTCGGTGGCGGAACGGTCCATGCGCTCCGCGCCGATGCGCCCGGCAAGATAGACCGGGTCGGCCTGCACGTTTTCGAGCACGCCGGCCATGCGGTTTATGGCAGCTGAGGCCGTGGCCTGCATGCGGCCCTCCACCTGCTCCAGCACTTGCCTGCGCGACAGCCTGTAGTTATAGGAAAAAGCGGCGGCGAAGACGACGGCGGTGCCGCCGAGTATGAAAAACGCAAGTTTGAATGCCAGCCCCTTCCTGTTCACCCGCACCTCGCAGAATACAGCAGTGGATTGATAAATTGTACATAAATATGCGGCGCTAAAAAGAAGGCCCGCCCCGCAGCCGGGACGGGCCGGAAACCGCGCGACTGCCGCCTAGAATTTATAGGACAGTTTAGGCATGAAGTCCAGGTTATTGGAAGCGGGGTCGGAAAACACATGGTGCCAGCGCACTTCCAGACCGGCCAGCCAGCAGGGGGAGAACTCCACCCCGACGCCCTCGCCGAGGCTGAAGCCGATGTCGTTGCTTGTGCTTCCGTCCGCGGACGAATGATAGTAACCTAGGCCGAACACGCTGTAGTAAACCGCGGGCTTGCCGAACATGGAGGTCTCGCCGGAGTATTTGAGCAGCGGGGAAAGGCGGAACATTGTCACGTCAATGTTGGTGCCCTTCAGCGGATGCCCGAAATCATAGGCCATCTCAAGGCCGAGAGCCATGCGCTCCTGAAAGGTATAATACCCGAACCCGCCCGCGGCCACGGAAGTGCCGGCGGAATTGCCCCAGTCGCCGAAAGCCGTCGCCGAAACAGCCGGGAAGAAGACGCCGGCCTCGAATTTCCCGTTTTCCTTCGCGCCCGCCACGGACGCGCAGGCCAGAACACAGCATATGAACAGCAGTTTCCTCATTTTACTTCCTCCTGAAGCCTGACGGCTTGTTACAATAAGTTAAATTTTAGCAGAAGCGTCGGGTTCAGGGATAATCCCTGCCGTCAAACGAGACGGACAGCACCCCGCCGGAGAACGACAGCTTTCCCGGCCCGCCGCGCAGCACCGCCTTTTTGCCGGCAAGCTCAATGGAGGAGAAGGCGGCCTTCGCCGGTATTGGCGACTGTATGGCGTCGTCGAGAATCAGTTCCAGCCCGTCCGACCCGCCGACGAGAGCTTCGACCGAGGCGGCGTCTCCTCCACGCGCGTCGAAGGTATAGGCCGTGGACGAAAGGGAGAGGTCGTAATATTTTGTCTTGAAATTGGCGCCGGAAGTTTCGATAAGCCGGAAACCGTCCGTGATGTTCCACGCATATCCGCTGTAGGCGTGCTCACCGTCGTTCTGCGGAAAGCTGACGGAAAGGCGGACATCCTTTGAAGAGCGGAATTCCTCCATGCGGGCGCGCACGGCCGAGGAAGACTTCTCCACAACCGCATTGGCTATCTTGAGGACCGCGAGATATGAGGAGTCCGAGGCCAGCGCGGCGGCGGTCTGCTCCGGCGTTTCCTTCGGAGCGCCGACCAGCCCGCTGAACAGGGAGAACACGCTCTCCCCTTTTTCCACCCGCTGGCGCCAGTCCGGCATGCGCTCAAGGCGGTCCATCATTATAATGCACTGCTGGGCGCCGGTGTAATAAAGCCGGTCCGACATTATGTTGAAGGCGGAATCCTCCGGCACGGCGCCCGCGGTCACGCCGGTAAGATAATCCAGAATCCAGGAGCGCCGCACGCCCTCTCCGCTATGGTCGCCGGAAGAGGCATCCTCGATATAGCGCGCCGTACCCTCAAGAGTTTCCTGGTCATTTGTCGCGCGGCCTATTTCGGGATACTTGGCCATCAGCAGGCGCCGCATCGCCACAAAGCGCCGATAATGGTCGTCCTTGTCCACCGACGCGCCGGTTGCCAGATACATGTCCTCCATGAACGCGATGGCAAGGGCTTCAGCCGGGATATCGGCAGGCAGAACGCCGCCTCCGTCCTTCAACGGAACGAACCCCGTCTGGTACAGGTGGAACAATTCATGCGTGATGGTGCTGATTTTCTCCCACTTGTCCGCCCCGGCCGGAAAGCGGAAAACCGACAAGTCGGCCCCTGCGTATGGATAATGAAGCATGAAGCCGGTCTTGATGCCGCCAAACAGATTCGGACAGGAGGAGAATGCCGTGGTGCCCGGGACAAGCATCGGGTAGCATTCCTTCGGAACGGACTTCTGCCATGCTGCGGAACAGCGGGATTCGCCCTCCTCGCAAATCATCAGCGGATATTTGGACAGGTCGAAGCCGGGCCACATCCCCCTGGCCACAGCAGGCGCGCTGGCGTAGACCCTCAGCAGATTCAGGAATTCGGCCTTCTCAGGGCTGACCTTAACCCCCCCGGCCCATGCGCCGCTCGGCGGAAACAGCAGGACCAGAGCCATCGCCGGCAAAACCAGTTTCGTCATAATAAACTCCCATCAAACGCCAAATTGGACGCAACAATTCCATATTACAAAACAAAAGGCCGGAATCCCCTTTGGAGAAGAGGGATTCCGGCCCCGATTAAGCGCGTTTACTTGAAACCCATCCGGCCAAGAATCCACATGGCCGGACACCATTTCGTAAACGCCGACTGGATAAGGTTCAGCGCCGCGAATACCGTCAGCAGATAAAACCACGGGCTGACGAACCAGCCAAGCGCCGTTCCCGCGAGAGTTACAAGCCCGGCGAGCAGCCGCAGCATGTCGTTCATGGACATCTTCATTTTTCAGCTCCTCCGGCGCGGCTGTTAAACAGATAGTACAAGGCCGGCACCGCGGTGCGCGACAGAAGCGTGGAAGCTATCGCGCCGCCGATAAGCGATATCGCCAGCCCCTGGAATATGGGGTCGAAAAGTATCACCCCGCCGGCCACCACCACGGCCGCCGCGGTCAGCAGCATGGGACGGAATCGGGCGAGACCCGCGTCTATGCAGGCCTGCGACAAGCTCTCCCCCTCGCGGAGGCGCAGCTCGATGAAGTCCACCAGTATGATGGAATTCCTGACCACTATGCCCGCTCCGGCGATGAAACCTATCATGGAGGTGGCGGTAAAGAACGAACCCATAATCCAGTGCCCCGGCAGAACGCCTGTCAGCGTAAGCGGAATAGGGGCCATTATCACCAGCGGGGTTATGAAACTGCCGAACCACGCCACCACTAGGACATAGATGAGAATCATCACTATGGCGAAGGAAACTCCCATGTCGCGGAACACCTCGTAAGTGACCTGCCATTCTCCGTCCCACTTTATGGCCGTTCCTCCGCCGGACAGTTCGGGCTGGCCCGCGTAGTATTGCGCGATGGCGATTCCTCTGGATTTGGCCAGCTCATCTATTTTGCCGCGCAGCCCGGCGATGGCATAGACCGGGCTTTCGATGACCCCGGCCACCTCCGCCGTCACATAGGTGACCTTCTGCAGATTCTTGCGGTACAGAGGAAGCTCGGCCTCTCGCTGTTTCTGCCCGAGCAGTCCGTCAAGCGCCAGCGGCGTCCCGTTGGGGGAATAGAGCCGCAGTGCCTTGAGCCCGGAGAGCGATTCCCTGTTCTTTTCGGACAGGCGCAGGTTTATTTCCACGGGTTCAAGCTCTCCGCGCACATGGGCCAGCCCTATGTCCGAACCGGAAAGGGCCATATAGGCGGTCTGCGTGATTTCGGAAGATGAGATGCCGTTAAGCGTGGCCTTCTGCCTGTCCACCGCGAGCGTGGACATCGGCTGCGGAGCCGGGATATAGCTGTCCACATCAACCACGCCCGGGGTCGAGGACAGGAGGTCCTTTATCGCCAGCGCAAGACCGTTCCGCCTGTCGTCATCCTCGTTGTAAACCTCCACGACCAGGGTGGACAGCACCGGCGGGCCGGGCGGGACTTCCGCCACCTGCAGGCGCGCGCCGTAGCGCCGGGCTATCTCCTCCAGTCCGGGACGCGCGGCGGAAGCTATCTCATGGCTCTGGCGCTTGCGCATGTTCTTTCCGGACAGATTCACCTGTATGTCCGCCTGCCAGGGTCTGCTGCGCATGAAGTAATGCCGGACAAGGCCGTTGAAATTATGCGGCCCGGATGTTCCGGCGTAAGTTTCAATGTCCACCACCTCCGGCAGCGTGGAAAGGTAACGAGCCATCTCGTCGGCCGCCTGCCTGGTAAGGGAGAACGGAGACGATTCCGGCATGTTTATTATCACCTGGAACTCGTTCTTGTTATCGAACGGCAGCATCTTAACCTGAACCAGCCGGGCAGGAAGGAGCGCGACAACCGCAAGCACCAGCCCGAAGGTGACGAACAGGGAGGCATACAGCGCCCGGCGACTGGCGAACAGGCGGCGCATCAGCCATTCATAGGCGCGGTCCGCGAGAGATTTCCTTTTCGGGGCGCAATGCGTGGGAGGCCACTTTTCAAGAATGATGGAAAACAGCCACGGGCTGACTATGAACGCCACGCCGAGAGAGAGAATCATCGCGGCGGAAGCGCCCACCGGTATGGGCATCATGTAGGGCCCCATCATGCCGCTGACGAACGCCATCGGCAATATCGCGGCTATGACGGTAAGCGTGGCCAGTATGGTCGGATTGCCCACCTCGTCCACGGCCCTCAGGGCGGCCTTCCACTTGGGACATTCCGGGTCTATGGCGCAGTGACGGTGTATGTTCTCGACCACCACGATGGCGTCGTCCACTAGTATGCCTATGGAGAAGATGAGCGCGAACAGCGTGATGCGGTTCAGCGTGTAGCCGAAGAGATAATACACCAGCAGCGTCAGGCCAAGAGTGACCGGCACGGCAACCAGCACCACCAGCGATTCCCTTATGCCAAGCGCCAGGGCCATCAGCAGCGTTACCGACAGAGTGGCGAGCAGCATATGGAAAAGCAGCTCGTCCGATTTTTCCTTGGCCGTTTCGCCGTAGTTGCGGGTGACCGTCCAGCTTACGTTCTGCGGCACCACCGTGCCCTTAAGGGCGGACAGGCGGGAAAGGGCCTCCTCCGCCACATGGGTGGCGTTGGCGCCCTTGCGTTTTGCCACTGTCAGCGTCACGGAAGGTTCCGGCACGTTTTTTCCGCGGTATATGAGAGTCTCGCTCTCCGAGTCATCGGGGCCGTCCGTGACCGCCGCCACGTCCGCCAGCCGGACCGGCCGGCCATCCCAGAGGCCGACGATGGTGTTTTTGAGGTCGTCGGCCCCGCGAATGAACGAATCGGTCTCCACCAGCACGGCCGATTTTCCAGAGGCTATGCGCCCTGCGGGGAGGTTGCTGTTGGACTGCGTTATCACGCCGGCGAGCTGAAGGGGCGTCAGGCGGCGCGCCGCCAGGGCGTCCGGGTCGAAACGCACAAGAAGCTTACGCTTGCGCCCTCCTATTATATTGGTCTCGGAAACCTCGGGAATGGAGGAAATCTCCTCCCGCACCGCGGCGGCCACGCGCCGGAGCGAGAGTGGATTCTCATCCCCGCCGTGGAAAGTCAGCGCCAGTATGGGCACATCATCTATGCCGCGCGGCTTTATGAGCGGCTGTGCCGCGCCGGGCGGCATGAAATCGGCGTTGGAGGACACCTTGGTGAATAGGCGGGTCATCGCCTCTTCCGCGTTCTGCCCCACCTTGAAGCGAACGATGAACATGGCGAAATTGTTTTCCGCCGTGGAATAGACATATTCCACGCCCGGTATCTCCATCAGCTTGCGCTGTCCGACCGGGCCGAGGCGTTCGTCAACCTCGTGCGCGGACGCTCCGGGAAAAGGCACCATCACGTCAAACATGGGGACGGAAATCTGCGGCTCTTCCTCGCGCGGCAGACGCACGGCGGCGAAAAGCCCCATCAGCAGACTGGCAAGCACCAGCAGCGGCGTTATCTTTGAACGGACGAAGGCCTGGGCTATGGAGCCGGCAGGCCCCATTTTTTCAAGAGTTTTCATTTTTTGTCTCCCGACAGGGCGGCGCTGACGCTTTCCACGGCGGCCCAGTCCAGCCGCCCGGAAACGAACATGAGGGCGGTGTAAACAGAATGCAGTTTGAAGATGACCTCGGCGCGGGAGGCGCGGGCGTTCATAAGGGCCGCCTCGGCGCGGGCCACCTCAAGCACGCTCTGCCGGCCCTGCCGGAACAGAGGCTTGAAGAGCTCGAGTGAACGCTCGGCGTCGGCCACGGCCTCCTCGGCCTGCGGCAGGACCGCGAGGGCGCCCTCGTAGTCGCGGTAATACTGCGCCACCTGCGCGGCCACTCCGTCGCGCAGGGCAAGGGCCGCGTTTTCAGCCTGCCTGCGGGCGGCCTCCTTCTCCTGCACGCGGGCCGAACGGGTGAAATCACCGAACGGAAGAGTAAGCCCCACGCCCGCTATCTGCCTTATGGGATTCGTGCTGAAATTGCCCGTATTGGACGTGAGCGAGGCGAAAGCACCTATCTGCGGCAGGGAGGAATTCTCCTCGATGCCCCTGGCGATGGCTGCGGCGTCGGCCTGCAGTTTGGCGGCGGTTATATCTCCCCGCCGGGCCTCCAGACCCGCGAGCAGCTCCGCCTCAGGCGGAAGCTGATAAACATGGCGGGCCAGTCCTCCAGCCAGAGAAAGACGCGCCCCCGGCTCTGCGCCCATCATCACGCGGAGGGAAGACTCCGCCGCCTGCGCATCCTTCTCAAAACCCGTGCGGGCGGAGTTGAGCGAACCAAGTATGGCGCGCGCGGCGTAGTAATCGGAACCCAGCACAAGGCCCCTGGCCTTAAGCCTGTCGGCGGTCTCAAGTTCCACGGAAGTAAGGCGTGCGGCTTCGCCGGCAAGACGGGCCAGCTCGTTTTTGAGGGAGAAGACAAGATATTTCTGCGCGGTCTCGAACGCCGCGGCGCTGCCCGCGAAACCAAGAGCGGCTTCGCCCTGCGCCACCGCCGCGCCCCCAAGACGTTTGTAGTCCCGTATCCGGTAGCCGGTGAACAGGGGAACGTTCATCTCCACGCTGTTGGAGAAATTGGCGTGCGCATCCGGCGTGTTGAGCTTGTCCAGGGCGAAATCAGACATGCCGAATTTGCTTTGCCGGAGCAGGGAGCCGAATACGTAAACGGGGTCGTCCCCTTCGGTAAGCTCGGAACGGAACTGAAAGCCCGGCAGGGACATGGCGTCGGCCCGGCGCACCGCCGCGCGCGCCTGCTCCACCAGCGCGGAACGGCTTTTAAGGTCGTAGCTGTGCCCGAGCGTCATTCTCACAGCCGACGAGAGGGACACGCCCCCGTCCGCCATGGCCGGCGCCGATAAAAGCGCCAGCCCGACAACCGTCATAATCGTCTTCATATCACACCAGCCTCACCGCATGATGGGGACAGACAACAACGCACTTTCCGCAGCCCGCGCATTTCGCCGCGTCAACTTCCGCCGTACCCCCGAAAAACCCGCGTTTCTGGGAAACAGCGGCGACCGGGCATATCCTCTTTACGACGCACATCGGGGAACCGTCGCACAATGTGGCGTCCACTATTGCCTTTTTCATGTTATTTCACCCCCAGCACTTCCGCCGCGGCCTTCTCAAGCGTCTCTTTAGGGAGAGCCCCGCGCGCCATCTGCGGTTTCCCCTCAAGAGGAATGAACAGCAGCGACGGAATGCTCTGCACGCCGAACGCCGCGGCGAGTTCCTGTTCATTATCGACATTTACCTTGTAGATATCAAGCTTTCCGGCGTAGGATGACGCCAGCCCCTCAAGAACAGGAGACAGCATCTTGCAGGGCCCGCACCAGTCCGCGTAAAAATCCACGATGCACGGCCGCGCGCCCGAAAACTTCCAGTCTCCGCCCGCCTTGAAGTCGAATATCTTCTGTCTGAATGAATCCGCCGTAAGATGTTCCATAACGCCTCCTTTAGGTTAAGGCGGTTTGCCCGCCCTTCACTTATTAGATGCGGGAAGTGGCGAAAAGGATGCGCTGTTTTTTGAGGAAAGAATCAGTTGAAGGAAGCGAGCTGCTTTTTAAGAGCCTGACGCGCCCGGTGAAGCCGGGCCTTGAACGCCGCCAGCGACACGCCGGCGCGCCTGGATGCCTCCGCGCCGGACATGCCCTCTATGTCGCAGAGGGTGACGGCCATGCGCTGCTCGGGCGGAAGGGAAGACAGCGCCCTGCTGACCGCGCGTGAGAGCTCGTTCTTAAGCGCGTTTTCATTCACGCAGGAACGGGACGGATGGCCCTTTTGATTTTCGGACGGCAGGTCGGCGCGGGCCTCGCTTTTCACCCTGCGGAAACGCTGCCAGCAGTTGTTGGCGGCGATGCGGTACAGCCAGGTGCTGAAGGCCGCGTTGGCGCGGAAGCTCCCTATGTTTTTCATGGCGGCGATGAAAGTCTCCTGCGCCACGTCCTCAGTCTCGGAGGGCATGCGCGCGCAGACGCCGGAGGCTATCGCGTACAGCCTGTCGCGATAGCGGAGCACGAGCTCTCCGAACGCCTTTTCATCGCCCCGCGAAGCCCGGGCAAGCAGCTTTTTTTCATCATCCATAAGGGTTATGAACCATCCTCAAGGCATATTTTATAACATTGGAGGCGACACTCCGTCAAAGAAATCACTTGAATCCGGAGTAAAAGTATCGTATATATTGAGATATGGTAATTATTGCGCGCCGGGGATACTGATGTCTTCACAAAAAAGCATTGGCATTGCGGAACAGTTACGCACACTCGTGAAAGGACCGGCGGATTTCGTCGGTCTGGACGTCGGCAGTCACTCCGTAAAAGCCGTATGGCTCTCGGTGGGGGACAAGTCCTGCAAGCTGAGAGGCTGGGGCCACAAAATAATAGACGTGAAGCCGGACGCGGCCCCGGAAGAGAAAAAATTCGCCGCCATAAACGCCGTCAGGGACCTTTTCGCCGCGGCGAAGCTGGAAAAAAAGGAAGTGGCCCTCTCCGTTTCCGGCAACTCGGTCATAGTCCGCTATGTTTCATTCCCCCGCATGCCCAAGACAGAACTGGAAAACGTGCTGTCCACCGAGGCCGAACCCTTCATCCCTTTCGACATCAAGGAAGTAAATCTCGCCTGCCACATACTGCGCGACGTGCTGGAAGACGGCCAGAAGAAGATGGAAACCATCCTCGTGGCGGCGAAGAAGGACCTCATCAGGGAAAAGATGGAGGTCATAACCGGCGCGGGCCTCACTCCCCTGCTGGTGGACGTTGACATTTTCGCCTTGGAACAGCTGCATGAACGCCTCGGCCCCTCAAAGCCCGGCCCGGCCACGCTGTTTCTCAACATAGGGCACAAGACCACCAACATTTCCATCATAGAAAACGGCGTGACCCGCGTCGCGCGCGACGTGTTCATCGCCGGCAATATGCTGACCAAGGCGGTAGCCAAAACCATACAGGTAGACCTGCCCAAGGCGGAGGAACTCAAGCGCAAGCACGGGCTCTCCCTCACGCAGAACACGCCGGAAAGCATACGCATAACCACGGAAGAAGGTGAGGCGCACCAGGTCTCCGCCGCCATGCTGGAAGTGCTGAAAGACCTGATGGGCGAGGTTCGCCGCTCTGTGGAGTTCTATTATTCCCAGGGGCCGGACCGCTCCATAGCGAGGGCGCTGCTCTCCGGCGGAACGGCCAGCCTGAAGAATCTTCCCCTCTACCTGTCGGCCGAGCTCAAGGTGCCGGTGGAACAGGTCAACCCGATGGCCGTGCTGTCGGACCCCGGCGCGGCTAAGATTCCCCAGGAGCTTATGCCCTCTCTTGCGGTGGCGACGGGCCTGGCTCTGCGTAAAATGTGGGACTGGGAGAAAAAATGATACGCATAAACCTCATCCCATCCGAATACCTTCTGCGCCAGAGGCAGCGCCTTCAGATAGTCCGCATCGCGGGCATAGGCGTGGTGCTGTTCGCCGTCATACTCGGCTTCACGCTCATGCAGGTGCGCCGCACAATAGCGATGGAACAGGAACTTGCCCTGAAGAAAGCACAACTGGCCAAGCTCGAAGCACAGGTGGAGGAGGTCAAGCAGCTGGAGAGCCTGAAAGCCTCCATCTCGGCCCACCTAAACGCCATAGGGGACCTGCTTGCGGCCCGCTTCCACTACACTTCCTTCATGCGCGACCTGGCCGCCTCCATACCGCCAACCATCTATTTCGACTCCGTCCAGACCATGCTGAAGCCCGGCGCGACGATAGACGCCAACATGCTGGTGCATTCCGGTTCCGCGGAAGACGTGACCAACTGGCTCCGCACGCTGGAAACAGACCCGAAGTTTTCCAAGACGGTGCTTGGCGGAATGTCCGTGTCCCCAACGGGGCCAGCGGCTTTCACCTTCCCTCTTTCATTCTCATACACGGTGCCCATCAACCAATATGGCAAACGCTAGCGGAAATACGCCCAAAGTGCAGCTCTCCCCGGACCAGGTCAAGACACTGGTGGCCGTGATACTTTTCTGCGGCGTGCTTGGTTACTTTTACTACCGCTACCTGGTCAAGCGCTACTCCGACCGGAGAGCCGTCGCCGAAACGCAGATAATGGAAGTGGACAAGAAAATCGCCGCCACCACGCGGGCCGCCAAAGACCTGCCGCGCCTTAAGAAGGAAATAGAGCAGCTCAAGCAGCGGGAGCAGGAAGCCTCCCACGCGCTGCCGATGAACCGCAAGGTGCCGGACATACTGGACACCATCAACGGGTACGCCCGCACGGCCGGGGTCGGTTTCACCAACATCACCCCCCTGCGCGACGTTCCCCGGCAATACTACACGGAGGTGTCCTTCCAGGTGGCGATGGGCGGGAGTTATTCAAAAATAGGCCGCTTCCTCGGGGAAGTGGCCACCGGACAGCGAGTGATGACGGTGAGAGACCTCAATTTCACAAAAGCCGGCGACGGCGCAAACCTGAACGTGACGTTCATGATTACCGCGTATGAATACAAGAACTAGCATAGCCGCCCTGCTTTTCTCCGTGGCGCTGCCGGCTTCCGCCGGCAATGTGGCCGTGAGCACCGCCGCGCCGAAGGCCGTCGCCGCGCAGGCTCAGGCCAAACCGGCTCCGGCGAAGCCTCAGGATGGAGTAAAAGTTTCCTCCAAAACCGCCGCGGGACTGGCACTGAAAGCCACCGCCGCGAAAACACAGGATGAGGTAAAAGCTTCCACATCCGCCGCGAAAGGACAGCCCGCACCGGCCCCGAAGGGACAGGCGAAGATTTCCGCCAAGACGGACAAACCCGCGGAGCAGGCAAAAACCGCGAACGGCGTGAAGGGAAAAGCCTCTGAACCCAAATCCGCTCCCTCTGCGAAAGCGCAGGGCGAGGTAAAGGCTTCCACATCCGCCGCGAAAGGACAGCAGGCCGAGGCTCCGAAGGAGCAGGCAAAGATTTCCACCCAGACAGACAAGGCCAAGCCGGCCGCCCCGGTCAAGGAAGCCGCGACAACGGCGGCCGAGGCAA
>Ga0074197_1001171_pt1 | contig 24078 bp, 21 predicted proteins | sample EPASupsiteSAE305_FD_64526 | JGI IMG/M metagenome (GOLD analysis project Ga0074197, IMG submission 64526) | Bioremediated contaminated groundwater microbial communities from EPA Superfund site, New Mexico - SAE3-05 reassembly with SPADES | ecosystem: Environmental > Aquatic > Deep subsurface >...
CACTTAGAGTGGCTGTGGAAGGGTATGCCACGCCCCTTCCCTTACCATTCCGTATGTTCGACTTTACCGTACCCTGATCACTCTGTTTTATCAGCGGCATCTGAATTCCTCCTTATGTATTTGTTTTTCGAAACCTCGTAAATGTCATTGATCTGCGATATTCGCCTCTTTGCAGTTATTAATTTTTATGCACCGGATTGTTTTTTGCAAGCCTAAAATCCCCGGTTCACATTCACATGGAAAAACGCATGTTAATGATTTTATTCTGCATCTAAGATAGGCCTCTCAGACGCAAGAGCATATATTACTTGTTTAGACAGAGAAACTACACAAAAAAACAGACCCCTATACAGGGTCTGTTGAGTTATTGGTGGAGACGCGGAGATTCGAACTCCGGTCCAACAGGGGCCAATCTGGGAGGCACTACGAGCGTAGTCTCTGTTTTAATTTCGGATCTGCGGCTCCCAAAGACAGGATCCGCATTTCCAAGCCTTCCCTAGAGTCTCGAACCTCTCCCAGAAAGCGCTGAAGAGATTCCAGTCATCTTTGTGACACTCTTCTAAAGCCCGATGACGGAAGCTTTAGAGAGCGCGCCGCTTACTTAAGCAGCGAGTGCGTAATCGTTATTGACGATTATTGTTTTGGAGCCGGATTAACGAGGATTCCCCATCCTCGACCCGCTCCTCCCGATCCTCCAACCTGCTGTCGAAACCATACGTCCCCTTATGTACGAGCTTGGTAATTCGAGCCCGCTTTCAATACTGCAGTATGATCAGCTTTCGCGCGACCTGTTGCGGATAGCCCGCTCCATTTCACGGTTGGCGTCCTTCTCTGCTGCGGTATCTCTTTTGTCATGGAGCTGCTTGCCTTTTGCTACGGCAATTTCGCATTTCGCCCATCTTCCCTGTTTGATGTATATTTTCAGGGGCACGAGCGTAAGACCTTTTTCTCTTGTTTTTGCCAGAAGTTTCCTGATCTCAGACTTATGAACTAGAAGTTTCCTCGGTCTCAAAGGTTCTTTGTTGTAGTAGCTTCCCTTTTCGTAGGGAGATATATGGACGTTGTAAAGCCATAATTCCCCGTTCTCTACCCTGGCGTATCCGTCCTTGAGGTTTATCTGGCCTTCCCTTACTGATTTGATCTCTGTTCCCGAAAGGACCAGTCCGGCTTCAAAAGATTCTACTATGAAATACTCATGCCGCGCTTTACGGTTTTGAGCGACGGTCTTATCCTCAGGCACAGAAATCACCTCACTTGAAGACTATAACAGATTGAACAGCGATAGTCAAATACGAAAAATTACTGAAAAACAAAACCCCCGGCGTTTGCCGGGGGCATTATTTCGAGATGGTCGGGGCGAGAAGATTTGAACTTCCGACCTCCTGGTCCCGAACCAGGCGCGCTAACCAGACTGCGCTACGCCCCGGAAGCAGCGCAAATTATAGCATTCTAACCGGACCGCGTCAAATACCTGAAGCACGTATCAGCCGGTCCTTCAAAGCCCGTCCGATACCGCTCTCATCAGGTATCTGAGCGATAATTATTTCCGCTCCGCTTTTTTCGATCATCCTTAGGGCACGGAAAAGTTCTTTGGCATATTCTTCTGTGTCCCTGAATATTACCTTTATAAAGGGCTGATGCTCCGGTTCGGATGTCCCGATCCATGCCCACTTTTTACCCTCTGCCTCATTGCTGTATGAACTGTCCGTAAGGACAAGGGGGATCCCGGGAGCATAGTGTCTGTAGCGTGTTCCGGGAGAACGTTTTATCGACTCACCGTCACACGGCAAAAGGACCGGTATATCGAGGGCTTTCTCTATCTCTTCTTTGGAGATGCCCCCCGGCCTTAAGAGTACAGGGGATCCTTCGCTGACATCAAGGACTGTTGATTCGAGGCCAACCACTGCAGGTCCGCCGTCAAGGACCATCGATACTGCATCTCCGATGTCCTCTCTCACCGTCACTGCGTCTGTGGGGCTTGGCCTTCCGCTTCTGTTGGCGCTTGGAGCAGCGATCGGAACTCCGGCGGCACGGATCAGCTCAAGTGCAATAGGGTTGTCAGGCATTCTTATCGCGGCAGTATCGAGACCTCCACGCGTTACATGAGGAACGATCCTTTTTGCTTTCAGTACAAGTGAGAGCGGTCCGGGCCAGAATGTGTCCATCAGGAACCTTGCCCGCCAGTTTAGCTCAACCACCGACTCGGCCATTTTTATGTCGCAGACATGGATTATCAGAGGGTTGTCTGAAGGGCGTCCTTTGGCAGAATATATTTTCGTTACTGCTTCAGCATCAAGGGCGTTTGCACCAAGACCGTAGACTGTTTCGGTAGGAAAGCCTACAAGCTCTCCGGAAAGTATTTTTTTTGCTGCCAGTCGTATCTCCGAGATCATTTCATCATTGATCTCGGTCTTTCGTTCTTCCAGCCTCTCTTCCATTCTGCTCATCATGGCTGTATTGGTCCTTCGTTGTACTTGCTGAAGAAATCACGCCGGAACTGAGGATAACGGCCCTCTATTATTGCTCTTCTGGCATCCCTCATCAGGTTGACAAGGAAGTAGAGGTTGTGCCAGCTGCAGAGCCTCGCGGCAAGTATCTCTCCCGCGGTATAGAGGTGCCTTATGTACGCCCGCGTAAAATTCCTGCATGTATAACAACCGCATGAAGGATCTATCGGAGTAAAGTCCCTGGCAAAACCCCTGTTCTTGAGGTTGAGCTTTCCAAAACTCGTCAGTACGCCCCCGTTTCTTCCGTTCCTCGTTGGGAGGACACAGTCAAACATATCTATACCTCGCGCCACACCCTCGATAAGGTTGGCAGGATGTCCGACACCCATCAGATAACGTGGCTTGTTCACGGGCATTTCGGGGCATAATACGTCAAGGATCCTGTACATATCCTCATGGGATTCCCCTACGGAGAGGCCTCCTATGCCGTAACCGGGAAAGCTGATATCTTCAAGTCTTTTTATGCATTCTATCCGCTGGGCTTCAAACATCGAACCCTGTACTATACCGAAAAGGGCCTGGTCCTCTCTTGAATGATGTTCCTTACATCTCCCGGCCCAGCTTATAGTCCTCTCCATGGCGGCCCTTGAATACTCTTCAGTGGTCGGCCAGACGACGCATTCGTCAAAAGCCATCGCTATATCGCTGCCAAGCTTCTGCTGTATGTCCATGGAATCTTCGGGACGCATGAAGTGTTTGCTGCCGTCAAGGTGGGACCTGAATTCGACACCCTCATCCGTTATCTTTCTAAGTTCTGAGAGGGAGAAGACCTGAAATCCGCCGCTGTCGGTAAGTATGGGGTGATGCCATTGCATGAACTTATGCAGCCCGCCTGCCTCTTCAACAATATCAGCTCCAGGACGCATGTAGAGGTGGTATGTGTTGCCGAGGATTATCTGAGCTCCGATCTCTTCAAGTTCCGGCGGCGTCATCGCTTTAACAGTGGCCTGAGTGCCAACAGGCATGAAGACAGGGGTCTCTATTACACCATGCGGTGTTATAAGTTCTCCTGCACGTGCGCCAGTTTCTGGGCATTGTGCTGTCAGCCTGTACTCAAACATTACCGGTACCTTCCCAGCCGAAGAGCCTTTCACCGTTCTCTTTTACAGCTGCGGCAAATTTTTCGAGCGACATGCCCTTGAGCATCGATATCATTTCATAGACATCGCGGACATGGCACGGCTCGTTCGTCCTGCCTCTTATCTGCTGAGGGGCCAGATATGGGGAATCTGTCTCGCAAAGTATCCTGTCAAGAGGAACCGTGTCCATCGCTATTTCGCGAAGCGCCATATTTTTTGGATATGTGACAGGTCCCGCGAAAGATATGTAAAAACCCAGCTCGAGAGCATCGATCGCATTCTGTCTGTCTCCGGAAAAACAGTGAATGACTCCGCCTATCATGTCGGCCGACTCCTCTTTGAGAATGTCCAGTGTCTCGGAATTGGCATCTCCTGATGACCTCTTTGCAGAATCTCTTACATGGATAACGACAGGTTTGTTTATTTTTTTTGCAAGGCGTATCTGGGAACGGAATACCTCACGCTGCATCTCCCTTGGGGAATTGTCATAGTAGAAATCCAGCCCTATCTCGCCGACTGCCGATACCTTATTGCTCATGGCAAGGGACTCCAGCTCTTCGGGAAGTCCCTCAGAAACGGAGGAAGCTTCGTGAGGATGGACTCCTGCAAGTGCCCAGATTTCCGGCGCTCCATGGTGTTTTTCAGCCAGAGTTACTGCCTCCCTGGTGGAGGCCAGATCTGCTGAAGCAAAAATCAGACGCTTTACATCAGACTTCAGGGCATTCCCGAAGACTTCAGAAAGACCGTCCGGATAATATTCTTTGTTCAAATGGCAATGAGTATCTACAAGAAACATACTTCTGCCCCTTTCATAAATCAGACGCTTTACATCAGACTTCAGGGCATTCCCGAAGACTTCAGAAAGACCGTCCGGATAATATTCTTTGTTCAAATGGCAATGAGTATCTACAAGAAACATACTTCTGCCCCTTTCATAAATAGAGGAGGGCTCAGGCTTATCCGCCTGCTGTATACCAAATAAGCGCAGATCATGCCGCTCAAAAGGACTGCTCCTCCCTCTTGTTGACTAAGAGAGGAGTATGTCCGTTTTGATCAGGCTGGCGATTTTCAGTTCTTTTAGAGACCGGACCATTGTGCCAGTCCCCGATATTTTTTAGTGGACTCTGCTCCCTATCGGTATGGAATCATCCATGACCGTCAGAAGCGTGAGAGATTCCTTTCTGGTATCAGGGCTTTCTGCTGCGAGAAGCATCCCGTTGCTGGGAACTCCGCGGAATTTAGCCGGTTTCAGGTTGCACAGCACCACTATCTTTTTGCCTTCAAGCTCTTCGGGCTTGAAGAACTCCCTGATGCTTGAGACTATCGTGCGTTTTTCATAGCCGAGGTCGAGGCTTAGAATATAGAGCTTGTCAGCCTTGGGAACTACGTCTACTTTTTCGACCAGCGCTACCCTGAACTCCAGTTTGCTGAAATCTTCTATCCCAATTTCGGCTTCGTGATCGTCGAAATTATAAAATGCTGTAGGGTCAGCCACCGCCCTCTTTTCAAGATCACGTGCCTCTTTTTCTATTTTCCATTTATCTATGTCGATGCGCGGGAAGAGTATGGATCCTTTCTTCACGGTCACAGGACTCTCTGTGCCGCACCATGACCATGAAGCACGTCCTCCGTCAAGCGGACTTTCTGTCAGGCCAAGCTGTTCCCAGATACGGGCGGATGTCTCAGGCATAAAGGGGGCTGCAAGTACTGCGGAAAGCCGCAGTGATTCCCAAAGTGTTCTGAGGACGGCGTCAAGCCTTTCGATCTCACCCTCTTTGCCAAGCTTCCATGGCTGTGTCTCATCAATGTATTTGTTGGAACGGCTGATAAATGCCCAGAGAGCTTTCAGGGCTTCGTCGAAAGCAAAACGATCCATGAATGTCTCCATGTCCTTGACTGTTTTGTTTGCAAGATCCTCTATCTCTTTATCGATATCCTCGCTCTTAAAGTTTTTCGGGAGTTCCCCTCCGCGGAATTTCTCTATCATCTGCAGGCTTCTGCTGAGGAGATTTCCAAGATCGTTTGCAAGGTCTGAATTGATCCTGTTCACCATTGCATGTTCAGAGAAATCTCCGTCGTTGCCGAAAGGAACTTCACGAAGCACAAAATAACGGAACGCGTCCACACCGTAAAGATTGGCCATTTCAAAGGGATCTACCACATTGCCGACAGATTTTGACATCTTTTCGCCTTCAACAGTCCACCATCCGTGAGCAAAGACCCTGACCGGCGGATTTACGCCGAGGGCAAGGAGCATGGCCGGCCATATGACACAGTGGAACCTTATTATGTCTTTTCCGACGAGGTGGCGCACCGCAGGCCAGTATGTCTGCCACAAAGCACCCTCTTCAGGGAAGTTGAGGGCCGAGAGATAGTTGATGAGAGCATCGAACCATACATAAATTACATGCTTCTCATCTCCAGGAAGCGGGATCCCCCAGTCAAGGGTCGTACGCGAGACAGACTGGTCACGAAGACCGCTCTTAATAAAACTGATTATCTCGTTGTACCTTGACCTGGGCATTATTGCTTCGGGGTTTTCTTCATAGTACTTGAGCAGTGGCTCTGCATACTTAGAAAGTTTAAAGAAATATGTCTCTTCGGTCATCTTTGTAAGCGGCCGGTGACAGTCGGGGCATGTGTTGCCTTCTCCCATCTGGGCTTCGGGAACGTATGTTTCGCATGGGACACAGTACCATCCCTCGTACTCTCCCTTGTATATATCACCGTTGGCCATCAGACGCCTGAATATTTCCTGGACCACTTTTTCATGCCTGGGTTCCGTAGTCCTGATAAAATCATCATTGGATATGTTAAGAACGCCCCAAAGCCTCTGGAAATTCAGCACGACCTCATCGCAAAGCTCTTTTGGCGTGATGCCTCTTTTCTCAGCGACTGTCTGGATCTTCTGACCATGTTCATCGGTGCCGGTAAGAAACCAGGTATTTTCTCCCCCGGACTTGTGCCAGCGGGCCAGGACGTCAGCCGCTATGGTCGTGTAGGCGTGCCCGATATGGGGAACATCGTTGACGTAGTAGATCGGTGTGGTGATATAGAAATTTTCTTTGGACATTTATACTACCTCCCCGGTACAGTTCTCAAGAATGTACCGTTTTATTCTGTTTCGTGGGATACAATACTTTATTGAGAGCAAGTTTGCAACATTTTTTGTCGATTCGCCCGCTTTGTACATTATGAGCACCTCATCCATCCAGACGCCATCATCAATAACAGAAACTGTATCTTTTGCTCCCTCGACTATGCAGACAAACTCTCCCCGTATCTTGTCCTCGCTGATGATATCTTTGAATGTCAAAAGAGTGCCGCGGATCGATTCCTGATGCACCTTGCTTATCTCTTTGACAAGTACCGCAGGTCTGTCTCCGAGTATATTCCCCATCAATTCTAATTCTTTAAGGAGTTTGTGCGGAGCCATGTAGAAAACGAGGGTCTGCATGTTGTGCCTGAGCTCTTCAAGCCTGGATTTTTTATCTTCTTTCTTTCCGTCCAGGAAGCCTATAAAGGTAAATGAGTCCATCCCCATCCCTGACAGTAGGATCGCCGGGAGGAGCGCGTTTGCACCGGGCAGCACATCCATTGGAAGCCCCTTTTCGATGACGGCCTGTATCAGTATCATCCCAGGGTCTGATATTCCAGGGGTACCGGCGTCTGATACCAGTGCCACGGTCTCACCGTCCCGTATTCGTCTAAGCAGGGTCTCAAGCCTCTCCGTCTCGTTGAACTTATGGTATGAGATGAGGGGTTTCTTTATCTCGTAATGGTTCAGCAGTTTCATTGTGTGCCTGGTATCCTCGCATGCGATAATGTCCGCCTCGCGAAGTGCCCTGAGGCCTCTTATTGTCATGTCTTCCAGATTGCCTATCGGTGTCGGGACAACTATAAGGGGCATTTTACTCTCCTCCCGTTGTATAGGCTTTCAGCAGCTGCGGGGTCTCTTTACCCTCTTCGTCAAGGACGAATAACGGGGCTTCGATCCTGAGTCCATGTTTTGAGGCCCTCACTGCTTCTATAAGAACCACAGATGCTTCTGCGCCGGGTTTTGGATGAACTGATCTGAACCTTTTGGGCGCTATGTTGTGTTTGTCCAGCAATGCCAAAAGTTCACCCACTCTTCCCGCATGTATTACGATATCAAGGTATCCTTTGTTTTTCAAAAGATAACGGCCTGCCTGTATAAGCTCCTCAAGCGTGCAATCCAAACCGTTCAGCGCTGTGGCAAGAGCCGTTGAAGGACTTACACTGCCGCTTTTTTTCTCAAAGTAAGGCGGGTTTACTGCCACCCTGTCAAAACTCTGTGCTTCCCATATCTTTCTGTGATCCCTTATATCCCCGGTGTAAAATTTTACTTTATCTTCCAGACCGTTTTCCACCGCATTTTCTGCTGCCATCTCTATAAGGTGGGGCTGGATGTCAACGCCTTCAACATTATGACCGCGTTTAGCAAGGATAAGGGAAATCGCTCCGTGTGCACAACCGATCTCAAGTATCCTCTCACCCTTTTTGGGTCTTGTGAAATGAGCAAGAAGTATCGTGTCAAGGTTGACCCTGGGTCCCTCGTTCTCGGAAGGCTGCTTTATCTTAAGTTCGCCCCTGAGCAGATCTTCGCGGCCTTCTTTCATCAGGCCCAGTCCTCCAGCCTTACTCCTATGACCTGAGAAAGCCCCGGCTCGGAGAGGGTGACTCCGTAAAGGACGTCTGCCCTTTCCATGGTCACTCGCCTGTGTGTCATGGCTAGTACCTGCCTGTTCTTCGCATATTCTTTGGCAAGCTCGGAGAACCTTCTGAGGTTGACCTCGTCAAGCGCGGCATCTACCTCATCCAGAACTGCAAGAGGACAACCGGCGACTTCCATCGATGCAAAAAGAAGCGATATGGCTGCAAGGGACTGTTCCCCTCCCGAGAGCTGGTTTATGCTCTGGGGATGTTTTCCGGGAGGCCTTGCAACTACATCGACACCGGTATCCCATATCGTCTCTCCCTCAATCATCTCAAGGTGGGCCTCCCCACCTCCGAACAGCCTCTGGAAGAGGGAGCAGAACCTGTTGTCCACTTCCTGAAGAGCATCAGAGAATACCTTATATGCCTGCCTGTCCGCATCTGAAATGAGTCTTTCAAGCTCCGCTGCGCTGGCCCTTACGTCATCAAGGTGCTCGCCCATGAAGGCAAGCCTGTCCCTGAGGTTTCTGTCCTCTGATAAAACTCCCATGTCAACTTCGCCGAAGGCTTTGATCTTCCTGTCTCCGTCGCGTATGTTCTTTCTGAGGTCTTCAATATCCTCATCCTCAGGCAATGCCGATCCCCCCGGATATGGGTACTGATCTTCCCAGGTGTTTACCAGCTCCTCAAGCTCCCTCTCCGTTTCTCCCCTCTTGATTTCAAAAGTGGAGACTCTTTCGAGGGCGGATCTTGAACGCATGTCGGCAGTAACCGTTTTTTTTCTGATAAGGTAACGTTTCGATTCCAGCTTTGAAAAACCGCTTACGTGCTTTTCTATCTCTTCCGTGAGTACCTTCCGTCTTTCAAAAATGTCAAGACAGCTTTTACCTACCCTTGCAAGGCCGGCCCTCTCGCGCACACACCTCTGATCGAGCTCTGACATCTCTTCATCCAGGCTCCCTATCTTGCGTTCTTCGGACCTGATTTCATTGCTGACTCTTTCCATCAGTGCGAACCTGGAGCTAAGCCTCTCTGCCATAACGGCAGCTTCTGAGCGAAGCCTCTCTCTCTCCTCTATGATCAGATGATCATCTTCAAGTTTTGAAGGGCTGTCCCATTTTTTCTCAAGGTCAGATAGTGATGCAAGCACGGAGTTCCACTGTCTGCCTGCCTCTGCAATTGCTTCCAGTATCCTTCCCCGTTCGCTCTCTATCCTCTTCTGCTCTTTTGAGCAAGAGGCTTTTTCATCTTCCAGGATGGCGATCCTTCCGTCAAAATCCCTTATTCTCCTGGTGTATTCTTCCTTCTGTTCGGAGACCCTGAGCTCCTGTGCTTCCGCATCTTTGAACTCTTTCGCCAGATGCTCCGCAGTTGATGTGAAGCTTGCAGCATCATGCTCGAGTTTCACTATCTGGGCTTTCATCTCTATGGTCTTCCCTGATTTTTGCGATCTTCCTCCCGATACAGTTCCTCCCGGCTGGAAGACATCGCCTTCAAGCGTGGCAACGGGTCCCTTGAAGCCTGACCTGACGAGTTCCTGTCCGACTGCGTAGGATTCAACTATGAGAAGGTCACCCATTATCTGCTGGATCGCAGGAAGCCAGTGGTCATCTACTTTAAGCAGATCTATCGCCCATCCGGTGATTCCTGCTTTGGGCAGCCTGAACTGCTTGTCGGGATACCTGGGGCGGCATCTTTCAAGTGGAAGGAATGTCGCTCTCCCTATTGCGTTGACTTTCAGTTTGTCTATGCATCGGCCGGCTTCTTCGAGGTCTTCAACCAGAAGCTGGAACTGCCGGCCTCCGAGATAGGCCTCAAGTGCGGTTGAATAGATCGGATCACAGGTGAAGACATCAACTACGGCATGAGGCGAGGCGTCAAGCCTGTTCAGCCTGGCCGCTGAGAGAAGGTATTGGACAGGACGGGGGTAAAGGTCAGCCTGCATGGCCTCCGTCACCTCGTTGAGCTTTGACCTCGAGTTGGAGGCTTCCCTCCTGGCGCGCTGCAGTTCAGCTGCAAGGGTCTGGACTTTGGCGTAGAGATCACCGTGAAGGGAGACTATCTCATCCTGCTCTTTCAACAGCCTGTCTCTTTCTTTCCCCAGCTTCTTTATCTCTGCATCTATATCTTTGGCGGGGTCGGGTGCGCATTCTTTTTTATTCCTGATCTCGAGCAGATCTTTGCCAAGGAATGAAAGTTTTGCTTTGATCTGCTGCAGTTCGGCCTCAAGGCGGCCCTTTTCATTGTTCCAGGCTTCCCTCTGCTCTTTTTCCTCTTTGAGGCGGAGGTTGTATTCCTGCCATTTTTTCTCTATTTTCTCAAGTGCCTTTTGTCCTGCTTCAAGTTCTTCTCTTGCTTTTTTATTCTCTTCCTGTGTCTTTTTCTGCTCTTCCATGAGAATTTCCATGTGCTCTTTTGCTTTTCTTCGTTCCTCCGCTGCCTGGTCAAGCCTCTCTTTTGAAGCCTTGAGGTTTGATGCTGAGGCATATCCGGATTTTATCAGCCCGTCGTAACTCTTTTTGCTCTGTTCCAGCTCCCAGGTCTGCTGCTGCTTTTCCCTGGAAAGCAAAACAAGGTCTTTTTCGAGCTGTTCCAGTGCTTTTTTCCATATATCAGACCAGCCCAACACCACTGACTGTTCATTTTTAAATTCTTCAAGGCTTACATCTATCTCTGCGATCAAAAGCTCAGACCTGTGCCTCCTGAGCCAGTATAAAAGTTTTCTCTCCTCTTCGATCTTATCGAGTATCTCCCTGAGCTCTGACGCTCTCCGGACCTCCGGGGCAATTTCTTCACGGCGTGCATGGAGTTCTGCCATAACGTTCCTCAGCTGCTCATATTCTTCTTTTACTGTAACAAGCCTGTCAGAAGCGTCCATGCGCCTCTTCCTGTAGACATCTATACCGAACAGGGATTCAAGGCGCATCCTTCTTGCCAGAGGTCTCTGCTGAATGACCTCAGCAACTTCTCCCTGGCCGATGAAGGCGAATCTGTCTCCCTCAAGCTTCCAGTCCCTTTTCGTCTCATCCAGCTCGATCAGTGTTTTTCTGGCATTGTCAACAAAAAGTATCGTGTTGCCGTCAGGAGCGGTAACTCTTCTTTTTACTGAGCAGGCCCTTGAATCTTCCCTTAGCTGCAGAAGCACCTCAGCTTCTTTTGCTGCAGGAAGGCTTATAGATCCCTGAAAAAGGAGGTCGCTCTGCCTCGATATGCGGAGCCGGCCGGCATGGCTGTCACCCAATGACCATCTGAGCGCGTCAAGTATGTTGCTCTTTCCGCTTCCGTTTGGCCCTACTATTGCAGTGAATCCCGATGAGAGTATAAGGTCGTGGGATCCGCCGAAACTCTTAAATCCCTTAAGCTGAAGACGACTTATGTACAACTGCCCAGCCCTCTCTTTTCTGAAGAGCGTTTATCCTGTGTTCTATCTGAACCAGGCTTCCCTGCGCGTCGAGTCTGAATTTGCCCCACGAAAACTCAGGACATCCCCTTATAAATATTTTTTTATCAAATTCCTCTTCCCACGATGCCAGGAATGTTTCGGCTATGTACCCGGCTATGGAAGAATATGCCTCGACGAGCAGAGCTTCAGACCTTGAAGACATCGTTATTTTCCTGATAAATCTCTTTATCTGCATCGCGATGCTCTCTTCGCGCGGCACCAAGCCAAGTCCTCCGCAGAAAGGGCAGCCATGGCTAAGAGCAGCTCTTATATCGGTCCTGGCCCTTTTTCTCGTTATCTCTACCAGTCCCAATCCGGTGACTCCATAGACCCTTGCTTTGCATCTGTCGTTCCTGAACAGTTCCTGCAGCTCGTGGATGAGCTCGTGGTTCGATTCTTCTGTCTCCATGTCGATAAAATCTACGACAATTATCCCGCCGATAGCGCGAAGCCTGAGCTGCCTGGCTATCTCCTCTGCAGCTTCCATATTTGTCTTGAAGATAGTGTCGTTCAGGTTTTTGGAACCAACAAATTTTCCGGTATTAACGTCAATAACTGTAAGGGCCTCGGTCTGGTCGATGACAAGGTAGGCTCCGGAAGAAAGCCAGACTTTCCTGTCCTGCAGCTCCAGCAGCTGGTTTTCGATGTTGTATACGTCAAATATCGGCGTTTTGCCTTTGTAGAAGTTTATTTCGATATTTTTGCCTGGAAAGAAACGCTCTGCAAAAGACTGAATATTATCCCTGTCCTCTTCAGTATCTACAACTATTTCGTCTATATCCTCTGTGAGATCATCCCTGAGGACTCGCTCCAGCAGGCCAAGGTCTTTGTGTATCAGGCATGGGGCTCCGTTTTTTTCTGCATTGTGTTTTATGGTCTCCCACTGGGCGAGGAGATCCTGTACGTCATTTTCAAGGCTTTCTTTGTCGCAGCTCTCTGCTACTGTTCTGATTATTATTCCGAATCCATCCGGACGTATCTCCTTCGATATCGATCTCAGGCGAGCTCTCTCGTCATTGTCCTCTATCCTTTTGGATACACCTGTTTCATGTCCATCCGGAATGAGTACCATGTACCTTCCTGCCAGCGATATTCTTGGAGATACACGGGCTCCTTTGCCCTTTCTCGCATTTTTTACTACCTGTACCAGCATTTCAATTCCCGGTTTTACGTCTATTCCATGCACATCATCAAGATAGAGGAAACCGTTCCTTCCATCCCCAAGGTTTAAAAATGCGGAATGCATGCCCGGAAGGACACTGTCCACCCTGGCCTTGTATATCTCACCTGTTCTCTGATGCTCCAGCATTCTTTCTACGAAGAAATCATAGAGCTTGCCCCTCTCGTCGAGGATCGCTATCCTGATCTCTTCAGGGTCAATAAGATTTGCTACTATTTTTTTTGTCGGTTCGAATGATGTCATGTTCATTCCTCCATGATCAAATGAGAGGCAGTATTGTGCCGGTCCCGGCATCCCACGTGCCCACACATTCTCGGACAAGATAAAGATCTTTCCATCCCTCGCATATGCCCTCTTCTTTAAGGCTCCTTACAAGATTTCCTGCCCCACAGTGTTCGAGATCGCCGATAGTAAGCACTGCAGAACCTTGGTCGACATAGGCTCCATAGAGTATCCCTGTCCTCTCGATCTCCTTTAGAAGCGTATCCAGCGCATCGCTTTCAAACTCTAAATCAACGCCGCTTATCCTGTATATCGCCGCTGTCGCAAGTTTTGAAAGGGGAGGCCCATCAACTTCAGCGTATTTTAGTATCTGTATGCCCTCGGGGAGCTTGCCGTTCCATCTTTCTGAACAGGAATCATCCCACTCATTGAACCAGAAGTCAGCCGGTTCCTGCACACCTTCAACTCCTGCCGCAAGCGCAGGTCCGAGGCTGATATGCGGGTGAGGTGAAAAGCCCTGGGTAAATTCCTGTGAAAGACCTGCTCTTCTGGCAGCCCTTGAAAATAAGACCGGCAGATCAAGGTGATTCAAAAAGGTTATCCATCCTTTTTTTTCGAATATTATCCTTATCCTAGGCATCTGAGCAACCTTTCACGGCAGTTCTTCCCTGCCAGCCGCATGCATTGCACCCTTCCCTGCAGTCACGTGTCACATCTCCGTTCATAGCCCTCTCCCTCTCACTGAGAAGGAACTGCTTTGAAACTCCGGAATCTATGTGATCCCACGGAAGGAGTTCATCCGGTGCACGTTCCCTGCATGCGTATCCGTCAGGATCGATCCCCAGGTCAGTGAAGACTTCCATCCATCTTTCAAAATTGAAGAATTCCGACCATCCGTCAAACCGCTCTCCCCTGTTCCACGCTTCTTCAACTGCGTCTGCAAGCCTGGCATCACCGCGGGCAAATACACCTTCTATATAGGTCTGCTCGGGCTCATGGTAGGATATGGTCACCTTGCGATTCCTTATATTGTTCTTTACCCATCTTCCCCGCTCCCTCAGTGTGAGGCGGTCAAGCTGTGCTTCCCATTGGAAGGGCGTATGGGCTTTGGGGACAAAACCTGCAAGCGAAACACTTACATCTCCCCGTCGTTTGTGCCTTTTCGCTATCGATACTGCCTTGTTGCATATTTCGTGTATCGCTGCAATATCTTCGTCCTTCTCAGTAGGCAGACCCATCATAAAATAGAGCTTGACCCTGTCCCAGCCATGGGAAAAAGTAGCATTGAGTGCAGATTCAATATCTTCGTCAGAAACACCCTTGTTTATGACATTCCTCAGACGCTGCGTCCCTGCTTCGGGGGCGAATGTGAGTCCGCCCTTACGGATCGATTCAAGTTCCGCTGCCAAGTTAACAGAAAAAGCATCGACCCTTAGGCTTGGCAGGCTTAGTTTGATCTGGTTGTTTTTGAGCATGGGGCCAAATCGTTTAAGTATCTCACCCATCCCACTCCAGTCGCATGTTGCAAGTGACAGCAGGCCTACTTCTTCCCACCCTGTATTCTGAAGGAGCTCTTCCACCTGGTCTGCAACTGACGCCGCACTTCTCTCCCTGACAGGCCTGTCGATCATGCCAGCCTGGCAGAAACGACATCCCCTGGTGCAGCCTTTGAAGACCTGTACCGCTATCCTGTCATGTACTATCCCAGTGTTGGGTACGATCATATCCCTGTTGTAAAAAGCCGAGTCAAGATCTTCCACTATCCTGCGCATCACCGGTTTATCCGGTTTTATCATCGGGACATAGACCCCTTGGATCTTTGACAGCGCTCTTATCTTTTCTTCCCTGCTTCTGCCTTTAAGTTCATGTATTGCCCTTAGTACATCAGGCACCAGCATCTCTCCGTCTCCTACGCAGAATGCATCGATAAAGGGCGACATCGGCTCCGGGGCAAGAGCTCCCGGGCCTCCCGCAATTACAATGGGGTCTCCTTCTTTTCGATTTTCAGAACGAAAAGGGATCCCGGCAAGGTCCAGCACGGTTAGAATGTTGGTATAAGAAAGTTCATACTGAAGAGTAAAGCCGACAACATCAAACTCTGATACAGGCCTCCTGCTTTCAAGGGCCCAGAGCTTTGTGCCTGATGATCTCAGAGCCTCCTCCATATCCGGCCATGGAGTATAGACCCTTTCCGCATCCGCAAATGGAAGAGTCTTGGTCAGTCCGTAAAGTATCTGGTATCCAAGATAGCTCATCCCCACTTCGTATACGTCGGGAAAAGCATAACAAACCCTGACTACATCTGAGTCTGAGCTTTTTACCGGGCCGCTCCCCCACTCGCCGCCTGTATACCTTGAAGGTCTTTTGACCGATGCAAGGATGGATCTGCGAAGGTCAGCCCCTCTTTCTGATAACATTTTGATGATCCTCCTGATGCAGGGAGTGCTCTTGATCGGGACATCCCCGCTCTCTAAATTTTACCGGACAGGAATTATTGTCTATTCCGGCCGTGTAATTCCAATTTAAAACCTGCCCTCCCTCGATACTATGACAACGCTCTGAACCAGCGCCAGCGCTATTGCCACCGCCAGAAGCGAACTTCCGCCGTAACTGAAGAGAGGCAGGGGCAGACCAGTCACAGGCAGCAGGCCCATGCTCATCCCGATGCTTTCAGTTATCTGGAACCATATCCACGCAACTATTCCTGCTGTAAGCAGTTTTCCCCTGGTGTCCCTTGTATAATATGCAACGTTGAGCATCCTCAAAAGCAGCATCGTAAAAAGAATCAAAACAACCAGACAGCCTATAAAGCCAAACTCTTCAGAAAATACGCTGAAGATAAAATCCGTGTGCGGTTCCGGTAAAAAATGAAGTTTGCCCTGGGTACCGTGAAGAAATCCTTTTCCGAAAAAACCTCCTGATCCGACAGCTATCCTTGACTGTATTACATTATACCCCGCACCCTGGGGGTCTATTGTAGGATCAAGAAATACCATGAGCCTCATTTTCTGATAGGGCTTGAGAAATATCCATGCGGCGGGCAGCATCGCCAGGATGGAGATCACTATACCCGACAGAAATTTCACGGGCGCTCCGGCCGCTATCAGTACTGCAAAAAGCATCACGGAGTAGACAAGAGAGCTTCCCAGGTCGGGCTGAAGAAGTATCAGCACTATCATAACTCCTCCCAGACCTACAGCAGCAGCTATGCCTTTCATATCTGTCGGAGGCAGTTTGAAACAGATCTTTGCCAGCGCCAGTGCCAGTATGACCTTGCCCATTTCAGAGGGCTGTATCCTGAAAAAACCAAGGTTGAACCAGCTTTGGGATCCCTTTGAAGTATACCCGACTGCCAATAGCAGAAGCAGAACCAGAACCATAATGGCAAAAAGCGGTCCTGCAAGATCCAGAAACCTCTGATACCCTATCTTTAACACCATCGCGTAGACGACCGCACTTGTTCCACCCCACACCAGCTGGCGAACAGCAAACGAAGAGAGTGTGACAGCCTTATTTGGGCTCGCACTGTAAATAGCAGCTATTCCAAGAAGAAACAAAGCTATTGTGGCAAACAGCATTAGCAGATCAATGTTCGACCTGATCTCCCTCCAGCTGCTGCCGCTCTTTTCAGCCATTCTTCTTCCTTCCTCTTACCGGCCTTTGTGAACTCTTAAGCGGTATGTCTGCGACCAAAGCAACTGACCGGTTTCGCCTCTCCAGATTCATATTTATTCCATTTTCGTCTATATCCAGATATTTTTTTAACAGCTTCACCATGTCCACCTTCAACGCTTCCAGTTTCTCGGGAGCAATATCGTTGCGGTCATGGATAAGGACGAGCTGCAGCCTCTCTTTTGCTACTTCCTTGCTTTTGCCCCCTGAAAAGAACCGTGACAGGAATTCAAACATTATATTTGCCACCTACTTTCCAAAAAACCTACGAAGGGAAGAGAAAAATCCCTTCTGATTTCCGGAGAGGTCCATAAAAGGAACTTCGTTGCCGCAGATCCTCTTTGCTATGTTCAAAAAAGCCTGAGAGGCTGCTGATCCATTTGAAAATGTCAGCGGTTCCCCTTTGTTGGACGAAGTAACAACGCTTTCGTCATCAGGTATAGTACCTATCAGGTCGACAGCAAGGATATCTAAAACATCCTGGACGGCAAGCATATCGCCGCGTTTTACCATCTCAGGCTTGATCCTGTTAATAATAAGGCTGATAGGAGCTTTTTCCATAGATTCGAGCAATCCTATTATCCTGTCAGCATCCCTCACTGCCGAAACTTCAGGGGTAGTCACTACCAGAGCTTCGTCAGCGCCTGCCGAGGCATTTCTGAACCCGGCCTCTATACCTGCAGGGCTGTCTATAAGGACATAATCAAATTCACTTCTGAGCTGTCTGCATATATCCAGCATCTGCTCTGATGTAACTGCATCCTTGGTCCTTGACTGTGCCGTTGGGATCATATAGAGATTGTTTATCCTCTTGTCTCTTATCAGTGCCTGGTTGAGCCGGCAGGTACCCTCGATAACGTCCACCAATGTATATACTATCCTGTTTTCAAGACCCATTATCACATCAAGGTTCCTGAGCCCCACATCTCCGTCTACCGCAACAACTTTATGACCCTCGCTTGCCAGTGCGACAGCGAGGTTGGCGGTAGTTGTTGTTTTCCCTACACCGCCTTTGCCCGATGTAATAACTATTATCCTGCAGTCCATACTTTCATCCTCCTATATCGCAGGCCACTCTGTGAGCAGCACTTCATCCTCGTTAACGGTTATTACAACAGCTTTACCCCATATATCAGAACTTTTATCAATTAGTCCTACCTTGCGGCCGATCCTGACCTGCCCAGATTCGAATGATCTTGCAGAGACCGAAGCCGTTTCGTCTCCTTTAAAACCCGCGTGAGCCAGGCCTTTAAGTCTTCCAAATACAACTATGTGTCCCACGGCAGAAATCTCTGACCCGACATTGACGTGGCCTGTCACTATAACATCTCCCTCATGTATTATCTTCTGTCCCCCGCGCAGTGTTCCAGAATAGAGGAGCGTCCCGGCTCCTTTGCGGCTTGAAGGCCTTTCCTGTCTTGATTTATTATCAAAATCTCCGACAGCCATACCCAGTCGTTCCAGTGCCAGGGCTGTCTCCGGATCGGTAACGGCCCAGCTGATAACAGAGCAGCCGGTCGGTTCGATAAAATATTTCCATATCTTGGCAACAAGAGCAGCTCCAAAGCTTCTGCCCTGCAGATCCATTATGATGCTGCTTCCCTCCAGCAGGGTTTTCCCGTTGACAGTAAGTTCCTCAAACTCTTCAAGTATCTTTTTTTCGCTAAGTTCCTCAGGAACTACGCATCGTAAAATTCCTGTCTGTATACCCTTGAGATGGATCATCATTCTCAAATTCACCCCTATTCTGTTTTAGGCTTGACCGGGGCCGGTTCGGCGTACTTATTCCCATTTATAAGCAAGTTGAGCATTTTTCCAACTATTGGGCCTGCGACCGCTCCTCCGCCCTTTCCCGCTTCCGCGATGACAACCACTGCGTAGCGCGGCGCGTTTGCCGGAGCATATCCTGCAAACCACGCGTGGTCTTCACCATGGGCGTTCTGAGCCGTGCCGGTCTTTCCTGCGATCTGAACTCCAAAAGAACTTGCGCGCCTTCCGGTGCCTGTGCTTGCAACTTCACGCAGGCCTTCCTGCATTATCTTTATGATCTCCGGAGCTACTTCAAGCTTAGTGTACTCAGGTATCGCTTTAGAATTTATTCGGGGCTTAACTAGTTTACCCCCGTTAGCTATAGCGGCGTAGGCTCTAAGGAGCTGGACAGGCGTCATAAGGACGTAGCCCTGTCCTATTGAATAATTGACAGTATCTCCCCCGTACCAGTTTTCCTTTACCCTTTCTTTTTTCCACTCCGGTCCTGCAATAGTTCCTGAAATTTCTCCCAAAAGATCTATTCCTGTCTTTTCCCCGACACCATACTTTCCGGCAGTTTTGATCAGTCTGTCTATCCCCAGCCAGGTAGCTGTCTGATAAAAATATACATCGCAGGAATCCCTGAGAGCCGTTACTACAGTCTCAGGACCATGTCCTTCTCTTTTCCAACATCGGAATCTTCTGTCTCCAAGTTCAAAGTATCCAGGACATCTTACAATTGTCTTTGTATTAACCACTTTATTTTCAAGCACGGAAGAAGCCGTGACGATCTTAAACGTTGATGCCGGTGGATACCCGCCTGATATCGCCCTGTTCATCATCGGTCTTTCTTTGTGGTCTGTCAGGGCCGCCCATTCCTTGTTTGAGATGCCCCAAGTGAAGGGGTTGGGATCATAGCTTGGGGACGAATAAAGACATTTTACAGAACCATCGTTGACATCCATTGCAACGACAGCCCCCCTGAATTTTCCTATCAGTTCCGCAGCATAGCGCTGCGCAGCGAGGTCGATCGTCAGGACTGCATCACTGCCCCTTTGCGGAGGGCTGTAAGATATATCCCTGAGCTTTCTTCCCTTTGCGTCAACTTCTATTACCTCTTCACCGGGCAGACCCTGAAGATCTGCGTCATACCAAGCCTCGATCCCGTTCTTGCCTATCATGTCGCCACCGCGGTATGAGCTGTCCTTTCTTGTTTCCAGCTCATCTTTGGTTATCTCTGAGACATAACCGACCACGTGTGCGGTAAAATTTCCCGCCGGATACGTCCTCTTCCAAACAGGTGTAAGAAAGAGCGCCTCACTGAAATTTTTGTCTGTGATCAGCTCCGCTGCCTGAGCAAATGTAAGGTTCGATGCAACTGTTATCGCACGGTAAGGTGCAGAATACTGCTTTTCTATCAGTACCTTCAGTTCTTCTTCGTTGATCGGGATCCCATTTCTCATAAGGATCGACGAAACCAGTTTTATGTTGCCTTCTCGCTGAAGATCTACAGGGTATCCGTTAACGCTGAAAGTCCTTACATTAACAGCAAGGGGCGCTCCTTTGGAATCTGTGATCGTGCCTCTTGGCGGCGGCATTCTTATAATTCTCAGCCTATTCTGCGACGCCAGCCTTACATACTCGTTTGCCTTGATTACCTGGAAGAAAAAGAGGCTCATGAGCAGCACAGCAACTGTGAACAACACCATAAACTGAAGGAACCTTATCCTTCTGTCTATGTCGAATCGGGCTTGCCTGCTAGACATTCCTGTCTGAGACCTTCCAATATATCAGAGAAAATACGATCACAAGAGGCACACCCAAAAGCTGCTGCACAAAAAACTGCCTTAAGGCTACCTGGCTTGGAGCCGTCCATAATGCAAAGTGTGCAAATCCGGAAAAAAGGATCGAAGCAATGAGTATAAATGTAAAAAAGACAACTGTCCTGCCCTGTGCCGGAATTTTATACCAGAGAAAACATGAGGCAGAGACTAGTCCTGCATTCAGAGCCGCTGTCAGTCCCGGAAGGTTAGTCCACCTGAAATCCCATAACAGCCCCCCTGCGAAAGCGGCCCAGATCAGAATTATCTGTTTCTCTTTCCTGGTCGCAGGCAAAAGGGACAGCAACAGCAGCATCATCAAAAAAATATTGGGGACAATAAAAAAGCCCATTAAAAATACCTGGACAAAATCCTGTAATAACCAGACTGCGATCAGATAAATCATTCTTTGCTGTCTCCGCCCAAATAGATTTCAACGCTGTAAAGCTGCGTCAGGTGAGCTCCAGCCTGGATACTGATCGGCAAGAAACCATCTTTGCTCTCTTTGGCACCAATTACGCGTCCTATGGGGATACCCGGGGGAACATGCCTGCCCATAAGCGATGTTGATACTCCCATCCCGTTTTTAAGGTGTCTCTCCTCTGGAACATAGAGAAGCGTAAGATTTCCCCTGTCATCACCGTTTATGACCCCCAGATCACGTGTCTCGTCCACGGCAGCAGCTATAAGAAAGGAGGAGGATGTTATCATCTGCACCCACGAGTAGTTCTGATCAACCATTATTACACGACCAATCAGAAAACCTTCTGATGTTACAGCAGCGCCTTCCTTTATTCCGTCCCTGCTTCCTTTATCGATCCTGAATTCCTGCCACCAGTCATCAGGGTAGCGAAGCGTTATCTTTGCAGTAACATTGCCCTCTTTAGGAACGGGGATTTTAACGCCGGCTCTTTGAAGCTCCTCCGACATTACTCTGTTTGCAAGCTCAAGTTTTGTGACCCTTTCCTGAAGGCTGGATCTCTCAAGCACCCAGTTGCTGCTGTATTTCACTATGTTTCTCAGTTCTATGGCGGGTTTTTCCGGATAATAAAGAATGTTGTTTGCACCGTCCACGAAGGTGCGGTGCAGTTCAGGGAATGCGATCATGATCCAGAGGACACAAAAACCCAACAGCACGGAGATCGCTCCGTGCAGCCATGGTTTAAGCTCTCTGTCCAGAATATTCATTCCGACAGCACCTCCAAAATCTTCTTAAAAAGGCAGGACAATATGTGTCAGCTGCCCTGTCTGTCTATCGTTATTGAAACTTTGCTCTTTTCCCTTGGAGTCTCCAGAATTTTACCGAGCCCGAGCGCCACTGAAAAGAGCGGCTGTTCTGCCACATGGACAGGTACATTGAGGGCATCGGAAAAACGCAGGCTGAGTCCTCTTAAAAGGGCAGTCCCTCCTGAAAGCACTATACCCTGGTCCACAATGTCCCTCACAAGCTCAGGCGGCGTCTGCTCTACCGCGGAGCGTATCGTGTCCTCTATCTGAGCAACTACAGGTTCAAGTGCCTCGCGCACTTCTACGGAGCTGAGGTTTACCACCTTAGGCAGTCCGTCGACCAGGTCTCTTCCCTTGACGTTCATAGACAGTTCCTGTTCCATAGGGAGAGCCGATCCTATCGCTATCTTTATCTCTTCCGCGGTGCTCTCTCCTATGGCAAGCGTGTAATTCTGCCGCATAAGGGATATTATCGCTTCATCCAGCGAATTCCCTGCGACCCTCACAGCATGGTTCACAACTATCCCGCCAAGTGATATGACCGCCACTTCGCAAGTTCCGCCGCCCATGTTGACCACAACATTACCCTGAGGCTCGTTTATAGCTATACCTATCCCCACTGCGGCTGCAAGAGGTTCTTCAACAACTATGGCTTCCTTCGCCCCTGCAGCAAGAGTCACTTCAACAACAGCCCTCTTTTCGACTTCGGTGACACATGCCGGCACACACACCGCGACCTTGGGATAGGAGAAAAAATTACCCGCCCCTGTAAGGTTCTTCATATAATGCCTTATCATGTGCTCTGTCATCTCGAAGTCAGCTATAACTCCGTTAGCAAGTGGCCTTATAGTTTTAATGCCTATAGGGGTACGTCCGATCATTTTTTTGGCATCTGTACCGAAGGCTATTATCTCTTTCTGGCCTTTCCTGTCCAGATTCCTTACCGCAACAACTGACGGTTCGTTGACTACGATCCCTTTGGATTTCAAAAAAATGACCGTATTGACTGTACCTATGTCTATCCCAATTTCATAATTAAACAAGTTCGGTCTGAACTTAAACACCTTGCCACCCGCTTTCAAAAATTTCCCCGAAACCAATATGTACCTTTATATTATCTCATTTTTGGGCTGAGTATGCATCATTGAACTTGTGTAAGCTGTCCTCCTGCGGCAATATAGTGTCCCAGAAGCTCCACACCCAGAAAATCAAGTCCTTTTTTAACATGATCCGTTATCGCAACATCTTCCCTGCTTGCCGAGCAACTCCCATCCGGATGGTTATGAACAAGCACAACACCGTATGCGTTCATACGCACGGCCTTTCTGTAAAAGACCGGTATATCAAGATAGGCTCCGCTCTGCCCTCCGTATGAGATCTTCTCTTCCTCAATAACTTTTCCGCCTGCGTCCAGGAATAACGCATATATCAACTCCCTGTCGCAAAAACGGGTATCTTTCGCTATCTTTTCCAGTCTGACCTGCCATTGGTCACGATCCTTGACTCCAAGGGCGGCTATCCGGTTTCCCAGTTCTATAACAGCGGCAAGCGTCGCCACCTTGGCGGAGTTGAGCCCCTTTTCTCCCATCAGTTCCTGCGTGTCTGCACGGCAAAGGCCTTCGAGACCTCCCCAATCATTCAGAAGGGAGGCCGAAAACTCCAGGACGTCCTCTCCCCTTCTTCCGGTCCTCAGAAGTATAGCAAGCAATTCTACAACTGAAAGAGAATGAGCTCCATGGGTCAGAAGTTTTTCTCGCGGTCTCTCTTCTGCAGGAAGGTCCTTTATCTTCATACCGGACTATCTCGGCCAATAGGGGTTGTAAATTTTTTCAGCGCCTATCGTTGTCTCAGGTCCATGTCCGGGAAGCACCCTCAGTTTATCCGGAAGGTCAGTCAATTTTTTCAGGGATCTGACCAGAACATCTTCATCTCCGCCCGGAAGATCGCTTCTCCCTATGGAGCGGGCAAAAAGAGTGTCTCCTGATACCAGCACTTCCTCATCGCCCTCAGTGATATGGAGACATATGCCTCCCAATGTGTGTCCGGGCGTATGGATAACGTTTATGTTCATATTTCCGACTTTGAGTGTGTCACCCTCGTTAAGTTTTTTATCCGCAGAAGGAAGCTCCACCGAGGTCCCCATGAAGGCAGAAAGGTTTCTGTTCGCATCTAAAAGACAGTCCGCATCCTCTGTGTGTATTGCAATGCCGTTTTCAGAGAGGTTCCTCAGTTCCGGGACACCTCCTATGTGATCGCCGTGTCCGTGCGTGAGGATTATCCAGTGCAGCCTGATATCATTGTCCCGTATGTACTCCTCGACCTCTGCCGCAGGACCTCCCGGATCAATGACGATCCCTTCGCTGCCGGAATCGCTGATCACATAACAGTTCGTCCACAGTGCGCCAAGCGCAAATCTTTTGATCTTCATGCTTTACTCACTCCCTGGTGTCTATCATAAGAGTCACGGGGCCGTCATTGCATATTTCAACCTTCATATAAGCCT
>Ga0074197_1001177_pt1 | contig 23855 bp, 18 predicted proteins | sample EPASupsiteSAE305_FD_64526 | JGI IMG/M metagenome (GOLD analysis project Ga0074197, IMG submission 64526) | Bioremediated contaminated groundwater microbial communities from EPA Superfund site, New Mexico - SAE3-05 reassembly with SPADES | ecosystem: Environmental > Aquatic > Deep subsurface >...
TTCCGAAATACAATGTGCCTCGTCAATTGTAATACATTCAACATTTAAGTTTTCAAGCAATTCCAAAGTTCGCTCAAGTAACAAAGTTTCTGGAGCAACGTAAAGCATTTTCACATTTCCAGAACGTACTTGCTCAACATTAAACTGATAATCCAATTGACTTAAAGACGAATTTAGGAATAGAGCATTTACTCCAAGTTCATTTAATTGCTCAACTTGATCTTTCATTAGCGAAATTAATGGAGAAACTACAACCGTAATTCCGTCAAAAATTAGTGCGGGAATTTGGTAAGTTAACGACTTTCCACCACCAGTTGGCATTATAACTAATGTATCATTTTTTGAAATTATATTTTCAATTACTTCTTTTTGAAGAGGTCGGAAAGTGTGATAACCGAATATTTTACTAAGTATGCCTTCAGCTTTTTTTATCATGGTGCAAATTTAAGAATTTTTGAACACTTAGTTTTAATAATTTAATTTTTAATAAGACCAATTATATAATTATGTTTATAATTGCGTAACATTTTACTATTTTTGATTTATGAAACAATTAAAAATAAATATCGCCTCAGAAAATCAATCAAAATTCCACTTATTGGGATATTTTCACACCTGCCTCTGTTAAATCCCATTACCTCATTCAATTTTTATTTTATAATACATTAAGAAAGGCATTTAAAATGATAAATGATAACCACAAATTATCCATATTTGCGGATAATTTATTAAATAAACGAAGAGAATATAAACCCCGAAATCCGATAAAATCGGCTTCACAAAGTTTTTTGAATGAATTATTAGAGCTTCTATTTCCTCACTATTCAGTCAAAAATTATTTTAATTCTGAAGAAATTGTGAGTAAAATATACTTATTAAGACGAAATTTGCAAGAAATTCTTATTTCGCTAAATAATGGAATGGAAGAAAAAGCACAAGAATTTTCGCAGATATTTTTCGAAAACATTCCAAAAATACACTCACTTTTACTAATGGACGCCGAAGCAATTTTTGATGGCGACCCTGCTGCAAAAAGTGTTGATGAAGTTATTTTGGCTTATCCTGGCTTTTCGGCAATAACAATTTATAGATTAGCTCACGAACTTTATAAGCTGAAAATTCCTATTCTTCCACGAATTTTTACAGAATATGCACATCAAAATAGCGGAATTGATATTCATCCCGGTGCGACTATTGGCGAATCGTTTTTTATTGATCATGGAACCGGAATTGTGATTGGAGAAACATCACAAATTGGTAATAATGTAAAAATTTATCAAGGCGTTACACTTGGTGCGTTAAGCGTTGATAAAAATTTAGCTGAAACAAAACGCCATCCAACAATTGAAGATGATGTAATTATCTACTCAAATGCTGTAATTCTTGGTGGAAAAACCACTATTGGAAAAGGCTCCGTTATTGGTGGAAACGTGTGGTTAACTCGTTCAATTCCGCCAAATTCGGTTATTTTCCACAAAAGTGAAATAAATTTCAAAGACAATTTTGAATCAGAAATTTCAAATTTTATAATTTAGGAGAAAGCGAAATGAAGATAAATAATATATTAGAAAATATTGGTAACACTCCACACGTTAGAATAAACAAATTGTTTTCTCAATCACAGAACAATGTTTGGATAAAGTTGGAAAAGCAAAATCCCGGCGGAAGTATTAAAGATAGAATTGCTCTTTCAATGATTGAAAATGCGGAAAAAAGTGGAATTTTGAAAGCTGGAATGACAATAATTGAACCAACTTCGGGCAATACTGGAATTGGTTTAGCAATGGTGGCAGCGGTAAAAGGTTACAAAATTGTTTTGGTTATGCCCGAATCAATGTCAATTGAAAGACGGAAAATTATGTCGGCTTATGGAGCTACTTTTATTTTAACCCAAAGTGAACTTGGAATGAAGGGTGCAATTGCAAAAGCAGAAGAAATGCTTAAGCAAAATCCCAATTTTTGGATGCCACTTCAATTTGATAATGCAGCCAATCCCGAAATTCACAAAAAAACTACTGCAATTGAAATAATTAACGACTTTCCAGAAGGAATTGATTACCTAATTACTGGCGTGGGAACTGGTGGACATATTTCTGGAATTGCAGAAATTTTGAAACAAAAATATCCAAATTTGAAAGTATTTGCTGTTGAGCCAATTGATTCAGCAGTCATTAATGGCGGAAATGCTGGTCCACATGCCTTACAAGGAATTGGAGCTGGTTTTATTCCCAAAAATTTAAATTTAGCAATATTGGATGGCACAATTTCAGTTACAAAAGATGACGCTTTTAATTTTACAAAACGACTTGCAAGTGAGGAAGGCATTTTTGCTGGAATTTCCACCGGAGCAACACTTGCCGCTATTTCTCAAAAAATTAGTGAAATTGAAATTGGAAAAACAATTCTTGGATTTAACTACGATACTGGCGAAAGATATTTAACTGTTGATGGTTTGTTTTAAATCATTCGATTTTGAAAATGTTTTTTTTTAGCTAAACCCTCCAAAGGTTCAAAAACTTTGGAGGGTTTATAATCATATTAGATTATAACCTTTTTCAATTTTCCTTAACTGCGAAAATTATCATTTCGTTTTAATTACAAAAATCATTTAATCTATTGCAACAGTAACGCCCATACCAAGTACGCCATCAACTACGTCACTAATTTCATCTCTCAAAAAGAGTTTGTAATATAATTTTGGACTAATAACCTCGCCTTTCCATTGAGCCCCTAAATTAAACATGTTAATAAAACGGTCTGTTATATCATCTGTATCTTCAGATAGAATAAAAAGTCCAAGCAATTCAGCATTAAACGATAATCGGTCAACCTTAAAACCCACATTCAATCCATAATGGACAAATATTTCCCCGTCGGAATTATTATCCCCAATTGGCATAATAAAATTAGGTCCAATTTCAAATGTAATATTATGATTATCTTCGTTAATTCTATAATGGGCATAGTTAAGATATATCCCAAAAGAGTTTGGTGCAAATTTTTGCAAGTCATAATAACTGCTATAAATGCCAATTACAGCTTTATTTTCTTCTGCTGTTGGCAAAAACACTCCAGCAGAAAAAACTGACCTACTATTGTTTACAATTTTCTTATTTGTTTGTATCCCAACAAAGATATTTCCAAACCCATTTTCTTCAAAAGTCCGTTTTCCCCAATAGCTATCAATCTCAACGTTCGTGTTTATATAAGGAATACTGCTTATTAAATTTAATTTAGAACTAATTGGAATATTAAGATAAATCTGATAAACTCCTGAAAGCATAGACATATCATAATTACTTGAGAAAAAAGTTTTATCAAAGCTTAACCCGAATTGTTTTGTTGAATCTGGCATGGTTTGCAGATTTATTGTCTGCGCTAAACAAACGTTAATTGAAAAAAACATTAGTAAATAAATAATTTTGATTTTCATTTTTCTTCCCCTTGCTTTGTTATTAATGAATTGTAATTTTGTTTTTCTCTTGGTATATCATTTTTTAAATTTATAGTTTTGGAATAATCTATTAAATGAACCCGCACAATACTTCGCAAACCGTCATATTTTTGAGAGGCAACTTAATTAATTTGTTATCAAATTCCAAAATTTGAAAAGGGATAAAACGATAGCACTAATTTTTTCTTTACACTAATTGGAACCAAATATTTTTGTCATTTTATTCACACACGTTTAGATTTAAGTGTAATTAAAAACCTTATTTTATACTTCAATCAAATTTTTTATTTGAAATTCATGCCTAATTGGGTGCATTACCGCATGTTCAAGCATTGCATCAATGCAATAATCAACATCCCAATTTGATTTGAATGTTGGTGAGTGGAATTTTTCTTCGGGTAAATCGGTTAGTGGCAAACGCCATTTTTCCAACAAATATGCTAGGTATTCATCCGCTTCGCTTTCAATTTTACCAAACGACTTGCAAGTGAGGAAGGTATTTTTGCTGGAATTTCCACCGGAGCAACACTTGCCGCTATTTTTCAAAAAATTAGTGAAATTGAGCATGGAAAAACAATTCTTGGATTTAATTATGATACTGGTGGAAGATATTTAACTGTTGATGGTTTGTTTTAATCTTTTTCTTAATCTTAATTCTTAATCTGTTTTAAATTTAGAGAGATAATTAGTGGGACACATAAATATTTTATCCATATTTATTGTGTCCCTAAGTAAATTAGTGCTATTATTGTGGTTGTTCAGTTACTGGCGGCGTATTTTTTTTTGACGTTCGCCATTTAACTTTGAACAATTCCAGTTTTGCAAAATCGGATGCAAAAACCATTTGTCCAACTTTGTTTATTTTATTGATTATTTCATATAATTCATTAAATAATATGTGGCGTTCTTCGCTAATTGAACGTTTAGTTACTTTTGAACTTTCTTGTAAGCTATCGTTAGTTTTTAACAGTTCTAAAAGGTCAGTGCCTTGTTGAACAAATTCTTCCGTTTGTCCAAAAGTGGTTAATTGCAAGTTGTTGGTTTGTGCTAAAGCAATTAGTGCCTGCATTGTTACTAACATTTGAGATTCCGATTTTTTTGCTTCAGTAAATTTTACAGTAGTAAAAGCCGCTGCTTGAGGCGATTTTTTGCCAAAAGCGAGTTCAACACGCAGTTTTAACTGTTTACCCCAATTGTAGCAATTTTCTAATGTTTGGTTTTTTTCTGCTGTGATGTCATTAAGCTCTACTCTTTTCTGCTCCTCCTTTGGCATTGCTTGAGCTTTTACTATTTTTTGTTGAAATTCATCAAGTAAAGCATCGTTAATTCCAAAAGATTGGAGCGAGGCTTTGTTTTCTGTTGCATTTTGATGTGTAGTTAGTGCGGTTGAAAGAATTAATTCTTCCGAATGTTTTGTTGTTGTCATTTTTTTTGACTCCCTTGTTGATAATAAATTATTTTTACTTGGCGCCTCGATCAACTTATTCCCTATAAACGCCGAACAAATAAAAGAAATTTGGGCTTATTTCGCAAATTTTAAAGCATAAAAATAATTTTAATTTAAAAACATTGAATGTGTGGAAAATAACTCGGAATGTTGGAAATGGAACATTGCACAGCGAAAATGAAACTTTGCACGGCGGAAATGGAACTTTGCACAGCGGAAATGGAACTTTGCACGGCGGAAATGGAACTTTGCACAGCGGAAAAGCAACTTTGCACAGTGGAAATGGAACTTTGCACAGCGGAAATGGAACTTTGCACAGCGGAAATGGAACTCTGCATAGTGGAAATGGAACTTTGCACAGCGGAAAAGGAACTTTGCACAGCGGAAATGGAACTCTGCACAGCGGAAATGGAACTTTGCACAGCGGAAATGGAACTCTGCACAGCGGAAATGGAACTCTGCACAGCGGAAATGGAACTTTGAGTTTTCGAATTGTTGACTAAAACAATAATAACTAAAAATATTCTTTGCATAAAATGATTATTATGGTTACTTTTTGTCCAATTATTTATTTATTGGAAAAAATAATGGGCTCGGAGGAGCAGAAAATGCAAAAAATAATAGTTGGTATAATATTAGGAATAGTGTTTCTTGTAATAGGAAATATCTTTAAGTGGGAAAATGTCTCCGATTTCACAGTAGCTGGAGCAATAATAATAACAACACTTGTGCTAGAGATTATAGTTCCTTTTATTGTTGATGTAAAACACATGAAGTTTAATCTTATGCTACTTTGGTTAATAACTAAAAGAGAAAAAATACGGTTCTCAATGTCGTACCAATTAATAATAAAAATTGATGGTTCATATCTTTTAGTAAAAAACTCACATAGTGATTATTATCAAATGGTTGGAGGGAAATATAAAGTATATCCAGAAGGAATCTCAATATTAGATGATATCAGATATCAAGAAGATACCAAATTACCAAACGACCAATATAAAAAAGGGGATTTAGCTATTTATATACCAGCTAAGAATGCAAAAAAATTCTTAAAGTGGTTTGAAAGCAAGAAAGGAAGAGAAGTCAGTCATTGGAGAGAATTTTATGAAGAATTAATAGTTGGAAAAAATTCAAAAGGGATACTTAGTAAAGAAATTTTTTCTAATATTGATTATAAATACTTATCTACAATTCAAACACCAATAAAAAAAACACCTCCAGAGACAGGTTGGAATACTTGGGAAATGTTACAATATGATATCTTTGAAGTCAAATTGGCACCAAATCAAGAAACTGAGTTAATAAAGCTAAAAGCAGAAGGTGATACAGATTATATTAAATGGACTACTACTAGCTTGATTGATAGTTTAGGATTTGATGGATCTAAACAAAAAACAGAGTATAAAATTGGAATTCACACTAAATGGGTCAAAAACCAAAAATGGAGTAAGGAATAATGAAAACAATGAATTTGAACAGTAAAGAAGGTCGTTTAGAAGATCTTTTAGCAAGAATGGCGGAGTCTATTCAATTAGATGAAACAAGAAAAGCAAAAATGGAATCTTCTTATTCTGCAATTAAGGATTTGTTAGATAACGATGATGCTTTTTTTAGTAAATTGGATTTTGAATTATACCCTCAAGGGTCTGTAAAAATAGGTACAACTGTTAAACCGCTAAAAGGTTCTGAATTCGATTTGGATATTGTTATACATCTTAAAACTGATTGGACAAAGTATTCATCTTCTCGAATCTATAATGAAGTGAAAAGAGTGCTAATGTCGAATGCAAACTATAGTGATAAAGTTGAATTAAAGAATCGTTGTATTAGATTAAACTATACTGGGGACTATCACATGGATATTTTACCTGGAATACAAGAATATGAATGGGATAAAGATCAATTGAAAGTTCCAGATCGCGAACTTAAAGATTGGACAACATCAAACCCTAGAGGATATGCAAAATGGTTTGAGGAAAAAGCAGAGTCTGTGCAGGAAACTCTTCTTGAAAAAGCCATACGTGCCGAAGATTTGGAAATTGAACCATTTGCTAAGAAAAAACCATTAAAAAGAGCCGTTCAACTAATAAAAATGTATAGAGATCAATTTTTTGAAAAAAAAGAGGATCTCGCAACTTCCAGTATTATTTTAACTACGATATTTGGTAATTTTTATAATAGTGAATCTTCAATTTTCGAAACTATCGAGAATGTATTATTAAAACTTGATGCAACAAAAAACAATCTAAGAAGAATAAAAGTAACAAACCCTAAAAATCCGGAAGAAGATTTCTCAGAAAAATGGGATGATGAACCTGAGTTATATAATTATTTTTTGAAGTTTATTGATAATATGAAATTACAATGGCAGAAATTGAAAGAGGAAAATGATTATGCTCAAAAAGAAATTATGAAGTCTCTATTTAGTGAAAGTGCATATAACACCGCTTTTGAGTCACAAAACAAGTATTTAAAAAAGATTGATAAAATAAAAGCAGAAGATTATAGTGGCTTAATAAGTTTGGCAAATACACAAACAAAAACTCAAAAACCATACTTTAAAGAATAATGTTAAAGCAACAAATTATTCAGCAAATAATTGAGCTTGGAGAAAAATATCCCAAATTATCTTACTATCGTGAAAGAGGTAATAAATTTGAGATTTTGGGTGATATTGAATTAATAGATTCCGATAAAATAGATTGGGGGTCTTTTAGTATAAGGATAGAGATATCAAATGAATATCCATCAAATATCCCAATTGTGTTTGAAACAAAGAAAAAGATACCGTGGAAATATTCACGTCACTTAAATTTAGAAGGAGAATGTTGTCTTTCACCTGAGGTTGAGGAGCATATTATTTTAGGAAGGAACTATACATTAATAGATTATTTAGAAAAGTTAGTAGTTCCTTTTTTTGTTTCTCAAAGATACTTTGAATTAACTGGAAATTGGCTTAATGGTCAATACTCTCATAATACAGAGGGTCTTTTAGAATATTATAAGGAAAGATTTCAAACAGAGGAAATAAAAATAATTATAGTTTCCTTCAAAGTTTTATTTGGTGAAATAAATTTGGGAAGAAATGATAAATGCTATTGTAACTCAGGGAAGAACTTTAAAAAGTGTCATGGTTTAATTTTAAATGATTTTCGTAAAGTTGATAAGAGTCTTTTACGTAAAAATTTTGAAAAAATTTCATATTTTGAAAAATCACCTATAAAGGGAATATATATTTAATGTTGTTATTATTTTATTCATAATATAACTTAAATTCATCGATAACAGCTTTACAGTTTATCCCACATTTATTTTTAGTATTTTTGAACAATTGATTTAACATTTAGGAAATATGAGTAATTACGAAAGTTTATCTAAAGAGCAGTTAATTAAGCTTGTTGAAAAGCAAGAAAACGAACTGAAAAGTAAAAAATATGGTTTGGTTTGGGATTCTGAAAGAGAGCCTGAACAAGTTGTGCTTGATTGCGAAAATAATTTGCCTGTTCTAAAACGTGTAAAAGGCAAAGAAATTAGGACAAATGATGAAGATGATAATATTTTAATTGAAGGCGATAATTACCATGCTCTTTCCGTTTTAAACTACACTCACAAAGGTAAAATTGATGTAATTTATATTGACCCACCATATAATACTGGAGCTAAAGATTGGAAGTATAACAACAATTTTGTTGATGAAAATGATGGTTATAGACATTCAAAATGGTTAAATATGATGGAAAAGCGATTATCTCTTGCCAAACCATTATTAAAATCAGATGGAGTCATGGTTGTTGCAATTGATGATAATGAGTTACATTCTTTGTCTTTATTGATTGATAAAATATTTCCTTATAAAGTTAGAAATACAGTAACTGTAGTTCATAATCCTCATGGAGTATCAAGAAGTGGTTTCTCAAGGTCTCATGAATACATAGTATTTGTAATTAACATTGACCAGGAGATTAATAAAAAAGCCGCTCCTGAAGATTTGAGGAATATAAATCTTAGAAGATCAGGGAATAACTCACTTAGAAAGGATAGTCCAACAATGTTTTTTCCAATTTTTGTAGATAAAGTGAATTTAAAAATTATCAAAGTTGGAGATGTTCCACCCAATGATTTCCATCCTACATCACAAACAATTGAAAATGAAGATAATTACGAAATCTGGCCAATTGATGACTCCCTCATTGAAAAGAACTGGTACTATAGTAAAAATAGAGTTATTAATTCTGGGAATATGGAGTTGAATGTTAAATGGGTCAAAGATAAATTACATCCATATTTCAAACATAGTAATGATTCTCAACAAACTTACAAAACGGTATGGGTAGGTAAAGAATATGACGCAGGAGCCTATGGTGCGACCCTCGTTAAAGAAATTACAAATAATAAATTTCCTTTCCCAAAATCGATTTACACTGTTCTAGATAGTCTTAGAGCAGTATTAAAAACTAAAAATGCAGTTGTTCTTGACTTCTTCGCTGGTTCAGGAACAACTGGACATGCAGTTTTAGAATTAAATAAAGAAGACGGTGGAAACAGAAAGTTTATACTTTGCACAAATAACGAAAATAATATTTGTGAAGAAGTAACATATCCAAGAATTAATAAAGTGATTAACGGATACGATTACAAAGGACAAGATAAAACAACTTTGTACGAAAAAAAGCTTACATGGACAGATTTTAGTAAAAAAGTTGAAGATATTAATGAAGATGTAAATAAAATAGTTGAAGAAAATTCTGACAAATTTGACAAAATTGAAAAGAAAATTGAAGATGGAACAATTAAAATCGTTGGAATAAAAAATATTGACGGTAAAAAAGAAGGGCTTGGTGGAAACCTACAATATTTCAAAACTGGATTTGTAAAAAAGAGTAAAAACCGAGACCAATTAAAGATTAACTTAACACATAAATGCACCGAAATGCTTTGTGTAAAAGAGAATATTTTTAACGAGCAAAAAGACGAAGAAGACTACAAAATATTTTCATCAAACAAAAACGATAAGTTCCTTTGTGTTTATTACAATTTTATAGCAGAAAGTTTTAATAAATTTAATGAAGAATTAAAAAAAATAGAACAACCAAAAGTAATTTATATGTTTTCATTAGACAATAATGTTGAAAAATCTTTGTTTAAAGGAGTTTCAAATTATACAATAGAGCCAATTCCGCAAAATATACTTGATATTTATAAGCAATTGGTTAAAATGAATATTCCACAAAATAAAGAGACAATAGTTATTGACTTAAACAATGCTAAAACAAAACTATTTGACGAAAAACAGAAAGATGAAGCCGCACGAATTTTAAGAATAGTTTTAGAAAAAGGTATTTTTAAAATAGCACAACAAAATGGTTTAAGTGCTTATACTGAAAAAGGGAAAGAAGAAAAAGTGAGTAAGTGGAACGATTTACTAAAAGCAAAAGATGTTTTTAGTAAAGTAGAGTGGAATGAAAACACGACTTGCTTAGCTGTAGGAAATCATGCTGCACATGGTGAGTATGACCAATATGAAAAGAAAGATGTGGAGCATTTTTATAAACACGTTCAAACTTTATTAGATAAATTTAATATTTTGTGATTACTATGAAAGAAATTAAAAGATACCAAGAAGAAGCAATAGACGAGCTTTTATTAAAAACAGATATTCTGTTAAAAAAGAGTTTAGATAAAAGAACAATTGTTTTCCAATCCCCAACAGGAAGTGGAAAAACATTTATGGTAACAAAGTATATACAAGGGTTAATAAATAGGTATGAAAATGAAGATTTTTGTTTTCTTTGGATAAGTATTGGTAAAGGTAATTTGCATAAACAAAGTTATTATGCAATTAATGCTGAGTTTAAAGGTTTCCCAAATTGCTATTTGTTGGAAGAAGAATTTTTTGGTTCAAGAACTACAATTGATAAAAATGAAGTGGTTGTAATAAATTGGGAAAAACTTCGCACAAAAGATAACCAAACTGGCGAATGGAAAAATATTTTAATGAAAGACAAGGAAACAACAAATTTTAGAGAATTGATTTCGAATACAAAGGATGTAGATAGAAAAATAATAATGATAATAGACGAAAGTCATACAAATGCCACAAGTGAAAGAGCAAAAGAATTAAGAGATGAAATAGTTTCTCCATTTTTAACAATAGAAATGAGTGCAACACCAATTTTTACCGATGGTGAGTATAATGAAAAAGTAGTTGTTCAGCCTAACGATGTAATAAACGAAGGAATGATAAAGAAAGAAATTATTATAAATGAAAATATAGACGAAATTGCTGATGATGAATTAGACTCGCAAGAATTGATAATGCAGGCAGCATTTAACAAGCGACTTGAAATAAAAAGACAATTTGAGGAAAGTGATATAAAGGTAAATCCACTTGTATTAATTCAATTACCAACATCGGAAGCTGGTGAAGAAAAGAAAAGTTTTGTTGAGACTTTTTTAGCTGAAAAAGGAATAACTACTGATAATTACAAACTTGCTGTTTGGCTAAGTGAAGAAAAAATAAATACAGAAGTTCTTGAAAATAATTTGAGTGAAGTTGAGTTTTTAATATTTAAGCAAGCAATTGATACTGGTTGGGATTGCCCAAGAGCACAAATTTTAGTCCGTTTTAGAGAAATAAAGAGTATTGTTTTTGAAATACAGACAATTGGCAGAATTTTAAGAATGCCTGAGGCAAAGCACTATTTGAATGATAATTTGAACAAGGGTTTTGTTTACACAAATCTAAAAAGTATTGAAGTTCAAAAAGAGGTTTATAATCCAAACATTATAAAATCGTTATTGTGTAAAAGAAAAGAAAATTATGAACCAGTAAAATTAAGGTCATATTACAGAAATAGAATCGATTTTGGCGATGTAACAGCAGGTGTTTATTCTGTCTTAGAAAGAGTTTTTTGTGAAGAATTTGATATATCTGAGGAGCAATTAAGTGACCGATTTTTTGAAGAAAACAAGAAAAAACTCAATTCAAAGGGTTTGCAACTAGATTCATTTGAAAATTTAGATGAAATAATATTAAATAAAGAAATTGACACAAAACTTTTTGACCATATTGATGAAAGTATAATCTCGTCAGATGAATTTTTTAGATCACATTTATCGCAAGAAGATTTATTTGTTGCATTTGAGAATCTTATAAAAATAAATTTAAATGGCTTTGCACCTAAAAGATCTATTTCGCCAGTTAAGCAAGCAATTTATAGATGGTTTAAAAAATATGTTAATATTAAAATTTATGGAACAGGCGTAGTTTACATACAAAATATTTGCTTAAATAATGCTGATATTTTTTCTAAATTGATTGATAGCACTATAAATGCCTATAAACCATTTAAGGAACTTGAAAAAGAAGAAAAAATTAAAGAGACAGAAGTATGGAATAATGATTGGGAAATTCCAGAAAACAGAAATTATAATCCTAATGTTTACAAGCCTTTTGGTTTCAAACTTTCTCTCTATCAACCTTGTTTTTTGAATTTTGATAGTAAACTTGAAAAAGAGTTTGTTGAACAATTAGATTCAAAGGATTCTGAAATTGAGTGGTGGTGGCAAAATGGAAATGAACATATGGCATTAAATTTTGGAATTAAATATGGAAAAGAGTCAACGTTTCAACCAGATTTTATAGTAAAATATAAAGATGGAAGAGTAGGCATCTTTGATACAAAAGCCGTAGGAGACAGAGAAGATGAAAATAAAATTAAAAATGAGGCTTTACAAAATTACATAGAAGAAGAAAACAAAAAAGGGAAGAATTTATTTGGTGGTTTGGTAGTTAAACCAAATGAACACTTTAGAGTTTATTCTCAAAAAGAATATCAGTCGTTCAAAGTAAGCGAAAAAGGTTGGGAATATTTATCATAAGATATGATTTTGTTTAGCAAGAGATTGTCTCATAGCTCAAAATTGAAAGAAAGCTAAAAAGTGAAGAGAAAAAATCAATCAAAAATGACGATACATTTACAGATTCTAAGGCTCAAACTATGGCAGATATTAAAAACCAAAACAGCGAAATAATCATTTTCAAAACAGCAGACGAAAAAGTATCTGTAAATGTTATTATGGAAAATGAAACTGTATGGCTTACTCAAGAGCAAATGGCAGATAAAAAGTTTGGGATAAGTAAAGAGGATCAGAGATTAACGAGTGAGTTTTATAACGATGAGAAATAACTATGGCTAAGAAACAACCAAAATACCCAAAGATTAATGATAACGAGCTAGTATTTTTTCAATCTCAAGACGGCAAAATACATGTAGAGGTTATGTATTGCGAAGAAAATGTTTGGCTTTCACAAAAGTCTATGGCAATGCTTTTTGCTGTGGATCTATCTACTATTAGCGAACATTTGACCAATATTTACGACCAAAAAGAACTTAATGAAAATGCAACTCTTGGGAATTTCCCAATAGTTCAAAAAGAAGGAAATAGAGAAGTAAAAAGAAATATCAAAATGTATAGTTTAGAAGCTATTATCGCTATTGGTTATCGTGTCAATTCTGACAGAGGTCGTGAGTTTAGAGCATGGGCAACAGAGATTTTGAAAAACTATATTCACAAAGGTTATGCACTGGATAGTGATCGTATGAAATATGGTTCTCGTTTTAGTGCAAGATATTTTGATGAACTTTATGAAGAAATCAGAGAAATCCGAACGAGCGAAAGAAGAATATATCAGAAAATTACCGATATTTATGCAACTTCTTTTGATTATTCGCCCAATGCACCAGAAACTAAGGAGTTTTTTGCAACTGTGCAAAATAAACTTCATTGGGCAATTACTGGCAAAACTGCTGCTGAAATCATTGCCGAAAGAGTAAATAGTAAAAAAGAAAAAATGGGACTCACGAGCTGGAGAAAATCACCAAAAGGCAAGATTATGCCAAGCGATGTTGTTATTGCCAAAAATTATTTAGAGAGTGAAGAATTGAAAAATCTTGATAGAATTGGCAATATGTATCTGGATTATGCGGAAATTCAAGCAAGTAAAGGTAGAGTAATGATGATGAAAGATTGGGCCCAAAAACTAGATGCTTTTTTGAAATTTACAGAATATGAAATATTAACAAATTCTGGAAAAATTTCTCACGAAGTAGCCAAAGAACTCGCTTTGAGTGAATATGAAAAATATAAACCAATTCAAGATAAAGAATATATTTCAGATTTTGATAAACAAGTAAAAAAACTTTTAAAAAGTAGTGAAAAATAGCTATGGCAGACATTAAAAATCAAAACAGCGAAATAATCATTTTCAAAACAGCAGATGAAAAAGTATCTGGAAATGTTATTATGGAAAATTAAACTGTATGGCTTACTCAAGAACAAATGGCAGAACTTTTTGGAAAAGCTCGCCGAACTATTGGAGAACATATCCAAAACATATTTGCGGAAGGTGAATTGGATGAAAAACTGGTTCGGCGGAATTTCCGCCACACCACTAAACATGGTGCAATAGCGGGAAAACACAAGAAGTTTCGGTTAGTTATTACAATCTTGATGTGATTATTTCCGTAGGTTATAGAGTAAAATCACTTCGTGGAACTGAGTTTCGTAAATGGGCAAGCAAATTGTGAAAGACTCAAAAAAGCAACTCAATTTGATAAATGAAAGGAAAATTTTTTAATCCAATTTTTAATTTCCCCGAATTCGAGGGAATTAAAAATCAAGTTGGATTAAATCGTTTTGTGTTGTCTGTAAAGTAATTCTGAAAAACTTCTGAATCACAGAGAAGAAGAAAACAAAAAAATGGAAGAATTTATTTGGTGGTTTGGTAGTTAAACCAATGAAAATTTTAGAGTTATCTCGTTCAAAGTAAGAAGGTTGTCCCATATTTCCCATTCTGAAAATGGCTCGTTTTTAAGTTGAAACCTCCAAAGCTTAAGTACTTTGGAGGTTTATATTTATCCTTCAATAATATTTTTCAATAATATTTTTCAACTGATACTCATGCCTAATTGGGTGCATTACCGCGTGTTCAAGCATTGCATCAATGCAATAATCAACATCCCAATTTGATTTGAATGTTGGTGAGTGGAATTTTTCTTCGGGTAAATCCGTTAGTGGCAAACGCCATTTTTCAAACAAGTATGTTAGGTATTCATCCGCTTCGCTTTCAATTTTATCGGCTTCGGGTGCTGGATTTATTTCTGGGTCTGGAAGCTCTAACTTGCCACATATCCAAACCATGTAGCCTCTTGCTGCTCTAAAAATGTGATGAAGTAGTGTATCTAATGAAAGATAATCTAAATCATTCGTTTCGGGTAAAGCAATATTTAATTTTTTAGCTTCACGCCAAACCAATAAAAAAGAACGTAAATGTTTTTCGTGCAATAAAACTAAAGTTCTAGCTCCGTTGTATTTGTATTTTTTTAAGTTATTGGAATTCATTTTATGTCCTTTTAATTATATTTTAAAATATCTATTAAGTGGAGCCGTTACACAAAAAATAATTACTTAGCTAATAATTTTAATATTTCTTCCGAAACACCGTCACTTGGTCTACTGGGATTATTTGAAACTATATTTCCATTTTTATCAATTAATGTATAATGTGGAAACCTAGCTGTATTGTATTCCTTAATTAATTTATCTTCCCAATTCTTATCTGCAAACAAATTTATTCCTTCCATTCCCAATTTATTTATTGCATTCCTCCAACTTTCCTCAGTATTAAATAAGCAAATATTAATGAGTTTAAATTTTTCATTTTTAAATTCATTTACCAATTCTTTTTCAAAAGGAATTTCATTAACACAGGGTTTACATCCTGGATACCAAAAGTTTAGAAGTATTACATTACCCTTATAACTATCCAAATATTCATATTGATTATTTGAATTTAACAAATAAAATGCTGGTGCCTTCATTCCAGGTTTTAGTGATGACTTATCCTCTAAATATTTAACCAAATAGTTTCTATATTTTGAACTTACTATATCTCTTTGTGGATCATTAATAATTTCTTCAGCTAATTTATATTCCCCTATATCAATTATGAACTGAGAAATAATAAAGGTGTTATAGACGTCCTTTACTTCACCAGACAAAATTCTCTCAGCATTTTTTAAAGCATGTATTCCAAGGATTTTTCTTCTTTCTGTTACATTCATTTTATAGATTGAATCAGGATTTGAGAGTTCAAAATACTCCTTTAGAAAATAATAGTAATAAGGAGATATTAAAACTTCATCGTTATTAATTTTAATTTCATCTAAAAATTTAAGATAATTATTAGGCTCTTCTGCTTCTATTTTTTGCCATTTCCTAGAATTTAAATAGTAACATTTATAATCTGCCGTGGTATATATTATCTGATTACCTGCAAAATTCAAGTACCATTTAGGAATAGAGTTATTATTGGAATATTCATTTAGAAAATCCATCTCCACCAGACTGATAGAATCTAATGAATCTTGCATAACCATTACTGGCAAATTAGCTCTAACAATTCTTGCACACTTCTCTAGATAACGAACCCCGAATCTTTCACGTCTCATTACTTTATATTCATTTATTGATGCAGATTTACCCTCAAATTTTATTCTTTTAAGTATGTTACTTGAATCAGATAAATCTAAAGTCATATAAAGAGTGTCCCCAGGAATTAAAAACAGTGGTATTTGCAAATCTTCATTTACTTTTAAATAAACATCTGATGGAGCACTAATATTAAAATTTAGGACATATTCACCATTGTTATTTTTAAGTGCTTTTTCAGTGCTTTTACTATTATTTATATAATCTGTTGATAAAAAAGTCGCATATCGTCCGACAACTGAATATTCATCATCAGGCTGAATATTCTTAATAATTAATGTCGCATGCTTATCAAATTGGAATGTGAAGAATTCTGGCTTATTTTCTCTAGAACAAGATGCAAACAATAAAGTAAACAAAATGATGATATTTAATAGTTTTGATTTCATAGTGATTCCTCTTTTCAAAATTTAAATAAATTGTAATAAAAACATATATTTTCTTTAATAAGGTATATTCTATGCAAATAAGTGTTTCAAAAAACAACTTGAATAATCACTTATCCAAATGCAATATTTGGATAAGTGGAAATAACAAGCACGAATGTATTTCTCTTTTACTCAATCTTGCTATTTAACAATTCTTCAACGAGTCTATCGGTTTTGTATATATGTTTTAATGCTTCGAGCAATCCCCAAGAATCGGTAGAAACCGTGCGATTATTTGTCTCATCAAAAATAAAATGTCCCGCTAGTGATTCAAGATTTCCGTCATGAGCCAATCCAACAACTTCCATATTTTCATTAATTAAGGAACTTCCAGAATTTCCACCAACAATATCATTAGTTGAAGCAAAACCGATTGGAATTGACAAATCCAATTCCGCAGGTGGAGTTTGCCATCTTGGATGCAATCCCCAAGGATAAGTTTTTTTACCAAATGAAATAAATCTATCCCACAAACCATAAAAAGTAGTTTTGCCTGGAGCAATTGTACCGTTATATTCGTAACCTTTTATAACGCCGTCAGAAATTCGCAAAGTTAGCGTTGCATCTGGTGAAATATTATCGCCAAAAACATCAAAAACTGCTTCGCCTAACTTTTGATTTAAAATTGTTAATCTATTATCCAAATCCTCTCTTTCAGCATCGAGTTTTTCAAAAATACTTTGCGAATTAACAATAAATTGAATAAACGAATCGTCAGAATTTAGAATTTCATCTGGTGTTAAAGTCAATAATTCATCAACTTTTTCTTTTGTGGTAATTAGCGAGTGGCTAAGAGCAAACTCAACCGCATCAGCTCCAGTTTTTCCACCATAAAGTTTGTTCAAAATTTCATTATTTTTTCCAAGAATGCTTGTGGTGGTATTTGCGTGTGCTTTTAGAATTAGATTATTAAATTCTTCATCAAGTATTGTAGGAAAAATATTTTTCAAAGTATTTGCCAAATTTTCGCCTTTATACAAAGGATTTCTGTCGGATTCTTCTTTTTTCATTTCTTTTGCATATTCAACAATTGCGTAAGCTATTCTAAAATAAGATGAAGCAGTTCTTTGCTGAGGTTGAAAGCCGTAATATTCAGCCGAAGTTTCTCTTAATTTTGCAATAACCACATCAATATTGCTCCAAAGATTTTTATATTTTTCTGATAATTCTTGCGAATTTGCAATTTTTGCTCTTAGTTCATTTTCAAAACTGACTTTTTTAGCCATTAATTCTGGTTTACTTAAACCGAATAACCTTCCAGCATACGATTTTCGTCCGTTTCCATAACCCATAACATAATTTAGCAATTCAGATTCACGAGCCGGATATTTATTGAATAACTCAAAATAAACTTGATAAATCTCCTCGTAAAGAGTTAAACGATTTGTGTAAACAACATCGCGTAAATACTCAAGTTGAGAAACTGAAAGTAATCTATCGGTGCTTCCAGGTCTTCCAACAACAAAAATTGGCTCGCCTTCAGTTGCTCCATTTTTACTCCAAGTAAAGTGGTTTTCTGATTTTACTGGCTTTCCGTTTTCATCATACGCACGATAAAACATAAAATCCAATTCGTAGCGAGGATATGTAAAATTATCCCAATCCCAACCAGTAGCGGCAATTTGGAAATCTGGAGCCATAACAAGACGAATATCGGTGTAGCGTTTGTAAAAATAAAGAGAATATTTTTCACCATTATAAAGAGTAACAACTTTGCAAACCAACCCGCTTTTTAACTCTTCGTTTCTAATAATTTTAGCTTGCAACGAATCACGCAAAGTAATTTTTTCGTTGTCGCTTTCCCCTTTTTCCATTTCGCTTTTTACTTCTTTAGTGATGTCAACAATTTTAATTAGTTGGTCAACAAACAGATTTGGAACAATTCTTTCATCATCAATCGATTTAGCATAAAATCCATCACGCAACCAATTTTCACCTTCATCTTGCATAGAAGTAAGTTGGTCTCTTCCGCAATGATGATTTGTCATTATCAATCCATCTTCAGAAACAAATGCAGCAGAACATCCACCACCGAATTGGAGTGCTGATTTTTGCACGTTTTCCAACCACTCCGCAGAAGGCTTAAATTCATATTTTTTCTCAAATTTATCAAAAGGAATGGCATCAAAAGTCCACATTTTACCAAAATCATCCAAAGAATATTTCACAGTATCAACATCAATTGGCTTATATAATCCAGCTTGAGCTTTTATGGAAATTGACAAAACAAGTGCTAAAAATAAAACATTGAGTAATCGCATTTTGTATCCTAAATTTTTTATAAAATTTGATGCTAATATATGATTTTTTTGATAAAATCATTATAAACGCAAAATGAATAAAACTTCACAATTTAATAACATCTAAACATTCATTATTTTCCAACATTATTTTCAATTAAATTTCCTTTTTAATAATATTGCCTATCGTTTATTATGTTTTACTAACAAGTTACACTTTGGAGAAAAAATGAAAAATATTTTGAATAAAATAATAGTCAACGCATTTTTGCTTTTTGTGGTTTCACTTTCCACTTTAATTGGACAAACAATTAAGCTCAAAATTGTTGAAACAACAGATACACACGGTGCAATTTATCCTTACGATTTTATGGATATGAAGGAAACAAATCATTCACTTGCAAATATTTCAACTTACCTAAATGAACAAAGGAGCGATACTTCGCAAACGGTTGTTTTGCTAAGTAATGGTGATATTTTGCAAGGAACTCCAGCCGTGTATTACTACAACTTTGAGGAGCCAAATTCTCCGCATTTATACGCTCAGGTTATGAATTATATGAAATATGATGCTGGTTCTGTTGGAAATCACGATATAGAAACTGGTCACGATGTTTATGATAATTTTGCAACGCAGTTAAATTTTCCTTGGCTTTCTGCCAACTCGGTTAATGTTAAAACGCAAAAACCTTATTTTAACCCATATACAATTATTGAGCGAAAAGGCGTAAAAATTGCGGTTTTGGGATTAACAACTCCAGCAATTCCAAATTGGTTACCTCCAAAAATTTGGGAAGGAATGCAATTTGACGATATGATTGAAACTGCAAAATTGTGGGTTCCAATAATAAAGCAAAATGAAAATCCCGAAATTATTGTTGGACTTTTTCACGCCGGTGGCGACCCAACTTATAATGGACAATCTATTTCATCTTATAAAAATGAAAATGCTACTCGCTTAGTTGCTGAGCAAGTTCCCGGTTTTGATGTTGTTTTTACTGGTCACGATCATCAAGGTTGGAATATTTTTGTAAATAATTCCGATAGCAATAAAGTGCTTTTAATTGGTGGAACTAGCTCTGCTCGCACTTTTGCGGAAGTATCAATTGACTTAATGTTTAATCCAAAATTAAATATTTGGGAGAAAGAAATTTCTGGAAAGTTAATTGATTCCAAAAATTATGAAGCAGATTCAACATTTTTAAGGACATTTAATACTCAGTTTGAAACAGTAAAAACATATGTTTCTAAAGAAATTGGCACTTTTACAGAAACAATTTCTTCACGAGATGCTCTTTTTGGCGATTCTCCATTTGTTGATTTAATTCATCAAATACAACTCGAAATTACAAATGCCGATATTTCACTCGCTGCTCCACTTACTTTTGATACCGAAATTGAAAATGGCAAAATATTTGTAAAAGATATGTTCAAACTCTATAAATATGAAAATCTACTATACACAATTAGTCTTTCTGGAAAGGAAATTAAGGACATTTTGGAATATAGTAGCGCTATTTGGTTTAACAAAATGCAAAACGAAAATGATGATTTACTAAAATTTGTTAAGGATGAAAACGGCAAGTTAAAATGGTCAGAACGTTCAAGCTCACCAATGTTGGAAGAACGATTTTATAATTTCGAATCTGCTGCTGGAATAAATTACATTGTTGATGTATCAAAATCAGCTGGTGAAAGAGTTACTATTACCAATTTTACAAATAGCAGTAAATTTGAATTGGATAAAATGTACACAGTTGCTCTTAATTCCTATAGAGGAAATGGCGGTGGCGGGCATTTGACAATTGGAGCCAAAATTCCACAAGAAAAAATAGCTGAGCGAATTATTACTTCTACCGATAAAGATTTGAGATTTTATATGATGAAATGGATTGAAGAAAAAGGAAATGTAAATCCTAAAACTGACTCAAATTGGAAAATTGTTCCAGAAGAATGGGCTAAAAAAGGAAGCGAAAAAGATAGTAAACTGATGTTTAAAGATTGATTTTTTTAGTTTACAAATAGGAACGCAGATTTTTAAGATTGAGATAATTTTATTTTATTTACTAAATTTTTTGTAAAACTAAACCTCCAAGGTTTTTAAAACCTTGGAGGTTTTTTATTTACTAATTATTTACCAGAAACTTCTTCTACTTCCTTTATTTCTTCAACTTCTTCAACAACTTTATATTTTTCTGGTATTTTACCAGCTTCGAGTTCGTCAGCAATTCTTTCAGCATCGCCAATATATCTCAAAATTTGCAACATTGCTTTAGAAGAAACCGATACCATTCTATTATTTGAAGGATTATAAAGATAATTACCAGGAATTGATTCAATATTTCCGTCAAAAGCAGCACCAATTACTTCGGCATTTTTATTTATTACTGCACTTCCAGAACTTCCACCAGTAATATCATTAGTAGAAATAAAATTGAATTGTGTGCTCATATCAAAACCTTCTTTAGGATTTAGCCAACGTTCTGGCAATCCCCAAGGATAATTGCCTTTATTTGAATAATATCTGTCATACAATCCATAAAAAGTAGTTTGAACTGGAGCGACTGTTCCATTATATTCATAATTCTTCATTTCACCATCACTAATTCGTAATGTAAAAGTTGCATCTGGTGGAATTGTAGTTCCATAAACCTCAAACAAAGCTCTGCCCAACTCATTTTCCATTATTTGTTCAGTTTCCAACGCATTTTTTTGCATTTCGCCCAACTCCGCCAACTTGTCTTTAGTTTCTAAAATGAAACTGATAAATGGGTCGTTGCTGTTAAGAATTGCATCTGCACCTTTTTTGGCAAGGCTAATAACTCCCTCAGCGGTTATAATTTGAGAATTGCTTTTAATAAACTTAACCGCTTTGGCTCCTTTATTTCCACCATAAATTTTTTGCATTAAAGGATGATTTACCCCAAGATTTAACATCATATAATCAGCTTGCAAAGCAAGTTCTTTATCAGTTTCAATAATATTTAAATCTTTTGGAAATATGGATTGAATCGTCGAATCCAATTTTTCGCCTTTGTAATTATCTTTTAACATTTCACTTGGTTTTTGAAGTTCACGAGCAAGATTTATTAAATTTTGAGCAATTAAAAAATAATCAGAACTGCTTCTTACCGAAATTGTGTAAGCCGCAATTTCACCCGCATAATCTCTAAGTTCGTTATTTACAGTTTCTATTCCATCCCAAAGATGTCCGTAAAGTTTATTTAACTCTGCATCACCTTTAACTGCGGATTTAAATTTCTTCTCAAAATCGGCTTTGCGAGCCATTAAATATTGGTCAGTTAAAAATTGATAACTGTATTTAAATACTTTTGCTCCATTTCCAACAAAAAGCATTTGATCTTCGTACTCTCTTGCATTAGTGGGATCTTCTTTTATTAACTCGCCATAGTATTTCACTTTTCCATTGGTGAAAAAATTAAGGTTGCGATAAGAATAATCACGCATAAATTCCAACTGTGCCATGGTTTTTAATCGGAAAGTTGAACCTGGATTTCCAACAACAAAAATTGGCTCGTTCATTTCGGCACCATTTGTGCTAAACTTAAAAAAGTGGTCAGTTTTTAAAGGCTTTCCATTATCATCGTAAACACGCATAAAAGCAAAATCTGGATTGTAACGAGGATAAGTAAAATTATCAGGGTCGCCACCATATAGTCCCATTCGTCCTTCATTAACATAAACAGCTCTAACATCATTATAACGCTTATATCCATATAAAGAGTACTTTCCACCATTGTAAAGCGTGGTTACTTTACAAATAAGTCCTTTTTCGTCAGAATATTTTTTTTCTAATTCTTTGGTTTTTTCTCTTAAAAATTTGGCTTTTTCCGTTTCGGTTTTACCCAAATCGACAGCCTTGAAAATTTCGTCGGTAACATCTTTTGTAAAAATTAATTGGTCAACAAATAATTTTGGAACTCGTCGTTCGTCTGCAAGAGTTTGAGCATAAAAACCATATTTTTGAAGGTCCTCACCTTCTTTTTCATATCTGCTTGTTATAAAATCGACACAATGGTGATTCGTCATAATCAAACCATCTTCAGAAACAAAAGATGATGAACACCAATTTGCAAATTTAAGAGTCGATTTTTGAACATCATCTAACCAAACAGAATCTGGTTTAAATGAATAAGTTTTATCAAAATAATCAATTGGAGCATCTTCAAATGTCCACATTTTACCAGTATCAAATTGATATGATTTAACCGTGTCTTGATTAAAAGAAGTGAAATTTGATTGCTGTTTAACAATATCTTGCGATGATGAACATCCAGCAAGCAACAAAAAAATTGAAGCGAATAACAGAGTTCGGAGATTCTTCATTTTATATCCTAAAGTTTAATAAAATACCAAATAAAGATAACAAGGTGTGTTTCGATTAGCAATAATTTTTTAACAATGAGTGTAAAATTCAATTGTGTTAAATTTACTCAGCTTTATTTCATCTTCAATTGTTCCATTGCAAAATGTGCATTTTTTTGTGTAATAAGTTGTAATTTCTTCATCCAAATCTGGAGCAAGAAAATCAATTATTGTTAGACAACTTGCACACTCAACTGTATGGTGGGTTCTCGATTTGGGGAAGCATTCTGGGCAGAAGAAAACGCCATTTCCGTGTTCAACTTCCTTTTTGTTTATTACAAACAACTTTTTGCAAGCTACATTACTACAATGAATAAATTTTAGTTGATTACTATTTATTAACT
>Ga0074197_1001178_pt1 | contig 23846 bp, 13 predicted proteins | sample EPASupsiteSAE305_FD_64526 | JGI IMG/M metagenome (GOLD analysis project Ga0074197, IMG submission 64526) | Bioremediated contaminated groundwater microbial communities from EPA Superfund site, New Mexico - SAE3-05 reassembly with SPADES | ecosystem: Environmental > Aquatic > Deep subsurface >...
CTACTTCGGTCAGCGATGGCACTTGCTTTGATACTTGCACTATAACGGTCAATCAGCCTGTGACTTCCGTAACTTTGGACAAAAAGACGCTTTCTCTTGCTGTATCAGGTACGTATACTTTAACAGCAACGATCAAGCCAGCGAATGCCACGGACCAAGATATTACCTGGTCTTCCAGTGATGAAGATGTAGTTACTGTTGTCAACGGTGTAGTTACTGCAGTTGGTGTAGGTAAGGCCACGATCACCGTAGAGACTGATAATGGCAAGAAAGCTACCTGCAAAGTAACGGTAAAGTAATAAATTCTAATCTTTATAGAGTAAGGTTTATTATTCGATAGACCTACAAGCTGATGTTTGGGATAAGGGCGGTTTTCACCGCCCTTATCCCCATACTGTTTTGAATATTAATTAAATTATTTGGGAGAAAAAAGGGTGGAAACATTTACAAGAAAGCAAAATAGCATACGGAGCAAATCTAGAATTATATCTACAAAGACCGTTTTGTTTCTCCTTGCCCTGCTAATAGTTTTGACACTAGCCGGTTGTAGCAATAATGATTTAAAAACTGGCTCCACCCAAGTAGCTACCCAATCTTTTACTCCACTCTGGGGACCATATCTTACGGGGACTACCTCTGATAGCACCATAGTGAGTATAAAAACCGATACCGCCTCGACTGTTACTGTCGATTATGCTCCTGAAGCATACTACTTAGCTAACAACTCTTATAATATTAGCGCTACTGACAGCATTTCCGCTCAGTTGCACCACATCACTCTTTCTAGACTCGAACCGGGGACTACTTACCATTATCAGGTTAGCTGGGACGGGAAAAGTAGTGGGGATTGGCATTTTACTACGTTTCCAGAGTCAGGTTCATTTACATTCATTGTCTACGGAGATACCCAGGATGAATTGCCAAACTTTAGCCAGAATGAAAGGCATAAGCTGGTTGCCGACCGGATAGCCCAAGAAGAAGATGTTTTTTTCGTAATTAATACGGGAGACCTGGTTAATGACGGCAATGATACTGCTAACTGGGACAGATATTTTGCAGCAACTCGTACTATGGGAGCCCAAATGGCAGTTTACCCTTCTCACGGCAACCATGATGAAAGCGCCCTTTACTATGATATATTCAAAGTTTCACCATATTACTCTTTTGATTGTGCTAATGCTCATTTTACGGTATTAGATACTATAGATAGCCAATTGGACCAAACGGACTGGTTAAAAAATGATCTCGCTAATGAGCAGGACTGGAAATTTGTTTTTTGTCATTATCCTATTTATACTTCAGATCCTAATCACTTTGGAGGTTGGGAAAACTTCAAGGATGATTGGGAGGAAATTTTTATTGATAAAGGGGTTAATGCAGTATGGAACGGCCATATACATGCGTATGAGCGTTATCTGGAGGATAATATCATGTATATGGTAATGGGTATTGGTGGCGGACCGTACAGTACATTAAGTAGCACCAAATACACCGGTTATCAGAATAGCCTTGAACGTAGTCTGGGTTATGCCAAGGTTACTATAGACCCAGATGCCGGGACAGCTAAGGTACAGATTATCCGGGTAGCTGATATTTCTATTGATGGCAAGGAAGTAACTCTGCTGCCCAAGGGTACAGTTTATGAAACATTTGTCTTAAAAGCACCTCTAGAATAATACGGAGGTATATTGCAGCGATATAAGCTGCATAACACAGATGATTTGCGGTATGTCGAATACTGCCAATTTGATAATGCTGCTATGATATAAAACTGCTTAACAAAAGAACCATGCCAGGGATAGGTTTATATGCCTGTCTTATACCGGCATGGAATAAGGGAGTGTATTTATGAGAAAAATGGTGCGTTCATGGGGGTTTATATTATTAACTTTATTTTTATGTCTTTTTGCTCAAGTAATTACTACTTCACTAGCGCTGGCCGCGGGGGCTACAACTTCTTTACATGTTGTGAAATATGATACAGACGGAAAGACCGTATTGACTGAAAAAACAGTCGATTACGAGTGGATGGAAAAAAATATTCAGGTCTATGGAGACGGAAAGACGCATTATTATCATCAAGGCCCAGTATTCGAAGGTGATATGTGGGATGGGGATGAGGTTAATAACCTTAAAGATAAAGGCGCCGTAAAAGGTACTGCCGTTAAAGACCTTTGTAATCTGGTCGGCGGCATGGATGCCAAAGACGAAGTGATGCTGGTCTCGATTGACAGTTGGCATACAGAATTTGCCTATGATAATATATACAAACCCGCAGCATCCCAGGGCAGCATAGCCCTATGCTGGTATAATGGAGAGGATTCGGTTGATGGAGAAAGCTATGGGATAGGTTATCCGGCAAATAACGCTTATCATTCTGCCATGCAAATAGTTTTTATGACTGAAGAGACCAATAAAGACGGTAAACACGTCTTTGGTAATACTGATATGAAAACAGCTTTGCCCGAAGAAAAGTACCAGCATTTCTTTGAAGGGCAATATCCAAGTACCAATGGCCTTTCTGGTAAATGGATCAGTGAGGTTAGGATATATAGCGGCGGTGTTCCGGAGAACTTAAATGTGGCCGCGGATGATGGATCTACGACAACTGAAAATGAGACTGAAACTGAAAAATCAGGATCTTGGCTGCCCATTGTTTTAGTAGTGGCAGGGGTAGTACTTGTTGGGATCTATTTCTTGATGAGGAGAAAAACAAATGAAAAATAAAAAAGTTTTAATCATTGCCGGAGTTTTGTTGATAGCGGCAGCTATCTTAGTATATTTACAACCATGGCAGGGGCAAGTGGATGCCGAGACCAAGGCCTGGCAATTGACTTTAGTAGGCAGTGATGGTAGCCAGAAAGTGTTATCTTATAAAGATATTACAGAACTCCCTGATTACGAGGGTAATGGCGGTTTCTTCTCAACGGTTGGTATTGTTTATGGGCCATATGAAGCAAAGGGTGTAACCTTAGCGGATCTTTGTGAATTAGTGGGAGGGATAGAACCTACCGATACATTAATGATCTCGGCCCAGGATGGTTATTCAACCGTTTTTGATTATGATCAGGTAATGGGAGAATTTATTACTTATAATACGGACCTTCAGGAAGTACCGCATGATGAATTAAAGACGATACTGATGTATGAAGAGGACGGTAAGCCTTTGTCAGATGAAGATGGCAAACCCTTAAGAATCGCGATTGTTGGCACAAAGGAAGGGCTTTTGGTAGAGGGCAGTTATTGGGTTAAATGGGTCAATAAAATAGAAGTTCTCAAAGCTGCTTCTTAATTAAATTATTAAAGTTTGATTAAGGAGAGAAGGAAGTTATCGAAATGCGAAAATTATTGTATTTTATTCTGATCTTGTCAATTACTGTAATTGCAACTGGATGTTCCTCAAAAGATGCTCAAGAGAAAAATGACAAAACTGAACTTAAAGTTATTATTGCCGGCAGTTTATTGGTGCCCTTTCAAGAGGTTGAAAAGGAATTTGAAAGTCATAATCCGAATATAGACGTTGTTCTGGAAGGACATGGTAGTGTCCAGGCAATACGCGAAGTAACTGAACTTGGTGATCGGGCGGATTTGTTAGCTGTGGCGGATGCACAGCTTATCCCCTTGATGATGTACCAGTTAAAAATACCTGATAGCAGTACGAATTATGCTAATTGGTGTATCGATTTTTCCACCAATAAGTTGGGTATTGCTTGTCAAGATGGAAGCGCCTATTATTCGGAAATTAATGGCGATAACTGGTATCAGATAATTTCCCGACCTGACGTATCGATTGGTCTGCCTGACCCCCGTATAGATGCTATGGGCTATCGTGTATTAATGATGATGCAACTTGCGGAGGATTATTACCATGATGATACCATATTTGAAAATACTATCGGCTCTGCCTTTGCCCCTGCGATGAATATAAAGAAGCAGGATGATATTACAACTATAACTGTCCCTGAGATAGTTAAATCGACCCAGGACAGAGTAAAGCTGCGTACTTATAGTATTCAGTTGATGGCACTGCTGGAGTCAGGAGATTTGGATTATGCCTTTGAATATGAAAGCGTAGCCAAACAAAGGGGTTTGAAGTTTATCTCTCTTCCGGAAGAAATAGATCTCAGCAGTTCGGATTATGTGAAACAATATCAGCAGGTAGAAGTAAACCTTGACTTCAAGAGGTTTGTTTCGCTAGTGCCCAAATTTCAAGGTTCGCAAATCGTTTATGGGTTGACTATACCTAATAATGCTGTTCATTCTCCAGAAGCAGTAAAGTTAATAGAGTTTCTGCTGAGCAAAGATGGACAAAACATATTCGATCAGTGTTATCAACCAGAATTAGCAAAACCAGTTTGTGATAATATTCAGGTCTTACCTGAGTCTCTTAAATCATTATTTTAGGAGAGAGCGATGAAAGAAGTTGAGCAAAACAAAAATTCAAGTAGTAGTTCTCTTTTGCGACATGGTTTTACTTTGCTTTTTATTATCCTGGGCATTCTTATTTTGCTATTCATCTTTGCCCCTCTCTTTAAGATGATTTTTCTTTCAGATAAAGGGGCAATGGCTCAGGCCCTTTTTGATGCCGAGACGATGCAATCCATATGGCTAACTATTTACGCGGCCATATTCGCCACCGGGATTGGTTTTATCTTAGGGGTACCACTTGCTTATATTTTCGCCAGATATGATTTTCCTTTTAAGAGCATCCTGGAGGGTTTGATTGATTTGCCGGTAGTTGTTCCGCATACCGCCGCAGGTATAGCCCTCCTTTTTGTCTTTGGTAGTAACTTTTTTGCCGGTAAATTATTTAATGCTGCCGGGGTTCAATTTGTAGATTCATTAGCCGGGATAATAGTAGCTATGCTATTTGTGAGTGTGCCCATACTTATCAATTCTGCTAAGGAAAGTTTCAGAAAGGTGGATGTGCGATTAGAAAAGGTCGCCCGTACCTTGGGAGCTTCTCCATGGCAAACTTTTTTTCGGGTCTCTTTTCCGCTTGCCTGGCGCAGTATTCTGGCTGGAAGCCTGATGATGTGGGCGCGGAGTATGAGTGAATTCGGGGCGGTAATAATTCTTACATATCATCCTACGATAGCCCCCATTCTTATCTATGAACGTTTTGAGACTTACGGTTTAAGTCAAGCTATACCAGTAGCGGCTATTATGATAATAATCAGTGCTTTTGTTTTTATCAGTATCCAGACAATTCTACGCAGGAGGAAAAACTATGATTAGAATCTCAGGATTAAACCTGGAGCTGCGCAGTTTTGCCTTGCGGGATATCAATTTAGATATAGAAAGCGGTGACTACTTTATCCTGGTAGGCCCCTCCGGTTCAGGTAAAACTGTTTTATTAGAAACAATTGTGGGGCTTCACAAGGTGAATACAGGTAATATCTGGATAGATAATAGAGATATAACATCGCTTGAGGCTGAAAAACGCAATATTGGTATTGTATATCAGGATTGCGCCTTGTTTCCGCACCTCAGTGTTAGAGAGAACATTATTTTTGGCTTGAAAGTACGGAAAAAGCGACCGGAGATAATAGAGCAGGAACTGGACAGGGTAGTGCAACTTTTGGGAATAGGGTATCTGCTGCCGAGAAAGGCAGTTGCCCTAAGCGGAGGCGAAAAGCAGAAAGTCGCACTTGCCAGGGCTTTGGTGACAAAGCCGGAATTGCTGCTCTTGGATGAACCTCTTTCTGCCTTGGATCCGCAGGCCCGCGAGAGTGTACGGAATGAAATAATGAAAATACATCATGAGCTGGGTATCTCCGTGCTGCATGTTACCCACGATTTTGAAGAAGCGATCACTATGGGGACGCGCATAGCAGTGATAGGCGGAGGCTCGATAAAACAGGTAGGTGTACCCGATGAGATATTCCGTTATCCTAATTCCGAATTTGTGGCCCGCTTTACTATGGCAGGGAATATATTTCCGGGAACAGCCCAAAAGGATAGCGGTGGGGCCACGGTTTTTTGTGTTGAGGGCACAAGGTTTATTGCAGATGCCAGTATCGAAGGTTCCTGCTATGCTGTCATTAGGCCTGAAAATATCTTCATCTCTGATACTAAACCTGCGGATGATGGTTTCGGATCATACCCGGCAGTGATTACTCAGATAGTTAATAAAGGTTCAATAATCAATGTTACAGTTGAACTGCCACCAAAGCTGACTTGTCTACTTACCCGTCATTCCTTCGAAAAAATGAATTTAACAGTAGGTCAAGAGGTATACCTGACAGTTCCTCCATCATCGGTGTATTTGTTTAAAGGCTAGTATTGAAACGAAAGATATTTTATCAAAGTTTGAAAGCATAATTTATATAAAAGGATTATTACATACATGTAAATGGGAGGGGAAACATTGAACAAGTATGAAATAAAAAAGCCGGGGCGGAGAGTATTATTATCATTGACCGTAATGTGCTTATTTCTGATATTATTCTGCTCACAAATAGCCATGGCCGAGTCGAGTACCAGCCTGACTATTAAAAAACTTGCTTCTGATGGTGAGACTGTATTGGCTGAAAAGACAGTTGACTATCAATGGCTGATGGATACGGATAACATTTCTGTACTGGGTGACGGGACTACCCATTATTATCATCAGGGCCCGGTATTTGTTGATGACCAGTATGAAGCAACCGAAGAAAAACTCCGTTGGAACGCCAAAGAAGATACCAACATAGAGGATAAGGATATGGGTGCGCTAAAGGGTAATAACTTAAAAGACCTCTGTGATCTAGTCGGAGGAATGTCCAAGGGTGATACGATCAAGATTAAGGCAAGCGATGGGCTCAGCAAGACTTTTGCCTATAAGAATGTTTATCAATACTCAAAAAAAGAAGGCCCTATGGTCATTTGCTGGTACAAGGATGGCCTCTATCCTGACAGCGGCTACACAGAAGGTATGCGTTTAGTATGGTTTGCCGATACTTCGAATAATCCCTGGGGTATGCATGTCTTCGGAAACTGGGATTGGCATGAGGCTGCAGATGCAAAGTACTGGTACTATTATGAAAGCAGCAATGAAGAATATCCGACTACTACCGGACTGTCCGTCCAGAATGTTTCTGAGCTGACTATTTACAGTACGCAGGCTGCGATAGATAGTTCTGCGCAACAGACTTCTTCACAACAGACTTCTGCACCGCAATCAAAGCAAACTACTTCAGCGCCTGTGGCTAATTTTACTACTGATATTTTCTCAGGTAATGCTCCGTTTACTGTTAAGTTTATGGACAAGTCTAGCAACTCACCTAGTTCTTGGGCCTGGGATTTCGATAACGACGGAAAAACAGACAGCAGCGCCCAAAATCCTTCCTATTCATATGAGAACCCTGGTACTTATAGTGTCAGCCTTTCGGTAAGCAATGCTTCCGGCAGCGATAAGGAGATTAAGTCAGATTATATTAAAGTTGATTTAGCGGCTTCAAGCGAAGTGTCAGCTGAAGCACCAATTGAAGCAACTCCAGGGGATTCCTCAAAACCTGTTGAGAATAACTTTGCTTTATCACATTACTTACCTTTAATAATCATACTGATCTTAGCCATATGCATAGGAGTATATTTAATAATACGGAGGCAAAAGAGAGATAAATAAACTCCGATATGATTTAGAAATAAGAAAAATTAAATATTATGGTGATAACCCTATATCGCTGTTTATTAAAAAATAAACTGAAATCGCCGCAAGTCTATTCTCAAAAGAGCTTAGATTAGCGGCGATTATTATTAAGCAATAAAAATTACGAGAAATATATTTGCTTACTCATGACCAGGGGGACGGAAGGTAATATCTATACCCAAGAACCAAGAAATTTTATTATGGCATTTAATTATAAGAAAAATTAGTCTTAATTTAAGCACATAAATATATATAAATATATCACATATTATTGACATATATTGTATTCATTTGGTACACTAATAATATAAATTATTTATTAATATTAATAAATAATTCATGTGACATCATTAATCAATAAAAAAATATAATTTTTAAAACTAATTACCAATACATAAGCTTTAAAGCTGCTATTTCTTAATCTTAAAAGAAAAGAAGTACAGCCGTTAGGGTATCATTAGAAATGATGATATCTCCCATTGTGGACAAGAAGCTTATACTCTGGCAAATTGTATTGTTGCCTGGTATAAAAAGCGGCTTCCTGAATTATATGGGAAGCCGCTTATTTGTTTTATAAGTTTATTATATAGAAATCTTTAATATTAATCTGCTTAACGAAAGTCCGAGTTGTCTTTAGAAGGGGGGAAAATAAGTAAATAGATTATCTAATTCCCTGAAAAATATTTATTAATATAAAAATAAAAATGCAAAGGGAGACAATAATTATGAAAATTTTTAAGCCAATAACGTTATTATTAACGTTGTGTCTTGCCTTAATTTTATCTACATCCTTAGCTTTTGCCGCAGATGCTACTGTTACTCTGAATTGCGCAAGTACCGCTAAAGCAGGTGATACGGTAACAATTAGCGGGACGGCTACAAGCGGATCAAGCATATCTATTAAAATAGTCGATGCCTCAGGTAATATCGTCTATTTCGATGCTGTCAAGGCCGACTCTAATGGAGAATATACTAACGACTTTCTCGTGCCGGAAAGCCTTGCCGGAACAGCTGTGACCGTAGTTGCGGGTTATGGGGACAATGTAGCTACTAAAACATTAACTATCAATAGTAAGAGCTTGTTAACTGGTCCGACATTGACTGCAGATAGTTCAAGCAATAATGTCGGGCAGGCTATAGACATTACTTTTACTGATAATTCAGCTTGGAGAGATGCGATCACTGGTATTACGGTGAAAGGTACCTCTATATCAGGTAAATATTCTTTAAGCGCAGGAAAGATCACTATCAATTCCAGTGTCTTTAGCGCTGCCGGTACTTATGCGATCGTAGTCAACGCTACAGGTTATAACGATGTTAGCGTAACTCAGACGATCAAAGACACAACTACAGGCGGCGGAGGTGGCGGCGGTGGTTCCACAACTACGGAAGATACTCCTACTACACCCACAAATACAACAACTAATACAAACACGGTAACAGCTACTACTTCAGTATCTTCAACCACCAATAGCGACGGGAAAGCCAGCGCCAGCGTTACTACTTCGCAGATAACTGCGGCGATCAGTGAAGCTACAGCCGAAGCTGCATCAGAAAATGGCCAGCCAGCTATCGAGATCGACGTAGAAGCGGATAGCAACGCCACATCGGTAGAAGCCACTATTCCCCAAGCGGCCATAGGAGATGTTGCTGATGGCGATATCCAGTCTCTGACTGTATCCAGCCCCATTGCGGAAATCACTTTTGACCAAGCTTCCCTGGAAGGTATTGCCGAGGATGCGGTTGGTGATGTCAATATCACAGCCGGCACTGTTGATGTTTCGACTTTATCCTCTGATATTCAGGACCAAATCGGCGACCATCCCGTATATAGTTTCAGCGTTACCAGCGGCGGTAATACCATTTCTCAGTTTGACGGCAACGTTACTATTGAAGTGCCTTATGAGCTTGCCGATGGGGAAGACCCCAATGACGTGGTGATCTACTATATCAACTCTAGCGGCAATCTGGAAATAGTTCAGGACTGCTACTATGATGAAGCAAGTGGCAAAATAGTCTTTACAAGTACCCATTTATCCGAATATGCAGTCGGTTACAATGAAGTAAACTTCTCCGACGTGTCTGGCTGGTATGCGGATTATGTGAACTATCTGGCATCCAGAGATATCATTACCGGCAGCGGAGATGGTAAATTCTTGCCTTCGGCAAATATTACCAGAGCTGAATTTGCAAAAATACTGGCCAATATGTCCGGAGATGACCTTTCCGCTTATACCAGCTCGTCCTTCACGGATGTCAAAACTACAGCCTGGTATGCCAAAGCTGTGGCCTGGGCTTATGCCAATGGCGTAGTTACGGGTGCGGATGGCAAATTCAACCCTAACGCTTATATCACCCGCCAGGATATCGCTTTGATGTTGGATAGATACACCGACAAGATTGCGAAGACCACATTGACGCAAACTGCAAACGAAGTTGCTTTTGCCGATCAAAGCAGTATTTCCGACTATGCCGGGGATTCAGTAAGCACTATCCAGCAGGCAGGCATCATTTCCGGCAGAAGCGATAACACTTTCGATCCGAAGGCCAATGCCACCAGAGCCGAAACATCGAAGATGATTGCTTTACTCTTGCAAAATATCATTGGCTAAGACTTAACTTATATAAAAGATAAAGAGACTTACTCGCATGTTTTATGGTGAACCTAGATGTTTAAAAGGACAAAATTTATTAATTTTAGAAAGAGTTAAAATTATAGTTTATATGAAAAAGGGGGATAAAAATGAAGTTTAGGACTATAAGGAAGAATTACTTAATCATACTGATAATGGCGGTATTTTTACTGCTTAGCTTTTCGGTGCAGGCTTTTGCGGTGACAGCATTATATACATATCCCACCGATCCATCGGGAGGACCACAATTATGTGGTGGTTATGGTGTTTATCTAAGCGATACAAATACAAGCAATACTGACTATTCTATTTGGACACCTGCTAATTATCAGTCAAACCGGGAAATAAAAGCCGGAGTGTTTGATTCAACCGGTACTAACGTTGTAACTGTATCAGAGGTTACATATTCCCCACTTGAATACTTAGGACAGAATGGAAATGGTACGGAAACCAATCCTAATATTGAGATCATGTTTAGTAAAAATATAACTAATGCGACGTATTTGGCAGGTAATAAGGCTAAAGTCACCTTATGGGAAGAAAGTGACAGCGGGGATAAATCAGTAGCTGTCAATGTGACAACGAATCCTAGTACTATTACAAAGGGATGCTTGTTTGTTTCGCCAGTTGCAAATCTGAAATTTAACACCTCCTATAAGATTAAAGTTGCCTCGGGCATCTCGTCTAATGGGGGCACAGCCTCATATTCCTATGAAATCCATTTTAAAACCAAACAATTCGTATCTATATGGGCAAATGATGCGGCACTTACCGCTACTCCTTCAGAAGAATCCGTACAATTAAGCTGGCCACAACCCAGCAGTGCGGATCTTTCATATTATCAGGTATTGCAGGGAGATACAGTCATAGCTTCTAATGTATCGAAAAATGATATAGGGTATGACGTTACCGGTTTAACGGCCGCGACGGATTATACCTTTAAGGTCAATGCTTATGATGGCAGTAATACTTTTTTGGGAGCTCTTACTGCGACAACAAAGACAAATCAGGCTACGCCAAAAGATACTATTCTTCCAAGCTGGACGGATGAGACCCTTACGGTTTCGAATATTACTGCAAGTAGCGTTACCCTTACCTGGACTGGGGCCAGCGATGACAGCGGTACAATAGCAGGTTATCGGGTTATTGCAAATCAGGAAGTTATTACCAGCTCTATCGGTGGTTCTACAACATCCTACACTGTAAATTCCCTGACGGACGGGACTAATTATACTTTTGAGGTCGAAGCAAAAGATGCTGCGGGTAACTGGAGCACAGATGGGCCGCAGGTTGAGGCAATGACTCTTACCTCTCTGGGAACTACCGTTTCGCTTACTGCCGGTACGCCGGTGAACTTTGAAGATGGGCTCACAGCAACGACTGATCAGATCGGGGCAGATGCAACAATAGCCATCAGAAATGCTACTGCAGAAATTCCTAGCCTACCGTATGACCTGGAGCCTAGCCATGGCTCCTATACTAAGTACGGAAAATGTTATGGTGTAACAGTCAATGCCGATAGTGATGGATCCCTGCCCAATAAGGTCGTGATATCTGTTCCTGTCAGTTTCCCGGAAGGTACGGATCTGTCCAAAGTCGGGGTACATATTTATGATGATACGCCGACTGCAGAAGCTATGTTTAACTTTAACTCCTTTATATATCAGGAATCTACCGATCTTTCTGAGATTGACGATAATATCATCAAATTTACTATCGATGATTTTGACAGCAGCGGTAAGAATATCATCTTTGGCGTCTATTATGATCCCTATCCGCCGACTGTTACCGATAATTCGAAAGTCGAATCGATAACTGATACATCTGTAACTTTTAAGGTATCTGCTACAGATTTCAGCGGCATCAGCAAATTCAGTATCTTCCGTAACGGAGAATATATCGGCGATAATACCGAGCCTATTGTCCGTGAAGCCGAAACCGGTTGGCATACTACGATAACCGATACGCCACCGGAACCAGGTATTTATACCTATAGGGTCGAAGTTTTCGATACTTTCGGTAACTACAATGTAAATGGAAACTATGGATGTACAGTTAATATCGGCGGTGATAACAGCGTTGAAGCAATGCAGGCGAATACCATAGCCGGATTGGAAGACTACTCATTATTCGACTTTGCAGACGGAGACAGCTACGACTGTGTTACCAGGGATTTCGAGGTGCCTGTCGGAGTATATTCTGCCACCGAAGGTATCCTGATTGACTGGACATCGGACCGTCCGGATATCCTCGACATTCATAATTATCATGTTTATGTGACAAAACCTGTCGATGATGAAACGGTAGTTACTTTGACGGCTACGGTGTCCGGTGAATATGCCTCGGACAGAAAGACTATCGATATCCCGATTACGGTTAAATGGCTGCCGGAAGCTTATGTGACATCATTGACCGAATTAGAGGAAGCTATAGACAACCCTATGGTAGAAACTATTCTCCCGGACTTTAATTTCTGGAATGATTCAAGCAATGATACTGTGGATATAAATCTCCGTGGGAAAACCCTGAAAATACCGGTAGATGGAGAAAATCATATTTTCGGAAGTGGCAATGGCACTTTCCGTAACGGAACGATTGACGCCAGCGGTATCTTACAGGGAGGATCATATCAATCAGGGCTGTTTAGCACCTCTTTAACTGACAGTACTTTAACATTAGATAATATTGACTTCATTGGTACGGAAAACACCCAACATATCATAACCTCTTATTCAGGTAATTTATCCATTACTAACTGTACTTTTGGCCGGACGACCGAAGCGCCGATCTATATCACAAATAATTCATACCGCAGCGATACATATGTCGCGCCTGAGATAGAGATCAGCGATTGTACATTTAATAATAAGGGCCATGCCGGATATGCTGTGGAAGCTTATAACGGTTACATAGATATGAGCGATAATACTATCAAGGGTTATCAGGGTCTAATCAATGGTTTCCCTTCGGCAGGGGTATTACTTGGGGATGATGTTGTTGCCAACCTCTATGATAATACGATCAGCAATTGTACTGAAGGGGTAAGGATACTGACCGATGGTACCATTGATTACAAAACAGGCTATATTCCTGAAACTTTTACGTTCATAACGGAAGAAAGAACGGTCAATGTTAATGTCAACGGAATTACCGTCAACTCATATATGGGTAATGATGGAATTGTCAATTTGGACATTGCGACAGCGGCAGCCGCGGAAGTGTTATCTTCAAATTTGATTACACCTATAGAAGATGGGGTAGCCGTAAATATCTTAGATAATAAGAATCCAGATAGTCCGGTCACGCTTTATCAGAGCACGAGCTCTTCGCAGGACGCGCCAGAACTTACTGCGGATACGAGCGATAATATTTTGGGGCAGGATATAGTAATCACTTTTGGTGATAATGATGATTGGACATCAGCGATCACCGAAGTTTCACTAGACGGAGATGCGTTGGCAAGTGAATTTTATGCGATAGGCGATGGGGTAATTACGATTTACGCTTCTGCTTTTAGTGGATGTGATGACTATACGATTGAAGTAAATGCCGACGGTTATCTTACGGCGAGTGTGACACAGGCTATAGTTGGCAAAAATCCCCCGGCGCTGACCATGCCGGATGTTGTAAGAACGCAGGAAACTGAGTCTCAGGGAACTGCAAAAATCTATTTCACAGATGATGAGAACTGGCGTAACGCGATCACCGGCATCTATTATCAGAACGTTAAGGGTAATTTTGATGACCGAACTCCCGATTATTATGAAGTAGACAGCTATACAGTGGAACCCGGCGTAATCACCGTGACCTTTGAATGGGGAAATATGTCCTATGATGGCACAGGACAATCCAAAGCCCTGTTTACAATTGAGGCTACAGGCTATGAAGATACTTCCGCTAAGTTATTAAATATATTGCCTGCTCCGACGCCAATCGCCGATACCACGGGCAATAGCATCGGGCAGGACATAAATATTACTCATGAAACCGATAATTACCTCCTATACCTTGGTCAAAAATATTATCAGGATTTTGATATCTGGTATATGATGTCGATAGGGAGCGTATCGGTTAACGGGGTAGTGCTCGATGGCACTCAATGCACAGTTTATGAAGACGGCTATATCCATATTGACGGAAGCCTTTTCCCTGCAGCCGGGAATTATACAGTAGTTATCAAAGCTTACGGCTATACGGATGCTACGGTAACGCAAGTAATCACGGATGCCGTTCAGAGCCAGGTAAGGGTCAAAGCGGATAGTACGAATAATATCCTTGGCCAACCGATCACATTGACCTATGCTACGACGGGTACGGATGTTGCTGATTGGGCTAGTACCATCACCGGCATAACTGTCAACTCGGTGGCTTTGACAGCAAATCAGTATACCATAAGCGATGGTACGATAGTGTTCACGGCTGATGCTTTCCCCGCCGGAGGAGAAACAGTTTCCGGGTCTTATACGGCAGGCGGCAGATATACAATAGCTATCCAATCTTCCAAGTATACGACGATAACAGTCAATCAATATGTAGGAAATGGCGTTTTCTTAATTGCTCCAAACTTAAGCTATGATATTACTAATGCGACGCTCAGTAATGCGGTAGATATTACATTTACAGATAATGAGGATTGGCGTAACAATATCTATTTGATTAAAATAGCCGATTACAGCATCAATGACTGTGAATGGGATTTAGATGAAGATCAATATGAGATAAGCGCCGGTAATATCCATCTAGATGCGGGTGTATTCCCTCATGCCGGGACCTATTCAGTAAGAGTTTTTGCCAACGGATATGATGCAAATACTACTTCGCAGCAAGTTTATAATGATATAGTACTGAATCCGCCGGAACTGAATGCCGACAGTAGCAAAAATGTCCTGAGTCAGGATATCGATATCACCTTTAATGATGCAAATTGGCGTTATTATATTAGTGGAATTAAGGTCAACGAAACCGTATTGGCAAGTTACCAATATGAAATTAGCGCCGGTGACATTAAGATTGATGCCGATGTATTCACCGCGCCGGGAAATTATACGATCACAGTGCTTGCGCCTACGGCTCCGGGAGTCCTTGATGCTTCGACTTACGCTAAACCGTATTCCTATGATGATGCCGTTGTAGAACAGACTATTGTTTCACCTGTTTACTCTGTAACGGTCACGGCTGATGCCGCTTATACAGCGGGTGAAAGTGATAGCATCAAAAACATGACCGTAAATTCCGGCATCAATGGCTTCAAGTATTTTACAGTCAGTACAACGCCAGTAAATACTTATGCCGAGGATGTGGTAGCTGTATTCACTCAGTTTAGGGATGGCGTACAGATCGGGATTAGCGCTGTTTCGGTGAGCTGTGACAACGCTGCCAATGCTAAAGCGGGATTTAATGTCCAAGCCGGAGATATAATCTATGTGTATATTGTTGATGACTTGACTAATGATACAACCCGCAATCCGGTTATTCTACAATAATGGTTTAGGTAATTGTATTTGATCCGTAAAAACCAGGGGCTGGGAAAGCCCAGCCCTGGTTTTTAACTAAAGAATTTTTATAAATAAAAATAATTATTCCTTAAGTAAAATTATGAAACAAGCATTAATTAAATAGTCTAACCCTACTAGCTATTTATACCATTATAATAAATATTTCGAGTCTTTTAGCCTAAGGTAAAAGCTATGGCTATTGGACCAATGGGTAATGCTGAAAACGGCATTGCCTCCTGTTTGGAAAGAAATACTCAAAATGGTACTAGATTCTAATAGGGATACCGTAAAGAGTAAAGCAGTTTCCAAAGGGGAACTGCTTTTTTGTCTTTTTTTCCGGTAAAGAGATATCATCATAAGATTTATAGTTGATTTTGATCTTTTGAAAAGGAGTTGATGCTTATGTTTTGAGTTTAATTATCATTTCATATGAGGTTAAATATTAAATTATTTAAAAGAAAGGGAGAAAAAAGATGTTGAAAAATATAAGTTTAGTAAAAAACCGTAAAATGTCGATGCTGATCGTACTGATGATCGTTATTGCTCTTACCTTTGCTATTTGCCAGGGCGCATTTGCATATAATGCTCCCGGGGATAAGGCTATCAATTTCAGTGGTTATAGTGTTACTTCTGGAACTTACAATGGCCATAGTTATAATTTTAAGTTGTATTTTGATAAAAACTGTGCTGGTTGCTTAGCGAGTGGTTATTTCAGACTTTGGGATGAAACCAGCAGCCATTGGGAAACAGTTACTTATGCAGATAACTATTCTTCAGATAAACCTACCGCTGCATCCTGGTACCCGACAGGTACATGTGTCTACCTGAATATCTCCAGTCTTGATGCTAATCATACTTACCGGATGACAGTCAGCCATACGCTCTATGCCAATAACAATTTTACTATAGGAGGTTTAACAGGTAACGAAGATTTCGTTTTTGAATTCCAGGTTCCGGATGGTAACGGAGCTTATACAGGAACTCCAAAAGTTAATGTATATCCTGCTGACAGTCCTACAGGCTGGGCTTGGGAACCTAATGCGATCTTTGTATCGGACAGGCCTATGCATACCGATCCTTCAAATACGGGTTATTTCAAAAGGTATGTTAGCGGTAATTGGATAGAAAGTCTGGATAGTACTTTTGATAGTAATACAGATCCTTCTTACTATGCTTATACAAGACAACTAATGGAAAATACCAATAATACATGGTATTACCCAGAAACAGCCGGCGGCACGGCTAGCGTTTCTTATAATTTGAACACCGCTTCTAATAATGCCAGTGTGAATTATGATTTATTGTTACCATATATGGCACCAATAGGAGATAATACCTATGTTAATACCTATACCGGATATGGTAATTATACTTTCACTGTCAGCAGATACGATGTTCCCGGTAAAATATTACAACCTACTGTTTCTACCGGTGATGCTACTGGTGAGATAGATATAACATTTAGCAAAACATCCAGTACAACATATCCATGTGCTCAAGACTATTATTTTTATGTCAACAGCGATAGATATTTCTTCAATGATAGTGAGATGTATGCAGGTAGTGTAAGTAGTTCCGCTGACACTGTTAGCACTACTATTACGGGTCTTGATGCCGGAGAAACTTATTGTGTTTGTGTTGTTCCTTACATATCTTCGGGATATGGTAACGGACCTTTCTCAGTACCTTCGACACCAGTACAAGCCGGTTCATAATATTTGTGTTAAGTTTTTAAAAGGGGCATTTTTGTAAACTGACATTTGAGAAATTAAAGACCTCTGACTAAAATTAAAATGTCTAACAGATAAAAAGAAGTCGCTGATAAATAATCAGCGACTTCTTTTTTATTTATGAGTTAAAAAACCTCCAAGTCGATATTTGTCTAGGGGAAAATTTATTACATTTGCCAAGTCGAAAAAAGCGTTATAGTCCAAACTATATGAAAAATATACATACATATATACTTATCTGGTGATAATATTCCTGCCAGTAAGTGCGGCGGGAGCAATATAGCTGCTTTCGGATACTAGTTAAAGCCGTTTACAGGCAGCTTTATTTTGGCTTAAAAAATAAAAACGGCTTATCCAGCCGGAAAGAAGGGGCTAATCATGAAGAAGAAAATTGTGCTATTAGCAGTACTTTTAGTGTGTCTCTTTTCAGTTACTAAGTATCAGGCTGAACCCGTAACCAGTGGTTTACATACCATCCAATTTGATAGCAAGACGACAAACGGGGAGAAAATAGACAGCAGCATCTTTAAGGACAATAAACTTACCATGATTAATGTATGGGCAACTTACTGTAGCGCCTGTATCAAGGAAATGCCGGATCTGCAAGCGCTTTATGAAGAGTATAAAGATAAAGACGTAAATATAATTGGCGTTGTAGCAGATGCTAATAATGCTGATAAAGTACAGTTAGCCCAAAAAATCCTTAAAGGAAGTGGCGTAACATTTGATAATATCTTGCCCAGTGATACTCTGCGAGACAGTTTGCTGAATGATGTGAACACATATCCGACCACGATTTTTGTAGATAGTAATGGTAATGTCGTTGGTCAGCCTATATTAGGCGCTTCAACGGCGGCTTATGAGAGAGAGATAAATAAGTTATTAAGATAACATTTTATAAAAGAGGCAAAACATGAAAAAACAGTTGTTAAAGTACGGTATTTTATTTACTGCTATTTCATTTATAGTTATCGGCTTTTATAGGGATGAATTTACTATTGTTTGGGAGAAGGCAGCAAATATTTGCTTGGAGTGTATCGGGATTGGGTAAGAGATTTTTAACACAGTTAGCCGCTACTCTAATCACAAATGCTAACTTTAAAGGGTTTTGGCAAAAAACAATCTATCAGGGAGATGCTAAAAGGATCTGTGTGCCGGGGTTTAACTGTTATTCCTGCCCCGGCGCTTTAGGTGCTTGCCCAATTGGCGCTATTCAGGCTGTAGAAAATACGGTAAATTATAGTTTGGCTTTTTATGCACTGGGATTTATAGCCTTGCTGGGAATAATATTAGGCAGATTTATTTGCGGCTGGCTTTGTCCATTTGCTTTTATTCAAGAGTCGCTTTATAAAATTCCTATGCCTAAGATTAAATTAAAGCAAAGGCCGGATAGGATATTCAGATACCTAAAGTATTTCTTTCTAGTAGTGTTTGTAATATTGCTGCCGATATTTTTAGTAGATCAATTTGGTCTAAGTTCGCCCTATTTCTGTGAGTATATTTGTCCTGCGGGAACCTTAGAGGGAGGGATACCTCTAGTTCTTTTTAATGATTCGTTGAGAAGCAGCCTGGGTTTTTTATTTGCTTGGAAGTTCTTGATTTTAGTGGTCATTATTCTTCTTTCGTTGATGATATACAGGCCATTTTGTAAATACATTTGTCCTTTAGGCGCTTTTTATGCGCTGTTTAATAAAATAAGTTTTTACAAATACCAATTTGATGAATCCAGGTGCAAGACTTGTAATACCTGCACAAATAAATGCAAAATGGGTATCAATGTTCATCAAACCCCCAATAGTATGGAGTGTATTAGGTGCGGAGAATGTATCAAAAGCTGTCCTGCAAAAGCAATTAAAAGCACATTCCCATCGCGAGGAGATAATAAATTTTTCGGAGTTTAAAAAAGAGGCTCATATGCCTACAAAGAAGATTAGGTTTAGTATAGGGACGGCCCTGCCAATATAATTGGCAGGGCTCAGCGTGTCGATAAACTTTGGTTACGGTGTTGCGCCCTTACCCGTCTCCTCGGCGTATGCCTGCGTCGCTGGGTTCGGTTGTGCCTGGTCTCGCTCGTTTCTCTACCCGCTGACTACTTTTTCGGCAGCCTAGGCCCTGCCAATTATTGCAGGGTGTTTTTAATTTGCATAATGTGTTAAAATATTGTTGTATTAAATAATTTAATACGGAAGTTTCCCGGGTTGGGGATACAAAAAATTTTGGGAGGAATAAAAAATGTTCCAGAAACTCACTCAAAATAAGCCCCTCTTGATAACTATCATTATTGTGGTGGTTGCAGTAATATCTGCGACGGCCTTTTTCTTATCTTGGGGCCGCAATGGTGGAGTGCAAAATGCGGATGCGATGATCCTTTCCGTAAGCGCTACAGATAATACCGGTCATGGAGTTAAGGCCGATACGAATTTCCTTTTACAATGTTCGGAGAAAATGAGTGAAGATGATGTCCGGGCCAGTATTGCCGTGACTCCTGGGCTTGAATATACTCTTGATAAAAAAGCTAAGGATCAATATCTTCTTACTTTTGCAGATAAATTAGAGCCAGATAGTGTGATCTGCTTTGCTCAGACTCAGGCTGTTGAGCCGCATTCCTGGGCTTTTCAGACGGAAGATACTTTTCGGGTAACAACTACTTTGCCAAGCGCCAAGGGAAGTGGCGTACCGGTCAATTCCGGGATAGAAGTTAGCCTTTCTTTTTTAGATGTAGTAAATTTTCAGGATAGCTTCAAAATTAGTCCGGCTACCGAAGGTAGCTTTGAAAAGCATGGCAAGACATGGGTTTTCGTTCCCCAAACTTTAGCCTATAACACACTCTATACAGTGACGATTGATAAAGGTCTGGCCTCCTCCACTGGAGAGAAGCTGGGGGAGGACTATGTTTTTTCTTTCCGGACCGAGGAAAAAAATCCTGATGATAACAGTTACCTCTATATCAGCGGTGAACAGGTCGAGACTTTTACGCCGACTGCTTTGCCGGTAGTTGAGGTGATGAATAGTGAAGAATTTAAAAATACCACCTTTAACGTAAAAGTATATAAATATGCCGGGGCAGATTCGTATATCAATGCTCTCAAGGCGAGACATACTTATTTATATGATAAGTTTGGTTATGAAGGAGATTATTTTTCTTCACTGGACGGCTTGAATGAGGTTTCAAGTTTTCAAGCAAAGATACAGAAGAATAATCCGGAAAATTATTGGGATTACGGTTACATAGTACTGCCTGCCAAACTTACGGCGGGATATTATCTGATTGATATCAATGCCCAGAACTCCACCGCAAAGTGTAGCGGGCATATACAGAAATATATACAGGTGCATCCCTATGCGGTTTACAGCATGTCAGTTAATGGTTCTGAACTGGTATGGGTCAATGATACGGTAAGCGGGTCTCCGGTGACAGGGGCGACGGTCAGTATCAATGATATCACAGCCAAGACTGCCGCAGACGGCACGGCGAAGCTCGATACTCCTGATCTTGATAGCAGTAAATTTTCGGCGCTCAAAGTCACAAATGGTGATCTGCCTTTTGTGACTGACCTCTACCTGTCGCAAGCCAATGATAATAACCAGATCAATGAACAATATTATACATATCTCTATACCGACCGAGCGCAATATCAGCCAAACGACAGCATATCCGTATGGGGGGTTGTGCTCTCCAAAGACGGAAAATCACAACCGCCGGGGCAAGCTGAATTACAATTAACAACCGTTAATTACGAAGGTGTCTTGGCTAAAACCAAGGTATCGCTAGACGCTACAGGAGCTTTTTCAGGAAAAATCTCCATCTCCGGCTTGGCAGCAGACAGTTATAATATTGCTCTTATCGCTGATGACAAAACCTATTGCAGTTCTTATATCGATGTGGGCGAATATGTCAAACCTGCATACCAAATCGATGCAAGTGTCGACAAACCGGTATATTTTGCCTGGCAGCCGATTAACCTTACCGCTCAAGTAAATTTCTTTGACGGGACACCCGCCGGTAATATGCCCTTTTCGCTTTATAATGGCAATAGCGGTGAGACAACCAATGTAAAAAGCGATGCTAGTGGCAGTATTGCGCAGAAACTCTACTATAAGGATATTTACAATGATGACTCCTGGTATCCACAGAACCTCTATTATGAGATTCAAACCGCCGGAGCCGAGGATACGCTTTCCATGACAGGGGGCAATGTCCTGGTGATGCCACGTGACGTTATGTTACAGACAACTATGAAAGAAGCTAGTAATGGCTATTCTTTGACTGTCGAGACCAATAAAATCGATCTAAGCTCTATTAAATCCGCAGATGAAGTTTATGAAGATGATTTTGCCAAGATCAAAGGTGCGGTAACCAATATACCGGTTACGGTCAAGATCATGGAAATTACTTGGAATAAGGTCCAAACGGGTTCTTATTATGATTTTATCAATAAAGTAAGCGTACCTGAGTATGAATACAACCGCTCGGAAAAACAGGTTGCGGAACTTAAAGGAACAACTGTAAATGGTAGTTTAATTTTTGATAGATTAGATTATCAAAACAGCGACGATAAATATTATTATGCTATCGTGGAATGCTCGGATACTCGCGGCAGCAATATTAAGGAAGAAGACTATTTCTTTAGCGATACCTATCCTAGCGATTCCGATATTAAGTATTATAATTTCTCGCATGGTAACTATGACGGCCTCTCGCTGCATGAGAAGGTCAAGATCAATCTCCTGGAAAATAATCAGCCTGCTGGTGGCAAGGGTAAGGTTTTATATGCCAAGGTGCAAAATAGTCTTATCGATTATCATACCATAGACACCACTTCTTTTGATTATACATTCAGTAAAGAAGATATTCCCAATATCTCTATTTACGGCGCCTATTTTGACGGTAAGCATATATACCAGGTATCTTGCGATTATTTGCGCTATGATCCCCAAGAAATGGAGCTTAATGTCGATGTCAAGCCCAGTGCCGAAAGCTTCTTGCCAGGAGATAAAGCCAGTGTGCAGATACAGGTCACCGATCAAAATAAAAAGCCGGTAAAAGGCGCGGCGGTATGTGTCAGCATCGTTGATGAAGCCGCTTTTGCTGTAGCAGATCAGAATGCCGATCCTCTGGGCGATATCTATTCTAAATACTTCTATCAAAATGTTTATACTTATTCGTCCTATGTTCAGCATGATTTTGATGGTAGAGGTGGCGCTGAGGAAGGCGGTGAAGGTGGGTCCGAGTACATACGTAAAAATTTCCTGGATACTGCGGCTTTCCTAACAGTGACAACTGATAGCAGCGGCACTGCCACGCTTAATTATCAATTACCTGATAATCTGACTTCCTGGCGGATAACATCTCTGGCTGTGGCGGACGGTGTTTATGCCGGGAAAAATGTAACTAATATCGTTACCACTAAACCTTTCTTTGCTTCCTTGATTGTCAATTCTGTTTTTATTGCCGGTGATGATCTTTCAGCCAGCGTACGTGGCTTTGGAACTGCTTTAGCCAGCGGAGAAACTATAACTTTTCAGGCTGATCTTACCTATCCCAACGGCACTAAAAAGAGCTTTACGGCTACGGGTAAAAAAGGTGAATATGTCAACTTTGATTTCGGGACCGGAACGGAGGGAAATTATACTCTTACCATCTCCGCCAAAGCGGCTGCGGGTAGCGATGCCATGCAAAAGAGTTTCCGGGTAGTCAAAAGCGCCTTAGAGATACCGGTGACTAAAACATTTACCCTCTCCAAGGGTATAGATATCAATGCTTTGCGTTCACCGGTGACGCTTACCTTTTATAACCAATCCAGTGAATTATATTGTCAGTGTTTGCTGGACCTGGCTTCGGAATCAGGCGTACGCGCCGATATCAGTGTCAGCCGTGCGGTGGCGCAAAAGTTATTGAAGGAATATTACGGCCAAGACCTGCCTTATTATTTCTATGGGACCGATAGCGAAGAGCCGGAGGTGGGCTCCTTCCAGGATTATGATGGTGGGGTAAGGCTCTTGGATTACAGCGATTCTTATGCCGATCTGACGGCTATGATGTGCGTAGCGGCTCCCGAATACCTCGATACCGCCTCTGCCACCAATTATTTGAATAGTATCATTAACGATGAAAAATCCGAGGCCAAGGATGTTGCCGCCGCTTATCTGGGGTTGGCGGCTTTGCATCAGCCGGTGCTTTTAGATGTACAGTATCTGCTCTCTGATAAGGCGGCAGACTTCACCCTGCAGGAAAAACTTTATTTAATAGCGGCCCTGGCTGCGATCGGTGATACGGATACGGCTAGCGATTATTATGATAAGATCATAGAACCGCTCCTGAAAGAGAATAATCCATGGCTATATGTTGACGGCA
>Ga0074197_1001180_pt1 | contig 23780 bp, 24 predicted proteins | sample EPASupsiteSAE305_FD_64526 | JGI IMG/M metagenome (GOLD analysis project Ga0074197, IMG submission 64526) | Bioremediated contaminated groundwater microbial communities from EPA Superfund site, New Mexico - SAE3-05 reassembly with SPADES | ecosystem: Environmental > Aquatic > Deep subsurface >...
CCCCCGCCGGCCGGCCCCTCCGGCCACAGGCGGCGGCCGCCGTGGCCCAGCAGGATCAGCTGGCGCCGGCCGTGGCCCGGGGCGGCCCGCTCCAGGACGGCGGCAACCTCCACCGGCAGGGCCGCCACGTCGAAAACGGCCTGCAGGTTGAGGCCGGCTTCATCCAGCAGGGCCGCATTAAAACGCTGTAAACGGGTCATGAAAATGGCTGGCACTTGGGTGGTATAAACCCCTGAACCCGGGGGGCAAAGGGTTCTCCATTCTGACGGAGAAGACGAAAAGGATAGGACAGATAAGTTCTTCGGCCTGAACAGAACTCATCACGAGGCCCTCCTATCCCCCTTGTTCCAGATGAATCCAATCCACAATGTCGCCGCTGGGCTCATAGCCGGAAACCAACAGCTGCAGTTGCCGACGCAGGCTCTCAACATTACTGGTTTCGAGGGCCTGTCTCAGCTCTTCCAGCCCCTCCGACAAAGAGGGCCAAGAGAGAAAGGCTTCATGAGCCTTCATTATCCTGGGGTGGCTAGTTGCTTCCGGATTTGCCCCGATCAGTAGTTCTTCGTACAGCTTTTCACCTGGACGAAGGCCTGTGACCTCAATCTCGATGTCCCCATCCGGATTTTCAGAATCCCTTATTTCCAGACCGGATAGCTCAATCATTCGTCGAGCTAGGTTCATGATCTTGACGGACCGCCCCATATCCAGCACAAAAACGTCCCCACCCTGTGCCATGGCGCCAGCTTGAATGACCAATTCAGCAGCCTCCGGAATGGTCATAAAATAACGCGTGATATCGGGATGGGTAAGCGTGATCGGGCCGCCATCCCGGATTTGCTGACGAAACTTCGGCACAACAGAACCGGAAGAACCCAACACATTGCCGAATCGGACCATGGTGAACTTAGTGCTGTGTGCCTGTTCAGCCATCGCCTGCAACACCATTTCAGCCAGGCGTTTGCTTGCTCCCATGATATTGGTGGGCCGTACCGCCTTATCCGTACTGATGAGAACAAAGTCCGAGACGCCGTGTTCTAGGGCAGCATTAGCCGCAGCCAGAGTCCCCCAGACGTTGTTTCTTATACCCTCGGCAGGGTTATGTTCTACCAAGGGAACATGCTTGTATGCGGCCGCATGGTAAAGGGTATCCGGACGCCAGGTCGACATAATCTCCCCCATCCGCTCCCCGTCACGCACGGATGCCAGCAACGGAACCAGTTTCACTTCAGCGCCTACCAGCTTCGCTTGCAGTTCCTGGTGAATGGCATACAAAGCAAATTCACTTTGTTCAACAAGCAGTAGGACGGAAGGGCCTACCTTCAATATTTGACGGCATAACTCACTGCCGATCGACCCACCGGCACCGGTCACCAATACCACCTTACCAGTGATATTTTTGCCTAGAAGGACACTATCAGGGGCAACGGGCTCCCGTCCGAGCAAGTCGTCAATGTCCAAATCTCTGACATCGGAAACACTAACCTTACCTTGAGCCAACTCCGTCACACTCGGCAAGGTACGTACCGACACATGGGCGGCGAGTATTTTGTCCAAGATTTCGTTACGACGTTTCCGACTGGCAGAAGGCAGTGCCAGCAGTACATCACTAATTTGCAGGGTATCGACCAGTTGGGTCAGATCATCAGGACTGTAAATCGGCAATCCGTTCATTAGACTGCCGTGGAGCCGATCATCATCATCGAGAAAACCAACCACCCGCATCTCATGGCTGTTGGCCATAGCCGCGGCAAGCTGGCGGCCAGCATTCCCTACCCCGTATATGAGTGCTTTCGGCAAGGAAGCCAGTTTGATCTGACGTTGGTAGAGCCCGCCTAGCCAATAGCGGGCAAAGAGGCGAGAACTCCCTACGGCCAGAAGTAGCAGCAAGGGTTGAATGAGGCCGATCGTGCGCGGGACCCCCGGCAAACCGAAAGTCATGACCACTGATGCATAAAGTACCGCGTAGATGAGCATTGCCTTGGCGACAGTTACCAGGGCTGGCCAGCCGGAATAGCGGAAAATGGCACGGTAAAAACCGTGCGTAATAAACAACGGAATGGCAATGACAATAGAGAGGGTTGCTGCCCACATGGGCTGCCAATACGGGTCGCCATAAAACCGAACCCAGCCGCCCAGACGCAGGTAATAAGCTAGCCAGACTGTCAATACGCACAGGCTTGCGTCAACGGATAGGACAAGTCCACGCTTGCTTACACGAGGCAAGGCCAGGATGGGTAGAGCCAATCGCTTCAAAAACATCTAACCCCTCTGGTCATATTAGTGGGACACGCCATCCTTGCGGACAACCTTGAGTACGGTCAGCCACAGAATTTTCATATCGAAAAGAAGGGACTGCCTCCGCAAGTACTCGGCATCGAGTCTCACCTTCTCAGGAATAGGTAACTCATCGCGACCATTAATCTGCGCCCAGCCTGTGAGACCGGGAACAAGGTTGTGCACACCAAGCTCCGTACGCAGAGCGATCAAATCATCCTGATTGAACAAGGCTGGGCGCGGGCCAACCAAACTCATATCCCCTGACAAAATGCTCCAGAGCTGAGGCAGTTCATCCAGACTGCTCTTGCGCAGGAAGGACCCAACCGGAGTGAGCCACCTGTCTGGATTATCAAGTAAATGAGTGGCTACCGAAGGTGTATCAACCCGCATGCTGCGAAACTTGGGCATTCTGAAAATACGGTTGTGGCGCCCTACCCGATCACTCCAATACAGGATTGGCCCTGGGGACGTACAACGGACCAGGATAGCAACAAGCAGCACTGGTACTGCCAGTATCGCAGCAGCAACTAGCACAAACACTACGTCAACGATTCGTTTCGTTCTCAATCCGGTGATCTCGATACCACTGCACAGTTTTCAACAAGCCCTCATCCATGGAAAAAGGCGGGCTCCAGCCAAGATCACGCCTCATGGATGACGAATCCGCTGCCAGAGAGCCGAGCAAACGCTCTGCCTGGCGCCCCTTACCGAGAAGTTTACCTGCCCAACGCAGAATACGGGAAGGAATGGGAATCAAGCGAGGGGAAACTTCCAAAGCCCGAGCGAGCCGATAGAGAAGTTCCGTAGTTGAAACATCTTCACAGTCCGTCGGCAGATAAGTATGCCCAGCCGCCGCAGGATGGGTCATGGCAACACTAACGGCATCGCACAGATTACCGATATAGAGAAGACTGCGCCGATTATGCACAGCCCCCAAAGGCAATACCCACCCTTGCGCCAGAACCTCCATCATTCGCAAGAAATTGGCGCGCACTCCGGGACCATAGACCAAGGGTGGCCGTAGTATGACTACCTCCATGCCAGTTTGTTGAGCAATGGCACCCAGGGCCTTCTCGGCCGCCCACTTGGATCGGGAGTAATCATCTTCCGGGGCGGGCACATCCTCTGCCCGATACGGAATTTCGCGTCCTTCCCCATTTACCTTGATACTGCTGACGAATATGAATCGCTTCACGCCCTGAAGCGCTGCCACTTCCGCCACGGTACGGGTAAAAACGACATTGGATGCGTGATACAAAGCGGCAACATCTCCCGCTGTATCGTTCATGACATGGACCCTTGCCGCTAAATGAACAACTACCTGACATCCACTCAGCACTTCAGCCCAGCCTGGATGATTCGCCACATCAGCGATGACACGTTCGCCGGGAATACTGCACGGTTTGCGTACGACAGGCACTATTTGATGGCCAGCGCAAATTAGGTATTCACGCAAAGCCCTACCAACGAAACCATTGGCCCCGGTGATCAAAACCTTCATCGGCACAAGAACTCAAGTAGTTTGGAAGGGTATTTCGAGAGGATTTTCAGCAAATTTGTCGAAATTCCATTCTCCCTACAGGCCCGCAAAACCTCCCGATTCAGCAGCACCGTAGCACGCAAGCCTGCGGTACTAGCGCCGCCGGTCTGCATCTTGACCAGTATTTCCGGAAAGTACTGATAGGATATCTGACCGTTAGAGAATGCCCGGATGACAAACTCGAAATCCCCGGCAATCTTGTAATCAGTCCTGAATCGACCAGTTCTTAGAAATACTTCTCGCCTCAAAAATAAAGCAGGATGTGCTGGCATCCAGCCCCAGGCCAAGCGCTCCGGACTAAACCGGCCCGACGAATAACGTCGAACAACTCTTTCAGGTCGCCCAGGGGAATAGAAAGCAACATCCCCCATCAACGCATCCAGGCTGCAAGCACGCATTCTTTCGACGACATCCGCGAGAACATTGGGATTTGCATACTGATCGTCCGCATTGAGGAAAGCGATCACATCCCCATTAGCTGCCGCCACCCCTTTGTTCATTGCGTCATAAATGCCTTCGTCTGGCTCTGATCGCAGCGCAAGGTTTGGGTGCCAATGGGCATCTACTACCTGCACAGTGCCATCGGTAGACTGACCATCAATCACCAGGTGCTCTACATTGGAATATGTCTGGCTGGCCACCGAACGCACAGTATCAGCGATAGTGGCAGCACTGTTGTAGGAGACGGTAATGACGGTGACTTTCACGGGGAAGCCTTGATTTCTCAGTACGCCCTTCCGGCAACGCGCTGAACGATATCCACAAAGTCGTCAGCGAAGCGCTTTACCGGGTCGGTAATTGAGGAGGGCATGGCGGCAACACTTGCCGCTGCAAGTGGCTGGTGTTGCCAGGCTTGGAGCAGGGCATCAGCCAGCGATGAAGCGCTCGTGCGATCGAAGAAGCGAGCAATACCATCAGCCTGCTCCTGGTGTACGGCCAAGTCTGACAACACCATGGGAACCTGAAGCGCCCGAGCCTCTTCAACGGTGGTACTCCAGCCCTCGAAGAGTGAAGGATTCAGGACCGCAACACTGCCTACCATCAGGGGCGCTACATGTTCATAAGGGATTAAGCCCAGCAGGCGAAACTGATGCTTCAGGTCAGTTGCTGCCAAGCGCGAGAGAATCCGCTGGAAGTGCTCTGGCTTGTACGGATCTAGTTGCATTCCCGAGGCGGCCACGATGATGTCACGGTTAGCTTGCTTCAGCAATGCCAGCGCTTCGATCACTACAAGATGGTTTTTGTGCTGCCAGAACTGATTGGGCAGATAAAAATAGCGCTCGGGCAAACCATGAATCTCCCGCACCCGGCGCACCTCAGCCATATCAGGCCGGCGCCCGGACGGCACTGCAAATCGAACAACATGCGTACGCCCTACACTAGCGGGGTAGTGGCGCTCACAGGCATCGCGCGCATCGTGACTGCTCAGCATGATAGTCCGCCCCGCAGCAATCTGGGCCCTGAATCCCAACTCGCGCTTCCACCATGCAGCACGTGAAAACAGGTAAGGCAGTTCGCGATGCTGGAAGTCGGGAATCCAAGCGATGGCGGGAATGCCAAGCCTCGCACCATGGAACTGGGCGGTTTCGAATACAACGTCGATGCGGTACTCATGGAATATGCGCCGCGTCGCCGGATCTGCTCCGAGCACAAGACTGCGCAACAGAGAGGCGTTGCGCCGCGCGCCATTCATTTGAGGAGATGTGACGATCTCCACTCCGTCGATAGATCGGAAAGGTTCGGCATCTTTTGGGGCTACGTCGGTACCGAAGAAGAGCACAGGATGGACTACCCCTGGCCGGTACTGGGTGATCACTCGCAGCAGGTTGAGCAGGTAGTTGTAGCCACCGGTCCAGGTCTTGCCGCCGATCAGGGTGAACGCGATGCGGGTCATTCTAGTGTGTGGTAGAAAGGCGAAACCACTCGACAAACGCCCCTACGCCCACCGCCAAGGGGGTGCTCCAGGAGAAGCCCATACGTGAAAGGCGTGCAGGATCAGCCACCAGACTGAAAGGGTCGCCCTGCCGGGACTGCCCCGAGAAATGCAAGGCCGGTTTCTGGGTGCTACCAAAGCGTTCGTGCCAGGCATCAATCACGGTCTGCGCGATGCCCTGTACGGGCGTGCCGACGCCCGTACCGATATTGATGGCCTGACTACGCAGGGTCGGATCGCCGTCAAAGGCGATCTGCGCAAGTGCGGCCACGACGTCGTTCACGTGGGTCCAGTCGCGCAGTTCCTGGCCGGTGCCGCCTAGCACCAATGGGGATTCGCCTGCAGCCAAACGGGTGCACATGTCCCACAACAGCTGCTTTTTTAGTTCGGGGCCGTACACCGAAAATAGCCTCGCCACTCGAAAATCAAGTCCGTAAGTATCGGCATACGAACGGCACAGCGACTCCATCATGCGTTTGTGATGACCGTAGGGCGAATAAGGCATACCGACGGCATCCTCCACGATCGGGCCGCACATGCCTGCGCCATAAACGGCCGCACTCGACACGGCGATCAAACGCACTGTTGGTAAATCCAGGCGCATCCACTCGAGCAGCTCCGCTGTGCTGGCTACTGTGCGGAAAAAATCCTCTCGGGGATTGGCTATCGCAGCACCTACAGTGGACCCACCGGCCAGATGAAAAACCACCTCGGGCTCGTGGCGGACTTGCAGCGCGCGCAGGTTGGCGGAGTGCACATCACCGTTAATCCAATCGGTAACGCCCCAGCAGGAGGCCTCCGCCACAGGCCAGATGCCATGCCCCAGACCACTCACATGGTGGCCTTGCGCTGCCAAATACTTGGCTAGGTGCTTGCCGATGAAGCCATGGGCTCCGGTGATCAGAATTCGGGCCATAAGTGATCAGTGGGGACGATTGGCAACAAACGAGTAAAGGCGTCCAGGTCGATGGTCCACGCTCGTCAAAAGTGGTCGCACCAGCGACCAGATGGCCGGGACACTGATTAAGGCTGCCACCATGGCATCGACCCCCGGTAGCCTACGGGTCGCCTTGGCAGCTACTTCACGTTGCAAAGTCTTGAGGGTGTGAGGCGCGAAGTTGACGGCACTATCCAATGGGCCAAGCGTCCTCTCCATTTGAAAGCCGGCAGCCCGAATTGCTTCCTCGTACTCCGTCAGTTGGAAGGCGTATTCCCCCCCATAAAGATGATGCAGTGGGTGGATCTGCTGGAATTTCCCCAAATCCTCTGCACGTGAAATGACATGCTCACGCACCGCCAACAACGCCCCCCCGGGCTTCAAAACCCTAAAGAACTCGCCACAAGCGGCACTCAGGTCGCGGGTGTGATGCAGTACAGCGCGAGCGAATACTAAATCAAAGCTGTGATCAGGAAAAGGCAACCGTTCGGAAAACTCTTGTGTCACTTCAATGGGCAGAAGGCTGTGGGCGGCCAGTGATCGGATTGCGTCTGCGCCAACCAACGCGCTGGCGTCCGGCTCAAGGGCCGTAACTTGGTAGCCCTCAAGTGCGAGGGCGTAACTCGCAATGCCACGGCCTGCGCCAACGTCCAATGCCCGTCCAGGCGTCTTAGGCAACAGGGTACGAATCGCCATCCATTCCTCGCTTTGGTGGTAACGCTCAGCAGCGGCGGGCAGAGGATCGTCGTAGTAAGAGGCCAACACCAACTCACGCTGGTCGGGTTGGTCCCGTAACCATTTTACGGCCTGCTCCCAACTAGCAAACTTGGATGTATTTGGTTTAGACGACATGGACGACACTTTCCTTGAGATGCTTTACGACCTTGGCTGGGTTACCGGCCACAACTGTGTAGGCCTCCACGTTCTTGGTCACTACAGCACCGGCACCAATCACAGCGCCTTCGCCAACTTCGACCCCCTTCAGAATCGTTGCACCAAAGCCGATCCAAACCTTGTCGCGAATGAGCAACGGCCGCACGGCAACGTGGGTCCAGTCCTTTTTGTCTTGACCCCACTCAACCACGTCGTTTTTCCGGTATTCCCACTCCAGAGCATGAGAGTTGTGGTCGACCACAGTTACGCCCCATGAAATAACCACATCATTGCCAATGGTGATTCGTTCACGGCAAACGAGGTGGCTTGCCCCTATGAAGCAGCGATCGCCAATTGATACTTGCCCCGAGGGGCCATCGAAATCAATTCTGCAATTAACAATGCTTCCGCGACCAACAATAAGATTCCCAAATCTTTGGCTTACAAGTCGGCTCCAAGAAACTTGAGACCCCGGCTTGATATCGACACTCAAATTCGCTCTAACCCAAAAAAAAGAAATCCAATTCAAAAATACACGAAGTAAATTCATTTAAGCTCGTACTCGGGACGATATAACTGCATCGACCATTAATTATCCAATTAATCTTAATTAAAAAAACGTCGAATACAATCAACAAACCTACCCAATATCCCACCATTGGATTTTGCAATCGAGTCAAAAACAATCTTACTCAGACCGGCAGCCTCACCAATTTCTTTGGGCATTTCTGGCACAAAGAATGCAAGTTGTTTGTCAACATTTCTAAAATTCCGAAGCAAGCCACGCCCATGTGAGCCACTACCGTCAAAGCCATGATTACGTACTAAAGTCGTAGGAGGAAATACCGCCAACCCACCTGCTCTGAAAACCGACCAGTACCATCGAATCGCCCACGAATCCAACTGCCCCGACATCTGTCTTCTTAGCATCGTTGCGTAATCATAGGCGCCGCCGAGGTTAAAGCGACGTCGACAGGAGGGATTCATATCGATTTCTTTCCACCCAGCTGCCGAAAGATCAAACTGGTCCCACGCTCTTTTCCACGTCGCCCACCCCCAAGATACCGTCATAGGAAGAAAAAACGCTTGGGATCGAGATTTGAATTCCGGAACGTCGAACATGTAGCCGGAAACCTGCCAAACTCTTTCGTCGTCCGCAAAACGTTCCAGTGCGGAGTTCATGTAGGTCAAGAAACCGGGGGCGAGTTCCAAGTCGTCCTCAATGACGATGGCGCGACCGAAGCGGGCCATCACATCATCAACACCCTCGATAACTGATCGGGCGAGTCCTGTGTTTCTTTCGCGGAAATGATATTCGGCCCGATCACCAAGTAGGTCTTCTGCTATGGCGCGGGTTTCCTCTACGACTGCGACTTCCTCCGCATTACGCGGCCCATCGCCATAGACGATCACTGGACTCTGCGCGAACCCATCACAACGCATCAAACTCAGCAGCGTGTTGCGCAGGTGGGCCGGGCGTCGGTAGCAAAAGACTATAACCGGAGCAGTTGTCAAAGAAGTAGTCGCCACAGATTCACTCGATGCGTTATTTGAACTGGTCAACACTGGTCGAGAAACCCCCGCCAACGACTCTGTCGCTTGATGAAATGAAACACAAGTCTTATAGGAAACGTGACCCGCCCCACAAGTCCACTGGCCTGCCACCAGAATGCAACTTGGGCGGGCAAGTAATTAGGCGATCGAACGGAGAAGAGCTTCTCATATAAGCTCTTCGGTAGATAGGAGCTGCCAAATTCCTTTTTTGAGTATACTGCCGCATCAGCAGCAATAAGAAGCCGCCACCCCTGAGCCCCCACTCTCAACGAAAGTTCATAATCACTCAGGTAATGGGGCAGCCAGTGTGAGCGCATACCTCCTACCGCCTTCAATGCGGCCACCGGGTAAAGCACTCCACGTCCGCTCAATGCATCTACCGCCACCATCCCATCGGCTGATTGATGTCTTTCACCGACATCCTTGACCGCAAAGCGCCAAGGATCAACTCGCGGGCCGACCGAAATTAAACTGTGCGGGGGCATGATTTCTCGCACTACGCAGCCTACCGCAGCCGGTGCATGCAAACGAGCAGCATCAAGTAGCCGTTGCACGAAGTCCGGGCGAATTTCGGTGTCGTTGTTAACAAACATTACCCAGTCATTTCCTTTGGCCATCGGCAAGACATGACTTAGCCCCATAGCTATAGCCCCCCCCCACCAAAGATTGCCGTCGCCCTTCAACGTAGAAACGTGATGTTCTTCCGCTAGGTACTCTGCTGTTCCATCTGTTGATCCATCATCAATCACAGTAATTGTCAGATCCTCGTCCAGATTCTGGCAGTGCAATTGATGAATGATCGTCTGAGTCATCGTCAGCCGATTAAAAACTGGAATCAGCGCATGCACGGTCACAGGATCAGCCCCCGCCTTCGCTCTACCGCGTTAATCCGCATATACATCTCGTATGAATATCCCATCAGCCTGCAACGACCGCCCAGTCCTCGGATCAGTGAAACCTCTTTGAATCGCCCATAGCGTGAACCCTTGATCCGCCATCCGCTGAATCATGGCGAGCCAGAGCGCCTGCCCCTCATAGAGAGGCACAAGCGAGAGCTCCAGTAAAACACCCCGCGCCAGCTGGAGTGTCTTGGCTGCGCCATCAAGCACCTGCGACTCAAATCCCTGAGTATCAATTTTTATGAAGGGACGCGAGTCAGGTGTTAAATATGACTCGGCAACAGAGTCCAGACGAATAAGTGGCGCACGTTCGCTGGCGACGTACGCCGAACCCACGGCAGCAGACGAATGCGCGTCCAACATTGGAAGCACCGACGACGATACAGAATTACCTGCAATATTGATTTCGATTTCACCATCTTGATCGCCTACCGCCACTCGTGGATGAATTTTCCATTTCGAATCGTCTTGCGCGGCCCTGCTCAAAGTAACGTGCGCGCTGGTCAAGGGTTCGAAACTGACGATGCTGCCTCCGAAGCCAACCGAACGCAGCGCTTGTGCAAATTGACCAATGTTCGCACCAACATCGAAGACCACATCGGCTTGCACATGATTCAAGGCCGCAAGTAACTGCGCGCTTGAGTTGCCGGATGGGCTTAGGCGATGGAGGTCATAGCCGAGTGAGTGAATAATCCCCTTTATTGTTTTTTTTGCCATTCTAAGCATTGCGCACTCGATCACAAATAGTATGAATAATATTTTTGAAGCGGGATGGGCCAATCATTTTAATCACCCCCGCCGCATAAGCAGCATCGTAAACATTTTTTATAGCCAGACATTTATTCCCCTCAATTCGATATGAGTGACACAAACTCATAATTCGCGCAGATACCTTTCTAAAAATGCCAGCCAGATGAAGCCTACTTTTTAATTGACTGTTAATTTTTATATTATGCTTTTCTGCAAACATGAAGACCCATTCTTCAACCTCATTAGGATCGGGTCCGGATTTTTCAATCGCTATGCCTAACTGTCTCTCGTGCGTTGTGGCAACGTCTTTGAAGCGATGGAATTGCCTTGCCTGAAGAAATGATTCATAAACAATAATGCTGATCGATCGCACAGGCCTGCCAGTTCTCATGAGCGGCAGATCATCATGGAAAGGAATATTTGTTTCACTCCAGAATTTTTCTGCTGGGTCATACGAGCGCTTTTGTTTAACTTTCTCAAAGCCCGCAGTGCCGCCGCTGTGCAAAGATGCACCATTTATCGCTAATGGTTCATGGCTATACACATAGCTTTCTGTAAGCAAGCTAAGTACGACCGCACTATATACATCCGGTATCATCGACTGAAAGAATTTTCCAGTTACTGACTTAGCTTGTCGAATTAAATCTGAAGAAACAAAACCGCCGTTGTACAGCATTGGCAATTCGTTGTAAGGGCGCCCCCCATTTAATACTTGCTGCAACATACTGCCAGAACATCTAGTTTCATACCCGCGCCTGAGGCTTAATGACAGCGACCCATAATTTGAGCCATTAAACCCAGGCCATCTGTACGAGCACCCATTTGATCGGACAGCGCTAGCGCCTGTTTCTTTTATAATCTCGTTCACTCTATTTAATGCACCGGGAAGTATTGCGTCATCATCCCCTAGAATCGTTACCCATCCGCCATCCACATGGCTAATTGCAAACTCCCAGTTCTCACTCATAGAAACACGCCGTCCAGTATTTATATATCTGAGACGCGAATCTTTTATTTCGGCCACCTTTTCTGCGGTATCATCATCACTAGCATTATCAGAAACCAACACATTAAAATATTCATAATCTTGTGAAAGTGCTGACTTTAGCGTGTGCATTAAAGTGTCTGATCTTTCCCTGGTTGGGATAATGATCGTAAAAAATATATCGTTACTTCTATTATTTGCATCCATTTGCAGTTATCCAGCGTATCCAGTGGGTTTGATTGTACGAATCAATTGTTGGCGTACATACGGGGCAGCCAGTACGCTTGCTGCCGTCACGCAAGCGGTGGCGGCGGCCAGCGTCATTATCTGAGCCATCGAGCTATTGCCAGTTGACCAACCATATTTGAATGGCAATGCCGCTGCCGTGGCGGCGGCCAGCGGCACCGCGATATCTAACCCGTACCAACGCCATTTTTCAGTCCCCAGAATTCGGCGATACATAAAATGAAGGCCGATCAACACATACCCCACGTTCAGACTAACCCAAACCCACGCTGCGCCTTCCGCACCAAACCGAGGCGTTGCCCAAAGGACTGCGGGCACGATGACTGCCACCGCCACGAAGTTGATGCGCACTGAGAGACTGGTCCAGCCGTGCGCCAGTTGAGTCTGATATGGGATCCACATCAGCCCATTCAGCAGATTACCCAGCATGAGCAAACTCAGCAGGGAAGCGGCTCGTTGCGCCAGTTCGGAATCCTGTGTCCAGAGGCGTAAAAAGGTTTCGGCGAACAAAATGACCACAATTGCGACACTGCCTGCGAACACGCTGACCAACTGCGAACCTTTGTGGTAGGTATCAATCAACCCAGCTTGGTCATTGCGCACATGCAATTCGCACAAGCGTGGGTAAAACGCTTGGGTAATGGGGGTGATCACAACATACAACGCGCCGGCCACGACAGCGGCTAGGGTGTAATAGCCATACTCGCTCAGCGAAAGCAGCTTGGACAGCAGGATTTTATCGACCTGGGTCAACAACAGCGCGAGGAAAGTAATGCCAACCATCCCGCCGGCAAACTTCCACACGCCGCGCAGCGCCTCCAAAGAGAATTGGCCGGCTCGCTCGGCACGCGGCAGGCTAGCGTAGGTTGCAACGGCCAGGATCATTAGTGAGGCAAGGGAAACCAGCCCTTGCCAAATGAAGAAGGCTTCGATCGACGCAGACACCCAGAACAACACACCGACAGCTCCAAGTCCGCGCAGGGTGGCGATCGCACTGTTCAACACGTTGAAGAGAACCTGTCGCTGAAGGCCGACAATGCTGCTTCGGTAAACGCTTTCCATAAAGCGGATGGCGGTGACCAGCCCCATGATGACAAAGGCTTGGGCAACGACCTCGGCCGGTAATGCTTCAGCTTGCAACCAGGAGGACGCGATCCAGTTGGCACCTACCGCAATGCAGCTAGCGATGAACACCGCGATACCCAAGGCAATAACTTCGATACTGCGTAACAGATCGCGGATTGACTGTGCGCTATGACTACCGCCAGTGAAGCGCGCCATTTCTCGCCCCAACGTGGGTGTCATGCCCATGTCGAGCAAACTAAGCCAGGCTTGAAGCAGCGCGAACAAGCCAATGAGGCCGTAGGCTTCAATCCCAAGGCACTTGATGTACATTGGGATGAAAGCCAGACTCATTATGGCCGTCCAACCTTGCCCTAGATAGTTAGCAACGAGGTTGCGTCTGAGCACAGGGCCTCTCCGGAAAATTCTGACACCCGCGGAATAATGTCACCCTAACCGCTTCAAAAACCCATCCGGCGCCACAGTGATGAGCAGCTTGTGCGGGATGCTTTTGTCGATCTCGAACTCGGGGTGGCTCTTGAGATATTCCCAGACGGCTGTTTTGGGGTTGTTGCCAGGCCCCCACGGGCGGTCGCCGAACATATCGGCGGGCATGTCTTCGACAATTGTGTCAAAGACGACGCAGTAACTATTCTTGCTGGTCAGCGGGGCATAGGCCTGCAACTCGGCCAGCACATGCTCATGGGTGTGGTTGCTGTCCAGGCAAACCAGAATGGTTTTGTACCCGGCAGCGATCTGCTTGACCTGCCCGATCACCTCGGGCGCAATGCTCGACCCCTGGATCATTTGGATGCGCGACGCCATAGGGTGCGCCTCGATCGCAGCACGATTATGCGAGCGAATGTCGATATCCAGACCCAGCACCTTTCGGCGAGAGGCTTTTGGGTCGACGCTTTGGCCCTCCTCGATAGCCTCGCACATGTCCAGCAAGGCCAGCATGGAAGCGCTGAAAATCAGCGAACCACCGTGGGCTATACCGGTTTCGATGATGAGATCTGGCTTAATTTTCCAGATAAGTTCCTGCATGGCCGCCATGTCCTGGGGGTATTGGATGATCGGCCGACCTAGCCATGCAAAGTTGTATGAGTACTTTGAATGCAAGGATGAACGCATAAATGCAGCAGTGGCTTGATTCAGCGGCACATCTGATCCATTAGCGGTAATCCGCTCGGAGACCTCTCTTTGGAATTCAGTCATGATCGACTCCTATGTAACGATAAGCGTTGTTGGTCATTTCTCGGATTTCTTGAAGGTAGTTTGAGTTCATCACATAGATGGTCGAGCCCAAGGGGAAGTACGCCAAAGCATCCTCAGGAGAATCAACTCGCAAGCCGGTGGCTGGCAGATACTTGCCCTGCTTGGCCGGATTGATGTCGATCACCCGGCTTACAGGCTGTCCAATTCGTTCCCTTAGTAGCGCAAAGATAACGCCCTTAGAAGCCCCCCCCCAGACAACTGCGCTCTTTTCACCGGCATCCTTTGCGCTGATCCCCGCGGCGAAATCAGATGGCAGCTTCACCAAGTCTGCTGCACTGGCCTTTGGGTAATGTAGCGTGGCTAGGTCAGCCACCACATAAAGATATTGATCACCAAACAGCCGACCACTGGCGACAATGTGCCCAAACATGCGCTCGAAATCAGTGAGCCGGAAGTAGTTTGCGTGCTCGTAAAAAATATCAAACCAGGCGCGGTGTTTGATAATCCAGTCGAAACAAGGCACCTCAATGTAGATAAACCCTTCGCCGCTGTTGGCATCCCGCAGGTTATGCAGAAATTGCACTGGGTCTTCCACATGTTCCAGCACATGACGCAGTATGAGCCCCCGCGCGGTGATGCCGACACCGGCTCCGAAGTAGTGTCGCCTTACTCGTGGACTATCCCCTTCATAGGTTGGGTCAAACCCAGTGATGTCACACCCCCTCCGGACGAGCATCTCAAGAAAGCTGCCTTTTCCGCAGCCCACTTCCACCAACGCTTCACAACCCATCGTGCACGTAACGATCTGCGCCACGGATTCTAAATGCTTTGAAAATAGCGGACTTACAGCTTGTTCGTTTTGGTAGTTGGCGTCATAAACCATCAACTCGGGCTGAAATGCCGCGTTGTAGATCAACCCCGTATCGTGATTTTGAACTAAGCGCATGTCGCCGCGCGGACAGTTTTGCGCGGCTTTGGCAGTGTCATACATCCGGTTCTGAAATACCGGCAATCGATCAACCTTGTAGATTTCGTATTCCATTGATCTTAAGTTCCCCACCATGTGGCGATGTCGCCCAAGCCATGCCGGGGCCGCCAGCCAAGCGCTTTGAGTTTGCTATTGTCTGCAACCAGAAGGTTGGGTTCACCGGGTCGTTCGCTGGCTAATTCGAGGACCGGATTTGGATCGGCGTTGCACGCTGCCGCAATCAAACGAACGACTTCAGAGATGCGGATTGGCTCACCCGAGGCAATGTTGTAGCACCCATTAGCTCCTGTCTTAAGAAGTTGTACGAACCCTTGTGCAACATCGTCGACATGCAGAAAATCGCGATAGACTCCGGCATTCACACCGAAAGGCGCTCGTCGGCCCTTGAAGACTTCGAACAGAGAAGGGATCAGGCGTCGTCCGTCTTCATTTGGGCCGTAGGGCAAAAAAACCCGCCCCCAGCTACAGGGTACGCGATAGGACTCGCAAACTGCCATAACGAGCCGTCGAGTAGCATCTTTGGAAATGCCGTACAGGGTTGCTGGTGCTAGCGGGGTACTATCCTCGTGGCAGCATCCAACAGACCAATCGTATTCCGCACAGGTACCTGCCACTGCAACTTGACAACCACCCGTGGAGCAAAACGACTCAACAAGACGAACGGTCGATTCCACCCAACGCAGGTTCAGGGGCGAAGTCCAGTACTTACCGTGCTCGGCATACCAAGCAAGATGCAGGAGATGAGTTGCCCGAGCGTTCGCAATTGCTGTAGCGCCAGCCTCTGGTTGCAGCAGGTCAGTTTCTATGAATTCGCCGAGATAACCTTCAGGACGGGTTCGCCCCACAACAACGGTCTCAATACCAACACACAGCAGTTGGGTGAGTACCTGCCGCCCAATGAACCCAGTTGCACCAGTCAGCAGGACTTTCATGGCAAAAAATCGACTCCCAATAAATTGCTCTTACTCATCAGCGGCGAGTTCTGGGATAGCTACAACAAAACGCCCCCCCCATGTCTGGACAATAGCCTGTTGAGAGCGAACCTCGTCTGAGATATTCCAAGGCAGTATCAAAATGAAGTCAGGCTTGGCTTGCTGAATGGCTTGAGGAGGCAATATAGGAATATGGCTGCCCGGCATGTACTTGCCCTGCTTTGCGGCGGCGGCATCGCAAACAAAAGGCAAGAGATCCGGTTTAACGCCTGCATAGTTCAATAGCGTATTTCCCTTGGCGGCAGCGCCGTAGGCGGCAACTTTTTTTCCTGCACGCTTTTGCTGGATGAGGAAGTCGAGCAAGTCGTCTTTCACCTTATTGGCCCGTACCTGGAAGGAGGCATAAGGCGACAGGGTTTGTAACCCAGCTTCTGCTTCACGGCGCAGAAGGTTTTCAACCGCATTTGTTGTCGGACGAGAATCTGCCTGATGGCAACCGGAAATCCTCAGGCTTCCCCCATGCGTGGGCAGTTCCTCCACATCCCAGACACGCAGCCCGGCTGCCTGAAAGATACGGCTGACCGTGTAGAGTGATAAATAGGAGAAGTGCTCGTGATAGACGGTGTCGAACTGGGTGTGTTCGATAAGACGCATCACGTGAGGGAATTCAAGGGTAATGGTGCCGCTGGGCTTGAGAGCGGACTTAAGGCCTAAGGTGAAGTCGTTAATGTCCGGAACATGGGCATAGACGTTGTTACCAGCAATTAGATCGGCCTGTTTGCTTTCGGCCGCCAGGCGCTTGCCGAGGGTTTCGCCGAAAAACTCTTGCAGGACGGGAATGCCCAGTTTCTCTGCAGCGGTTGCAGTACTGGCGGTGGGCTCGATGCCCAAGCAGGGAATGCCGGTTGCAACAAAATTTTTTAGTAGGTAACCATCGTTGGAGGCAATCTCGATTACTAGGCTGTTTGAATTGAGCCCAAGGCGTTGCGTCATCTGCTCAGCGTAGGATTTGGCATGCGCCAGCCAACTGCTGGAAGTACTAGAGAAATAGGCATAGTGGGGGCTGAAGAGTTCATCGGCTTGCGCATAGTCTTCGGTTTGCACCAGCCAGCAGTGATCGCAGACTTTGATCTTGAGGGGGCAATACTTCTCAGATTTTGAAAGATCTGCCTGGGTGAGATAAGCGTTAGACGGAGGCGCGAAACCCAGATCAAGAAAGGTATGGGAAAGCTGATTTCCACAGTGGCGGCACTTCATAGGGAAATTCCAGAATAATCCGAATTGATGAATGGGTGCGCAGCATCACGCGGGGACAGTTCGGTCACCGCAAGTGGCCAATTTATTGCCAAACTGGGGTCATCGTGCCGCAGGCCAACTTCTACACCTGGCGTGTAAAACGCAGTGTGCAAGTAGAGCAATTCGCTCTCGGCTTCCAGGACCTGGAAGCCATGGGCAAAACCTTCGGGGATGACCATCATGCGCATGTTAGCCGGCGTGATTTCTTCCGCATGCCAACGTAAAAAGGTTGGGGAGTTGCGTCTCAGGTCGACGGCGACATCCCACACCCGGCCTTTTAGGCAGCGCACCAGCTTCATCTCAGCATGGGGGGGGCGCTGGTAGTGCAAGCCACGTACAGCACCGATGGCGGCTGTGCGGGAGTGGTTGATTTGCAAAATCCGTCGCGGGCCAATAAGACTTGCCAGTTCATGTTCACAATACAGGCGGGCGAAGGCGCCACGATTGTCAATATGCGGTGTAGTTTCAACGACCACGAGGCCCGGGATGGACGTGGGTTGTGTGTTCACGGCATTGCCCATTCAATATGAGCTTGTGCGGCAGCCATGATGTAGTCGGCCAACTGTTGGCGACTGACCACATTGCCCGCCTCGAGCCAGGCACGATACCAGTCGGCTGATTTTATCAGAGCGGCATCGAAGTTCCAGACCGGTTGCCAATGAAGTTTGCCGCGCGCCTTGGCACTATCGAGGTAGAGGAGCGTGGCCTCATGAGGGTGGGGCTTATCAGTCACATGCCAACGAAGGCTTGGCCAATGCGCGTTCAGCTTGCCGAGTACATCTGATACGGTCCGGTTGCCTTCGGGTTCTGGGCCGAAATTCCAGGCCTCTGCATAGGTCTTGTCTCCTTGGAGAAGACGCTGACCGAGTAGAAGGTAGCCACTGAGAGATTCGAGTACATGCTGCCAAGGGCGCGTGGCAAGGGGCGAACGAATCTCAAGCGATCGGCCTTGCGCCACAGCACGCACCAGATCAGGGATCAAGCGGTCTTCAGACCAATCCCCGCCGCCGATAACGTTACCGGCTCGGGCGGTCGCCAATAAGGGGGCGTTTTCAGCATTGAAAAATCCGCTGCGATAACTGGAGGCGACGAGTTCAGATCCGGCCTTCGATGCACTGTAAGGATCGTGGCCGCCTAGGCGTTCATTCTCGCGGTAGCCCCAGGGCCATTCGCGATTCTCGTAGCACTTGTCTGTGGTGATGGCGACGATGGCACACACGCTCGGCGTCTGTCGACAAGCTTCCAATACATTAGCTGTGCCCATAACATTGGTGGACCAAGTCTCCAGCGGCTCACGATAGGATCGCCTGACCAGGGGTTGGGCGGCTAGGTGAAACACGATATCGGGCATTGTTGCCAGGAATACTCGCTTGACTGACTCAGCGTCGCGTATGTCGAGGCAGTGCTCGTTGGCGGCCAGCCCAAGAAGATCCCAATGGTTTGGTTGGGTTTCTGGTGGCAAAGCGATTCCAGTAACGTCCGCACCCAATTCACTGAGCCAGAGGGCCAACCAGCTGCCCTTGAAGCCAGTATGCCCAGTGATGAGGACACGCTTGCCGTGATAGATATCGGCAAACAGCTTCATTCCCAAGATTTCCAAGGGGCTTTACCAGAAGACCAAAGTTGTTCTAATTGAGTTTTGTCACGAAGGGTGTCCATGGGTTGCCAAAAACCTTCGTGTTCAAAGGCGTGGAGTTCGCCTTTGGCAGCCAAAGTCTCCAGCGGTTTTCCCTCCCACGAACTACTATCTCCATCGATGAAGTCGATCACTTTCGGGTTGAGTACAAAAAAACCACCGTTGATCCACGCGCCATCACCAGGTGGCTTTTCTTGAAATCCGCAAACGGCGTCTGCCTCTCGCAGCAAAGCTCCGTATCGGCCTGGCGGCTGAACCGCGGTCACCGTAGCCAGCTTGCCATGTCGACGGTGGAAGTTGAATTGGGCCGTCACATCAACATCGGCAACGCCATCGCCGTAGGTGAAGCAAAAGGCTTCTTCATTTTGGACGTAGTTAGCTACTCGCTTGAGACGTCCGCCAGTTAGAGTTTCTTCGCCAGTGTCCACCAAAGTCACACGCCAAGGTTCGGCCTTTTTATGGTGGACTTCCATCTCATTAGTGGCCATGTCAAAGGTTACGTCTGACATGTGCAGGAAGTAATTAGCAAAATATTCCTTGATCACGTAACCCTTGTAACCGCAGCAGATAATGAAGTCATTCACGCCGTGAGCGGAATAGATCTTCATGATGTGCCACAGAATCGGACGCCCACCGATTTCAATCATGGGTTTGGGCTTTAGATGGGTTTCCTCAGAAATTCGAGTTCCAAGACCGCCGGCAAGGATGACGCATTTCATAGGTATTTACTCGTGATAATCCATGGCCTTGTAGCCATGGTGCTTTATGAGTTCGTCACGCTCGGCCGACTTGAGGTCTTCACGCACCATTTCGGCCACGAGTTCCTCGAATGTGGTCTTGGGCGTCCAGCCAAGTTTGACTTTGGCTTTCAAGGGGTCGCCGAGAAGGGTTTCGACTTCGGTGGGGCGAAAGTACCGCGGGTCCACAGCGACGATATTCTTTTCACCCTCAGGAGTTAGCCAGTAGCCTTTTTCGCCCACGCCTTTGCCTTCCCAGCGGATAACCATACCCAGTTCCTGGGCGGCGGCGTTGACGAAGTCGCGCACACTGTATTGAATGCCCGTGGCTATAACGAAATCTTCAGGCTCATCCTGTTGCAACATCAGCCACTGCATTTCCACGTAGTCCTTGGCATGGCCCCAGTCCCGCTTGGCATCCAGATTGCCCAGGTAGAGACAGTCCTGCAGCCCCAGCTTGATACGAGCCAATGCCCGCGTGATTTTGCGGGTAACAAAGGTCTCACCCCGGTTGGGGCTTTCATGATTGAAAAGGATGCCGTTACAAGCATAAATGCCATAGGCCTCCCGGTAATTGACGACGATCCAGTAACCGTAAAGCTTGGCCACTGCGTAAGGGCTGCGGGGATAGAAAGGCGTGGTTTCCTTCTGAGGAATCTCCTGGACCAGGCCATAGAGTTCGGACGTACTCGCCTGATAAAAGCGGGTCTTCTTCTCCAGCCCCAGAATACGAATGGCCTCCAGAATCCGCAGCACCCCAAGCGCATCGGAATTGGCTGTGTATTCCGGCTCCTCGAAACTGACGGCCACATGACTCTGGGCCGCCAAGTTGTAGATTTCATCGGGCTGGGTTTGCTGAATGATGCGGATCAGGCTGGAACTGTCCGTCATGTCGCCGTGGTGCAGGAAGAAGCGAACGCTATCTTCGTGGCGATCCTGGTACAGGTGATCGATACGGTCCGTATTGAACAGGGAAGTACGGCGCTTCAGTCCGTGGACGATATAGCCCTTGCTCAGCAGCAGTTCAGCAAGATAGGCACCATCCTGGCCGGTAACACCCGTGACGAGGGCGACTTTGGGTTTAGACATACGGTTTATTTCCCTCTATGAGCGGGGTAATTGAATTTCTACGAAGTCCCTGTAAGCAACTGACAGACCCTCTTCCAGAGACACTTTGGCCTGCCAGCCGAGAGCGTTGAGCCGGGAGCTGTCCATCAGCTTGCGCGGCGTACCATCCGGCTTGGAGGCATCAAACTCGACCTTTCCCGCATAACCGGTCACCCGGGCAACAGTCTCCGCCAATTCGCGGATTGTAATGTCATAACCGCAGCCAACATTGATATGGCTCAGCATGGGCTGGGTATGTTGGTCGTAACGGGCCTTGTCCAGATTCATCACATGTACGCTGGCAGCCGCCATGTCGTCTACATAGAGAAATTCCCGCATCGGCGTACCGCTGCCCCATACCGTCACCACGGGCACATTGGCGCTTTTCGCCTCATGGAAACGTCGGATCAGGGCCGGAATCACATGGGAATTTTCGGGATGGTAATTGTCGCCGGGACCATACAGGTTGGTTGGCATGACACTGCGATAGTCCACCCCGTATTGCCGGTTGTAGCTTTCGCACAGTTTGATCCCGGCAATCTTGGCCACCGCATAGGGCTCGTTGGTCGGTTCCAAGGTTCCTGTCAGCAACGCGCCTTCCGCGATGGGCTGGGGTGCCAGCTTGGGATAGATACAACTGGATCCGAGGAACAACAGCTTCCGGACACCGGCACGAAAGGCCCCATCGATGACATTGGCCTCGATCATCAGGTTGTCATAGATGAACTCGGCCGGGTAGGTGTTGTTGGCATGAATGCCGCCAACCCTGGCGGCAGCCAGGTAGACCTGGTCCGGACGCTCGGCGGCGAAGAAGGCGCGCACCTCCGCCTGGTTGGTCAGGTCCAGTTCTGCATGAGCACGGGTAATGATGTCCTGGGGACGAACACCCTGCCCGAGCAGGGTCCGGACAATGGCGGAACCGACCATCCCGCGATGGCCTGCTACATAGATTTTAGGCATGGTGCTCATGATTGCTGGGGCGCTCTACCGTAGGTGTCGTGCAGGCGCACGATGTCATCCTCACCCAGGTAGCTGCCGGACTGGATCTCCACAATCTCGAGTTCGACCACGCCCGGATTGCGAAGGCGATGCACTTCGCCGATGGGGATATAGGTGGACTGGTTTTCGCTGAGGAGGAAGGTGTTCTCGCCACAGGTGACTTCCGCCGTACCCTTGACCACCACCCAATGTTCGGCCCGGTGGTGGTGCTTTTGCAGGCTGAGGCTGGCGCCCGGCTTGACACCGATGCGCTTGACCTGGAAACGCTCGCCCCGGTCTATGCTGTCATACCAGCCCCAGGGACGAGCCACCTTGCGATGGGTAACCGCCTGGGTGCACTGGGCCTGCTCAAGGCGGGCCACCACGTCCTTGACCTGCTCGGCCTTGTCCCGGTGGGCCACCAGCACCGCATCGGGCGTATCGATAATCAGCAGATTATCGGTCCCCAATGCCACCACCGGACGATGGGGAGCATGAATGAAGGTATTGCTGGAGTGGTGAACCATACCCTGGCCTGCCACCCGATTGCCGTCCCCATCCGAAACCTGAAGATCGGCAACGGCATTCCAGCTGCCTACATCACTCCACTGCCCCTCGAAAGGGACCACCGCCACATTGTCATGCTGTTCCATGACGGCGTAGTCGATGCTCTGGGAGCGGCAGGTACCAAAACTTCGGGCTTCAGGCCGAACAAAGGCATGACCGCTGGGAGACACCTCGACCTGCGCATCAGCCATGGCCTGACGGCACGTCAGCAGGATATCCGGAGCATGAGCCTCAAGCGCTTCCAGCAAAATGACTGCCCGACAGAGGAAAATACCGGCATTCCACAGGTTATCCCCGGCCAGCAGTAACTCCTGGGCCCTGGCTAGGTCTGGCTTTTCGATGAAACGCCCAGCATGGAAACTGCCATCGGCACGAGAATCGCCGCGCTGGATGTAGCCGTAAGCGGTACTGGGAAAAGAAGGAACAACCCCGAAGGTCACCAGCGCACCGGCCTGGGCTGCCGGCACACCCTGACGGATGGTCCGGAGGAAGCCTTCCACATCAGGGACATGATGATCTGCGGGGCAGAAGAGCAGCAGATCGAGGCCATCCTGGATCGCCTGCAAGGCCGCCAGGGCCATGGCAGCAGCTGTATTACGCGCAGCCGGCTCCAGAATGACGGCGCCCGCCACACGGGCTGCCAGCATGTCGTCCGTCACCATGAAGCGATGATCTTCCGCCGCCACGGCCAAGACCCGCTCTCCCAGTCCGCTGGTACGTTCAAAAGTCAGCTGCAGCAGGCTTTTGTCACCCAGGAGGGGCACAAACTGTTTGGGAAAACTCTTGCGGGACAGAGGCCAGAGCCGGGTCCCGGATCCACCACAAAGGATGACCGCTGTAATGGTGGGATTCTTCATGAAATGACTGCATCCTCTTGGTCTAGGAAACACCGCGCACCGACATGTACCCCCGTCGGGCTGGGTCTTGCCCTCCTCTGCCGCTTCCGGACCACCTTGCCAGACTCGGCAGCCGGAACGTCCAACCCTTGAGAGGAAAGATTGCAGGCCTGCCCCCGAAAGGGCTGCCTTGAAATGGTGGTGGAGAGGAGGAGGATCGAACTCCCGACCTTCGCATTGCGAACGCGACGCTCTCCCAACTGAGCTACCCCCCCACGAAGAGGAAAGAATTATAGCAACAAGGTCTTAGCTGTCAAAAAGACAACGTCTTCACGACACCCGGAAATAGCTGACGGTCTGGCGCAACTGGTCGGCCAAACCTTCGAGTTGCTCGGCCTCGGCGGCATTGTTCTGCATGGTGGCGTTGGT
>Ga0074197_1001182_pt1 | contig 23762 bp, 21 predicted proteins | sample EPASupsiteSAE305_FD_64526 | JGI IMG/M metagenome (GOLD analysis project Ga0074197, IMG submission 64526) | Bioremediated contaminated groundwater microbial communities from EPA Superfund site, New Mexico - SAE3-05 reassembly with SPADES | ecosystem: Environmental > Aquatic > Deep subsurface >...
AAGGCTCCAATTGCTGAATCTCTCGGGGCATTTGCATAAGCAATGGCATCCAGTGCATCCTGCACAATCTTATCCATGGCTGTAATATCCTCAAAACGAGGACGTCGTTTCTGACTTGTTACCCCGCTATTGATCACATACACTGGTTCAGCGCCAACCGCCTCGCAAAAACGCAAATACTCAAGAAACCCCATTCCATTAGTGGTTCCATATCCATTAGCCGACCAAAAATGCTTTCGTTTAGAAATGTCACCAACTGTTTCGTGCCATACGGGAAATGTCCCGCCAGTATATCCCTCAACAAAATCGCCTCCCGGAAACCGAATAAAAGCCGGATGTAATTTTTCTATCAGCTCTGCAATATCGGGGCGCAATCCATTTCGCATTCCTTTCCATGTCTTTTGCGGAAACAATGAAACCACATCCAGCCAGAAAACGGTGGAAGAATCTGCCGTAAAAGTAAGAATCGCTTTTCTTGTATTAGCAGTTGCGGTGAAAGTATGCTTCACTCTCCTCCAGTCAGCCCAAGGCGTAATTGTATATTCATCACTCAATCGATGTTTAGCCGCAGAATCTTCCAAAGCAACATGTACTACCTTTGGGTAAGGAGATGCCGATTTGATGTAAAAAGACATCTCATATTTCTCGCCTTTGGTAAGAGAGATTCCTCCATATCCTTCAGCCGCAATTCCGCCACGTCCTGAAGAATCACCAGCGGCGACTGCCACAAGCAACGAACGCTTATTTGTATCGTTGATAAGCTCACGGGTATCAGGATACATTTTCGAACCCGAAGTTAGCGCACGCCAGCCAATAATGCTATCTGGTCTCACAAAAGGCATTACATACCCATTGGGGGTAACCATTACATTTTCAGTAAAATTATAAGCATTGTGTAAAGGCAGGACTCCATCTTCAAAACTGCGGTTTTGAATTAATTCTGCATAAATACCACCATCTACCGCATGATTAATTTCCTCTAATGATAATCCATACAAATTTTTATTCACAGGAAAAGTTAGCCCATCTGCTTCTATTGTTATGGTTGAAGTAACCGGCATTTCAGGCCGACATCCATTTAACAAAAAGAACATACAGGCAGCTACAGGCCAAACAAAATACGATATACCCCTATTACTCAAATTCACCTTTCAACTATTAATTATTTTAGGTTCAAAAAAACAAACACATGTTATTTGATGATGCAAACTTAGCTATTTATTCTCAAAATCTATGTAAATCATCAATATCTCATTGTTTTTAGCAGAAATAATCATTAATGCACAACTATTATTTCAAAAAAAAGGTTATTTTTGCATGTAAATCTATCAAAGTATAAATACCAACATATACACCATGAATAAACAAGTTCTATTGGTTGACGACAAGCCCGAAATTGCCAAGATAATTATGCTTTATCTGGCAACTTACGAGATTAAGTATGTTGAAAACCCAATTAAAGCTATTGCCTGGCTTAAAGAAGGAAATATGCCGAACCTAATTATTTCCGATCTCAATATGCCTGAAATGTCAGGAGAAGAATTTCTTCGCTACATAAAGACAGACGAAATGTTCAGTCATATCCCAGTACTTATACTTTCCAGTGTTGAAAGCAGTTTTAACAGGGTACGCCTCTTTGAAGAAGGAGCAGAAGACTTTATATTAAAGCCTTTTAATCCTGAAGAACTTAGGGTGCGAGTAAAAAGACTTTTAAGATAATGATTTACATTTATTTGGGCGACAACCCCTCTTTTGTTTATTGGCTTCATAAAACCATCAACAGTGAGATAACTGTTTGCACTAATTATTTGCAAATTAATAATGCTATATCTGAAGCTTTACGCAAAAAGAAAGAAGAAGATTGTTGTGTCTTTGTTCAGCGCAAGAACAAACACTCAGATATTTCGATTATTTCTCAGTTACACAAACACTATCCGTCGATTTACGTTGTTTTAATTGGAAAATCCCTCAGCATAGAAGAAAAGAAAGAATACCTTAAAGCAGGAACAGATAGCCTTATTTCAGAAGCAAAAAACGAAAAAGAGCTACTTCACATTCTTGCTTTTGCATCCACATACAAAGAAAAAATTAATAACGTTTCTCATCCTTCCAATGACTTAAAATTATTCAGATTACCTCTTTGGAAAAGAATTTTCGACATTATCAGCTCATTAATAGCCATTATTATATTGTCTCCGTTTCTAATTCTCACATGGCTTGCCATCCGGATAGAAAGTAAAGGAGCTCCCGTATATAAATCCAAACGCGTAGGAAGTAACTACCAAATATTCGATTTCTATAAATTCCGTTCTATGTATACAGATGCAGACAAACGTTTAGCTGAATTTAGAAGATTGAACCAATATGCTGTAGACTACAATGTTAATGAAGACAACATTATTATAAAACCAAAGTTTCATAAGGCTGATGTGGTTCTCTTTTCAGACGATTCTATCACCTCGGAAAAAGTATATATAGCAACAAAAAGACAGGAACGGTCTAACGCCTTTGTTAAATTTGAAAACGATCCGCGGATTACTAAAATAGGAAGAATAATACGAAAATACAGCATAGACGAATTACCTCAATTGTTCAACATCCTAAAAGGCGACATGTCGGTAGTAGGTAATCGCCCCCTACCCTTGTACGAAGCAGAATTGCTAACAAGCGACGAATACATCCAGCGCTTTATGGCTCCAGCGGGCTTAACCGGCCTTTGGCAAGTAGAAAAGCGTGGCGAAGCAGGTAAACTGTCAGCCGAAGAGCGCAAAATGCTGGACATTCGTTATGCAAAGGAATTTTCATTTCTGATGGATGTAAAAATTATCTTCAAAACTTTCACCGCATTCATTCAAAAAGAAAATGTATAAAAGGCTTTCAATATAAAATCTTATGGTTAATAAACTGTTAATTATATTACTTTCATGTACATTAAGTTCTACTTTATGGAGCCAAGAAACAAATCTGTATTCTATTAAAGCAGAAAACATAGCCGATGATGAACTGATCAATGTAGAGCTTCCTCCACTAGATGAGTTATTTGAATCAGCAAGAAGTAATCCTGCCGTTGAAATATTTAAAATCAGACAAGAGCAAGAAGCTAGTTCTTTCAAAACAGAAAAAAGAAGTTGGTTGAAATATTTCAGAATTACCGCCGGATATCAATATGGATCCGTCGGAGTAAATAGCTCAATGTCTACTCCAGATATAGCTCCAATTTATACTAGTTCAGGATCAAAGCAAAGTTGGTACAATTTTGGTGCAGGTGTTTCTATTCCATTGGATGATCTTTTTGATAGAGTAAACAGAATAAAGCGACAAAAACTCTTAATGAAACAGACTGAAATGGAAATAGAAAAACTGCACGACGAACAAAAGCTATCAATTATCCAAGCTTATTCAGATGTGCAACAGAACTTAGTAGTACTTAAAACAGCTGCAGAGTCCGTTATTTTTGCTAACGCACAATATAAATCAGCAGAAAATGATTTTATAAATGGTAGAGTAACTCTTGGAGATCTTAGCAAGGATAAATCAGCACAAGCCACAGCCATTGCTACATATGAAAAAAGTAGGGCACAACTTAATAGTGCTCTTTTAAGGCTGGAAGTATTATCTAAAACCAAAATATTAAACAAGTAAAATGGATACAATACAATACATATTTCGATTTTTATACCGTATCAGATTGTGGCTAATTTTTTTACCCTTATTAGTTACACTTTATATGATTTACAAGACCAGAAACATGACAAAAACATATGAAGTATCTGCAACAATATATTCAGGTATTGCTACTGGCTATAACATAGAAACGGATGGTGCTGCTCGCATAGATTGGTCTTTGATGAATAATACTATGGACAACCTAATCAATATTATTCGTTCAAAGGCTACATTAAAAGAAGTTTCTTACAGGCTGTATGCAGAAAATATGATATATGGAGATTCGTTGCATGATAATAATTATCTTTTGTCAAATACATATAAAGCATTAGTTGCAATTACACCTAAAGAAGTGCAAGTTTTAATTGATAAAAAATCTGTAGACAAAACTATTGAAAATTTAAAAAAATACGAGAAACCGGACTCAAAAAACTTTGTCTATGGTTTATTCAATTGGTTTCACCCACACTATAGTTATTATGCGCTAAGTAAAATTGAAGTTAAAAGGGCTGAAAATAGTGATATATTGGAAATAAAATATATATCAGATGACCCTGGAATAGCTTATAATACATTACAAATATTAAATAAAGAATTTGTCAATCAGTATCAGTTTCTACGCTTCAGTGAAACTAACGACGTTATTAAATATTTTGAAAATGAACTCGCAATCCAAGGTGCAAAATTAGATATATCGGAGGATTCGCTTACACAATATTATGTTGAAAACCGAATTATAAATTACTATGACCAAACAAAAGAAATAGCAGGACTTAGTGCAAATTATCAAATGGACCTTAAAGACATAAGTCGTAATTATAATAGTGCAAAATCATTAATAGAAGAGCTTGAATCTCGCATGGATAAAAACACATTATTATTAAAAGATAATTCTGTTTTCTTATCCAAATTGAAAAAAATATCTGATTTAACCACAGCTAAAGTGGAACTTGAAGCATTTAATACAGATTCAACATCAGCAAAAGCGAGCAAAATTCAGCGATATAGAAGAGAATTAGCCAAAGCTGAATCAGATTTATATGAATTCAGTGATAAATATAATACAGAGAAATATTCAAAAGAAGGAATTTCTTCTTCTCAATTTATTTCGCCATGGATGGAACAATTGCTACGTAAAACAAAGGCAGAAGCTGAACTGCAGGTGATGAACGAGTTTACGACAGAGCTGAATAAAGAGTATGCTCATTTTGCCCCTATTGGTTCAACAATTAAAAGAAAGGAAAGAGAAATAGATTTCACGGAAAGAAATTATCTTTCCATTTTAAGTAGCTTAAATGCAGCCAGATTACGTCAGAAAAACCTACAAATGAGTTCGGCCTCTTTAAAAGTTTTAAATGAGCCCATATTTCCTATAAATCCGTTACCAACAAAAAGAAGAATGATGGTTGCCGGAGCCTTTGCAGGAACATTTGCATTCGTTCTTGGTTTTTTTATTTTACTTGAGATTATAGACCGAACTCTTAGAGATAAAATACGTACGGAACGAATTACGGGAATAAAAGTATTAGGGGCATTCCCTGGTCCAAGTGCTCTTAAACATAGAGGTTTTAATAAAGAATGTGAACGTATAGCTTCAAAGTCATTGTTTAATTCAGTACAACCCTATTTAGCAAATCGCACAAAATTCATCAACTTCATAAGTATGGAAGAAGGAGACGGGAAAACTTATTTGGTAGAACAATTAAAAGAGTATCTTTATTCATTGGGAATATCTGTTTATATAAAAGAATGGGATATGAACAACAATATTCAAAAGAAAGACTACCTGTTGACCGTATCTAGTGAGTTAGCTGATTTATCAGGAAAATCGGAGATATTAATTGTAAAGCATCCTCCTCTTCAGGAAATGACTATTCCTAATGTCTATCTGGAAAATGCAGCGCTAAATATTTTAATTGCACGTGCAGACAAAGGATGGACAGACACGCATCAAGAACTACTAAAGCGGACGAAACAACAAGCCAGTATTACCCCTTTATTTATTTATTTAAATAGAGCTAATCGACACACAGTTGAAACATTTACAGGAATGTTGCCTCCATTTACGAGCTTCCGGAAATTTCTTTTCAAACTATATCAGCTGGGATTAACCTCCAGATAATTTAAAATTAAAGTATGCTAATAGCTCCCATTAAGGATAATCTTAACAGAATAGTTGTTGCATCTGCTTTATTTAGCGGTGTATATATTCTGTACTTTACGATTATTTATTTTGGATGGTTATTTGGGGTACTATTTGGGTTTGTTCCGATTGGCCTAGTAATAACATTATGGCTTTTTCATCAACCTAAATGGATGTATATTATTATATATACAATAAATTATTTTATTGCGGGAGGAACCAGGTATATAAATATTCCCGTTGGTATTACAATGGATATATTGCTTATAATAATGTTTTTGATCCTATTTGTTGAATCCGGGAAAAAAAACGTTGATTGGATTAAAGGATTTAATGGTCTCAGTTCTTTAGCAATTATTTGGTTATTATATTGTTTTCTTGAATTATTTAATCCTCAAGTTACCTCAGCAGAGGCATGGATGACATCTATCAGAGGTGTTGCCGGTTATTTTTTCATTATCGCATTTCTTACACCTATTTTTTTTAGAAAGTACAAAGACTTAAAACTTATTTTATACTTATGGTCTGCTTTTACTTTAATAGTTGTATTAAAGGCTATTTGGCAAAGATATATTGGATTTGATAACGTAGAGAAATATTGGCTCTATGTTTACGGAGCAGCATCAACTCATATTCTCAATACAGGTATTCGTTATTTTTCACTCTTTTCTGATGCGGCTAATTTCGGAGCAAGTATGGGATTTTCAATGGTTGTTTTTTCTATTGCATCTTTACATATGAAAAATAAATGGATTCGCATTTATTTTATCTTTGTTTCAGTAGCTGCAAGTTATGGGTTATTACTTTCAGGGACCCGTGCTGCTCTTGCTGTTCCTTTTGCAGGAATTGCATTATTTATTATACTCTCTAAAAATAGTAAAATAATTCCAATAGCATTAATTTTATTAATCAGTGCTTTTGTCTTTTTAAAATATACAAATGCAGGACAAGGTAATCCATTAATCAGAAGAATGCGAAGCGCCTTTAATACAGAAGATGCATCTTTTCAACTCCGAATGTCTAATCAGGAAAAGATGAAAACGTATATGATTGACAAGCCTTTTGGCGTGGGGTTGGGACTTGGTGGAGGTAAAGCAAAACGTTACGCCCCGGAAGCTTATATGTCTCAAATTCCAACTGATTCGTGGTTTGTAATGATATGGGTTGAAACTGGTGTAGTTGGATTAATACTACATCTATTTATTTTAATTTATATAGTTGTATATGGTTTATATCTATCTATGTTCAAATTAAAAGATAAAGAACTAAGGGGAATTCATAATGGTTTAATTTCTGGAATTTTTGGCATGATGGTTGCATCTTACGCTAATGAAGTATTCGCACAATTTCCAAATGGATTTCTTATTTATACAAGTCAGGCTTTTATCTTCCTTGCTTTAATATACGATAAAGAATTAGAAGAAAAACAACTTAATGAAAATAATAAATATGAACTTAATCCCTGACATATCTATTATTACAGTAAACTTTAATGGTATTACTGATACATGCGATTTGTGTGCTACTATATTCAAAGAGTTGCATACTATTACCTTTGAATTGATTGTTGTTGATAACGGATCAAGAAATGATGAAGCTGAACAAATAAAAAAAATATTTCCGGAAGTAGTAACGGTAAGATCCAATAATAATCTTGGATTTTCTGCAGGAAACAATCTTGGAATTAAAATAGCCAAAGGCAAATACATATTACTTTTAAATAATGATACATACATAACCGAGGATACTTTTAACTTTTTAATAAATACGTTGGAAAACAATAATAAACTAGCTGCTGTATCTCCTAAAATTAAATTTGCCTTTCCTCCTCAAAACATTCAATTTGCAGGATACACGAAATTAGGCTCAATTACTTTACGAAACCGAACAATTGGATTAGGAGAGGTCGATTCTGGACAATATAATCAATTTAAGGAAATACCTTTTGCGCATGGAGCTGCAATGATGATAAACCGTAAAATAATAGATGAGATTGGATTTATGCCTGAAATATATTTTTTATACTATGAAGAAATAGACTGGTGTACCACAATGACAGAAACTGGATATAAAATAGGATACGATCCCAGATGCACGGTATTCCACAAAGAAAGTCAAAGTACCGGGCAAAATAGTCCACTCAAAGCATTTTATTTAACAAGAAACAGATTATTATTTACCTGGAGACATCGTACAAATTATATAAAATGGATTGCTATATGTTATCAATTGTTTTTTGCCATCCCAGTGCATGCAGTAATACTATGTACTAAAGGAAAAACAGATCTTGCTATATCGTCTTTAAAAGGAGCTATTGCCTTTTTTCATTTAAAAAACAAAAAAAGTAGATCATGACTTTACACACAATTATTGATAACATAGATTCTCTTTGCTTTTTGTTGTTAGGACTTTCTGTTCTATATCTTTTTATCTTTGCCTTGATGTCACATATAAAGCGACAGGATGTTTATCCGGTTGCAAGTGTATTACATCAATTTGTCATTTTATTCCCAGCTTATAAAGAAGATGCTGTAATAGAAAATGCAGTTAATAACTTTCTACAACAAGACTATCCAAAAACAAATTACGACTTGGTAGTTATTGCAGATCAAATGCATGATGAAACAAATAGGAAATTATCCGAATTACCAATTACGTTACTAAAAGTGAACTTTGAAAGTAGCACTAAAGCCAAGTCGATGCAATATGCTATCCAAATGTTAAAAGATAAAAAATACGACATGGCAATTATCATGGATGCAGACAATACCGTCGAACCTTCTTTCCTTAATGAGATCAATAATGCATACTATTCCGGTGCACAAGTAATACAAGCCCATAGAATGGCTAAAAATTTAAATACCGATACGGCAATACTGGACGCAGTAAGCGAAGAAATAAACAATTCAATATTTAGAAAAGGACATGTACGTCTGGGATTTTCATCAGCTTTAATTGGTTCAGGAATGGCTATAGACTATAGTTGGCTTAAAAAACATATTGATGAGCTTAGTACTTCAGGGGAAGATAAAGAATTAGAAGCTTTACTCCTTAAAGAAAATATTTTTATTGAATATCTTGAAAATGTTCATGTTTACGACGAGAAAACTCAAAAGGACAGTGTCTTTTACAACCAGCGTAGACGGTGGCTCGCGTCTCAATTACATGCATTCAAAAATAATATCGGTAATTTACCTAAAGCATTAGTTGCAGGAAACATTGATTATGCGAATAAAATATTTCAATGGATGATGTTACCAAGGATACTCCTCTTAGGATTTATCTTTATAATCTCCGTCATTATTTTATTTTATCAATGGACATGGGCTATCAAGTGGTGGTCACTGGAATTACTTTTGGTTATCGCTTTTAGTTTATCTGTTCCAGACTATCTTGTAACCGACAAATTCAGAAAAGCACTCTTGAAAGCACCAAAATTATTTTTACTTATGACTATGAATCTTTTTCGATTACGGGGAGTTAGCAAAAAGTTTATTCATACCAAACATGGTGAAAAATAAAATGCATATGGAAACGACAAAGATTAAAAAGTGGATCAAGCAGTATCCATCTATCCAAAAGTTCGTTTTGAAATTTCTAATGCATCCGGTTAAGACTCGACCACAATGGTGGGTCAGAGCGTTTCAGTTTTATTATCTCCAAAAAGGAAAAAACAGTATTATATATCGCAGTGTCCGTAAAGATCTCATCCCCTTTAATAAATTTAAAATAGGAAATTACTCTGTTGTTGAAGATTTCTCAGTACTCAATAATGCTGTTGGTGATATTATTATAGGCAATAATAGTCGTATAGGGCTAGGTAATACTATTATTGGTCCGGTAAATATAGGATCATATGTTAATATCGCTCAGCATGTCATTATAAGCGGTCTAAACCATAATTATAAAGATATTACCAAAACAATCATTGAACAAGGGGTATCTACCTCTCAGGTGACAATTGAAGACAATGTATGGATAGGAGCTAACGCAGTAATACTCCCAGGAATTTATATCGGGACACATAGTATCGTTGGAGCAGGAAGTGTAATATCCAAAAATATTCCACCCTATTGCGTTGCCATTGGCAATCCGGCTAAGGTGGTAAAAAAATATGATTTTGAAAAAAAAGAGTGGATAAAAGTTTAATAAATAATTTCATTATGACTACTTATTTAACACCAAAAGTTAGTGTAATTATTCCTGTATATAATACGGAATTATATATTGAAGAAACCCTACAAAGTATTATAAACCAAACATTTAATGAAATTGAAATTATTGTTATTAACGATGGATCTACAGATAATAGCTTAGCTGTAATCAATAATATTGCTTCACTAGACCTTAGAATAAGAGTATTTTCACAACTAAATAAAGGGCTATCTGAAACGAGAAATACTGGTATAGAATTAGCACTGGGAGAATATATTTATTTTATGGACAGTGATGATTTATTGGAAAATGATGCTCTTGAAAAGTGCTATTACCATTGCAATGATAATCATTTAGATTTTACTTTTTTTGATGCTGAGATATTTTATGATAAAAGGGATAACACCAATTTACTAAATATTAACTACAATAGATCAGGAATGATAAGAGGAAATGTTTTTATTAATTTAGAAATATTTAAGAATCTTGTAAAAAAAAATCTTTTCAGAGCATCAGCCTGTCTTATTTTTACTAATTTAAATTTTCTAAAAAAAAATAATCTTCGCTTTTATCCCGGGATATTGCATGAAGATGAATTATTTACGCCTATACTATTCATAGAAGCAGATCTTATTGGATATATTCCTGAACCTTTATTTAAAAGACGCGTAAGAAGTGGATCAATTATGACTAATAAATTTTCCATGCAGAATATTTCAGGATATTTTATTGTTGCAAAACAACTATTAAACCACATACAAAACAAAAATACAGAAGTCCAGAATGTCATTCATTTACTTATTAAAAACACTTTAAATGCTGCAATATACAAATGTTCTGCATTACCTATCTTAGACAGAATAAAAATCACTCTTATCTGTTTCCAATCTTTTGGGAATTATATTACTTTTAGAACTTATATGATACTCCTGTTCAAAAAGTATATAAGATAAAATAACAAGAAATATTAAAACATGTCAATAAAAAAACAGCTACTATCTGGAGTATTCTATACGGCAATTTCCAAATATGCAGGAATTCTTATATCATTGATTGTTTCCGCTGTTTTGGCAAGACTTATTTTGCCTGACGATTTTGGCGTTGTTGCTATTGCAACTGTTATCATTACCTTTTTTGGAATCTTCACAGATCTTGGAATTGGTCCGGCTATTATACAGCAAAAAGATTTAACGGAAAAAGATCTTTCGAACATTTTTTCTTTTACAATCATAGGAGGTATTGTTCTTTCTCTTTTATTTTTTCTTTCTTCATGGCTTATAGGAAATTACTATAACAACAAAACGTTAATTATTATTTGTCAGTTACTGTCTGTTAACTTATTTTTTTCTGCAATCAATATTGTACCTAATGCTTTGCTTTTTAAAGAGAAATTATTCAAATTTGTAGCAATCCGAAGTCTACTTATCCAAGTAGTGGGTGGAACAATGTCTATTGGTGCAGCACTTTGGGGAGCAGGATTATATGCTCTGATTATAAATCCGATCTTTTCTTCCGTGTTTATTTTCATCTTTACGTTCAGAAAAAAGCCTCAAAAACTATGTTTTACTTTGGGAGTAAACTCGATGAGAAAAATATTCAATTTCTCTGCTTATCAGTTTCTATTTAATGTAATAAATTATTTCAGTAGGAACCTTGACAAGCTTTTAATTGGCAAATTAATGGGAATGGGGGCACTTGGTTATTATGAAAAATCATATCGACTTATGATGCTCCCTCTTCAGAACATTACTCACGTAATTAGCCCGGTTATGCATCCTGTTTTTTCAGAAATGCAAAATAATCTGGAAAAACTTGCAGGTTCATATGAAAAGGTTACTAAACTTCTAGCCTACATAGGGTTCCCTTTATCTGTGTTACTCTATTTTACGGCAACCGAGATTACCCTAATTTTGTTTGGAGAACAATGGACTAATTCAATAGCTCCTTTTCAGATACTTTCTTTATCAGTTGGCATTCAAATTATTATGTCTACCTCTGGCTCTATATTTCAGGCAGCAAACGATACTAAAAGTCTGTTTATTTGTGGCATTTTTTCGGCAACCTTAACTGTATCTGCAATGCTAATAGGTATATTTTTATTTAAAACACTTGAAGCTGTTGCCTGGAGCATCTGTATCGCATTTACAATCAATTTCATACAGTGTTATTGGATGATGTACAATATAACTTTTAAACGTAATCTTTTAATTTTTGCAAAAACATTGATTATGCCAATCATTCTATCTATTATCTTGGTTATTGCTTTTTACATTTTAGCCCCATTCCTTCTAAAATTAAGCTTAATTATAAGTGCATGTATTAAAAGCGCTATCTTTTTTCTTATTTCGTTTTCTTTTATACTAATTACAAATGAATTTAGTAGTCAAAACTTTTTAAAAAAAATTCTTCCTAATTAACTTAGGTCTTAATAGATATTCCAGCAATTTATAATCTGCATCCTTAAGGCTCAATGGAATTTGTTTTTCTCTTCGTATTGTTCAACAAAATGGGTTGCATGTTCTACCTAATGCTTCCCTGCAACTAATAAATATATGAGAAAAATCAAGAAAGCCTATCGTAAAAATTAAACTTTTTAACATAAAACTGATCAGAAGAAAGATTCCCGGTTGTTTTAAAAAGATTATTAGTTACAGTTTTTGTAACAGATCTAACAGTTGTATTCATAGTATTCTTCCATATTAGGAACCCAGACTGAATCATCTCCGTCTTTTTCATACATGTTATTTTACCAGACAAATAAGGTTTCCTATGTACCCCAAAATGCTATAGCTACCGACGCGGTCTCATTCCTTGAATTAAATCATAGTTTTGAGCCGTAGTAACATACGTTTTCTTGTCATTGGGTTCAGCCAAAATTTTGCATCATCTCCCAGATAATTTATTGAAGATAATCTTTTTGGCTACTTCAAGATGTGTTTTTATTGAATTATTATTAACATCTGAAGTTTCAACATCATGAATCAGTCTAATTAAAAAATATAGGGACTTTTGCTTTTGAGAAAAAACTAAAAGATCAATCATATACTTTTACTCTATTGAGCATATATATAACTTTTACAAATTGGTCCTAATGCAACCAACAAATATTTATTTATCAATACCCTTGCTTACTAACCAATGAAATAATTTATTTATTTGCAAAAATGTATATAAAATTACAGAGAAAAAATATATTTTTTGTAACTTCATGCCGAAAAATTATCTTATTATTGTTTTATCAGCCTTAAAGCTAGCTGAATTTATAAATAACCGAAATACTATTTAATAGTAATTTATATAATATTCAGTAGGTATTTAAAATTTAACCTCGTAAATTTACTGGATAATAATACAATTTGGCTATAATGAGAACATAAATCAGAAAATGAAGATCGCTTATATTTACAGTGCACTAACCACAGTTGGAGGTGCCGACAGGGTTATTATCGAAAAAGCAAATTATTTTGCAGAAAAAGCAGGTTATGAGGTCTATATAATAACTGATTCTCAAAATGGAGCTGCTCCCTTTTTTCCTATTTCAAGTAAGGTCCACTTAATTGATTTAAATATTATATTTGGACAACAATATCATTATTCATTTTTGATACGAGGGTATGTTTTTTTCAGATTAATGAAGTTATATAAAAAAAAACTTACGGAAACCCTAACTGCAATTAAAGCTGATATCACGATTACTACTTTAGGACGGGATATAGAAATTATAAATGAGATTAATGATGGAAGCATTAAGATTGGAGAAGCCCATGTTGCCAAAGATTTTGTTAGAAATTTTCATCTTTTAAAGCAAAAAAATATACTTTATAGACTAATAGCTAAAATCTGGACAATACGCCTTGAGAGGTCTGTTGCAAAGTTATCCAAATTGATTGTACTTACCGAGAATGATGCGAAAAAATGGAATAACCTGGTTGCAACAAGTATTATTCCGAATTCCACCTCATTTTATCCTATGAATCCAAGTACTTGTTTGTCTAAACAAATTATTAGTGTTGGACGGCTAAACGAACAAAAGGGTTATGAAAGGCTTATTGATGCTTGGGAAATCGTAAATAAAAAACATCCGGACTGGTCGGTCCATATTTATGGGAACGGGGAATTAAAAACTTCGATGGAAAAGATGATAAAACAAAAAAAAATAACAAAGAATTTCGTTCTCCATGAATCGGTTCCTACTATTATTGAGAAGTATAAAGAAAGTGCATTTTATGTTATGAGTTCCCGCTTTGAAGGTTTTGGAATGGTACTGGTGGAAGCTATGGCTTGTGGATTACCAGTAATATCTTTCAACTGTCCCAATGGGCCATCTGATATTATTAAAGATGGAGAAGACGGATTTCTTGTTGAAAATGGAAACATTCAGGAGCTTGCTGAACGAATCTGTTTTTTAATTGAAAATGAAAACCTCAGGATCATCATGGGCAAAAAGGCAAGAGAAAATGTAAAACGATATCTTCCTGACAGAATCATGGAGAAATGGATTACACTTTTTGAATCATTAAAATAAATATAAATGAAAATCTTATTTTTAGTATTTCACGGATTCGATGAATTCAATGGAATAAGTAAAAAAATCCTTTCCCAGGTTAACGCGCTCAAAGAAAATGGACATGAAGTAATTGTCTGTTATTATATGGTTGATAAAGATAATCATCGGAAAAGATTTATAAACAGTGACATTCTTGAAGATTTTGGAGAAGGATTTTTTGCTCAGCTAAAAAGAAGAATGTGCTATAATAGCCTTTTAAATTATATTATCTATAATAATATTGAGCTTGTATATATAAGGTCAGAACTCAATGCAAATCCATTTTTAGTATCGTTTTTCAGAAAATTAAAAGCCAATAGAGTAAAAGTTGTTATTGAAATTCCAACATATCCTTATGACAAAGAGTATAAATATAAAAGTATAAAGGCTTCGCTCGAACATTATATCGATATACTATTTAGAAAACAATTAGTTAAACAAACAAATGGTGTTGTAACATTTTCTAATCATTCAACTATTTTTGGAGGAAAAGCTATTAATATATCCAATGGTATAAATTTCTCCTCAATTAAAGCAAAGCTTGGTGTAAATGATACAACTAAATCCCTTAATTTAATAGGAGTCGCTAATATACATTTTTGGCACGGATTTGACAGATTAATCAAAGGTCTTGCCATATATTACAAAACAGAGCGACAATACAAGGTCTATTTTCATATTGTTGGCGGCATTGGCTATATAGAAGAAGCTGAATTTAAAGATTTAATAAAAACCAATAATTTAGAAAAATATGTATTTCTTGATGGTCATAAATTTGGAGATGAACTTGATAAAATGTTTACCAAATGCGATATGGGTATTGGCAGTTTAGCTAGACATAGAAGCAATATTTTCGATATCAAAACACTTAAAAACAGGGAGTATGCAGCAAGAGGCATTCCTTTTATTTATTCTGAAACTGATGACGATTTCGATAATATGCCTTACGTATTAAAAATTCCTGCAGATGAATCTCCTATAGATGTTAATTCAGTAATTGATTTTTATAAGAAATGCGACCTGAATCCAATTAAAATAAGAGAAACAACGAAAGAACTTTCGTGGAATATTCAAATGGAAAAAGTTGTAAATCAAATAACTAAATAGCATGAAAAAAATTCTATTTGTCAACAATTATGACATGAGTAAATCAAGAAAGTTTTTCTTAGAAAATAAATCTCCTAGCCAACATTTATTTGGAACGAACGAGCTTATTGAAACTGGAGAATACGAAGTTAGTTATATGTTGGCAGCTCCTAAAAACTATAAATCAAAGATTCTAAAACTTATTTCGTTAATTCCAGTATGGATTAATATTTATTTTGAAGCACGAAAATTCAATTATATCTATGGAGGGGCTGATTTTACAATAGACTTTTTGGAGTTCTTAAAAAAGATAGGAGTGTTTAAGCCAAAACTTATTACCATATTTCATCATCCTCCATTTAATTTAAGGCTCAAATATGAAAGATATGATAAAGTACTTTTTTTAAGTGAATACTCGTATCACGAAATGTGTAAAAGGTTTCCCAACCTTAAAACTACGTTTGAATTTTTACAGTGGGGGCCTGATCTTAATTTTTATCAAAGATTTTCTGCAACACCCAATTTTAAAATAAACTCTGATGAGATTATATTTATAAGTAATGGAAAGACTCAAAGAGATCACGAATCATTAGTTATTGCCGCAGAAAAATCGCAAAACAGAACTATTATAGTGAGTGATTCTCAGAGTGTACCTCCAAATTATGAAAAGAATAATAAATATGTTGAGATCTATCATCAAGAAGAACCTAATGATAAAAACATGGTAAAACTATTGAATAAATGTTCCGTACTAATTATACCTACTCATTATACAAAACATAGACTTGGTCCAATAGGGCTAACAAGTTTCCTTGATGCAGTAGCCTTGGGTATGCCAATAATTACAGCAAGCAATACATCTTTTTCAGACGCAGTCCTTCAATATAAGATGGGACTTATTTATACAGCAGGAAACGCAAAAGAATTGGAAGAAAAAATGAATATTCTGAAAAATAATAAAGACTTAGTTATAGAATTTGGCACGAATGCTTACAACTTTGGACAAAATAATAATATGAAAGCATTTGGAGAAAAACTATACAAGATTTTAGAACATATTTAAGCGTCATAATACAATCCGTTATCAAATATAAACTTAAATATACTAAGCTATACATAAAAGGTCCATACTAAATATGAAAAGAAAAATAGTTTATTGTTTGCCGTCATTATACATCTCAGGAGGAATGGAGAGAGTTTTAACCATTAAGGCAAATTATTTTGCGGATGTACTGGGATATGATATCTATATTATTTTGACAGATGGAGAAAATAAACCTCCATTTTATAAATTATCGCCTCTAATTAAAATAATTAATCTAAACATCAATTTTGAAGAGCTATGGAATAAGCCATTATTAAAACGTATATTTATTTATTATAGAAAACAGCAAATCTACAAGCAGAAACTTAAAAAGGCTCTATTTTCGATTCGTCCTGATATTACTGTATCAATGCTTCGACGTGAAATTAATTTCATTAATGGTATTTCTGATGGAAGTATCAAAATAGGAGAATTACATGTTAATCGTGAAAACTTTCGTAATTTAAATGAAGAGAACATTAATAATCCAATTAATATTCTTATCTCAAAAATATGGATGAAGCAATTGGTTTTTAATTTAAATAAACTATCTACTTTTGTAGTATTATGCAATGAAGAAGAAAAAAAATGGCCGGAGTTAAAGAATATCGTTGTAATAAATAACCCCTTACCTTTCTATCCAGAAGAATCATCTGATTGTTTATCTCATAAGGTAATTGCTGTCGGAAGACTTACTTACCAAAAAGGGTTTGATCTTTTAATTAAAGCCTGGAAATCTGTTTCAGATAAATTTCCAGATTGGAAATTATATATTTATGGAAATGGAGAAACAGAAGAATACGACTTGTTAATAAAAGAACTAAGGATTGAGAATTCGTGTATTATTAAAAAATCAGTTAATAATATTATAGAAAAATATTGTGAAAGTTCTATATTTGTGCTGAGTTCTAGATATGAAGGTTTTGGGATGGTTCTTATTGAAGCAATGGCATGCGGTATTCCTGCTGTTACTTTTACTTGTCCTTCCGGACCATCAGAAATTATTGAAGATGGTGTAGATGGATTACATGTTAAAAATGGGGATGTAAATGATTTATCCCAAAACATTTGTATGCTAATTGAAGATAAAAAATGCAGGATATCAATGGGAAAATTGGCTAAAACAAATGCAAAACGATTTAAAATTGACGTAATTTCAAATCAATGGATTACTCTATTTGACAAAATAACAAAAAAAAAAGATTAGGTTATGTCTCCTAAAATTGTATATATTGTTGGCGGCTTATGGTCTGCAAACGGGATGGAGCGAGTTCTAACCATGAAGGCAAACTATATGGCTGATCAATTGGGATATGACGTCAACATTGTACTGACCGAAGAAAAAGGAGTTCCTCCTTTTTATCCAGTTTCACGCAAAATTAAAATAATTAATTTTAATATTAATTTTGATGATTTGTACGCTATGCCTATTTTAAAAAGGATCTTATCATATTTCATCAAGCAGCGAATATATAAAAAAAGACTAACAGAATACCTACTAAAAACTAAACCTGATATTACCATTTCAACTATTCGAAGAGAAATAAATTTTATTAATTCAATTCCTGATGGAAGTGTAAAGATTGGAGAAATACATTTTACAAGAATTAATTACCGTAATTTCTATTCCAAATATCTGCCATCATTTATTAATAAACAAATCAGTAATTACTGGATTTCAAAGCTTATCAAGGAACTAAAAAAACTGGCTCACTTCATTGTTTTAACTGAAGAAGACAAAACATATTGGCCTGAATTAACCAATATATCTGTAATCCATAATCCAATCTCTTTTTGGCCTAATAAAATCTCAGATTGTACCTCAAAAAATGTTATTGCTGTTGGTCGATATACGTATCAGAAAGGGTTCGATATGCTTATCGAAGCTTGGAAAATTGTTGTCACAAAAAATCCTGGATGGAAGTTATACATTTATGGTAGTGGTGATACAACTTATTACCAAAATCTCATAGATAATAGTGAAATAAAAAATTCAATTTTGTGCATGCCTGCAACGCCTTGCATAATCAATGAATATATAAAAAGCTCTATTTCCGTTTTGAGTTCAAGATATGAAGGATTTGGAATGGTTATAACTGAAGCTATGGCTTGTGGTTTGCCTGTTGTTTCATTTACTTGTCCATGTGGTCCTAAAGACATTATTAAAAATGATGTTGATGGACTGTGGGTAGAAAATGGGAGTATTACTGATATGGCAAAAAAAATAAATTATTTGATTAAACACAACGAAAAACGTATCCAAATGGGTAAACAGGCCCGTATAAACGTAGAAAGATTTCGTCTTGAAAAAATTGGCTTACAATGGCAAAAATTAATTGAATCAGCTATAGAAAAAAATCAAACCCCTTAATAAAAATTATTCTAATTAAAATGAAAATCAGAACTCCATATAATAGAGATGATTTACGTATAAAGGATAAAGATTACGTATTGGAAATCGGCCCAGGAAATAATCCTTCTTTTAGACCAGATGTTGTTGTGGACAAATTTATTGACAATAATTATCATCGCTATGGTGACTTAAAAATATATAAACATCAAAAATTTATTCATGCCGATGGAATAAATCTACCTTTTAAAGATAAGGAGTTTGATTATGTAATATGTAATCAAGTTTTGGAACATGTTGACGACCCTGTTAAATTTATCGAAGAACAATGTCGAGTTGCCAAAAGAGGATATATAGAAACTCCTAGTATAATAGGAGAATTTTTATTTCCCAAAGAATCCCATAAGTGGGTAATCCTAGACATAGACAACAAGTTAGTTATTTATGAGAAATCAAAAATTATGGGTGATTATAGAAATAATTATGGTGAATTATTTCTAAATTATTTACCATATCAATCGCTGATATATAAACTTCTTTGGTTCACCGAAGGAAATTTAATGATGAATAGGTATGAATGGGCGGACCAAATAGACTATATCATTAATCCCCAAGATGATTACTATTCTTCTTTCTTCAATAAGAAATGGAACAAACAAATGGCTGAAAAAATTTTCCCCCGTAGAACTCTTGCAAAGGAATTGCTAAAAATATTTAACTCATCAGTTTATTTGATAAAAACCAAGCTAAAATGGAAATTTATGAGAGAAAAACCAATTTCGTGGAAAGAATATTTTAAGTTAAACAATATAAAAGTATGAAATTATGAGTTGGTACTCAAAATATTTATCAGTATTCGAAAAGCCTTTTATTGAAGCACCTCTAAATGTTATTTATGAGATTAAGGAAAGAATAAAAAATAAGCAAGCAGAAGAACCATTAGTCTCCATTGTTGTGATTGCTTACAATGAAGAAAAACGCCTACTTAGCTGTTTATGGTCCTTAAGTGATACAATATGTAAATACCCATTCGAAATTATAGGGGTAGACAACAACTCGTCTGACAGAACTGCAGAGGTATATGAAGCTATAGGCATTCCTTATTACACCGAATATCAGAAAAGTTGCGGATATGCCCGAAGATGTGGTTTAGAACACGCTAGAGGTAAATATTACATATGTATTGATGCTGACACAATGTATCCTCCAAAATATGTTGAGACGCTAGTAAGCGAATTAGAAAATCCATATATTGTTGCTGTGTCTTCTTTATGGAGCTATATTCCAGATAAAAATCATTCATGGATAGGACTTACAATATATGAGCTTTTACGCGATACATATTTATTTTTTCAGTCATTTAAAAGACCTGAATTAAGTGTAAGAGGCCTTGTTTTTGCTTACAATGTAGAGTATGGTAAAAAGGTTGGTTATCGAGTAGATATAATTCGCGGAGAAGATGGTTCAATGGCTTACGGTCTTCTAAAATATGGGAAAATAAAATTTGTCCGTAACGCTAAAGCAAGAGCAGTTACTGGTTATGGAACACTAGATCAAGATGGAACATTACTTGATAGCTTTAAAAATCGTGCTAGCAAATCCCTCAAAGATTACAAAAAACTATTCACAAAAAAACTCAATTATAAAGACGACGAATCTAACTTGATAAAATAAGCTTATTTATGGAACTTTTCTTCTGGCTAAGTCTCTTATTGATTTTTTACACTTACCTCGGTTATGGGCTAGTGCTTTTTCTGTTGGTAAAAATAAAGGAACTTTTTTGGAAACGTCGCGAATTAAAACTGGAAGACAGCCTGCCAGAAGTAACTCTCTTTATCACTGCATACAATGAAGAAAAGATTGTTGAACAAAAGATGAAAAATTGCAGGGAACTCTCCTACCCTTCAGAATTATTGAAGATTGTGTGGGTGACTGATGGATCTAATGACAAGACAATGGAGCTCTTGAATAAATATCCTAATGTAAAGGTTTTGCACCGCCCAGAACGTAGAGGAAAGACGTCGGCCATGAATCGGGGAATGACATTTGTTGAATCGCCTATAGTTGTGTTTACTGATGCTAACACAATGCTTAACAGAGAGGCTATTCTGGAAATTGTGAAAGAATTTACTGACCCAATGGTGGGTTGCGTAGCTGGAGAGAAAAGAGTTTTATCTAAAGAGATAGATTCCGCTACTGCAGGGGAAGGAATCTACTGGAAATATGAATCTACACTAAAAGCATTGGATTATAGGCTTTATTCTGCTGTTGGTGCAGCAGGAGAATTATTTGCTGTACGTAAGGTATTGTTTGAGCCTATGCCCGCCGACACCTTGCTAGACGATTTTATTTTATCTTTGAGAATTGCGCAAAAGGGATATAAGATTGCCTATTGCAACAAAGCATTTGCAATGGAGGCGGCTTCTCTTAACATGAAAGAAGAGGAGAAACGTAAAGTACGTATCGCCGCCGGAGGTTTACAATCTATATGGAGGCTTAGAAGTTTGTTTAATATTCTCAGATATGGGTGGCTTAGTTTTCAATTTGTGAGTCACCGGGTATTGCGTTGGACGCTCACTCCTCTACTATTGTTTCTTCTGATTCCAATTAATGGTATACTTGCTTTTCAAGGTGATCCAGTTTATATCGGATTTTTTATTCTTCAGGGATTGTTTTATCTGATGGCTATAACCGGGTACCAACTTGAAAAGAAAAAAGTTCGAAATAAACTATTGTTTGTCCCTTACTATTTTGTATTTATGAATATCAACGTCATGCAAGGCTTTATTTACATATTAAAAAATAATGGCTCCGGAACCTGGGAAAAAGCAAAAAGAGACGATAACAACGACTTATCGAAGTTAAATGGTGATATTTAATTGAATTAATTCAACTTTTTTATACATTTGTATATTATAATGAAATGCAGATTGCGGGAGGACTAATTATGAGCGACAAAATGGCATCGGAATATTCCGTTCTAATTGTAGATGATGTACCTACTAATGTTATGTTGGTACAGGCCATTCTTAAAAAGGAGGGTTATACTTTGATTACAGCTAATAGTGGTAAAATGGCGCTTGATATAATTAACCAATGTTATCCGAATCTTATTTTGCTTGATATTATGATGCCTGAAATGGATGGTTTCGAAGTATTACAGCGACTAAAAGAGAATCCTAAAACAAATCATATCCCCGTGATAATCATGTCTGCCTTAAGTGACATGCAAAGCGTGGTAAAAGGGTACCAATTAGGCGCCGTCGAATATGTTACCAAACCGTTTCAAAGAGAAGAGCTTGTTAAACGGGTAGCACATCGTTTTGAATTGTTTAGTATTAAACGTATTAAAGCTGACCTTGAACGTACGATAGAATCACGGGATACTTTATATTCAGTAATTGCTCACGACCTACGTTCTCCACTAGGTTCTTTGCAAATGATGAATAATGCTATATTAATGATGGTAGATGAACAACAAGTTGGCAAGGATGTATTTGAAATGTTGCAGATGATGAATAAAACATCTGAGGAGATTTTTCTACTTCTGGATAATTTACTGAAATGGGCAAAAAACAGATTAGATAAGCAAATTGTTTTTAAACAAATAACAGATGTAAATGGTATAATTGACAGCACTGCTCAGATTTATTTACCTGTCGCTGAACAGAAAGGAATTACGTTGGAAATTAAAAACATGGATAAAGAATTACAAGGTTTTGTTGATATTGACATGCTGAAAACGGTTATTCGTAATCTTGTATCCAATGCCTTAAAGTTTTCCTACAACGGTGGTATTGTTACTGTTGATACGCAAACCAAAGAAAATGAAATAGTTGTTAGCGTTAAAGATACTGGCAAAGGCATGACTAATGAGGAAATTGACAAACTCATGAATCAAAATATTCACTTTACTACATACGGAACCAACAACGAAAAAGGCTCTGGGTTGGGTTTAATGCTCTGCAAAGATTTCATAAAACTCCATAATGGAGAACTTCGGGTTGTATCTGAACCAAACAAAGGTACAACTTTTAGTTTTACATTGCCTTCAGGTATAGAATAAAGAACTATCCAATAAGATACATTAGTGTGTCTGAATTATAATAAATAAGAAATTATTGTGATAAATATTATTTATTAAAAAAAACGTGTAACCATGAAATTAATTCATTGCTACACGTTTTTTATATTCATCGTATTCCTGTTTTATTGAACCTACTTATTATAGACCTTTCCACTTTCTGAACTAGCATTCAAATACCAACTTTTATTGTTTGCGCCACCAGAAGTTGCCCATGATTTAAATTGAGGATATGCATCTTCTATTTTAATAGACTCGGCAGGATATTTAAAGTTTCCTATAGGAAGCATTATACCCCAAATCATGTTATTAGAATCTTTATATCCGTTTGTAGCGCTTTTAACTTTACTACTTGGGCTAAACCCAGCCAAATGGATTTCAGTCCGATTTGAAAGATTTGAATCACCAACAATCATATAAAAATTCAATTTGTTAATATTTATTTTATCAAAGCTTACCGGTGTTGTAAAATTAATATTATATGTATAAGTATTTGCAGCTAGTTTTGGCGAACTCAAAATTGTATTAATAATACTCGGGGAAGTTTTTTCGAACAAAGTATTTGAACTAGGAAATAATAATATATTCGCTTTAGTTTGACCTGATTCAATAGCACCAATTGAATTCGTAGATGACAAAGTTATTCCT
>Ga0074197_1001186_pt1 | contig 23717 bp, 22 predicted proteins | sample EPASupsiteSAE305_FD_64526 | JGI IMG/M metagenome (GOLD analysis project Ga0074197, IMG submission 64526) | Bioremediated contaminated groundwater microbial communities from EPA Superfund site, New Mexico - SAE3-05 reassembly with SPADES | ecosystem: Environmental > Aquatic > Deep subsurface >...
TCACTCCTCTAAACAGCTGAGATTAATGGTTACCGTTGTTCCCTGACCAGGTTGACTACTCAGCGCAATTGAACCACCATGCTGCCTGATTATTTCCCGCGCACAAAACAGGCCCAGACCAAAACCTGGAATCTGGCCCGTGGCATCCGGGTCAACCTGATAAAACCGTTCAAAGATCTTGGGCATTTCATCTTCAGCAATGCCACAACCAGAATCGCTGACAATGATAGTGGCATGATGACCGTCAGACGCCAGGGTAATCGCCACAGAGCCACCATCGCTGGTAAATTTAAATGCGTTTTCAAGTATCTGTTGCAGGGCAAAAATAAGTCGGTCACGGTTACCACGCACTGCAGGGACAGTTGCCAGATCAAGTGTCAGAGTAACGCCACTCTTTGCAGAGGCCCGCTCCACTGACTCTGCAGTACTTTTTACCACCTCAGACAGGTCGCAGCTGACCAGACCACTACCCGGCGCTCCCAAGGCCTGATGCATACGAACCAGCGAGGTCATCAAACCGGCCAGCGCCCCCAGATCCTCCCGCATGGATGCCAGCCGCAGATGGCAGGCCTCGGTCTGATGGAGACGTGACGCATACCGTTCAAGCTCTTCAAGCCCCAGCGACAAAGAGGTTAGGGGAGTCTTCAGCTTGTGGGAAACAAGCGAAAGAAACGCCCCTTTCAGGCTGTCAAGATACTGCATCGCAGCCAGTTCTTCCTTTAAGGCTCGCCTGCTCAGGGCTTTTTCAATTGCTGTCTGCAGGTGCAGCAGATTAACCGGCTTCTGGATAAAATCATCGGCATCAGCCCGTAATGCCTCCAGCACCGTCTCCTTGTCACCAAAGCCGGTCATGACCAGAACCAGGGCATTGGGATCAATTTTTTTAATCCTGCGCAGCAGCTCAATTCCGCTGCCACCGGGCATCTGTATATCGGTTAGAACCAGATCAACCGGTTGACTGGTATAGCAGTCCAGTGCCTCTTGAAGCGAGCCTGCCTGCAGGATCCGATACTTCCTCAGCCCCTTGCTACAGAGGTCGCGGATGACCAGTTCATCATCCACCACCAGTATTGCAAGCTGTTGCCCGGAGCGATTTGGCATCGATTACCCCATAAGTTCTGCTACGGCAGCAAGGGCTTCCGGCAACTTCTCCGGCTGGCTGCCACCGGCCTGAGCCAGCTCAGGCTTGCCGCCACCCCGACCGCCAACAATCGGCGCCAGTTTACCTACCAGCTCACCGGCCTTGAAACGGGTGGTCAGATCCTTGGTTACTGTGACCAACAGGTTGGCCTTGCCATCCAGCTCTGCACCCAGCGCAACGACACCTGATCCAAGCTTGTCACGCAACTGATCAGCCAGATCACGCAGCGCCTTGATGTCAGCTACCTGCACCTGCACAGCCAGCAGCTTCACCCCGGCCACCTCCTGCACCTGACTCAACAGATCGCCGGACTGGGCAGCATTCAGCTTACCCTGTAACGCCTCGACCTCACGTTGCAGCTCACGCTGACGCTCCACCAGTTTTTCAACCCGGTCAACCAGCTTGCTGCTGTCAGCCTTGAGCAACTCAGCCACTGTCTGACGTTCACCTTCAAGACGGCGGACAAAATGCAATGCATTAAATCCGGTGGCACCTTCAATCCGGCGCACCCCGGCAGCAATCCCGCCTTCGGACAGAATCTTGAACAGACCGATATCACCGGCTGCCCGCACATGGGTACCACCACACAGCTCGGCACTCACCTCGCCGATCCGCACCACCCGCACGGTGCTGCCGTATTTTTCATCAAACAGTGCTGTGGCGCCGCTCTCCACCGCTTCCTGCATCCCCATTTCACGGATGTTCAGCTCGGCGTTTTCCATGATCCAGCCATTAACCAGATCCTCCACCTGTTGCTGCTCTTCGCTCGTCACGCCGGTAAAATGGGTAAAGTCAAAACGGAGCCGATCAGGTTCAACCAGCGAGCCGGCCTGCTTGATATGCTCACCCAGCACTTTGCGCAGTGCGGCCTGCAACAGGTGGGTAGCGGAATGGTTACGGGCAGTTGCCCGTCGATCAGCAGTGGCAACGGTCAGATTGACTGCATCTCCGGTCTTGATTGCACCCTCTTTGACCAATGCATGGTGTACCACTAGATCGGTGAAAGGCCTGGAGGTTGCCAGCACTTCAAGGTGGGCACCACCACTGGAAATACAACCGGTATCACCTGCCTGACCACCGGACTCACCATAGAAAGGGCTGGTTTCACAGATCAGGTCGATCTTGTCTCCGGCGGTTGCTGACTGCACCTTGCTGCCATTGCGCAGCAGTGCGGTGACCGGCGAAAAGGCGGTCAGGCTGCCGTAGCCGACAAAATTGGTACGCAGGCCATGGTTATGCAGTTCCTTGTAGACATCGGCAATACCGGCAGCCCCGGAACCTTTCCAGTGTTCACGCCCCAGCTCCCGCTGATGCTCCATACAGGCTTCAAAACCCGGTTCGTCCACACTGAACCCTTCGGCCCGCACAATATCCTCTGTCAGGTCAACCGGAAAACCAAAGGTGTCATACAGCTTGAACAGGGTCTCACCCGGAATGACCGAGCTGCCGCTGGCACGCAGGCTGGCGACCTCTTCATTCAGGATAGCCAGTCCACGGTCAAGGGTTTCGTTAAAACGCTCTTCCTCGGCCAGCACCACCTTACGGATATAGGCCTCACGCTCGGCCAGTTCAGGATAGGCAGTGCCCATCATCTCCCGCACCGCATCAACCATCTTGCACAGCAGCGGCTCTGCCACCCCCAGCATCTTGGCATGGCGGGCAGCCCGGCGCATGATCCGGCGCAACACGTAGCCGCGCCCTTCATTGCTGGGCAGAGCGCCATCGCAGATCAGGAAGGTCACTGCCCGGCAGTGATCCGCAATAACCCGCATTGAGACACTGTCCTTCTCGTCCTCACCGTACTTTTTGCCGCTGTGACGTTCTATGTGGCGGATGATCCCCTGCAACAGGTCCGTATCATAGTTGGAGCTGACTCCCTGCATCACGGTGGTAATCCGCTCCAACCCCATGCCGGTATCCACGGCCGGCTTGGGCAGCGGATGCAGGACACCATCAGCAGTGCGGTTAAACTGCATAAAGACATTGTTCCAGATCTCCATGTAGCGGTCGCAATCACAACCCACGGCACAATCCGGTGAACCGCAGCCGACGCCAGGACCGTTGTCCCAGAAGATCTCGGTGCAAGGACCGCAGGGACCGGTGTCACCCATGGACCAGAAGTTATCCTTTTCACCAAAACGATAAATCCGGTCGCGAGGCACTCCCTCCTGCTGATGCCAGATATCGGCAGCCTCATCATCATCGGTATAGACCGTCACGTACAGACGGTTCTTATCCAGCCCCAGATCCTTGGTCAGAAACTCCCAGGCAAAGGCAATCGCCTCTTTCTTGAAATAATCACCAAAAGAGAAGTTGCCCAGCATCTCAAAAAAGGTATGGTGCCGCGCTGTCCGTCCCACGTTTTCCAGGTCATTGTGCTTGCCACCGGCCCGCACACACTTCTGGGAAGAAGCGGCCCGGTAGTAGCCCCGGTCTTCCATCCCCAGGAAGCAGTCCTTAAACTGGTTCATACCGGCATTGGTAAACATCAGGGTCGGATCGTTCTGGGGAATCAGCCCTGAGCTGCCCACCACAACATGTCCCCGATCCTCAAAATACTTCAGAAAACGCGCGCGAATGTCATTACCGGTCATGTACTATTTTCCTTCCTGAACTGATCGACGTTTATCAGCTGACGGCAGGTCAGTGGGCAGCCAGGTTTCGATATAGCGGCCATTTTCGTCGATTTTATTGATATAACGTTTCACCTCGCCGGTCTGGGTATCCAGCAAAAACACGGCCTGATGAACATAGGTTTCCTTACGTTTAAGGTCAAAGGTGGTATAGCTGCCCTGAAACAGAGAAAAACGCCCTGACTCATGGCTTGGAGCAGCTGCAGCCTTTACTGGACTGGACAAGATCACAAACGATACAATCAACAAAAACAAACACATACCTGTTATTCTGTCACATCGTTGCATGCTGCCTCCTATTCAACCATCAGCACCGCTGAAGGTTCACTTTCCAGGCCATCCGCGTCCTCTGCTGTCACATACAGTTCCAGCTTACCTGACTCAGTACTGCGCCACTCGGTTGCTTCAACCATCGTCAATTTCTGCCCACCCATAAAGCTTTTCTTATACAGATGATAGCGCTTAACATCAGCCTGAACGGACTTTTGCCAGCTAACAAGACGACTTGCCCTATCTTTTAGCTGAAGCCCTTCAACCGGCTTCGGCAAGGCCTTGGTAGTGCCCTTGACCGGATCGGACATCGGGCTCATCAGGCCATCACGGTCCTGCGCCTGCAGACGATAGAGATAGGTGCTGCCATCTTTCAGCTCCGTATCTACCAGTGTTGTTTCAACAGTCTGCTTCAGCTGCTTGAAATCACCATCGCTCTGCTGCCTGAATACACTATATTCGGCAATATCAGGCTCAGGATTTTTCTTCCAGCGCACGGTGATCCTGCGTGGCTCACCCGATGCAGCAGACAGCCCGGACGGCATTACCGGCACCGCCTTGGTGGTGGCATTGGCACGGACACTCAAAGGACTGACTGCGCCACCGGCATTAAAGGCAGCGATCACATACGAATAGGCAGTGGCATCCTTGAGCGGCTCTTCAGCATCGCGATACAAACGTTTATCAGCGGTTAGCTCAGCTATTCGGGTCAGTTTTTCCTGGCCAGGCTCGCCACGGTACAGATAAAAACCACTCAACTCATCGTCCGGTACAGAACTGGACTCCCAGCTGAGGGTAACCCGCCTCGGCTCACCTTGAGCTGCAGACAGCTTCACCGGCGTTGGGGGCAGGTCACGGGTTACGGCAGAGACCACACTTGACGCGCCACCAGTCCCCTGCTCCTTGCTGGTTGCAACAATACGGTACCAGTAGGTGGTCTTATCCGTCAGCCCTGAATCCAGATAGCTGGTCATCTGACGATCACTGATCACTGCCAACTCCTGGTAGGGACCTTCCTTGCTGGTAGCCCGCTGCAGTCGATACCCGTTTACTGCGGCAAAAGGATGGACCTGCCAGCTGAGTGGGACACGCCGGACTTTACCACTGACTGCAGTCAGGCCGCTGGTTACTGCCGGAGTTGCCAGGGAAAGTTGTACCGACTGCTCGCTCTCAGCACCAGCCTGATTATAGGCGGTCATGCTATACAGATAGGTGGTGCCATCCTGTAACCCCTGGTCACGAAAACTTGGTTGATCATCTGCAACCCTGGCGACTGGAACAAACTCCTTTTCCGTTGCAGAACGCCGATAGATACGCACTCCTTTGGGCAGGGTCCGTTCGTCAGCTCCGGCACAGGGCCGCTGACGCCAGCTCAGGACAGCTCCACCCAGGATAGGCTCGACATTCATAAAGATCGGCACTGCCGGTGCAACCGAGGTAGCCCCACGCACAGCCGCAGTCGCTTCACTCGTCATCCCGCCATGTCCTACCGCTGTAACCCGATAGTAGTAGGTCTCATTCAGGCGCAACTGTTCATCGTTATAAACAGGCTCTATCACCGTACCAACTGTGCTGAAAGGGCCATGCGGGTCATTGCCCCGGACAACCATGTAGCCGACAATACGATCCGGTTCAGGGTGCTTCCAACGTAGACGAATCGCGTTGGTTGAACCGACAGCCTCAAGAGCTGTAGCAGGAGCAAGCGGCTTGGTTGATAGCTGCCTTGCTGTACCTGTCTCAACCGCCCCCTGAGCTGCTTGTCGGATCCGCAGGGCAAGTTCCTGTAGCAACCGCGGAATCTCTCCCTCATTCACCGGCAGTTTTTCCGTAAAAACCACCCGTTGCCCGCGCAGACTGAGTACGTTGAGTTCCATCAACATCCCTTGAGGCTGGGTTGCCACACTGCCGCTAACCAGAAACTCAACTCCCAGTCGTGTTCCCAGACGTTGTAACTCTGCGCTGGAGAGAGAGTCAGACCTGACCCCTTCCAGATCCATGGCAGCTTCAAGACGTTTACGTTCTGCAACCTCAAATGAGCCACTTCGCTCCAGCTCATTAAGCAGCACTGTGGTCAAATACTCGGTAACCCCCATGGCCTCAATTGTTCTGGCCACAAACGGCACACAGCCCAGCTTTGACTTCAGCCGTTGATCTGCCGCCTCCACCGGCTGTACCTGCGTGCAGAGCAAAACCACAGCAGCAAGCCAGAGCAGTATATACCCAAATGATTGTTTAATGGTATTAGCGGCTTCCATGCCCGTTGTTCTCCACTATCCAGGTTAAGGCCGTTCAGCAGCCTGCAGATACTGCTCGATGCCTGTTTTCGCCTGAGCGGTTACCTGGCTGGCAACATGTTTCACCTCTTCAGAAACGATGGCATCCATGTAACGTTCAACCACCTGATCGCCACCACCTTTTTTACTCAACAGTTCAGCGGCCTGAAGATAGCTGGCCTGACGATTCTGGAAACGTGTAAGCACCAGACGTCCCAGCTCCGCGATCCCCTCATCAACTGCCTTCTCAAGCAAGACGGCATCAGACGGTAACTCCATAGGATCAAAGGTGATATTAGCAAACTCAACCCCTTCAGAAAACTTATCTTCTGCCTCTTTACGACTCTTGATGGTAGTCGTAATCACCACTTCACCGGACTCCACGTCAATCACCCGGAAGGAGAGTGCCACGTTGGCAGTTTTCTTGTGGGTACCGACCTTGTATTTCACCGTCTCACGAATCTCTTCCTTCATCAGCGCAGGAGGTGCAAGTGCCATTTCCTTCTCACTGGGAGCAGGATGGCTCAACAGCCAACTCTGGTAGGCCGGGTTGGGAACCTGCTTGGTGGCCACCACTACGTTAACCATCTTGGACCCTTCTTCAGCACTCTTTTCTACGTTGTATTGCAATACACTACCAAAGATGAAGATATCGGTCCCCTTCAGTTTGCCGGTCTTTTTTGCGCTTTCAATATCATAGAGGCCGGCCTGACCAAACTCGATCTCCTTGATGATGGCTCCCAACACGTCCCTGGCCAGAATCTTAACATCGCTGCTGGCATTTCTGGTCATATAGGAAAGCAGGCTGTCCGTTACCAGCTTACCGGCATCGGTACTGTTTGTTGGAGGAGAAAAATCCATGACCGCAATTTTTTTAACGACCCGTTGACGCAGTCTGTCCTTCAGTGTCTGTAATCGTTGCTGACTTTCCCGGTCACCACCATTCAGCCGGATGGACAGATCAAGCCAGTACCAGGCATTACCCAGCAAGCCGCCAGCCTCAAGCTCCTGAGACTTCGCAACCATATCAGTGGCAAGCTGCTTGCGCAGGTCAACTCCCTCTGCCTCTTTCATAAACGCAGGTAAAAACTGGACTCCGGCCTGCAGTGACTGATAGGCGCTATAGAGCTGTTTTTTACTGGTCTGCACCATCCCCTGCTGGAGCATCTTCTGAGCACCCTGTCGCATCAGTTCCGTCATTTTGGCCTGCAGCTGCTGATCAGGATTTAGTAACTGAGCTTTGCGGAGATAGTTTGCCGCCTTAAGCCATTGTTGCTGTTTAGCATTCTGTTCTGCCTTGGCAAACCAGGTGCTGGCCGTATTCCTGGCTTTGGTGTCCTTTAAGAGCGCGGCAATCTGCTGATTGTTGGGCTGGATCGCCAATGCTTTTTCCAGACTAACGGTCATACCATCCAGATCATCATCCCCCCGCAGCTGTTCAGCCTCCTTCAGGTAGTAGCCTAGCGCTGCGCTCTCGGTCTGAGGTAACTTGATGATAAGATCCAGATACCCAGGATAAAACTGGCGAATCTCACGCAGTTTATTAATTGCAGTTGGCCAGTCCTTCAACTCCGCAGCCTTGGTAGAAGCGGCATAGGACTGTTCTGCCCGCTTCAGTAATGCGTCCATCTGTGATTTAACGGTTCCAGCCAGTACCTTGGCTTCACTGTTGTTCGGATCAGCCTTGAGTGCCTTATCTACATCCAGCTGGGCAGTGCGTAACTGCTCATAGGTCACCTCAGCCCCCTGCAGCCGTTTACGGCCCTGTTCCACAAAACGGGCTGCAGAAGCAGAACGCGCAAGAGCCAGCGTTGCTCGATATTCCTGATTATCCTGCTCTTTGGTGATGGCATCCTCATACAGCGTAATCGCTTCATCGACCCGCCCCTGACGTTCAAGCTGCCGACCAAGCTCAAAGCTCTCCTTGCCGGGATTGTTACACCCCGTCAGCAACGCCACTACACTAAGCACCATCAGTATCCGTTTCATTTTACGCGCCCTCCTTTAACGGGACGTCCTTGCCATTTGGCCTGCACCTGCCCGGCTGAGTAGCCGGTAATCTTCAGGGAAGCCTGCTCCAGTCCTAATGAGGCCAGCTCATCAACCAGCTCCTTGAATCCGCCAGTCACCTCAAGATCAAGACGAAGTTGTTGCCCCCGATAACCACGATCATGCACCGCTTCAACCTGACTCATCTGCTCTTTCAGGGCTTCCTGCAAACGGCGGATGTCAGCATGAGGGATGGCACTCACGGTCATACGTAATATTCTCAAGCCGTTCAAACGTTTGGTCCAGGCAGCAATCATCTGACGCTGAAGATTCTCGGTCAGTTCTGTTGCCGCCTTTTGAAAAGCCTCGTTTGATGCAGTAGCCGGATTAACATGCAGCGCCTGCTGAGTAGCAGTCACGGTGGCCAGCAGCTCCCCGCTGTCCACCTCAACGGCACGACAGGTAACGGTGACTTGAACCGGACGCAGGTTGGTACCACTTAAGGCAGAGGTAGACCGTGCAACCGCCTGACCAACAATCACGACTTCAGCTCCACCCGCTGCAGCTGCCCGTACCACGGCATCCGTATGATCGCCCTGTCCCTTAACCGCCTCATGCTCCACAGCCAGCATGGCCTGTCGATCAACCAAGGCATACCCACTCTTGCCCATACTTGCGACAAGGTGATTCTCAACCACACCGCCCGGTGCCCGCCCCCCGTCACCGCTTTGCTCCAGCACCACCACTGCAATCCGCGGTTTCCCCAGTTTTTTAAGCAGTAGCCCGGCATCATCCAGCCCTTGTTCCAGCTTGTAACGGGAAACCGAGGCAAAGACCATAATCCGGTAGGCATCCACCTCAGATTTTTCACCAACAATTCGGTATGTTTTTATGAATCCGCGGCTCTTGGAAAAAATTTTATCATTCAGCAGCTCTGAGTCCTTGACCACGGTCTTTGACTCAAGTGCCACCCCCACAACCTGTTCTACGGCTCGCCGGAAGGCATTCTGCAAGGCAGCCTCGCGGGCCAGATCCTTACGCCCCCCCACAATGCTGGCATAGCCTTCAACTTCGACAACACCGCCTTGTTGATCTGCAACGGCCAGCCCCGTTGACAGCAACACGACCAAACAGAGCCCCAAGAGCCGTCTCAGCAGAACGGCTACAGCAGATTGAGCTGTTGTATTTTTCATGGATTTTCTCCCCTCTATCCACGCCAACATCCGCTGGGAGGCGGTACTCTATTTTTCAAACAATTGCCTGATCAGACCGCCCCGGTATCCGCGGCGTTGTAAAAATCCGGCTATCCGCCGGAATTGTCGTTCATCAGCTGTCTGCGGGTCAAACCCGGCATAACGGCGCTCAACCAGGTTACGCGCACCTTCCAGTTCATTCTCGTCACCGGGAAAGGCCTGCAGCACCTGTTCAACCAGATCAGCTTCCACCCCACGACGACGCAGTTCCTGCCGCAACCGGTAGCCGACATACCGCCCACTGTTCCGAGCTGCGGCAACAAAACGTTCGGCGTACCGTTGATCCTGTAAATATCCTTCAGAAATCAACCGTTCAACCGCCTGCTGTGCTTCTTCAGCAGAAAACTTTTTCATCTGCAACTTACGTCTTAAAGCAGCACAGGTATAATCCTGACCGGTCAGCAGCCTGAGTGCTGCCAGATAGCAGTTGCTGGGCGGACTAGAACCGGTCAACGTTAATCTTGTCCTCGTTCAGCACCTCATTAACCTTTTCTTCCTTGTTATCAAAGTTATCCCAGGTAGCATCAGAGGTAGATGAAATACCAGACACCTTAAGGGCAAAATCATCGGGGTTGGAGCTCTGGCGCAACGCCTCTTCATAGGTGATCAACTTTGAGGTAAACAGCTTCATCAAGGACTGGTCAAAAGTCTGCATGCCATAGGAAATAAAGCCCTGGGCAATGGCATCTTTGATCTGCTTGGTCTTATCCTTGTCGTCAATACACTCTTTGACCCGTGCCGTTCCCAGCAGAACCTCAACCGCAGGCACCCTGCCCTTGCCATCAGCCCGGGGCACCAGACGTTGGGAGATAATCCCCTTGATGATACTGGCCATCTGAATCCGTACCTGACGTTGGTGGTACGGTGGAAAGACCGAGATGATCCGGTTGATGGTCTCCGGCGCATCCATGGTGTGCAGGGTGGACATAACCAGGTGGCCGGTCTCGGCAGCGGTCATGGCAGTTTCAATGGTCTCGTAATCCCGCATCTCACCCACCAGAATAACGTCCGGGTCCTGACGCAGGGCACCTTTCAGCGCACTTGAGAAGGTGGGGGTATCGGTACCCACCTCCCGCTGGCTGATGATACACTTGTTGTCCCGATGCAGAAACTCCACCGGGTCCTCAATGGTGATGATATTACTGGTCCGGTTATTGTTGATCTCATTGATCATAGCAGCCAAAGTTGATGATTTACCGGAACCGGTGGTGCCGGTGACCAGAATCAAACCACGCTCTTCAGCACAGAGTTTTTTCAGCACCGGAGGCAGATTCAACTCCTCCATGGTGGGAATCTTCATTGAGATGGCCCGGAAAACCATTGCAATGGTCCCCCGCTGGCGATAGCAAGCCACCCGGAAACGCCCCAGTCCCGGCACCGCATAGGCCATATCCACCTCGGAGTTCTCTTCAAAGATCCTCCGCTGTCGGTCATTCATCATCATGTTGGCAATACTGGCAACCACATCAGGCCCAAGCCGCTGGGCATTGGGAATCTGGTGCAGCTTACCGTCAATCCGGACAATAGGTGGCAGACCGGTCTTGATATGAACGTCAGATCCACGGGCCTTGACGGCAATGGTAAGAATTTCGTTCAGCTCCACGGGGTACCTCCGAAATCCTGCTTGGTTTTATTCAGCTTTTTCTTCCTTGGGAGATGGCTTAATCAGCTCCATCAGCCTGGTTTCTATCTCGGCCAGCATGGCTGGATTCTCTTTCAGGAACTGGCGGGAGTTCTCGCGACCCTGGCCGATCCGCTCTTTATTGTAGGAGAACCAGGCCCCGCTCTTGTCGATGATATTGCGATCCACCGCCAGATCCAGCACATCGCCGGTACGGGAGATCCCTTCTCCATAGAGGATATCAAATTCAGCTTCTTTAAAAGGTGGCGCCACCTTGTTCTTAACCACCTTGACCCGCGTACGGGAACCAATTATCTGATCACCCTGCTTAAGGGTGGCGATCTTGCGGATATCAAGCCGTACCGAGGCATAAAACTTGAGGGCATTACCACCAGTGGTGGTTTCAGGGTTACCAAACATTACCCCGAGTTTCATCCTGATCTGGTTGATAAAAATCACGCAGCAGTTTGACTTGGAGATGATACCGGTCAGTTTACGCAACGCCTGGGACATCAGACGAGCCTGCAGACCCATATGGGAATCACCCATCTCTCCTTCGATTTCAGCCTTGGGAACCAGAGCGGCAACCGAGTCAACAACCAGCACATCAATGGCACCACTACGCACCAGGGTTTCAGCGATTTCAAGCGCCTGTTCACCGGTATCCGGCTGGGAAACCAGCAGGTCATCAGTCTTGACCCCCAGCTTACGGGCATACCCGATGTCCAGAGCATGTTCGGCATCCACAAAGGCAGCGATACCACCCTGTTTCATTGCCTCTGCCACAATATGCAGTGCCAGAGTGGTCTTGCCGGAGGATTCAGGGCCGTAGATCTCAATTACCCGGCCACGGGGTACACCACCCACCCCCAGGGCCAGATCAAGGGAGATGGCGCCGGTTGAAATAGACTCCACACCGGGTAGTGCCTCATCATTACCGAGGCGCATAATAGCCCCTTTGCCAAACTGCTTTTCAATCTGGGAAAGGGCCAGCTCTATGGCCTTGCCTTTATCACTCTTATCACTCACAGAAGTACCTCCTTGGTACGGAAAAGATTAGAAAGAGTTGCGAAACGTACCACATCAAAACAACCAGCGGCAAGCTAATTTGGGCTGATTCAGGCTGTTTCAGGCATCGTAAGTCGCTTTTTCAGCAAAAAAAACGCCTGTTCTACGGTTTGTTTCCTGACCGCATCACGGCCACCTTCAAACTGATACCGGCCGGTAACACTACCGGCATGATCGGCAAGTGCAATATAGACCGTACCGACCGGCTTTTCGCTGGTACCGCCATCCGGTCCGGCAATACCAGTCACTGCAAGTGACAGGTCACTGCCAACTGCCCTGCGAGCACCTTCAGCCATGGCCATGGCAACCTGTTCACTGACAGCACCATGGTTTTCAAGAATATCACGAGACACTCCCAGCAGCTGTTGCTTCACCTGATTATGGTACGCAACAACACCGCCCTTGAACCAGGCAGAACAGCCGGGGATATCAGTTATGCGGGCCGCAATCATCCCGCCAGTGCAGGATTCAGCCAGGGCCAGGGTCATCCCGGAGGCATGGAACAATGCTGCCAGCTCCTGATCAGCGGTCATGGTCATACTCCCTGCAGACAATCTGCTGCACCTCACGCAATGCCAGCCCCTGTTCCCGTGCTATCCGGCAGCAATCATCATATTCAGGCTTACTGCCATACTGGCTGATCTTGAACCGCACCACCCCCAACGAGGTCTGATACTCCTCAATCCGGCGCTGCTGCACAAGGCGTTGTATCTGCTGCACCCGCACCCCCAGACTGCCGGTTTCCTTCATCAGCAGCTGCGCCATCCGGTCCTTCTGCTCAGGACGACAGAGCAGTGACAGCATCATCCCTGGGCGCTGCTTTTTCATCTGGATCGGCGTATGCCAGACATCCAGCGCCCCGGCCGCAAACAGTTGCTCCATGGTATAGCCAAGCAGCTCAGGGGTCAGGTCATCCAGATTACAACTCAGCTCAAGCACGGTCTCATGGTCAGGCTGTTCTGACAGTTCACCCAGGAAACCACGCAGTATATTGGGGCAATCCTCAAAATCCTTGCTCCCGGCTCCATGGCCAATGTTTTTAACCATCATCTCTGACATGCTGGCACCCGGTTCGGCCAATGCAGCCAGTATAGCCGCACCAGTGGGAGTTACCCGCTCACCAGTGCCACAATTGGTATGGACTGCCAGGCCTTTCAGCAGCTCCGCTGTTGCCGGGGCCGGTACCGGTAGCCTGCCGTGAGCGGTCTCCACAAATCCACCGCCCAGCGGCACTGCAGAACAATAGACCTTGTCCACCTTCAACCAGTCCAGACCAATCGCAGCGCCGACAATATCCACTATACTGTCAACCGCCCCCACTTCATGAAACTGCACCTGCTCAACCGCCACCTGGTGGGCAAACGCCTCTGCCTCAGCCAACCGCAAAAAGATCCTCTGTGCCAGTTCTTTAGCCCGATCAGTCAGGCTACTGGCTGCAATTATCTCGCGAATATCTGCATAGTGTCGGTGGTGGTGTCCGTGATCATGATGTTCGTGGGTATGGGGCAGGTGAACCACAAAATGCCTGCCGGTCATACCACCACGCAGGACCTGTTCTTCGGATAGACGGTAGGAACCATCGGGTAACCCCAGTTTGCTCAGCTCACTCTTCAAATAGATCAACGGCACCCCGAGATCCAGCAGCGTTGCCACTGTCATATCACCGCTAATACCGGCGGTAGCGTCAAGGTAAAGGATGGTCATACCGCTTTCACCTTTTCAGACTGATCATATCGTTGCATCATCGCTAAACTCCCTGAGAACACAGTTGGAAAACTCAACCAGATCATCCAAATGGTGTTCAATCACGGTAATCATCAGGGCAATATCCATCCGTTGATATTCATGCACCAGAACATTCCTGAAACCGACCATCCCCTCCAGCCGCCGTGCAAGTTCATGGGAAATGACACCCGCTGCTGATAAAAGGGTGAAACTATCCCTGCTGTCTTTGGGCAATCCCAGTTTACGAGATTTTATGGTGTGGTTCGCCAGATCAATACATTGCTCGCAGGCCCGCTGCAGGTTGATGGCAATGGCATCCTGCTTCATATGATCCTCTTCAAACGGCAGTGTCGAAGGCGCGGCATAATATTTCCTGACCTGGCTGATGCAGCGTTCTATACTTTCCTTCTTGTTCAACAACAGATCACTATACGGCATAAAATCTCCCATCAGACAGCGCAGCATCAACGATATCCTGTCGTTCTTCATTCAACTTCTGGTATTTGGACAGGGTCAACATTTCAAACTCATCCACCGCTGACCTGTCTCCGCAATAGATCAACCGGCCATTCATAACTATCTCTTTCTGGAACACCGTTGAAACAAGCCGGGCGTTCAACAGATCCACCTCTTTGTGCAGCAGACGCGCCAGAGCTGCACTGCAGCCGCTCATGGCCAACAGGCGCTCCTGTTTTGCCTCTTCAGGCTTGAACAGTAGAGCAATATCAACATCACTGTCCGGCCATTCGTCTTCAGTGCCGAAAGAGCCAAACAGGTAGACACCCTGCACATCAGGGTAATGCTCCAGCACTATGCTGGTAATGGTATCAGTGGTACTCATGTTAGCTCCGGTTGCAACATTACAATCTGGTTAGTTTCTGATTGATTACATTTCCATCTGGCTGTAATTGTGCCATGGTCTGTGGCACTTTTGGCAAAGTGACGGAATACTCTCGATAAAATCGAAGCATTCGCTTGATGTTTCGCTCGGAAAACCCTTTCTGCTCTGGCAAGCCATTCCGTAAATCACGGGAGAGGCGAGGGATGACAGCGGCTCCCCACCCTTCCCTCAGCTGTCGTTCATGAATCATATGCCCGACATCCCGGTACATCAGGATCATTTCAGCATTTGCGGAGAGGGTCGCTTTTACCTGTGCCTGCCGGATACGGGCCTTGATGTCGCCCAGCAGATCGCTATAGAAAGACAAATCAGTTGTCATCGCTGCACTCCTGGAATTGCGAATCTCTAAATGTCCAAACCTGATAATTATTTTTCCTGTTTCAAATTGGCATCCAGCCGAACCGCCAGTTGTTCCAGTTCCCGCAGTTCACACTCCCACACCGTTATCACTCGCCAACCCAATCGCTCCAGTTCGGCTTTTACCTGCTGGTCACGAATTACGTTGGATTCAAGCTTCTTCACCCAGAACTCTACTCTCGTTTTTGGCGTATAGGCAAATCGGCAATCCTTATGTCGATGCCAGAAACAGCCATGAACAAAAATTACCGTTTGATAGCGAGGAAGAACAATATCCGGCTTGCCTGGTAAATCGGGTTCGATGAAGGCGAAAGCGATAGCCCATGCGGTGTAACAGGGAACGCACTGTAATCTCGGGTTTTGTATTACGACTCCTAATTTGCGACATTACTTCGGATCGCTTGGCTTTACTAAAAACGTCAACCATTTAGTCAGTCCTGAGCTGCAGCAAACATTTCCACCAGTAAACGCAACTTTTTGAAGCCAAGGCCCGGCTTCATGCAAAGCTTTTCCCAACCGAGACCACCTCTGCCACCTTAGTTTGGCTACCAGCTAGGTCTAGCCGCCCCGTCGATTATCTTCAAACATTTCTACCGGCATCTGATATCGCAACCGCCAGACCATCTTGATCGGCCGGTCGCTCTCGTAACTCACCATATCCACCGGCCCCAAATAGGTAAACGGCACCGTGACATTGTTCCGTTTTTTCTGGTCGCGGGCAAAGACCAGGATCGTGTACCCCCGCTCTTGATGGTGAATAAGATTCTGTCCGTCGGTGTGATGTTGCGCGGTGTTCGCCTGTGACTCCCAGTGCATGAGCTCCCGGCTGATGGGATAATCGGCATACATGGTGCTCGGTGAGAACTCTTTTTCAGTCTTCTGAAAGGTGACCAGCAACGCATAGGTCTTTTTGTCAGCAAAGTGAAATGAGCCAACGCCGGTCTGCCCGGCCGTCTCCAGATTTGCCCGGCCAAAGACCGCCTGAATCTCCTTGCCGCCGTAGTGGGCATGCAGTTCCATCGGGCAGGCAAAGGGGAGTTGTGGGATCAGGCCGCTGACCTCAGTGGCATCTTGCGACGAGGCAAGGATTTCATCCAGGTCGGCCAGGATTGATGGATTGCGTGCCAGGCGATGGAAGGCATCATCCAGGGAGGTAATGCCAAGATTGATCCCTTTATCGCCCCAGACCCGGTAGTAGACCAACATGGCGGCATCCCCTGCCAGCGCCAGTGCCTCGTTAATGGCTCCATCGGCAACTTTGGCGAGGACATCACGCAGCAGGGCAATTTCCCGCGGGCCGTTGATGAATGCGGCGCGAACGAGGGTTTTACTCAGCCGCACCAGATCTGGATCAGTGGGAATTGGGCATAACAGCGCCTTGGCTTTCCATTCTGACCAGGTTTCCTTGACCAACAGCACTTCCGGATCGTAATCATGGTAACGGATAAAATTGCCGAAAGTCAGTTCCAGGCCGCTTTCGCTGTGGAAGGTCTGCAACCGGTCTGGCACCTGCAAACTCAACTTGCCGAGATTTCCCCTGATATTCTCCAGCACGTACTGGCGAGAGAGGCGGTCGAGCTGTATGGAGCAACCGGCCGGGAGGTGCGGGAAATCCTGTTCTACTTCCTTGTCGATGGAAAAGCGGTGCCGGGGGAGTAGCGCTTTCAGCTTGGTATCGACCCGATAGCGACGGTGGGTCTGGCCGACGAAGTCGAGTACAGTGAGGCAGTCCTTGCCCGGGGCATGACGCAGGCCACGTCCGAGCTGCTGCAGAAAGACAGTCAGGCTCTCGGTGGGACGGAGGAACAGCACCGTGTTGATCTCCGGTACATCCACTCCTTCGCTGAGCTTATCGACGGTAAAGAGGAAGGTAAGCCGACCGTCTTTGAGTTCGACCAGTAGCTCGCGACAACGATCTCCGTCAACGCCGGAGACAAAGGCCGCGGAGGGTATACCAAGACTGGTGAATGTTTCCGCCATGAATTGCGCATGTTTGATGGTGACACAGAAACCGATCCCCTTGAGGCTACTGAAAACAGGCTCATAACGGTGGAGTGCTGTGATGATGGCATCGACGCGCTGCCGCGCTTTCACATGATTAAACACATAGACATTTTCCAGAGCTGATGCATCATACTTACCGTTGCGCCAGAACTGTTCGCCGTTTATGGCAATCGGATCGGCGACACCGAAATAATGGAATGGACAGAGCAGCTTCTCTTCCAGTGCTTCCGGGAGACGAATCTCGGCGGCAAAGCGATTGCCAAAATCGGCGGCCACGTTATCGCCATCCATCCGCTCCGGGGTAGCAGTCAGGCCAAGGAGAATTTGGGGGGCAAAATGGTCGAAGATTGGCCGATAACTGGAAGCAGTGCCATGGTGTGCTTCATCAACCACGATGTAATCGTAGAACCCGCTTCCAACCTGCTCCCAAAGTCGGCGGTTGGTCAGCATGCCGACGGAACAGAATAGGTGCTCCCGGCGCGTGGCCTGAAACTGTCCCACCAGCAGTTCACCGAAGTTCTGATCGCGGAGAACATTGACGAAGGTTGCTTGGGCCTGCTGAAGAATCTCTTGTCGATGGGCAACAAAGAGAAGCGTAGCCTGCTTCTGCTTCTGCTCGAAGAAGCGTTTGAAGTCAAAGGCGGCTACCACGGTCTTACCGGTGCCGGTAGCGGCAATTACCAGGTTGCGCCAGCGGTTGTGACTGCTCCGTTCCCGCTCCAACGCCTCCAGGATGCGCTCCTGAAACGGATGAGGACGGAGATCGAAGAAGACGGCCGGCCCTTTGATGCGTTCTTTGCCATGGGCTATGGCCGCCCGTAAAATTTCCGGCTCTTGCGGATCAAAAGTGGTGAACTCCCGGTTGTGCCAATAGGTATCAAACTCTGCGGTGAATTTTTCGATGATATGGCCCATGTCCTGGGCTGTAACTTTCAGGTTCCATTCAAGACCGCTGGTCATGGCAGCCTGGGACATGTTGGATGAGCCGATGTAGGCCGTTGAGAAACCACTGTTGCGTTTGAAATGGTAGGCCTTGGCATGCAAACGTGTTCGCTCAGTATCGTAGGACACGCGGACCTTGACGTTGGGCAGGTGAGCCAGCCATTCGATCGCCGGGGCATCCGATGCCCCCATGTAGGAGGTGGTGATGAGACGCACCGGCACCTGACGATCGCGCAGGTCCTCGAAGCCCGGCATGAGCAGCCGCAGGCCGGGCCATTTGATGAATGACACCAGAATATCTACGCCATCAGAGGAACGCATCTCTTCCAACAACTCATGGACAAGTTGTGGTCCTTTGTCGGAACCAGTAAAGAGACTGCTTTCGGACAGTGATGTTTGTGGTCGTGGAATGTTTGACTTGCCATACTGTGGCGGAGTGATTTCGAGAAGGAGTGCTTTTTGATTCTGAATCAGCCGGTGTTTTTCCAGGTGCCCTCTTCCCGGTTCGCTGGCAACCTGGCTGAGAAGATGATTACAAAGAGCAAGACGCTTTTCCGTGTCTGATTCTTCGCGTAGCGCCTGTTCCAAGACCTTTGCAACGAAAGCGGCATAGCGAGCAGGTTGTTCTTCTGGGTCGATCTTGCCAAAGACCGTCCGCAGTTCCGGGTGTCGCGCCAGAGTGTCGCGCAGGTACTCGTCAAGGAGAGCTTCATATATACCGCAAGCCGTTTGCTTCATTTTAATAGGCACTCACTGTTTGCAAGGCACTGCTTAAAAAAGAAAAATCTACTGCTAAACAACGGAATCCAGCCCGCTCCATCCCAAGCGTAAATCCACCGCAACCACAAAAAAGATCTATGAATGTAGGTCTGCTATTCAAACGTTTTTCCTTTTTCATTCCTGCTATTGCCAAACATACCACGCCCAGTTGACACAATAGGTCATTTTCAGATTTTTATAACATTCAGGCTGATTAAACCGCTACCCACAAACCATTCACTCCCGGTTCATCAGGCTGGCAGCACAGGCAGCGCCAAAGCCGTTGTCGATATTTACCACGGTTACCCCGCTGGCACAGGAGTTGAGCATCCCCAGCAACGCTGCTATCCCGCCAAACGAGGCACCATACCCCACCGAAGTAGGCACTGCAATGACCGGTCGATCAACCAGTCCTCCCACCACCGAAGGAAGCGCTCCTTCCATACCAGCCACCACAATCAGTACGGTTGCCGAGCGTAACAGCTCCATACGGGATAACAGCCGATGAATCCCTGCCACCCCGACATCACAGAGCAGTTCTGCATGATTACCCATGAAGCGCGCGGTTACCAACGCCTCACTGGCCACTGGCAGGTCCGACGTACCGGCTGCGACGATCAGGATGGTACCCCGTCCCTGTTCCTGTTTGCGTGTCATCTCAAGGGTCAAACAGCGTGCATCTGTATGGTAAAAGGCCTTGGGAAAGGCAGCCAGCAATTCAACTGCCCGCGTCTCATCCAACCTGGTGACCAACACATTGCTGCCACGGTTGCTGATCGACTCCATGATCATGGCAATCTGCTCAACGGTCTTGCCCTGCCCAAAGATTACCTCTGGCTGGCCTTGACGCAAACCGCGATGATGATCAACCTGAGCAAACCCCAGATCTTCAAACGGAAGGTGGCGCAACTGTTCCACACCCTGCTCAGGCGTTGTCGTACCCGAAGCTACTGCCTGCAGAAGTGCCTGTAATTCTACTCCATCCATAGCTATCACCCCATCCTGTCACACGATATTCTATTCACTGCTTTCTTATACCACCATCCTGACAATTTTCCATTATAGTGTTCTTCAAAATACGGTTTACTGATACGAAAACAGCACGTTACCACAGCAAAGCAGTAGACTTGCCGATTGCTTTCTGCTACACCTATCCAACCAGAAACATCGGAAAGGAAGGACTGAAGAATGGGTAAGACCACCGCAGAAAAGATTTTTACCGCCCACCTGGTGGATGAGCCGTTCAGCGGCACCAAGGTGCTGAAGCTGGATGTGGTACTCTGCCACGAAATCACTACCCCAATAGCCATTGATGATCTGATTGCACGCGGTAAAGACCGGGTATTTGATCCAACCAGAATCAAGGCCGTTATCGACCATGTTACCCCATCCAAAGATTCAAAGACTGCCACTCAGGCCAAGATTCTCCGTGACTGGGCCCGTCGCCAAAACATCAAAGACTTTTTTGATGTGGGCGCAAATGGCGTTTGCCATGCCCTGTTTCCGGAAAAAGGCTTTATCCGTCCTGGTAACACCGTGATCATGGGTGACTCCCATACCTGTACCCACGGCGCTTTTGGTGCCTTTGCCGCCGGTGTTGGTACCACGGATCTGGAAGTCGGCATCCTGAAGGGTGTCTGCGCCTTTCGTGAACCGAAATCGATCCGTGTTAATGTCAACGGCCAGCTGCCCAAAGGTGTCTATGCCAAGGATGTGATACTGACCATTATCGGCAAGATCGGCGTCAATGGCGCCACTGACCGGGTGATTGAGTTCCGTGGCACCACCATTGATGCCATGACCATGGAATCCCGTATGACCCTCTGCAATATGGCCATTGAGGCAGGCGGCACCTCCGGTATCTGCATGCCTGACATGACCACCGTAGACTACCTCTGGCCGTTTGTTCAGGACGAGTTTGCCTCCAAAGAGGCTGCACTGGCTGACTACCAGCAGTGGGCTTCAGATGCGGATGCCACCTATGAGCAGACTATTGAGATTGATGCTGCTGCTCTGGTTCCGGTTGCCACCTTTAACTTCAAGCCGGATCAGGTTAAAGCAGTCACCGAATTCAGCGAAAACAGGGTTGATCAGGTGTACCTCGGCTCCTGCACCAATGGGCGTTTGGAAGACCTGCGGATCGCTGCCCAGATTCTGAAGGGCAACAAACTTGCTGAGAATGTTCGTGGCATTCTTTCTCCGGCTACTCCCAAGATTTATCGTGAGGCCATGAAGGAAGGGTTGATCGATATCTTCCTGGATGCCGGCTTCTGCGTCACCAACTCCACCTGCGGGGCCTGCCTGGGGATGAGTAACGGCGTGCTGGCCGATGGTGAGGTCTGCGCTTCGACCACCAACCGTAATTTTAACGGTCGTATGGGTAAAGGGGGCATGGTTCACCTGATGTCCCCGGCAACGGCTGCTGCCACCGCCATTGAGGGCAAGATCGCTGACCCTCGTAAGTATCTGTAGTGCATACACTTAATAAGGAGCTTTCCATGAAAACTTTTGGCGGGCCGGTTCTGTTTCTGGATCGTGCCGATATCAATACTGATGAAATCATCCCGGCAAAGTACCTGACCGAGATCACCAAGCAGGACCTGAAACCATACATGCTTGAAGACCTGAAGCTGGACGGATTTGACCCAAAGGGCGAGAAAACACTGCACGCCAGGGTTGTTGTGTCACGGGAAAACTTTGGTTGCGGCTCTTCACGCGAGCATGCCCCCTGGGTCTTTGAAGTCAACAACATCACAGCTGTTGTGGCAGAATCCTTTGCCCGGATCTTCCGTCAGAATATGTTCAACTGCGGCATGGCTGCCATTGAGCTGCCCAAGTCAGACCTTGATCTGATCTTCTCCTATGCCCAGCACGCTGACGTCTCCATGAACATTGATATTGAAGCTCAGACCCTGACCATGACCGGTGGTGGCAAGCAAAAAACCTTCAGCTTTGAACTGTCACCCTTTGACAAGGCCCTGGTTCTGGCTGGCGGCTGGGTGGATTACGCTGATACCAAATATTGATTTTTCTTGCAGCACCTGCCATACTCTGGTCACAACGCTCGTAAGGAGGCTGTAATGTTTGGATTTGGCATGCCGGAACTGATCGTTATTCTGGTTATTGTACTGGTGGTATTCGGGGCAGGACGCCTGCCTGAGATTGGTGCTGCCTTTGGCAAGAGTATCAGGAATTTCAAGAATGCTTCAGATGGCAAGGATGAAATCGAGATAAAGCCGAAGAAGGATGATGAACACAAAGCGTAAGTTACTACTATAGAAGTTTTTTTGACAGCCGGCTACCCTGCCGGCTGTTTCTTTTTGCAAGCTCCGCATCAATACAATTCAGTACTTCCAATTTACGACGTGACCAGTCCGGCGCAACAAGCTCAGTGCGACCATCCCCCATCAAGCGATGTATCAGGATTTTAGGATCAAGCAGTTCCAGCGCATCCACCAGTAACGACACGTACTCATCGCGGTTCATCAACGCTAGTGTGCCGCTCCTATACTGTTCTTCCAGCAGGCTGCCTTTTAATACATGTAAATGGTGCAGCTTAACGCCATCAACGCCAAGACGATTCAACTCCTCCACCGATGCCAGCATCTGGTCCCGTGATTCACCGGGCAGCCCCAGTATCAGATGGGCACAAATGTGTAATCCTCTCTGTTTACAACGTTTAACCGCCTCTACAAAGCAGGCATGATCATGACCGCGGTTGATCGCTTGCAGGGTCTGATCGTGCATGGTCTGCATCCCCAGTTCAAGCCAGAGATAGGTACGCTGGTTAAGTTCAGCAAGCAGATCAAGCACTGCATCAGGCAGACAATCAGGACGTGTGCCGATAATGAGCCCGACAATATCTTTGTCGGCCAGGGCGGTTTCATACAGCTGCCGCAACTCATCTGCTGCTGCATAGGTGTTGCTGTAGGCCTGAAAGTAAGCCAGAAACTTTTCTGCCCTGAACTTTTTAACCAGATATGCTTTACTCTTCTGCAACTGCTGCTGTAACGGCAGTTCTGTAGGCACCCCCACCGCAGCAGCACCGCGATCTCCACAGAAGGTACAGCCACCTGTTCCCAAGCTCCCATCACGGTTGGGACAGCTAAAACCGGCATCTAGGGAAACCCGCTGCACCCGGCAACCAAATTGGTGACGTAGTTCTTCAGTAAAGGTTGTATAGCGCTTAGTAGTCATAGCAATAAAAAAGGAGCGACATTGCTGCCGCTCCTGTATTCCTCGGTTGTGTACGCTGTGTTACTTACGAGCAGCCTTGCCGGCTACCTGCATCCGAATCAGTGCACGTTCCAGAGCAGCTTCGTATACTTTGAACTGCTTATCCTCAGCTGTCAGCTTCTTAAGGGCATCCTCAGCACGGCCAAGAGCTGCTTTGGCACGCTCAAGATCGATCTCCTCAGAACGTTCTGCAGTTTCAACCAGAACAATAATTTTATCGTCCTGAACCTCGAAGTAGCCCCAGTTAAGAGCCATGCAGACAGCAACACCATCTTTTTTGTAGCAAAGCTCACCGATGTTCAGCGAGGTCAGGAAGGGCGCATGCCCCGGCAGTACGCCAAACTCACCCATTTTACCGGTTGCTGTCACTTCATCCACCAGCTCATCCAGCACCTTGCTGTAGGGTGTGACTATTTCAAGCTTCATCTTTTCAGCCATGATTCAATCCTTAAGGTTAAGGGCGATTCGATCCGCCTGAATTAAACAGCAGCCAGCTTCTTGCCTTTCTCAATTGCTTCCTCAATGGTACCAACCATATAGAAAGC
>Ga0074197_1001187_pt1 | contig 23679 bp, 23 predicted proteins | sample EPASupsiteSAE305_FD_64526 | JGI IMG/M metagenome (GOLD analysis project Ga0074197, IMG submission 64526) | Bioremediated contaminated groundwater microbial communities from EPA Superfund site, New Mexico - SAE3-05 reassembly with SPADES | ecosystem: Environmental > Aquatic > Deep subsurface >...
ATATACCCATCTTCCGGCAAACTTCAGTCACTTTGGTCCCGGTTTCAGACTGCCTGAGCGCAAACGCTATCTGTTCCTCGGTAAATTTCGTCGTCTTCATGGCAAAACACCTCCTCGGTTAGGATTGTATTTTGCCAAAAATCTCTACTTTTCGACGGTCTTTTTTTCAGGGGAGACGTCAAGGGTTGTTGGTCGTCTTGATCTTTCATGACCTGCTGCAATTTGTGCTTCATGCGCAAGGCAGCATTGGCGGAGATCCCGGCGGTTCTGGCCAAATGGAGCGAGGAAATGCCGTCTTTTGATTGGGCAACACAAGGTATATACCCAAAAGCTAGGCTGTGAGCGGAAGCTTGGTGGCGGCTAATATGGTTCCTTGGATCAAAGAAGCTTGAAAGTGGCATTTGTGACATTGATAAACTTTGCGGTCACGAATTTCGCAATATCGAATATGGTCGCACTTGGGACAACGAAATCCCTGCGGCCACCGCATTTTGAACAGGGTTTCCCTGCACTGTTCTTCTGTGTCGTAATGGGAAAGAAATCGAGGCAAACTTAACTCTTTTTGGAACTAAATTTTGTTTTTTGCCATGGTGTACTCCTTTCGAAGATAAAGTTTGGAGCACTATGACATAACTGGTAGGTCAAATAGTGACCCACCACGAAAAAAATCGGCTGAGTTTCAGTGATAATCAAAAAAAAAGCTCTGTCACCTAGGCGACAGAGCTTTTTGTATCAAGCGAAGAATACACGATTTATTGGGTCATTGGGATCAGTTCGATTCTTCTGTTTTTCTGTCTGCCCGCAGCAGTTGCATTGCTGGCGATAGGATTTTCCTCTCCATACCCCCTAGCGGTCAGCTGTGTGGCGGCGACCCCTTTACTTGTCAAGTATTGGACGACCGCCAAAGAACGCTCGGTGCTGAGATCTAAATTGCGTTGTGAATCTCCGACGCTATCGGTATAGCCGGCCACTTCAACTTTAACATGCGGAGCCCGGACGAGAGCTGAAGCAGCTTTATCCAATTTTGCTAGGGAGTTAGGGGTGAGTGCTGCTGATCCTGATCTGAAGTGCACCCCTTCAAGGATAAGGATTTCTTTGGACGGACAGCCAAATGCATTGACCAACACCCCGGCAGGAGTATTGGAGCAGTGGTCGGCAACATCGGCTACACCGTCCTTATCGGCATCGGGCGCAACGTCCTTTATGGGATTTGCAGTAGGGGCTGCGAGTGATGGTTGCTGCTCCGTTCTGGGTGTTGGCGGAGGTACGTTGTAAACTACTTGCGCAAAATCATCAACTAAAGTGGAAATAGCCTTCTCCGTAGCCTTCTCAAAAAGAGCATCATATTGGTAATCTGCCAAGACCGACTCAGGCGACACTTTAACATCAACCCGATTCGTCCAAACAACATTACCAGTATAGGCGTCTTGCACCCAAACGCGCAACTGAACAACTGCCTGTGGTATTCTCCCGGAATGGTGCGCCAAATTTCCTAGCACTGCTCCAGCTGCACCCCAAGCAATAGCATGATTCACATTGCCATCGGTTACACCTGAAATAAAGGCCGCATCCGCCGCACCAGCAAGGGTATTGTTCAATTCGTCATATTTCTCGGATTCGGCTTGGCCAAAAGCAATCCTGTTGGTCACGCCGGTCACAAAAGTAATGAGGCCTTTTTTTACCGGATTCCAAGAGGGATCTTGTCGATCTTTATATTGAATAATTCGGCCTCTCACAATATAGTCTGCGGAAAAATGTCTTCCTATCTTGACCACTTCCTGTTGTGTTAATCCATGTGTTCCTAAACTATCACTCCCGTCCCCATGAACATCAGTCTTTTTAGCAAGTTCGATATACCGCTGCAATTCTTCCTTCATGCCAGCAGACCATTCATCTTTCATCTCGTACTCAAGAGATGAAGTCTTTGATCTATCATAACTCACGACATTGATGATTTTTTGATCAGCCAGGTAGAAAAAGACATCCTCCTGAACAGGGAGATGAAACCCATATTTACCAAATTGATCAGTAATATTTTCACTGACAAAAAGATTTCGGCGAAAAGCTGTTTCAAGATTGTCGGCGTTGGAGTAGTCGGCAAAAGGAAGAATAACAACCGTTTTGTCCATCCCAATTGGAGTTTTGCCCATAGGTTGTACTTTCAGTGATTCCTGAACGGTCGTTCCACAACCACCAAGGAAAAGCGCTAATAAGCCGATGAGCAGATGACGGCTGTATTTCATACCATTTCTCCTGTAATTTCTAATGGATAACAAGTAAAACTTATTTTAGATAACTTTCGGAGTAAGCAAGATAACCAACTCACGTTTCTGTACTATTTTTTCTTCAACTCCAAAAAGATACCTGAGTCCAGGAATACTACCTAAGCCTGGAGCAAACTTTTCGGACTTATCATCAATACTGTCAATGAGCCCACCAATGACAAGCATCTCACCATCTTGAACTTCCACCATCGTGGACATTTCACGGACCTTGACTTTTGGAAGTCCCAATTGTACGGCTGCCGGACCAGTACCAATAGTAGTCGTTGGGATATCGCCATTTTCATCAAGATTTTCAAGACTTGTTGTAATAGGAGTGAGGTGCAGGATCATAGTTTTATCGTCACGAATGGTCGCCATGACACCTAAGGCGATTCCTTCAACGACATTGCCGGATTCGGCCGAATAAGTCACGGTATCAGTCTCGGAATCAACTTCGGCAGTCACCTGTTTTACGTATGCGACATCTTTTCCGACACTTATGATAGCGGGTTGACCATTAAGTACTGTCAGTTTTGGATTAGATAAAATATGCGTGTCACCCTGTTCGTTGAGTGCATTTATAAAAACTTCAAAACTAATGCTATTTAATGTCAATCTACTTACAAAAGTATTCGAGAATATATCTGGATTACCGCCGCTTGTATGTGGATGTATTTGGCCTCCAGAGCCAAAAGATACCGTACCACCAATAGCAGTTTCACCACCAAGCACACTACTCCAATCAAGACCTAATTTTGAATTATCCTGCAGCCAAACCTCAATTATTTTAGCTTCTATACGGACTTGCCGATAAAGATGCTTCTTTAAATTATCGATATAGCTATCAACAGTTTTTAAAACATTTGGCTTTGCAGTAACAGTAATCAAACCAATATTTTTATCGATGATAAAGGTGGATCCATCAGCAGCGGTGTTATGGGCAACTTTGGAGGTGCCCTTTTCAGATTCTTTTTTATCGCTGCCTGTAGAGTTCGCCGGAGGCTGAGGAGCAGCAATGGGATTAGCATTAGCAACTGGAGGATTACTCGTAGTTGGAGCTGCCACGACAGGCTTGTTACTTTCAACTCTTTCTGCTTCCGCTGTTTGAAGGATAACCTTTAAGTTTTTTTCTATATTATCCCAAACATGAAATTTATTATCAGCACTGTTGATCTTGACCGTGCCCTCGGTTCCGGAAGCTGCGGAAGAGGCTGATTGACTCGATAAAAAATTACCTCCAATATTGGTTGTGTAATTTCCTTGCATTGCCGGTATACCGACCTGATAAACTTTAGTCGCCTTATTGCGAACTATTATACTTTTCCCTTTAACTTCATGATAGTAATCAGCTTGCCGAAGAAGATTAGAAATGGCATCATAGAAGTTATCGGTTGCCGATATATCGACATCAACAGGAATGGTTTGATCTACGTCACTAGCCCAGCTAACTGTCATCCCTTTCAAATTAACTAATCGTTTAATCACTTCCCACAACGGTTGAGGCCCGCCAGTAGACCTGATAGTTGCCCCAACTTTAATCTGATACTCACTGGCGTTATCATCCAAACCGCCCTTATCGACTTCATTTGTTGTAATATATCCAGGATTTTGATAGCGCACAGGAAGTTGCGCTGGAATTGGTGTTGGTGAATTCACTGAAGACTTAGATACAGCAGCAACTGCAGTATTGGCAGTTGCTGTTTCTTTTGATTCTTTCTTTGAGGCACAAGAAGTGATCGTGATAAGCATTGAGGCAGAAAATAAAATCAACGCTAACTTTACTATTTTTATCATAGAATTGTTCCCCTGATACAGTCGTAAGGTGTATTCACATTGTCTGTTTAAGTGAAAGACGTCCTTTAATGTACTTCTCTAAATCTGGTGGCAAACTATAACCTGATAAAAGAACTTTTTGATACCTATCCGTAGCTTGTTGCGATCTCCCCATTTTATCGTAAATTCTTGCTACAGCAATTAAACTATTCAAATCATCACCATAAAGTGTATCATGTCGTTCTAGATTCTGGAGAGCTCCACTGAAATCTTGTTGCTCTTCACTAAAAACAGCATAACTCAAAAGTGCTTCCTTAGCGGGTTTCTTCGATTGTGTACATTGATTAAAGTAAATTTTTGCTTTTTCTTTATCCTGCATATTTGCAGAGGCAATGGCAGCATTAAGCATAGCAGGAAAATTTTTTCGATCTTTTTCTAGAGCTATCTTCGCATAATACAAAGCTTTAGCATTTTGACGTAATTGAACGAGATAAATTGATGAAATTTTATTAGCTAACTTACTGTTTGAAGGCCATTTATCAAGAGCTTTTTCATAGTATTGAATTGCGGTTTCAAAATTTTCTTTCTTTTCCGCTTCTCTGGCTAGCGCCATCTGTTCTTTTGCTTCTACCGATTCAACAGGTTGCTGCTCTTGTTGTTTAATAATAAGCGATTCATGTTCAACCACCTTTGAATCAGCCTGAAAACTGAGATTGTTTTGAGCTTGATCAGGCCATTTAAAACCTTTATCCTTAGGATAAATTACGAGTGTATTAAACCGTTCTTCTTTTTCTAGATCCTTAAGATTCAAGATAATATCTAGAGCAAAATCCCAAGGGACATCATCTAGTACCAATGTCAGAACACCCTGTACAGATTCATCCACAACTATATTTACGCCACTGACCTGACGTAAAAAATTAAATACATTATGCAAATCCATTTTTTGGAATTCTACTGTTATCCTTTCCTTATTATACCCAGAGAAATTAAAGGCATCCTCCATTTGCTGAGCTTTTGCCTTTGGTGAAGGCTTAGCATTAAGAGGGTTAATTTCTGGTAATTGATTTTCAATATTTTTCGATCCACCAATTACGCTACCTATTTTATCTGACGAAGTTTTGTTTTTAGACATTGATGTCGTTGCGATGTCTTTGTCTTGCCCAGGTGCGACAGAGGAAACTTCGCTACTTGATTGAGGGCTTACTGGCTGATCAGATTGCTCTGATTTAGCAATAGTGATTTTAATGTCATCATCAGTCTTGTTTGATTCAAAAGATTTTTTTTGCTTAACTAATAATTCAAGACGGAGAATGGGCGGATTACTGTCTTTTATCTCTTTAGTTTGTAATTGAACAGAATTAGACTTAATTTCATCACTGAATTTACTTGAAAGCTCAGCATTTGCTATATCAACAACAATCCTTTCAGGATTAGGAAGCTCATAAATAGTTGAAATACTTTTACCCGCCCCTTTCACAACGATATCAATTGCCTTATCGTTTTCACGAAACGTAATTTTTTCAATATTTAACTTTTCATTTTCTGCCAATAAAGAAGAAGGCTGAAAAAAACTCAACCAAAAAAATATAAACATCATTAAAAACATGCTACATTTAATATATGAGAAGAATTTCAAAAGCATCATTTATCTCCCTCTTTCTTTATTCTCATAGTAATTGTACTTTTTAATTCATTTCCAGCACGTGTTTTAGCCGTTTCAGTTACCACAACGCCCTGAGAATCAATTGACGTAACCATGCCCCGCTTGCCAAGCAAATCACCTAATTTCAAAATGTAGCCTTTTTTTGTTTGATCTTCAACTAAAGCAAAGGGACTTTGCGATGATAACATTACTCCAACAAGATTTAATTGCCCAGGCTCAAACAATTGCATACCTGTATACTCAGAAACCTCATCGACAATCTCGTTTGGGTCTTGAGAAATCGTAGATGTTTTAGGGGCCACAAAGGGCTTAAAAGGATCTAATCTTCCTTCATACTTATAAGAATATTGATCGTCTGTAATTTTTTTTTCATGATTAGCAATAGCCTCCCCCATATTCTCTTGCGCATAGCAGAAAATATTCATTCCGAGTAAAGCCAATGATAAAAAAAGGATTTTATATACCCATTTTTTGTCCATAATCATACCGAAGCAATCCATTAGCATAATTTCGATTTGCAAAAAACAGCATTATTTTTTTCCTGGTTTCTCAAGGCTAACCTTTGGTTTTCCTGGCTTATCTTTTGGTTGCTCTTGTTTAACATTAGTAAACCGGTATGTTATAAGTTTGCAGGTGGAATCCAACAACATTTCATTTTTCTCTTGTTCGACTTTCTCAGTTTTTATATTATTGACAGATACAATTCGTTCCAATTTACTAACTTTATCAAGAAATAAACCCAAATTATGATATGGCCCTTTAATTTTAATATCAATAGGTATTTCAGCATAAAAATCTTTAGGAATCTCCTGCCCAGGAGTAAATGAGATAAAATCTAGTCCTGAATTTCTCCCTAGATCAGATATATTTCTCAGTAAATTTGGGATCTCCTGACTCTTTGGCAACAACACAGAGGTCATTTCAAATTGTTTTCTCACTTCTTCAAGTTCTTTTTGGTGAACTGGATAATTTCGAGCAGCCTTCCTAACTTTTTTCAAATCTTCACTTGCTACAGTTACTTGAGTAGAAATCTTGCTTTGTTCATCATAATTAACTTTAAAAAAGAAAAAATAAAATATACCTGTTAAAAGTAAGAATAAAAAAATAACCCCCAACAATTTATTACCATTACTTATAGATGAATATTTTTCATCTATGAAAATATCAATTTTATTTTTTTTGGAACTATAATTCATACAATGAACCTAACATAAAAATGTTATGAATAGTTATTTTTTAGGAACATCAACTTGTGCAGACACCTTAAACAATTTCAAATTGCGCTCCGCGTATATCTCCATTGCAGAACTTGTCAAGCTAACATTATTTATATACATTGATCCTTCTAATTCTTCCATATACTTTGCAATAGTTTGATCATCAAGAGCCATGCCGGTCAGGGTTAACTGATTTCCCGCCTGCGACAAGCTTTTTAACCACATCCTACTCGGGGGCGTAAATTTCGCTATTTCATCCAATACCCGAACAGTAAGAGAGGATGACTGTTTCAGCAAATTAATAACGTCAATTCTAGTAAGTAATAACTTCTTTTCTTCTTCCATTTTTTTTATTTCTTCTAAAACTTTGGTATACTGCTGTTTTTCTGCTATTAATTTTCTCTCTTCTTCTTTCAATTTTTTAATTGAATTTAACTGCCAAAATTCAATTATCAAGAAAAAACATAAAATCCCAATAAAGGCTAACAATGATATCAGCAGTTGCCTTCTTATCTTTTTTCTTCGAATTATATCACGAACAGGAAGAAGATTTATATGTATCATAATTTTTTAAAAAGAAGCTGATCGAATTGCGAGTCCAGTGGCAATGGCCATCTCAGGAGCAACAGTAGTTAAATAATTTTCGTCAAACTGTTTATTATCATAAACCATGTTTAAAAATGGATTAAATGCTATCACCTCTAATCCCGTTTCACGATATATATATTCTTTAAGACCGGCAACCTTTGAACCACCACCACTTAAGATTATGGATTTCAAAGGTTTGTCAGGATTATTAGCCAAGTAGAGGTCAATCGCTTTTTTTACTTCCAGCACCCATTGCGTACAAGTTTTATTGAAAATACTTTCAACAATCCCATCGTTTTTATCAACAGGCAGAATACCAATTTTAATTTTTTCTGCCTGTTCATTTTCTATATTAAGAGTATTCATCAACTGGTCTGTCAATTGTTCACTTCCAACAGCTACATCCCGAGCGAGCACGGACACACCCTCTGAAATAATGTTGATATTCATTTTAGACGCTCCAATATCAACCAAAGCAACATTTTCAGGTCGCTCTGAAACGGTTTCCCATATATTCTCCAGAGCAAATCCGTCCACATCAACCAAAACTGTATTAAGCTTTAATTCATTCAACATATCAAGATAGTCATTGACTACTTCCTTTTTAGCCGCCACCAACATTACATCACATCGATCAGAACCCTCTTTTTTTGATGGTAACTTTTGAAAGTCAATATACACATCATCTAAATCAAACGGAACATACTGTTCTGCTTCAGCCTTTATATAATTGGATAATGCCTCATCCTCCATTTCTTCTAAATTTATTTTTTTTACTATTACCGAATATCCAGAGATAGAAATCCCAATTTTTTTATTTTTAATTTTTAAATTTTTAAGAAGAGAAGATAAAACTCTGCCAACTTCCAATGGCTCTTGCAATACGCCATCCTCCACAGAACCTGCAGGCAGCGATGCTGAGCCAACAGATAGAAGCTTGTAGGTTTTTCCAATCTTCTGCAATTGGCAGACCTTTATTGCATGAGAGCCAATATCTATTCCTGTAATTAATTTTTCTTTTCTTACCATTTTTATATCAAATTATTTTATTTTGATGTTGCAAGTAACTTATATAAATTTTTCTTTACCATAAGAATCTTTTTAAATTCTTAGTATATCAAAATATATTCACCAAAAAATGGGAATAGGTTGCGAATAATTATTTAGCCCTGGCATTCATGTTGATCTCGACTTACAAAAATACTCGTTGCAAATTCTTTTGAGTCTCCATTAAAATAATGGAACCGTTCAGTTACAGATATTGCCAAACAACATGCTATGTGAGCACCTTACTTTAGCACAAGCAAAATGGCCCCTTCCCTCAGTGTGGGGAAGAGCACATACGCTTTAGGTGGAAATTAAAAGATTTTTTTTTCCTACTTGATATTAAGCACACAAAACACTTTCTTTGTCAAGGCGAGAACCCGTTTTTTTTGTCCTTTTCCCTGCTCAATCGACAGGTTAGGTTGATCATCATCCACCGCAAAAACTCATGTCTTTAATTTTATTAGATAATAACAAGCCTGCCATCCTGTATTATTCTAACCTACTGATCGCAAGAGAAATTTTCAATCAACCCTTTACCTCAACTTGAACTCGTAAATCCATCGTTGGGAAAAGTATATTGGTCGACAAACCTACCGTTCGTCTTCAAGAAAAATACGTCGGAGCTTGTAAAAATAATCGATACCAGACCAAATGGTGAGCACCAGAGCCACATAAACAATAGCCAAGCCTATCTGGTGTAAAAATGGAATAGGTAGGACCCCAAGTGGGAATATCAAAGTACCTAAACCGATATACTGGATTGTGGATTTCCATTTTCCTAAGCTGCTAGCATCCACAACGACCCCTGACGAGGAAGCTACCCCGCGCAATCCGGTGACTACGATCTCCCGACAAAGAATGATAAGGGCCACCCAAGCTGGCATCTTACCTGTTGGGATAAGCATGACCAGTGCCGTAGTCACCAACACCTTATCAGCTAAAGGATCCATCAATTGACCTAAAACAGTTATAGCTTTGTATTTTCTTGCAAAATAACCATCGATCCAATCTGAGCCGGCTGCTAGCGAAAAAATCAGCCAAGCGCTCAAACTCATGGCCGTGGTTTGCTCTTGAAGTAAAAGCAACATCAGGCACCCGGAGAGGATAAACCGGCTACCTGTGATCAGGTTGGGCAAGTTTAGAATTTTAGAACCGCGATTCAATTGACAGTTACCATTTGGCGAACATTGATATTCGCAGGGTACGATGGTCGACCGTTGCGATACGCGCGATAGGTTTCCATAACCTTGGCAACATAGTTCTGGGTTTCAGGGATACCGGGAACAACCCCGTATGGAGCTACATTCCCGGGCCCAGCATTATATGCAGCAAGACTTAACTCTACGTTTCCCTTAAAATTGTCAAGCAGATACCTCAGGTACTTCGTTCCTCCGTTGATATTTTGAAGAGGATCAAAGGGGTCTCTGACAGCCAAATCCTTTGCAGTTCCCGGCATCAATTGCATCAACCCCTGAGCACCTTTGGAGGAGATCGCATTGGGATCAAAGTTGGATTCAGCCTTGATCACAGCCTTAATCAAGAGCGGATCAACTTGATGGTTCACTGCGGCCAGTTGAATGTAACGGTTCAGGGTCTGGGGCGCGGTTCGAAAAGCATAGTATCCCACTCGGTAATCGTCTCTTTCCGACACCCCGGTTCGGGAAAGTCCGCTGCTCGAACGCCGAGTAATGGTTTTGATTAATTGATCTTCCGGCGAATCCAACCGACGTGGAGCCCGCGCGCTCAACTTGTATCGTCCGTCGCCCGGGACATTGGTGTAATGACAAATACCACGAGCATCGACATAGGCGTACATTGCAGCACCTGCCGAAACCGGCAGCGAAATCACCACAAGGAGAAGCCCTGTCAGAAGGAGGTGGAATAGCATAGCATACCTTGTTTTATTTTTTACGTTTTTCCCAATCAGCGAGGAATTGCTGCATGCCGATATCGGTTAAAGGGTGTTTAGCTAACTGGGCGATCACTTTATAGGGAATAGTGGCGATGTCCGCCCCGAGCAGTGCCGACTCAACTACATGCATCGGGCTGCGGACTGAGGCGACAATGACTTCAGTTGCAAACCCATAGTTGCGCAGTATAGTCATTATATCGGCAACAAGATCGAGACCGTTTACCGAAATATCGTCAAGCCGGCCAACAAAGGGGCTGACATAGCTCGCTCCGGCCTTTGCAGCCAGCAGGGCTTGGGAAGCAGAAAAAATCAAGGTTACGTTGGTCTTGATTCCCTCGACGCTTAACCGTTTCACGGCCTTCAACCCTTCCTCGATCATCGGAATTTTAACAACGATATTGTCGGCAATTTTGACAAGTTCGCGGGCCTCGGCCACCATGCCTTCGGCATCGAGGCTGATGACCTCGGCGCTGACCGGCCCTTCGACCAAGTTGCAGATGTCTCGAAGGATATCTGCAAAAGGGCGAGGCTCCTTGGCAACCAGTGAAGGATTCGTGGTGACCCCGTCAACCATGCCAAGCGCCAGCCCCTTTTTAATTTCTTCAACATTGGCGGTATCGATAAAAAATTTCATAATTCTCCTTTCTCCGGTTTCCCGGCAAATTGATCACAGCACTGTTCACTGCAAAAATAATAGGTAACCCCATCCTTACGAAAACGCAGGGCTTGGTGTTTCGGGATCAGGACACGACAGACAGGATCCTCGACCAGTACATCTTGGGGTCCGAGATTATTGTCCGCGTCGGTACCGGGTCGCTTTTTTAGAAAACCACCCCGAAATAGACGCCAACCGACATAGAAAAGAATGGCCAGTATCAACAGACGCAATGGTGTCATGCGTACTGAAAATTGATTGTGAGTTGCGAGTTCTTTTCCCTGCTCAGCATGGTTTCATTATATACGGGGTAAAACAAATGTCTAATTGATTTGTCCAGGCAAGAACCTTTTTTAATTATCCATTCCGGACAATAAATGGCGTGAAGTGATGCTAGTAAATTTTTCTAATCAACTGATTGTCAGCATGGTCTTTAAGCTCAGCGAGGAGCGCATCTATCGTTTTCCCGCTGATGGGATGGGGGTGGCTGCCAGCAATTTCCGCAAGTGGAGCGAGGACAAAAAGCCGTTGTTCCATGCGGGGGTGCGGGATGACCAGATGATCCATCTGAAGGACAAGGTCATCGTAGAATAGGAGATCGAGATCAAGGATTCGATCCTGCCACTTGTCGACCTCTGGATTTCTGCTCCGGCCATGTCTTGCCTCAATTGTATGCAACAGGTGCAGAAGGGCATACGGCGTCAACCATGTCCGCACAAGGGCCGCAGCATTGACAAACCAGTTGGGACTGTCCATGCCCACAGGTTGACTGTGAAAAAAAGAGGAATGTGCCAGGGAAAAGATGCCGGGGTGTGCAAGCATGTCCTGCCAGGCAGTCTTGAGAATTGCCTCAGAGTGCCCCATGTTGGATCCCAAGCCGATGGCGGCTTCATGCAACACGACTCCGAAGGAGTCACCGGCTTGGCAAATCACATCAACAGGGAAAGATTAAACGTACGTTTTATTAAAAGGAGTTAAGCTCAAGGACGTCGAACATAGTGTACAGGCCATTGGCCCGGCCTGGGATCCATGCAGCGGCAAGAGCCGCTCCCCGAGCAAAATTGTCCCGGTTGGTGGCCCGATGGACGATTTCCAGCCGTTCACCCGCGCCCGCAAAATAGACGGTGTGTTCACCGACGATATCACCGCCACGGATCGTCTGAATGCCGATTTCCCGATTGGTCCGCTCACCAATTATACCATTGCGCTCCATGACGCCAACTTCGGCCAGATCCCGACCCAAGGCTGCAGCCGCCATCTGACCAAGTTTTAGAGCCGTTCCCGAAGGGGCATCTTTTTTCATCCGATGATGGGCCTCAACGATCTCAACATCATAGGCATCGCCCAGAATGGTTGCTGCCTTTTCCACCAGCTTAAAGAGAACATTGACTCCAACCGCCATATTCGGCGACTGCACACAGGGGAAATGCGCTTCAGCCAGCCCTTTCAGGGTTGCAAGTTCCTCGGGACTGAGGCCAGTCGTGCCAATAACCATGGCCTTGCCGTGGTTGGCCGCTGCATGGGCAAACTTTACCGTGGCCGCATGAAAGGTAAAATCGATGATAACGTCGCCCTTTTCGATCACTGATTCCAAACCAGCGGTAATCGGAATCCCGGTGGCCCCTAATCCGCTGATCGCACCAGCATCCTTGCCAATGGCCGGATTCCCGTCCGCTTCAAAAGCGCCACTCAATTCCAGCCCAGGATGGGCTTGAACCATGTGGATAATACGCTGCCCCATGCGGCCCGCAGCTCCAGCAACGAGGACTTTGGTCATTTTCCCCTCCTGTTCATTGATTATAGCAAGCCAAGGGCGGCCATATCATTTTTCAGCCGCTCAAGACTGGTCGCATCCATCTGGGTCATGGGCAGCCGCACCTCGCCCGAAACAATCCTGCCCATCATTTCCAATCCTTTTTTCGCTGGAGCCGGACTCGGGTAGCAGAACATGGCCCCCATGAGGGCAAACAGTTCGTAGTGGAGGGCTTTGGCCGTGCCCACATCGCTACGCAAAGCCGCCTCGATCATGGCGGCTGTTTTCGCCGGCTCCAAGTTGGAGACCACTGAGATCACCCCTTTACCTCCGATCAGTGCCGTAGGCATGGCAGTGAAATCGTCACCGGAAAGAATGATAAAATCCTTCGGACAAAGCTGAATGATCTCGCTAACCTGACTGAGATTGCCGCTGGCCTCCTTGATGCCGATCACATTGGGCAGTACCGCCAACCGGGCAACCGTCGCGGGCAGCATGTTGGTCACCGTCCGGCCAGGGACGTTATAGAGAATCATCGGGATATCGACGGCATCCAAGATCGCCTTGAAATGCTGGAATAATCCTTCTTGGCTCGGTTTATTGTAATAGGGCACCACCGACAACACCGCATCGGCCCCGCTGGCTTTAGCCGATTCGGTCAGCTCAATGGCCTCCAGGGTGTTGTTAGCGCCGGTTCCGGCAATGATTGGCACGCGTCCCTTAGCGGTTTTGACGGTCAGCTCGATCACCCTTTTGTGCTCGTCAAAACTCAGGGTTGCCGACTCGCCGGTGGTGCCGCAGGGGACAATCCCATGAATGCCGCTGGCGATCTGAAACTCAATCAAATCCACCAGGCCCTGCTCATCAATCGCGCCATTGCGCATAGGGGTAACCAATGCAGTTATGGCGCCCTCAAATCGTTTCATCGTATTCTCCTTTCTTCCATATATCCCTGAGGCTGGCTCGTGCAACGGAGAAGCCAGCGCAAATGCTCGAAACCGTTATCCAATAATCGCCTCGGCTGTCAGTTCACCTTTGTAAATGAGATGCGCCGGGCCCTTCAGCATCACCTGATCAACACCCTCACCCTGGCCACTGGACAAATGCACCGTCAGCGTAATCCCTCCCGAGGTCACCATATCCACCGCCGAGTCGGCAAGCCCTTTAGCAGCGGCAATCAAAGCACCCGCCGCTACGCCGGTGCCGCAGGCCATGGTCTCGTCTTCAACGCCTCTTTCATAGGTTCGTATCCGGAACCCGCCCTCGGTTCGCCCTACAAAATTAACATTGGTTCCGGCCGGGGCAAAGACGGGATGAAGCCGGATCTGTCTTCCTAGCCCGATCACATCGACCGCGTCGATATCGTCGACAAAAATGACCGCATGTGGAACTCCAGTGTCCACGCTATGCACCATGACCATTTGCCCCGCCACCTCAACCTGACGATCGAAGCGAAATGAATGGGGTGGGGGCATCCGGATGGTGACCTCGGTGTCGGCCACCGTTGCGTCAACGATGCCGGCCAAGGTATCAAACCGCATCCGGGCTGCCGCGATCCCCTGCATATAAGCAAACCGGGCCACGCAGCGCGCTCCGTTGCCGCACATTTCCGCCTCGGAGCCGTCGGCATTGAAAAACCGCCATTGAAAGTCTGCCCGGTCCGAAGGTTCGAGCAAAAACAAACCATCCGCCCCCACGGAAAACTTCCGCCGGCAGACCAATCGGGCGAACTCGGCCATCCGCTCTTTGGGAATCAGGGGCTGACGATGATCAATAATGATGAAATCGTTGCCGGCACCGCTCATTTTCCAGAACGGAATCGGCAGATGGATATTTTTCATGGCCAAGATCCTTTCCCGTTCGTTGCGCTCTCAGTTGTCCACCTGGACCTCGGTTGACCGGGTGCTTTCGTTGGCCGAACTCTGGGTATCAATGCTGGAAACCGAGTAAAAAACGGATGTTCCTGGCGCATTGGCATCGATGTACATGTTGTACGGCAGGTAGACCTCGCCGGCCAGCGTCGCCTTGCTCTCGCCCGCTGCACGGCGATAGATCCGATAGCCGGCCAAATCCGCAGCCTCGACATGATTCCAAAAAATTTTCACCCCGACCTCGGTCCTCAGGCCTTCAACCCTGTCCGGAACCGGTGGAGCGGTCCGGTCAACCGGGCGAGCTTGAACCGCCTCGCTCAGGCCGCTCATTACCAATCCTTGGGCATAGGTGTTGATAGTCTGCACCTGATAAGCATATACCCGGCCGTTTTCGACTGCTGTGTCAGTGTAGGTGGTCGCGGCAACCGGTTCACCGATCTTGGTGGTCGCCCCATCGTCCACACCACGGTAGAGTTGATAGCGTACTGTCTCGGCCACCGGGGCTGCATCACTGCGCTGAGCCACCGGTTGCCATTGCAGGATGTTCTTGCCGTCACCGCTGGCGGCTGTCAGACCTTGGGGTGTTGTGGGAGGGGTTTGCCAGAGAAAGGATACCTCGTTCGAATCCTGGGATTCGGACCACCAGCCGTTTTTGCTGCGCACCTTGAAAAAATAAAGATTGCCGGGCCGCAAACCACTGACCTCATGGGTTGCCGTTCTCCCGCCATCTGGAGGCACACCGCCTCCGGGCACGGCAATCAGCACATCGTAGGGGACCGGGCAGGTCTTACAGTAGGAATTCACGGGAATCTCCGCCCGGAAAAGCTCAAATCCGTCGATTTCCTCAACAGTGCCACCGGTGACCGTTTCCTTGGGATAAGTCCAGGAAAGCGTTGCCCCCTTTTCATCCAGTTCCACCCGGAGATCAAGCACTGCCTTGGGCACCACATGCTGGGGCGGGACCGGCTTATCCTTGAACCCGCAACCGCCAAGGGCCAGCAGAGAAAGGATCGCCGATACAAGGGCCGTTTGCCGCAGCCAGACGCCGCATTTGCTCATTGTGAAATCCCCAAAAATTGCTCCACTTTTCCCAGAGCTTCTTCGACCCTGATCCGGCTTGTACCACCGGGGGAAACCCGGCTGTCCACTGACCCGTCCACAGAAAGGACCTCGTAAATATCGGCGTTTATCAACTCGGAAAACTGCCGGAGTTCGGCCAGGGTCAGATCGACCAACTCACAATCACGTTCCTGGCAGAAGGCGACAATTCGACCCACCACGCCATGTGCCTGCCGGAACGGCATGTTGCGCCGCACCAGGTAATCGGCCAGATCGGTAGCGGTCATAAAACCACCGCTGGTGGCGGAACGGAGCCGTTCGATGTTGAACTCCGTATTGTCAAGCAATTCGGCGGTGATCGACAGACTGGCCTTGACCGTATCCAAGGCGTCAAACACCTGCTCCTTATCTTCCTGCAAATCGCGATTGTAGGTCAGGGGCAACCCCTTCACCGTCATCAGCAGGGACATCAGCGCCCCGGTGACCCGGCCGGTCTTGCCTCGGATCAGCTCGGGAATATCCGGGTTCTTCTTCTGCGGCATGATCGAAGAGCCGGTGCAGTAGCGGTCGCCGATGCGAACAAAATCAAACTCCTTGGCCGACCAGAGCACCAGTTCTTCCGACAAACGGCTGAGGTGCACCTGGATCAGGTTGAGGCAGAACAGCATCTCCAGGGCAAAATCGCGGTCGCCGGTGGTGTCCATGGAGTTGACAGTGATGGCGGCGAATCCCAACTCCTCGGCCACGGACTGACGGTCAATGGGGAGGCCGGTGCCAGCCATGGCTGCCGCGCCCAAAGGCATAATATTGATCCGCTGCCTGCAACCGGCCAACCGCTCCCGATCTCGTTGCAACATCTCGACATAGGCCAGGAGATGATGCGACAACAGCACCGGCTGAGCCCGCTGCAAATGGGTGTAACCGGGCATCACCGCACCGAGATACTTCCGCGCCCGGCGGGCAAAAGCCTTCTGCGTCGCGCAGAGCAGCGCATCCAGGGTATCGGCCTCGTCGCGTAGATAAAGGCGAAAATCAAGATTGACCTGGTCGTTGCGGCTCCGGGCGGTGTGCAGCTTGGCCCCAGCCGGACCGATCCGGTCGGTCAACGCCTTCTCGATATTCATGTGAATATCTTCCAGCTCAGGCTTAAAGACAAATTCACCCCGGTCGATCTCGGCCTCAATCACGCTCAATCCCTGAACAATGGCGTCGCATTCCTCAGCAGTGATCAGCCCTTGGCGGGCCAGCATCCGCGCATGCGCCGTGGAGCCCATGATGTCGTGCCGGTAAAGCCGGGCATCGTACTGAATGGAGGCACTGAAGGCCTCGACCGAGGCAGCGGTTGCCTCGGCGAAACGACCACCCCACATCTTGCCGGACGGCTGCTTGCTGTGCATGCTCATTTCATCCGCTGGTGGGCCTGAATGCGCAGGCGCAGGGCGTTGAGCCGGATAAAACCGGTGGCATCGGCCTGATTGTAAACCTCGTCTTCTTCAAAGGTGGCAAAGGATTCGGAATAGAGCGAGTTTGCCGATTTCCGTCCGACGGGAATGCAGTTGCCCTTATACAATTTGAGCCGGACCGTGCCGTTGACCGTGGTCTGGGCATCGTCCATGGTCCGTTGCAAGAGTTGCATCTCCGGCGAGAACCAGAATCCGTTGTAGATGAGCTGCGAATAGCGCGGCACCAGACTGTCGCGAATATTCAGCACTTCCCGGTCCAGAGTGATGGTTTCCAAATCCCGGTGTGCCACCCGCAGGATAGTTCCGCCGGGGGTCTCGTAAACGCCACGCGACTTCATGCCGACAAACCGGTTTTCGACCATATCGAGCCGGCCGATGCCATTGGCCCCGCCCAGGCTATTCAGCTTGGTCATCAGAGCCACCGGTCCGAGCGGTTGGCCGTCAATGGCCACCGGTGTGCCCCGCTCGAAGTCGATTTCGATATAGGTGGGCGTATCCGGCGCCTTTTCCGGCGCGACCGTCAGCTTAAACATGTCCTCGTCCGGTTCATTCCATGGATCTTCCAGGATTCCGCCCTCAAAGCTGATATGGAGCAGGTTCTCGTCCGAGCTGTAGGGGTTCTTCTTGGTCACCGGTACCGGGATGTTGTGCTCCTGTGCATAGGCAACCAGCTTCTGCCGTGAATTGAGATCCCAGATCCGCCAGGGGGCAATAATGGTCAGCTTGGGATTGAGCGCCAGATAGCTCAGCTCAAAGCGGACCTGATCGTTGCCTTTGCCGGTGGCGCCGTGACTCACCGCCTCAGCCCCTTCCTCTGCGGCAATCCGCACCTGTTCCTTAGCGATCAGCGGCCGAGCCAGAGAGGTCCCCAGAAGGTAGGAGCCCTCGTAGATGGCGTTGGCGCGGAAGGCCGGAAAGATGTAATCACGGACAAATTCCTCGCGCAGATCGGAAATGATCACCTTTTCGGCGCCAGTAGCCAGCCCCTTGGCTCTGACGGCCTCCCAATCCTCCTTCTGGCCAATGTCGGCGGAGTAGGCAATGACCGGACAACCGTATTCATTGGCCAACCATTTCAAAATAACCGAAGTATCCAACCCGCCGGAATAGGCGAGGACAATTTTGTTCATAGCCATAATGCAACTCTGATGAAGCCCTCGAAGGAGCTTACTTGCTGGTGTTTATTTTTCATGTGCGCCGGCGATGAAGTGCTCCAGGATCGCCGCATGGATGTGCATCTTGTTTTCCGCTTGTTCAAAAACCACGCTCCGCTCCCCTTCGAGGACCTCCTCGGTGATCTCCTCGCCGCGATGGGCAGGCAGACAGTGGAGGACGATGGCCTCCTTGTTGGCCTTGGCCAGCAGGGCCGCATTCAATTGATAGGCCCGGAACAGCTTCAACCGCTGCTCCTGCTCCGCCTCCTGGCCCATGGAAGCCCAGACATCGACACTGACCACATCCGCACCCCGGATGGCCTCGGCAGGATCGCGCAGGACGACAATCGGCAACGGGCTGCGGAGACGGGCCTTTTCCAAAATGGTTTCGTTGGGACTGAAACCGGCCGGGCAGGCGAGGGTCAAGGGAAAACCGAAAACCGAGGCCGCCTCGATCCAGGAGTTGGCCATATTATTGCCGTCCCCGATCCAGACGGTTTTCAGGGATTCCAGCGCCCCTTTCTCCTCGATTACCGTCATCAGATCGCTGAGCACCTGACAGGGATGATGAAGGTCAGTCAGCGCGTTAATCACCGGCACGGTGGCGTAGCGGGCCAACTCCTCCACCACGTCCTGGCCAAAGGTACGAACCACGATGGCGTCGACATAGCGGGAGAGGACCCGGGCGGTGTCCTTCAAGGGTTCACCGCGTCCCAGTTGCGATTCCTTGGCGGACATGAAGATCACCTGCCCACCCTGGCTGTACATGCCTGCCTCAAAGGAAACCCGGGTACGGGTCGATGGTTTTTCAAACAATAGGCAGATCGTGCGGCCGGCAAGTTGCTGATGGCGCACGCCACGCTTGCGCTCGGCCTTGAGCACAAGCGCTCGATCAATCAGGGAGCGCAGCTCTTCCCGTGAAAAATCAGCCAGTGCCAACAAATGGTTGTTCATAACGCTATCCCAATGTAATCCGGGAATGACTCGGTGTGGTCACATCGCGAACGCTTGCCAAACCAGGGCATACCGATGTCTCTCCGGGAAAAAAAATAACTGATACAAAAAAACGGGTCGTTTGCAAAGGGATTTCACGGGAGAAGCCGTGATTCCGGAAGGTTGGAGCCAGAGCCGGGCCCGGGCTACAGGATCCCGGCCACCGCTTTGTCCAGGAACAGGGCGGAGAGGAGAATCTTCAGGCCAATGCCAATCAGGATTACGCCGCCGGCCACTTCGACCTTTCTGCCCCAGAGTCTGCCGATCCGGGTGCCGAGGAACAGGCCCAGGACGGTGAAACCGCAGGCGACCAGGCCGATCACCAGCGAGGGAACCCAGATAACTACATCAAGCATCGCCAGGGTCAATCCCACGGCCAGAGCGTCGATGCTGGTCGCCACGGACAAGGTCACCATGGTCAGACCTCGGCTCGGATCGTTAGTCCGCTCCGCCCCATCCTCGGCACTCAGCGCCTCATGGACCATGCGGCCACCAATGTAGACAAGAAGGGCAAAGGCGATCCAATGGCTCCAAGAGACGACAAAAGCCTGCACTGTCAAACCGGCTAGCCAGCCCAGCACCGGCATCATCGCCTGAAAGAGGCCGAAATGGAAGGCGAGACGGAAACAGGGCCGGAAGGTCAGCGGGTGGAGGATAGCCCCGGCGGCCAGAGCCACGGCAAAGGCGTCCATGGCCAGGGCAATAGCCACGGCGACGAGGGATAAATTATCCATGCTCAATGAGAAGAGAGGGCGATGCGGCCGATTCAGGTCAACCGGTCGAACACCTGACAGAGTTTTTCAATCAGCACATCTATCTCCCCGGTGCTGACGATCAGCGGCGGCACGAATCGCAGCACCGTATTGCCGGCGAAATTGATCAGCACCCCGGCCTCGAACATCCTCTGGACGATATCCGGGCCCTGCTCGACCCCCTTCTCGGTCAACACCAGCCCGAGCAGCAGCCCCCGCCCCCGCACTCCGGTGGCCAGATGCGGGTACCGTGCGGCCACGCCCTGGAGCTTCTCGACAAAGTAGCGGCTCTTTTCTTGCACCGATTCGAGAAAACCATCACCCAGCAAAACCCGTATTACCTCGACCGCGGCAGCGGCGGCCACTGGATTACCACCAAAGGTGGATGCATGAGTGCCCACGATCAACGAGGCGGCAATCTTTTCCGTGGTCAGCATCGCCCCGATAGGCAAGCCATTACCCAGGGCCTTGGCCAGCGTCATGATATCCGGGGTGACCCCCAGCTGCTCATGGGCAAACAGGGTGCCGGTCCGGCCCAGCCCGGTCTGCACCTCGTCGAAGATCAACAACAGCCCATGCCGATCGCAGATGTGCCGAATCGCCCGCAGGTATTCGGGCTCCAGCGGACGGACACCGCTCTCGCCCTGCAGGGGCTCGCAGAGGATGGCGCAGGTTTGCGGGGTGATCAAGGCCTCGATGGTCTGGGGATCACCGAATTCGGCATGGATAAACCCATGGGGCAGCGGCTCGAATCCTTTATGAAACTTGGGCTGGCCGGTGGCGGCGACGGTGGCCAGGGTCCGGCCATGGAAGGAACCAGCAAGCGAAATGATCTCATACTTGCCTTCACCACTGTGAATTCGCGCCAGCTTGATCGCCGCCTCGTTGGCTTCGGCCCCGCTGTTGGCCATGAACACACGGTCGGCAAAGCTATGGCCAACCAAGAGTTCGGCCAGTTCGATCTGCGGCGGGGTGTGAAAAAGATTGGAGACATGAACCAGCGAGCCGGCTTGACGACAGATGGCCTCGGTGACTTTGGGGTGACAATGGCCCAGCGAACAGACCGCGATGCCCGCCAGGAAATCCAGATATTCCTTGCCGTCTGCGTCCCAGAGCCGGCACCCGCTGCCCTTGACCATTGCCGCCGGAAAACGATTATAGGTTCCTATAAACACTGCATTTCCTCTTGTCGCCCACTCTGCGTTGCTCATGCCACCAACTCCGTACCGATGCCTTTTCTGGTAAAAATTTCCAATAAAATTGCGTGCTCCTGCCGGCCATCGATAATATGCGCCTTGGCCACGCCGCCATCCAGGGCCGACTTGCAGCAGTTAACCTTGGGGATCATCCCGCCTTTGATCACCCCAGCCGCGATCAGGTCGTCAATCTGGTCACGATAGATGGTGGAGATCAGCTCACCGTTGCTATTCTTCACGCCCTCGACATCGGTGAGCAGCATCAACTTGACCGCGTTCAATTCGGCGGCAATAGCCCCGGCCACCAGATCAGCGTTGATATTGAAGGCCTGGCCGTCCTCACCCACGCCGACGGGAGCAATGACCGGGATGAAATCCTGACGGTCAAGGGCGGTAAGGATCTCTGGATTGATCCGGGTCACTTCGCCGACCCGGCCGATATCGATCAATTCCGGCGGCTGATCCTCGCCAGTTGACTTCCCCTGAATGGTCAGCTTCCGGGCCTGGACCAGGTCGCCATCCCGGCCGGAAAGGCCAACAGCCTTGCCGCCACAATGGTTGATCAGGCCGACGATCTCCTTGTTGACCTTGCCCACCAGCACCATTTCGACCACATCCATGGTCTCGCCATCGGTGACCCGCATCCCTTGGACATAACTGGGGGTTACCTGCATTTTTTCCAGGAAGCGGTTGATCTGCGGCCCGCCGCCATGAACGATCACTGGGTTGATGCCAATGTATTTCATCAGGATGACGTCCAAGGCGAAATTACGCTTGAGCGTCTCATCGACCATGGCATGGCCGCCGTACTTGATCACCACGGTCTTTTCTCTAAATTCACGGATATACGGCAACGACTCAACCAGCACCTTGGCTTTGGCGATTTCCTCACGGATCATTTTTTCATTCCTGTTTGCTTGCGGTCTCCGGACCTTCGGGTATGGTCACAATGTCGGGCGGTTATTGTACTCCCGCCACAATCCCATGTAAACCTTTCAATTTCTCCTCGGAAGAAAAGGATATGCCGCCAACGCTCAAGCCCTTTACTTTTCCCGAACAACCCAGTAATATGAGAACGTTCTTGCAAAAAACAAACCAAAACAACGCCAATACATTTTTTATACCTTTTGAGGGACCATCCATGGGACGTTTCCGTGTCGCCGTCCGCACTGCTCTACACCTGATTGCAGCCATTCTACTGAGCGTTGCCGCGCCCTGCCATGCCGCCGAAGAGGCGGACCAGCCGATCAGCATCGAAGCCAACCGCATGGTCTCGCAGGAAAACAAAAATTCGGTGGTTTTTATCGGCAAGGTGGACGCTCGCCAGGGAAATCTGACCATCCGCGCCGATGAGATGACCGTTTTTTACACTGAAAAAAAAGAGGGTAAAGAGCCCAGCAAGGAAAATCAGCCGACCAGTCAGGTGGAGAAGCTGATCTGCACCAATAACGTGAAGATCACCCAGGGAGACTGGCTGGGTGTTGGTGACCGGATGGACTATTTCGCCAAGGAACGCAAGGCGGTGCTCAGTGGCAACGCCAAGGCCTGGCAAGGCCAGAACATGGTCTCCGGCAAAACCATTGTCTATTATCTTGACGAGAAACGATCGGTGGTTGAACCGGATGCCACCACCAACGGCAGAGTCAAGGCAGTTATCCATCCGGAATCAAAGAAAAAACAATGACCGACACGAGCGTTCTCGAAACTCGGGGCATCGTCAAAGAGTACCGCAACCGGCGAGTGGTTGATCAGGTCAACCTGCAGGTGCACAGCTCCTCAGTGGTCGGTTTGCTCGGCCCCAACGGTGCCGGCAAGACCACCACCTTTTATTCGATCGTCGGCTTCATCCGCCCGACCAGCGGCGCTATTCTTCTCGATCATGAAGACATTACCTCGCTGCCCATCCACAAGCGAGCCTCCCGCGGTATCACCTATCTGGCGCAGGAGCCTTCGGTATTTAAAAAGCTGACCGTCGAAGAAAACATCCGGATCGTCCTAGAACCCCTGGGGTTGCCCCGCAATGAAATCAATAACCGGATCGGGGAATTGATGGCGGAACTCAAGCTGGAATATCTGGCCGGCAACAAAGGACATGCCCTTTCCGGCGGCGAGCGGCGGCGAGTGGAGATTATGCGAGCCCTGGCCACCAAACCGCGTTTTATTCTTCTCGACGAACCTTTCGCCGGGGTTGATCCTTTGTCGGTGGCGGATCTCCAGGCCATTATCCGCGAGCTGAAACGCAAGGGACTGGGTATCCTGATCTCCGATCACAACGTTCGGGAAACCTTGCAGGTCTGCGACTTCGCCTATATTATG